>OGCZ01000367.1_pt1 | contig 25044 bp, 19 predicted proteins | sample 1570211 | NCBI WGS metagenome assembly OGCZ01 (sample SAMEA2582158, study PRJEB24529) | metagenome | biome: Human gut stool | place: China | collected 2011 | reverse complement strand
GCCGGGGACGGAGAAGAAGCGCTCCATCAGCAGAGAGCCGCCGACCGTCAGCAGGATGGACTGGGGGATATACTGCACCATGGGGACCATGGCGTTGCGCAGCACGTGCTTGAACATGATCTCGCGGGAGCTCAGGCCCTTGACACGCGCCAGTTTGATGTAGTCGCGGGTGAGCTCATCGACCATGTAGCGGCGGGTCCACAGGGCATAGCCTGCAATGGAAGCCAGCGACAGGCAGGTGATGGGCAGCACGCTGGACGCACCCACATTGCGGGTGGAGTACAGCGTGGGGAAGCCCAGGTACTTGGAGCCGAAGACCAGGACCAGCGAATACGAGACCAGAGAAGGAACTGCGTTGACGAACACGGTGTAAGCCGTGCCGATCCAGTCGAACACTTTGTCCTTGAATGCCGCCTGCAGAATGCCCATCAGCACACCCAGCACCAGAGAGATGCCGGAGGCGGTGAGGCCCAGGCGCATCGAGACGCCGAACTTTTTGCCGATGACCTTGACCACCGATGCACCGTTCTGGATGCGGCGGGATGTGCCGAAGTCCAGGTGCAGCAGATCGTTGTAGAACTTGATCAGCTGGGTGGGGATGGGGTCGGTCAGGCCGGCTGCTTCCAGAGCAGCGGTCTTCTGCTGATCGGTGAACTTCATGAGCTGTTCCTCAGTGAAGTAGTAGTCCGTCGGCAGACAGCGCATCATCAAAAAGACGGCTGTTGCGATCAAAAAGATTGTGACAAGCGACTGGAGCAGCCGCTTAACCGTGTATTTTAACATGTTATCGAACCTTTAACTTTTATTTTGGGGTGCGGTGGAAAACTCAGGCCTTGGTGGCAGCATCGAATGCAGCAGCGAACTCCTCGTACTGCTCGGTGGTGTAAGCCTCTTCGCTGGTCTCCCAGTTGACCGCCTTGTAATTGCAGGGGCCGTACATGGCGTTGATCTTGCTGTACTCGTTGGCGTGGGTCAGGCACCAGGTCACATCGTAGACGGTGGGGAAGATCAGATTCTCCTCCAGGAAGTAGGCCTCAGCCTTTGCGAAGGCAGCGTAGCGTGCATCGGTGTCGTTGACGATGACGCGGCCCTCGTTGACCAGGTCGGTGAACTGCTCGTAGGCAGCCACCAGATCCTTCTGGTAATCGGCGGCACCATTCTCGGCGATGCCCTCGATGTTGGTCATGTTGCAGCTGTAGTAAGCGTTGTCGTCGTGGACGATGATCTGGGTCAGGAAGTTGATGGGATCGCCGAAGTCAGCGCCCCAGCCCATGTGGACGAAGCTCTGCAGCTTGGGTGCCACGACCTCCTTCATGGTGGAGGAGACGAAGGTCTCGATGTCCAGCACGATGAAGTCATCGCCGAAGCTGTCGGTGAAGCACTGCTTCAGGACGGTTGCGCTGTCCAGAGCGGTGGAGTTGCCGGCGATGATGTAGTAAGCAGCGTGGACGGGGAAGGTGACGCCGACGGCGCTCAGCTCGTCCATAGCCTGCTTCTTCAGGTCCGCGATGTCGCCGTTGTTGGCGCGCAGACGGATCATGGTCTTGCCGTCATAAGACTCCTTGTCGAAGCCCATCTCCTTGGCGACCAGGGTGGTGTACTCCTGGCCCTGGGTGTTGTAGCAGACGCCCGGCATGGTGTAGTAGTCGTTCTCGCACTTCAGGGGGTTGATCTTGTTGGTACGTGCATACCAGTTGGTCAGCTCAAGGCCCTTGTAGAAGCACTGACGGAAGGCGGTGTTGGCGACGGCCTTGTTCCAGTTGTCGTCGGGGGTGCCGTCCTCGTTGTTCTTCTGGTAGTTGAAGTGCATCTGGTAGCTGTACTTCTTGGGACGCTTCTCACACAGCTGAGCATTGTACTCGCTGTTGGGATCGGCCTGGATGGTGGTCAGGGTGCTCTCGCCGACATCCATCTCGTCCAGCTCACGGTTCTGATACAGCTGGAAGGTGACGGTGCCGTCGCTGATCATGGTAACGGTGAAGCGGTCGAAGCGGGACACATCGTCTGCACCAAAGTAGTTGGGGTTGGGGATGTAGCTCTTGGTGTTCTGGCTGATGAACTCCTCCACCACATACGGGCCATTGTACCACATGTTGGTGTAATCGCATGCACGGAAGCCCTCGACGCCCAGCTCGGTGATCAGGTCCTCAGAGACGGGGTAGAAGCTGGTGTAAGCAGCCACGGTATCGAAGTACGGGCAGGGATTCTTGCAGGTGAAGACCAGAGTGTAGTCATCGGTGGCCTCGATGCCCACACCGGCGGCCAGCATATCTTCGTAGGTCAGGTCGGCAGCAGCGTCGCCCATGTCGCTGGTCTTCTGGTAGTAGTCCGCAGCGCCCACCAGAGTCTCGCTGGGCATAGAAGTATTGTTGGCCTGGTTCTTGGCTGCGTTCAGCACCCACTCCAGACCCACGAGGAAGTCCTTGCTGGTCAGGTGAGCCTTGACCTCGCCGTTGACGTCCACCCAGTCGACATCGTCGCGCAGGTTGAAGGTCCAGACGGAGGAGTCCTCATTGTGGCTCCACTCCTTGGCCACGGAAGGCACGGCCTTGCCGTAGCAGTCAAAGCTCAGCAGGCCCTCCCACAGGTTGGTGACGACATTCATGTCGGCAGCCATCTGGCTGTACAGCATGTTCCAGCTCTCCAGCTCACGGTTGGTGCTCTCCCAGGAGATGAACTCCTTCAACGGAGTAGCGCCGGTGGTGTTGGGGGCGCTGGTTGCGCCGGAAGAAGCAGAAGCAGCGGTGGAGCTGCTGGAGCTGCCGCCGCAGGCTGCCAGGATGCCGGCGGCACCAACAACGCCGGAAGCCTTCAGAAAGCTGCGGCGGCTGATTGCATGAGACTCGTGATTGATGTTCATTGTGTTATCCTCCCTAAAATTTTTTCCGTGCTTCGGTGCATGGTGCAGGGCGCGTTGTCCTGCTTGTTTCCCACTCCTTTGCGGGAGCTTCGCATCTCCTGTACTGCTGAGGAATACAAAAGAGCGCAGATACAGACCCCTCTGTCTGTGCCTGTGCTCCTCCCGCAAAACCTTAACACGCTGATTATTATATCATTAAAAGAATAAGCTGTCAATGGAGCATGGACAGGAACTTCTTCAAAAAAGAAAGACAGACTGTGGAAAATGATGAAATATATTTGTTTTTGTCTGACGAAGGATGCAAAAAGTTTAACACTGTTTTTGAAACACAAAACAACCGAAATTGTTCTTCACAAACGAACAGGTGCGAAACGCTTTACATAATAAAAGAGCGGGAGCCATCCGCTTTGCGAACAGCTCCCGCCGGGGGAAAAGTGCTTAACTTAGAATGCGCTCAAAAACCGATCAGGCCTGGGTGGCTGCATCGAAAGCAGCGGCGAACTCCTCGTACTGCTCGGTGGTGTAAGCCTCTTCGCTGGTCTCCCAGTTGACCGCCTTGTAATTGCAGGGGCCGTACATGGCGTTGATCTTGCTGTACTCGTTGGCGTGGGTCAGGCACCAGGTCACATCGTAGACGGTGGGGAAGATCAGATTCTCCTCCAGGAAGTAGGCCTCAGCCTTTGCGAAGGCAGCGTAGCGTGCATCGGTGTCGTTGACGATGACGCGGCCCTCGTTGACCAGGTCGGTGAACTGCTCGTAGGCAGCCACCAGATCCTTCTGGTAATCGGCGGCACCATTCTCGGCGATGCCCTCGATGTTGGTCATGTTGCAGCTGTAGTAAGCGTTGTCGTCGTGGACGATGATCTGGGTCAGGAAGTTGATGGGATCGCCGAAGTCAGCGCCCCAGCCCATGTGGACGAAGCTCTGCAGCTTGGGTGCCACGACCTCCTTCATGGTGGAGGAGACGAAGGTCTCGATGTCCAGCACGATGAAGTCATCGCCGAAGCTGTCGGTGAAGCACTGCTTCAGGACGGTCGCGCTGTCCAGAGCGGTGGTGGAACCGGCCAGGATATAGTAAGAGCAGTGCACCGGGAAGGTGACGCCGATGGCGCTCAGCTCGTCCATGGCCTGCTTCTTCAGATCGGTGATGTCGCCGTTGTTGGCGCGCAGACGCTTCATGGTCTTGCCATCATACTTCTCGCCGTCCAGACCCAGTTCCTTAGCGACCAGGCTGGTGTAATCGGTGCCGTCGGTGGTGTAGCACAGGCCGCTCATGGTAAAGAAGTCGTTCTCGCACTTCAGCGGGTTGATGGGGTTGTAGCGAGCGTAGAACTTGGACAGCTCCAGACCCTTGGAGAAGCACTGGCGGAATGCCTTGTTGGCGATGGCCTTGTTCCAGTTCTCATCGGCGGTGCCGTCGGCCTTGCGCTTGTCGTAGTTGAAGATGAAGCAGTAGCTGAACTTCTTGGGGCGCTTCTCGCACAGCTGCTGGTTGAACACGTTGGAAGGATCGGCCTGGATGGTGGCGATGCTGCTCTCGCCCAGATCGACCTCGTCCAGCTCACGGTTCTCGTACAGCTGCAGGCTGATGGAGCCATCGGAGATCATGGTGATGGTCATGCGCTCAAAGCGGCTGACGTTGGCTGCATCGTAGTAGCTGGGGTTGGGGATATAGCTCTTGGTGTTGCCCTGGATATACTCCTCGACGACGTACGGGCCGTTGTACCACATGGTGGTGTTGTCGCAGCCGCGGAAGCCCTCGATGCCCAGCTCGTCGAGCAGGGCGGGAGCGACGGGGTAGAAGCTGTTGTAAGCCGCCACGGTGTCGAAGTACGGGCAGGGATCCTTGCAGGTGAAGACCAGCGTGTAGTCATCGGGAGCCTCGATGCCGACACCGGCAGCCAGCATGTCCTCATAGGTCATGTCGGCAGCAGCGTCGCCGGCTGCCTTGGTCTGCTCGTAGTAATCGGCAGCGCCCACGACGGTATCGTTGGGCATGGAGGTGTTGTTGGCCTCATTCTTGTAGGCGTTCATGACCCACTCGAAGCCGACCAGGAAGTCCTTGCTGGTCAGGTGGTCCTTCACCTCGCCGTTGACATCGACCCAATCGACGTCATCGCGCAGGTGGAAGGTCCAGACGGTGGAATCGTCGTTGTGCTCCCAGCTGGAAGCGATGGCGGGCACGACCTTGCCGTAGCAGTCGAAGCTCAGCAGGCCGTCCCACAGGTTGGTGATGACGTTGGCGTCGGAAGCCTGCTGGGTGTACAGCATGTTCCAGCTCTCCAGCTCGCGGTTGCCGCTCTCAAAAGAGATGAACTCCTTCAGCGGGGTGGCACCGGTGGTGTTGGGGGCTGCGGCACCGCTGGTGGAAGCAGCGCTGCTGCCGTTGTCGGACTTGCCGCCGCATGCGGCCAGCAGGCTGGCTGCGCCGACCATGCCTGCGCCCTTGAGGAAGCTGCGGCGGTCGAGCTTGTGAGACTCAAAATTGATACTCATGGATGGATCCTCCCAGATCTCTGGCACAGGCGGTCTGCCTGCGCCGTTTTTTCCTATTCCTGAACGAGTGTGGCCTGTCCTCCACGAAAAAATGCACAGGAAGGGCAAAAGTCGCACTTCGGATATTTTAGCACTGTATTGAAAAGAAGTCAATGGATTAAAGCAATGAATTGGAAACAAAAGGGTGACAGCCGCTTTTGTATGAAAAGCAGCAGCGGAAAAATGCAAAAGAATCCAAAGCGCCGGGGGACCGCGGGAAGCGGCAGGCTTCCAAAGAAAAAAGTAGACTGTTTTTTCACCACGGACGATTCTGCTATCTTTTTTCATAAAAACATGCTACAATAAAATGTATCTGTATCGGAATAAGGAGCAAACCATGAAAAAACTACGCGCGATGTACAAAGGCTATATGCTTCATCCCATCTTATATAAAACGGTGACCCGCACTTCCATCGTGGCTGTGCTGATGCTGCTGTGGGAGCGGTATGTCAGCGACGGCACTTTCTCCATGTGGGAGGCACCGGGCTTTCTGTGCGGCGTGGTGCTGCTCATCTGGGCGTGGGTGGACTATATGCGGCTGGACGGCCTGACCATCCACCATCTGCTCGAAGAGCTCAAGGGGATCAAGCCGCAGAAAAAGTTCCACGCCACCCGCTCCATCATGGACTATGCCGACGAGAAGATCGTCTCCTTTGAGGAGCTGGAGCCGGAGGAGCGCACCTATTGCAGTATGCTCTCCAATCTGGTGCTGGGGGTGCCGCTGGTGGTGGTGGCGCTCTGCATCAGCTTTTTATAAGGAAGGGTGCAGAACATGGAGAACCCGCACAAGCAGCTGGTGGTGGGCATCCTCGCCCATGTGGACTCCGGCAAGACCACCCTTTCCGAAGCCATGCTCTACCGCGCCGGTGCCATCCGGAAGCTGGGCCGCGTGGACCACAAGGACGCCTTTCTCGACACCGACGCGCTGGAAAAGGCGCGCGGCATCACCATCTTTTCCAAACAGGCCCTGCTGACGGCAGGAAACACCGACTTCACTCTGCTGGATACCCCCGGCCATGTGGACTTTTCCACCGAGACCGAGCGCACCCTGCAGGTGCTCGATTATGCAGTGCTGGTCATCAGCGGCACCGACGGCGTCCAGAGCCACACGGAGACGCTCTGGCGTCTGCTGCGGCGGTATCACATCCCGACCTTCGTTTTCCTCAATAAGATGGACCTGCCCGGCCCCGGCCGGGAGGCGCTGCTGGAACAGCTCAGCCATCGGCTGGGGGACGGCTTTGTGGATTTCGGAGCCGATGCGTCCGCCCGCGACGAAGCGCTGGCCCTCTGCGACGAGCGGCTGATGGAAACCGTCCTCGACAAAGGGGAGCTGACCGATGCCGACATTCTCCCGGCCATCGCCCGGCGGCATGTTTTTCCATGCTGGTTCGGCGCAGCGCTCAGGCTGGAGGGTGTGGACGAACTTCTGGCCGGGCTGGACCGCTTCACCCGCCCGGCTCCCGCGCTGGAAGCTTTCGGCGTACGGGTGTTCAAGATCTCGCAGGATGAGCAGGGGGCCCGGCTGACCTGGCTGCGCGTGACCGGCGGCGAACTGAAGGTCAAGGCCCAGCTCACTGGCGAAGTGGACGGGGAGCCCTGGGCCGAAAAGGCCAACCAGCTCCGCCTTTACTCCGGTGCCAGGTATACGCTGGCCGAGCGCATCGGGCCGGGGCAGGTCTGCGCCGTCACCGGCCTGACCAAAGCCCGCCCCGGCGAGGGGATGGGAGCAGAGCGGGACGGCGACCTGCCGGTTCTGGAGCCGGTGTTGAGCTATCAGGTGCTTCTGCCGGAGGGGGCCGACGTCCACGCAGCCCTCGGCAAGCTCCATCGGCTGGAAGAAGAGGAACCCCAGCTCCACGTCGTCTGGAACGAGACGCTGGGCGAGATCCACGTCCAGCTCATGGGCGAGATCCAGCTGGAGGTGCTCCGGAGCCTGCTGGCAGAGCGCTATGGGCTGGAGGTGTGCTTCGGCCCCGGCGGCATTTTATATAAGGAGACGATCACCGAGGCCATCGAGGGCGTGGGCCACTATGAGCCGCTCCGCCACTATGCCGAAGTCCACCTCAAGCTGGAACCTCTGCCCCGCGGCAGCGGGATGCAGTTTGCGGCCGACTGCCGCGAAGAGGTGCTGGATAAGAACTGGCAGCGTCTGGTGCTGACCCATCTCGAAGAAAAACAGCACCTTGGTGTGCTGGCCGGTGCCCCGCTGACCGATGTGAAGATCACCCTCATCGCGGGCCGCGCCCACCTGAAGCATACCGAGGGCGGCGATTTCCGGCAGGCGACCTACCGCGCGGTGCGGCAGGGCCTGATGATGGCCGCGCAGATCCACAAAGCGCAGCTGCTGGAGCCGTGGTACGCCTTCCGGCTGGAACTTCCGGCCGAGAATGTGGGCCGTGCGATGAACGACATCCAGCAGATGGGCGGCAGCTTCGACCCGCCCCAGACGGCTCCGGATGGCCAGACGGCCACCCTGACCGGCACAGCCCCGGCCTCCACGATGCGCAGCTACCCGATGGATGTGGTGGGCTACACGCGGGGTCGGGGGCACCTGAGTCTGACGCTGGACGGCTACCGCCCCTGCCACAACACCGACGAGGTGCTGGCGGCCATTGGCTACGAGCCGGAACATGACCTCGACAACCCGGCGGATTCGGTCTTCTGCTCCCATGGGGCCGGGTTCGTGGTGCCCTGGGAACAGGTGCGCAGCCACATGCACGTGGACAGCGGCTGGGGCAAGACCGCCCGCCCGGCGGAAGAGGCCGCTGCCCGGCCCCGCCGGATGGCCGCCTACCGCGCCACACTGGAAGAGGACGCCGAGCTGCTGAAGATCTTTGAGCAGACCTATGGCCCCATCAAGCGGGACCCGCTGGCCGCATTCCGCCCGACCCGGAAGACCGAGCGCCCGGATTTTGACGCCGAGCAGTGGGAGATCGCGCCCGAATACCTGCTGGTGGACGGCTACAACATCATCTTTGCGTGGGATGAGCTGAACGCGCTCTCCAAACAGAGCCTTGATGCCGCCCGCAAGAAGCTGATGGACATCCTGTGCAACTATCAGGGGTTCAAAAAGTGTGTGCTCATCCTCGTGTTCGATGCCTACCGTGTGCCGGGCAGCCCCGGCGTCATCGAGCAATATCACAACATCCATGTCGTCTACACCAAGGAGGCCGAGACGGCGGATATGTTCATCGAGCATGTCACCCACGAGATCGGCAAGGGGCGGCGGGTTCGCGTGGCCACCTCCGACGGCATGGAACAGATCATCATTCTGGGCCACGGTGCCCTCCGCGTCTCGGCCCGCATGTTCCATCAGGAAGTGCAGGAGGTCGAGAAGGAAATCCGGAACTATTTGCAGGGAGAGGTGTAAACCTTATGAAAACAGACGCCGCGTATGTTTGGACGTGTCTTCGCCCCCGCCCGCGGGACAGCCACAAGGGCACCTTCGGGGCTGTGCTGGCCGTGGCAGGCAGCGCCAGCTACCGGGGCGCGGCAGCGCTGGCGGTGGAGGGCGCTCTGCGCACCGGTGCGGGCATCGTCACGCTGGCCAGCGTGGAACCGGTTCTGGCGGCGGTGTCTGCCCGCCTGCCGGAGTGCTGCCTCTGCCCCTGCGAGGCCGGGGCCGAAGGCGGCATCGCGCCGGAGAGCATCCCCCGCATCCAGCGCCAGAAGGCGACCGTCCTTCTGCTGGGGCCGGGTCTGGGCTACACGGCCCAGAGCATGGCCCGCGCCGCCGAGACCCGGACGCTGGTACAAACGCTCCTGCCCGGCTTTGCGGGCAGTGCCGTGCTGGACGCCGACGGCCTGAACGCCGCCGCCGACCTGCTGCAAGCTGGAAAAACGCTTCATCCGAAGGGTGAATTGATTTTAACGCCCCACCCCGGTGAGATGGCCCGGCTGACCGGGCTGTCCGCTGCGGCCATCCACGCCGACCGGGAGGGCACCGCCCTGCGGTTTGCCAGAGCATGGAACGCCGTGGTCGTGCTCAAGGGGGCGCAGACGGTCATCGCGGCCCCGGATGGCCGGTGCGCGGTGAACCCCACCGGCAACCCCGGCCTGTCGCGCGGGGGCAGCGGCGATGTGCTGGCCGGTATGACCAGCGCCCTGCTGGCCTGCGGGCTGCCTGCCTTTGAGGCCGCCGTCTGCGCGGTCTACCTCCACGGGGCCGCTGCCGACCGCGTTGCCGCCGTGCACGGCGAAGCCGGGATGCTCCCGCACGACCTCTTTGCGGCCCTCGGCACCCTGTTTGCCGAGAACGGCCGCTGAACCAGAGAACCAAAAGAAACGCTTCCTTTCCGCCGGATTTGTGTTATACTGGACGTGTAACCAAATCTGCTGGAAAGGGGCGTTTTTTGCTATGGTTCCTGCGCTGGAAAAGATCATCCAGGAGAGCGACAGCATCGTCTTCTTCGGCGGTGCGGGTGTCTCCACGGAGAGCGGCATCCCGGACTTCCGGAGCGTGGACGGGCTGTATCATCAGAAATACGATTACCCGCCCGAAACCATCCTGAGCCACACCTTCTGGGAACAAAATCCAGAGGAATTTTACCGTTTTTACCGCGATAAGCTCATCGTGAAAGGGGCAAGGCCCAATGCAGCCCATCTGCGGCTGGCCAAACTCGAACGCGAGGGCAGGCTGAAAGCGGTCGTCACCCAGAACATCGACGGCCTGCACCAGGCGGCAGGGTCCAAAACCGTCTATGAGCTGCACGGCAGCACCCTGCGCAACTACTGCACCGGATGCGGCAAGTTCTACGACATCGACTTCATCGCCAACAGCACCGGTGTGCCCCGCTGCCCGGACTGCGGCGGCATCGTCAAGCCGGACGTGGTCCTTTACGAAGAGGGGCTGGACGACGAGGTCGTCTCCGGGGCCGTGCAGGCCATCCGCCGGGCCGATACCCTCATCGTGGGTGGCACCAGTCTGGTGGTCTACCCGGCGGCGGGGCTGCTGCGGTATTTCCGGGGCCAGCATCTCGTCGTCATCAACATGCAGCCCACCCCGGCGGACGAAAGCGCAGACCTGTGCATCGCCCAGCCCATCGGGCAGGTGCTCCGCGAGGACGTGGAATTGGAGGAGACGCGATGAAAGCTGTCATTCTGGAACGCTATGTCATGCACGAGGGCGACCTCGACTGGTCGGGGGTCAAGGCCCTCATCCCGGATACCACCAGCTACGTCCGCACGGCCTACGAGGAGATCGCGCCCCGTATCGGGGATGCTGAGGTCGTCTTCCTCAACAAATGCCGGATGGATGAAGCCATCCTGGCCCAGTGCCCGAACCTGAAGTTCGTGGGCATCATCGCCACCGGCACAGACAATCTGGATCTGGACGCCTGCCGCCGCCATGGCGTGGCCGTAGCGAATGTGCCCGGCTACTCGACCTACAGCGTGGCGCAGATGACCTTCAGTCTGCTGCTGGCCATCGTCCAGTGTGCCGAGCGGTATGACCGCGCCGTCAAGGACGGCCTGTGGCAGCTGGACATCCCGGCAGGCTACGGCCTGCTGCCCCAGATGGAGCTGTACGGCAAGACCTTCGGCATCTACGGCTACGGCAGCATCGGGCGGCAGACGGCCCGCATCGCCAGAGCATTTGGGATGCGGGTGCTCGTCTGCACCCGGACCGTCCGGCCGGAATATGCCGCCGACGGTGTGGAGTTCGTGGCGTTTGCCGACCTGCTGAAGGAGAGCGACGTCCTCAGCCTCCACTGCCCGGCCACGCCCCAGACGCGGGGGCTCATCGGTGCGGAGGCACTGGTGCAGATGAAGCCCGGTGCCATCCTGCTGAACACCGCGCGCGGTGCTCTTGTGGACGAAGCAGCGGTCACGGCGGCGCTCCGCAGCGGGCAGCTGGGCTTTTACGGGGCCGACGCCTTTGCCACCGAACCCCTCCCGGCGGACAGCCCGCTCCGGAAGGAGCCCCACGCCCTCCTCACCCCGCACATTGCATGGACGACAAAGGAAGCGCTGCAGAACCTGATGGACATCACCACCCGGAACCTGTGCACCTTCCTGGACGGAAACGGCGAGCACATCGTCAACCGATAACAATGAAAAAGGAGAACGAATCATGCAGGCAACCATCCACAACGAATTTCTGACTCTGACCGTGGACACCTTTGGCGCGGAGGCCGTCAGCCTGAAGAACGCAGCGGGCGAAGAGCTGCTCTGGCAGGCCGACCCGGCGGTCTGGAAGCGTCATGCGCCCATCCTCTTCCCCTGGACGGGCAAACTGCCCGGCGGCACCTTCACCCATGGCGGCAAGACCTACAAGGGCGGCCAGCACGGCTTTGCGCGGGATCTGGAGCACACCCTGCTCCGCGCCGAGGGCGACACCATCGAGCTGGAACTGCGTTCGGACGATGCGATCAAGGCCCAGCGCTTCCCCTTCGATTTTGTCCTCACCAGCACCTTCCGGCTGGAGGGAAAGACCGTCCACCACACCCTGACGGTCGCAAACCCCGAAACCGCCGCAGAGGAGCTGCGCTTCGGCATCGGCTACCACCCGGCCTTCCGCATCCCCTTTGATGCCAGCCACACCACCACCGATTATGAGTTCCGCTTCGACCAGCCCGAAAGCCCGATGATTTTGGATGCTTACCCCAACGGCCTGCTGACCGGCAGGTGCGGCTACCGGTGGAAGAACGTCTCCGCCATCCCGCTCACGGACGACCTCTTCGCCAACGACAGCTTCTGCATGGCGGGCCTGCGCACCGGGACGCTGGGCATCTACGAAAAGGACACCGGCCGCCACATCGTCTGCAACGTCGAGGGCTACCCGTATTCTCTCATCTGGTCGGCCCCGGCAAAGCCGGTCCGCTTCGTCTGCATCGAGCCGTGGCAGTCTCTGCCCGGTGCCGAGAACGACCCGCAGGCCTGGACCGAACGCGCTGCCGCCGCCTGCCTCGCCCCCGGCCAGCACTGGGCCACGACCCTGAGCACGACATTCGAGCGCTGAAGCAAAATCTGGCAAAGAATCCGGAAAACCTCTTGACAGCGGAGACGCGGTCTGATTTAATAAGACCCGATAAAAGGGAGTAAAGGGCGCTTCGCAGGGTCTGCGGGGTGCTGCATGGCAGCGTCATCACGGCAGAAATGCCCGATGTCATGTGTTCGCTTGAGACTTTTGTCACAGACAGGGTGCTGTGGCAGGAGTCTCTTTTTTCTTGCCTTTGGCACCGGAACACGAGGAGGTAAAACTATGAACTTTCTGAACACGTTCGCCGGGCTCTTTTCCAATTTCGGGAATCTGACCTGGCAGATGGTGGTGATGTGGGGCATCGGTGCGCTGCTCATCTACCTTGCCATCGCAAAAAAGATGGAGCCGAGCCTGCTGCTGCCCATGGGCTTTGGTGCCATTCTGGTCAACCTGCCCCTGTCGGGTGCCATCACCCAGGGGGAGACCGTCGGCCCCATTTCGGCCCTGTTTGAGGCGGGCATGTCCAACGAGCTGTTCCCGCTGCTGCTTTTCATCGGCATCGGCGCCATGATCGACTTTGGCCCCCTGCTGGAAAAGCCGTGGCTCATGCTCTTTGGTGCAGCGGCACAGTTCGGCATCTTTTTCACGCTGTTCCTGGCGGGCTTCTTCTTTGACCTGAAGGATGCTGCGTCCATCGCCGTGATCGGTGCAGCCGACGGCCCCACCGCCATTTTCGTGGCCAACACCCTCAACTCCCAGTACCTCGGTGCCATCATGGTGGCTGCCTACAGCTACATGGCGCTGGTGCCCATCGTGCAGCCGCCGGTCATCAAGCTGCTGACCACCCGGAAAGAGCGCCGCATTCGGATGTCCTACGAGAAGGGCAGCGTCTCCCAGCTGACCAAGATCCTGTTCCCGATCGTTGTGACCATCATCGCGGGCATGGTGGCTCCGGCCAGCGTGGCGCTGGTGGGTTTCCTGATGTTCGGCAACCTGCTGCGGGAGTGCGGCGTGCTGAATGTGCTGAGTGAAACGGCGCAGAATGTGCTGGCGAACCTCATCACCATCGTGCTGGGCCTGACCGTGGCCGGACAGATGACCGCAGACAAGTTCGTCCGGCCCGATACGCTGCTGATCCTCGCACTGGGTCTGGTGGCCTTTGTCTTCGATACCGCAGGCGGTGTGCTGTTTGCAAAGCTGCTGAACCTCTTCCTGCCGGAGGGCAAAAAGCTGAACCCGATGATCGGCGCTGCCGGCATCTCGGCCTTCCCCATGAGCGGCCGCGTCGTCAACAAGATGGGCCTGGAAGAGGACAACCAGAATTTCCTGCTGATGTACTCCATCAGCGTCAACGTTTCGGGGCAGATCGCGTCCGTCATTGCAGGCGGCCTGATCCTGACTCTGATGGCTTAACGGAGGTGTGTTTATGCTTCATCTTTCTTCGTGGATGACCACTCTGCCCATCATGGTGATCGGAATGGTCGGCATCATCCTCGTCATCGGTGTGCTGGTCCTGGCGGTGATGCTGCTGAACCGGCTGACGGGCCGGAAATAAGACCGGACCGGAAAAAACAGAAAAGGCGATGCAGTCGTACAAAAACTGCATCGCCTTTTTGCTTGCAAAAAATTACAGGGCCTGGATGGCGGTCTGGATGCGCTCGGCGGCGGTCTTGGTCTTCTCCGCATCGCCGAAGGCGGTCAGGCGGAAATAGCCCTCGCCGCATGCACCGAAGCCGACGCCGGGGGTGCCGACGACGCCGCAGTTCTCCAGCAGCCAGTCGAAGAACTCCCAGCTCTTCATATTGCCGGGGCAGCGCAGCCAGATGTAAGGGCTGTTCTTGCCGCCGCAGTACCACACGCCGCATGCGTCCAGCGCATCGGCGATGACCTTGGCGTTCTGGCGGTAGTAGTCGAGGTTCTGCTGGATCTCGGCCATGCCGCTCTCGGTGAAGACAGCGGCAGCGGCGCGCTGCACGATGTAGGGCACACCGTTGAATTTGGTGGTCTGACGGCGCAGCCAGAGTTTGTTCAGGTTCATGCCCTCGCGCTCCAGCTCCTTGGGCACGATGGTGTAGCCGCAGCGGGTGCCGGTGAAGCCTGCGATCTTGGAGAAGGAGCAGATCTCGATGGCGCATTCGCGGGCACCCTCGATCTCGAAGATGCTGCGGGCCAGGTGCTCGTCGGTGATGAAGCACTCGTAGGCGGCATCGTAGAGGATGACGGCGTTGTTCTTGCGGGCATAGGCCACCCACTCCTTGAGCTGCTCGCGGGTGTAAGCGGCACCGGTGGGGTTGTTGGGGCTGCAAATATAGATGATGTCTGCCTTCACATTCTCATCGGGCATCCCCAGGAACCCGTTCTCCTGGCTGGTGCGGCCGTAGATGATCCTGCGGCCGTCGGTCACGTTGTCGTCCACGTAGGTAGGGTAGACGGGGTCCGGCACCAGAACGGTGTTGTCCACATCGAACAGGCCCAGCACGTTGGCCAGGTCGCTCTTGGCACCGTCGGAGATGAAGATCTCATCCTCGTCCAGCCGGGTGCCGCGGCCGGCATAATAGCCCTGGATGGCCTGCTTCAGGAAGGGGTAGCCCTGCTCCGGGCCGTAGCCGTGGAAGCCTTCCTTGGTGCCCATCTCGGCGGCGGCGTCCTGCATGGCGGTGACGACGCACTTGGCCAGAGGCTGGGTCACATCGCCGATGCCCAGGCGGATGATCTCTTTTTCGGGGTGTGCTTCCTGATAGGCGGCGACCTTGTGGGCGATGTCCACGAACAGGTAGCTTGCCTTCAGCTCGCCGTAATGATGATTCATTTTCATTGTATGTTCCCTCGATTCTTTCTAACGTTAGACTTCGATCACGGCTTCGTAAACGGTGGAGGCCGCGCCGGTCATGAGCAGCTGCCGGCCGGGCAGGACCCGGATGGTCAGCTCGCCGCCGCGCAGCGCCACATGGACGTCCTCGCCTGCGGGGCACAGGCCCTGCTCCACCAGAGCGGCCACCGTGGCGCAGGAGCCGGTGCCGCAGGCCCAGGTCTCGCCGCTGCCGCGCTCCCACACCCGCATCTTCAGGTGGGTGCGGTCCACGAACTCGACGAACTCGGTGTTGATCCGCTCCGGGAAGTTCGGGTGGGACTCGAACGCCGGGCCGATGGCCTCCAGCTTGAGGCCGTCCACCTCCGGCACAAGGGTGACGCAGTGGGGGTTGCCCACGCTGATGCAGGTGACCTCCCAGGTCTTGCCGTCCACCGTCAGCGGGCAGCGGACCAGCGGCCCTTCGCCCATGTTCACGGCGGGCAGGTCGGCGGCGCGGGTGGAATAGGCCCCCATCTCCACCTGCCACAGCTCCTCGCCCATCCGGGTCAGCGTCTTCCGGCCACTGCGGGTGTCGATCTTCAGCACGGGCTTTGCTGCGCAGGCCGGTTCATGCACATGCAGCCACTCGGCCACGCAGCGGATGCCGTTGCCGCACATCTGCGCCTCGCTGCCGTCGGCGTTGAAGATGCGCATGGTGCCGTCTGCGCCCGGCGTTTCCGGGGCGCAGATGCAGATGATGCCGTCGGCACCCACCGAGAAGTGCCGCGCCGAGAGCTTCCGGGCCAGCGGAACAATGTTCTCCGGCACGCCGGAGGACCGGCAGTCCAGATAGATATAGTCGTTGGCGCAGCCCTGCATTTTGGTAAATGAGAACTTCATCGCGTTCATCCTTTCGGTAGTTATAACGAACCTCTTATTATCATAAGAAGCAAACGGGATTCTGTCAAGCGGAAAACTGTGCTTTCCGCAATTTTTATCGGAAATTTCCGCCGCATCCGTTCCGGAATCCAAAACAGGGCTTGACAAGATGCGGCCCATGGGATATAAAAAATAGAGAGTGCTTTGCGCGGCCGGTCAGCTGCGCAGGGCGGACAACAAAGAATCGATGACAAAAGGAGACCGTGACAATGGATACCTTTGAGAAAATTCGTGCCCTGCTGGCGGAACAGCTGGATATCGACCCCGCCAAGATCACGATGGAGAGCGACATCATGAGCGATTTCGAGGCCGACAGCCTGGACATCGTGGATATGGTCATGACGCTGGAGGATGAGTTCGGCATCGAGGTGCCGGATGACGCCATCGAGACGCTGCGCACTGTGGGTGACGTGGTGAACTTTGTGGACAGCCATCAGGGCTGATCCGGACAATGCAAAAGGCCCCGTTTCCCGGCGCTGCACACGGCGGTGCTGCGGCGGGGCTTTTAATATGAGTTCGTGCGGAACGGCCTGGGAGCAGGGCGTTTGGCGCACGGCTTTGGAGGATAAAAGAAAATGGCAAAAGACAACAAGAAACTCGTGCAGGCGATCACCAGCCAGGAAGAAAACTTTGCGCAGTGGTACACCGACATCTGCGTCAAGGCAGAGCTGGTCGAGTATTCCAGCGTGAAGGGCTTCATCATCCTGCGCCCCTACGGCCAGGCCATCTGGGAGCTGATCCAGAAAGACATGGATGCCCGCTTCAAGGCCACCGGCCATGAGAACGTGGCCATGCCCGTGCTGATCCCGGAGAGCCTGCTGCAGAAGGAAGGCGAGCTGGTCAATGGCTTCGCGCCGGAGGTGGCGTGGGTCACGATGGGCGGCTCGGACAAGCTGGAAGAGCGTCTGGCGGTGCGCCCCACCAGCGAGACCATGTTCTGCGACCACTGGTCCCGCGTGCTGCACAGCTACCGTGAGCTGCCCATGAAGTACAACCAGTGGTGCAGCGTCGTGCGCTGGGAGAAGACCACCCGCCCCTTCCTGCGCAGCCGCGAGTTCTGGTGGCAGGAGGGCCACACCATCCACGAGACGGCCGCCGAGGCTGAGGCGGAGACCCAGCAGCAGCTGAACTGCTACGCAGACGTCTGCGAGCAGGATCTCGCCATCCCTGTTGTCAAGGGCCGCAAGACCGATAAAGAGAAGTTTGCCGGTGCGGAGGCGACCTACACCATCGAGGCGATGATGAAGGACGGCAAGGCCCTGCAGAGCGGCACGAGCCACTACTTCGGTGACAAATTCAGCCGCGCCTATGACGTGACCTTCACGGGCCGCGACAACACCCTGCAGTATCCGTTCCAGACCTCCTGGGGCGCGTCCACCCGCCTGATCGGCGCCATCATCATGACCCACGGCGACGACGACGGCCTGATCCTGCCGCCCGCTGTGGCCCCCATCCAGGTCGTGGTCGTGCCCATCGCCGCCCACAAGCCCGGTGTTTCTGAGAAGGCTGCGGAGCTGGCTGAGAAGATCAGCAAGTACGCCCGCGTCAAGCTGGACGACAGCGACAACGCCCCTGGCTGGAAGTTCTCCCAGTGGGAGATGAAGGGTGTGCCCCTCCGCCTGGAGATCGGCCCCAAGGATCTGGAGAAGAACCAGTGCGTCCTGGTCCGCCGCGACACCCGTGAAAAGATCTTCGTGAGCCTGGATGAGCTGGAGACCGCGATCCCGGCCCAGCTGGAGGCCCTGCGCAAGGACCTGTACGAGCGCGCTCTGGCCAACCGCGAAAAGCGCACCTGGGCAGCCACCACCATGGACGAGGTCAAGGAACTGGCCAAGGCCAACACCGGCTATATCAAGACCATGTGGTGCGGCGACCTGGCCTGCGAGATGAAGATGAAGGAAGAAGCAGGTCTGTCCAGCCGCTGCATGCCCTTCGCGCAGGAGCACATCAGCGATGTCTGCCCCTGCTGCGGCAAGCCCGCCAGCAAGATGGTCTACTGGGGCGTGGCATACTAAGCCGCCCCACAGTCAGAGCCTGATCCGATGAAAAAAGCAGCTTTCCCGTCCAAACGGGAAAGCTGTTTTTTGTATCTGCCTATTGACAATCATGTGTCTACTGTATATACTGTAAATATACAGATGAAACGGAGGCGGCAGACATGAATCTTTTCATCGATAACAAGAGCGGTGCACCCATCTACGAGCAGCTCTACACCCAGATCAAGAACCAGATTTTGAGCGGGGAACTGCAACCGGAGGAAGCTATGCCGTCCATCCGGGGGCTGGCGCGAGATCTGCGCATCAGCGTCATAACCACCAAGCGGGCCTACGATGAGCTGGAACAGGAGGGCTTTTTGTACGCTGTGCCTGCCAAGGGCTTTTTCGTGGCAGCGAAGAACACCGAACTGCTCCGGGAAGAAAACCTGAAAAAAATCGAAGCACACCTGACGGAAGCCGTCCGGCTGGCGGCTCCCTGCGGACTGACAAAACAGGAACTGACCGAAATGCTGGAATTGTTGTGGGAGGAATGAAAATGAACGCACTGGAACTGCACGGCGTACAGAAAACGTATCCGGGTTTCACCCTGGGGCCTATTGATTTGACCCTGCCCGGCGGCACGGTCTGCGGCCTCATCGGCGAGAACGGTGCGGGCAAGAGCACGACCCTGAAGCTGATTTTGGGAATACTTCCACCGGAGTCCGGCACCATCCGGGTGCTGGGGAAAGACGACCTGGAAGCATCCCCCTGCACCAAGGAGGACATCGGCGTGGTGCTGAGCGGCGATGGCATCCCCACCTGCCTGACCGCCGAACAGGTGGGAAAGGTGATGGCGGGCATCTACCGCAATTGGGACGCCGGGGTCTATGCCGGATTTTGCAAGCGCTTTGAACTGCCTGCTAAGAAAAAGTATAACGAATACTCCACCGGTATGAAGATGAAACTCTGCCTTGCAGTGGCACTGTCCCACCACCCGAAGCTGCTGCTTCTGGACGAAGCCACCAGCGGCCTGGACCCGGTGGTGCGGGATGAGCTCATCGATCTTCTGCTGGACTTTGTACGGGATGAGAACCATGCAATTTTGGTCTCGTCTCACATCGTCAGCGATTTGGAAAAGCTCTGTGACACCATTGCCTTTCTGCACAAGGGGAGGCTCCTACTCTGCGAGGACAAGGACACCCTGCGGGAAGAATACGCCCTCTGGCACGGCACCGCCGCTCAACTGGAAGAGCTGGCTCCGGACGTCGTGGTCAGCCAGCGGGTCACACCCTACGGGGCCGAAGCGCTGGTCAAACGGGACGGGGTGCCCACTGGAAGCGCCCTGACGCCCGTGAGTATCGAGGAACTGTTTGTATTGATGGTGAAAGGGGAGAATGTGTGATGAAAGGGTTGCTACTGAAGGACTGGTATCAGGTCCGGTCCAGTATGAAGACCATGTATCTGGCTGTTGCAGTGGTGCTGATCATCTGGATGTTCGGTTCGTCTAGCTCTTATGTGTTTCCTGTGAGTTATGCGGCCATTTTTCTGGGCATCTTGCCGATGAACCTGCTTACCTACGATCAGAGTGTCGGTTGGGTGGAGTATGGCCTGACGCTTCCGGTGAGCAAAAAGACGCTGGTGGCGGAAAAGTACCTCATCGGTCTGTTCTGCGCTGCGGCGGCTGTTGTGATCGGAGGACTGTTCGTAACGGTGATTCCTCTGCGCACCGGAACGGCTCCGGACAAGGATGTGCTGTCCCTGCTGGCGGGCAGTGTGTGTGCCATCCTGCTGATCAACGGTATTTCTCTGCCGCTGCTGTACCGCTTTGGGGCAGAAAAAGCCAGCATGATCTATATCCTGACCTTTGTCGGATTGGGTGCCCTGCTGGGCGGCGGCGGTGCCGTGATGGATGAACTGCAGCAGAACGGCACGGGAAGTGTGCCGCTGCCTGTACCCCTCTGGCTGGCCGCAGTGCTTCTGCTGGTGGTACTGACCCTGTATGCCGTGTCCTGGCGGGTGTCGGTGGCGTGGTACGGAAAATACAAAAAGTGACAAAAACCGGAACGTGTCTTTCGATGCGTTCCGGTTTTATCATGTCTTGAAATCCGGCTCAGAATCGGTAAAAGTTTTGTAAAAGGGGTTGAAAAATCCGCCCGGCCGTAGTATCATAACGAGGCCGAACGGCAAATCTCAGTTTCAGGAGGCGTTTGATTTCCATGTCCAGTGACCATACGGATCACCCCAAACAACGTTTCTCCTGCGATGCGGGCCAGGCGAATGAGTCTGCCGCGTCCTGAACTGCATGTGCCCATGATACACCGCAGGAGTCAAGCATGACCGACGCGGTGTATTTTTTATGCCCGGAATGGGCAGGAAGGGAACCAAGATGCAGAAGAAGAATTACCAGGAAGAGATCCTGAACCTCATCCACAGCGGTCTGCCGCAGGCAGAGCTGGCGGAAAAGCTTTCCGACTACCACGAAAATGACCTGGCCGATGCGCTGACGGCGCTGACGCCGGACGAGCGCCAGAAGCTGTACCCGGTGCTGGGCATCGAGCGGGTGGCCGAGATCTTCTCCTACCTCGACGATGCAGAGCCGTATCTGAAAGAGCTGCCCTCGGAAAAGGCGGCGAAAGTCGTCTCCAACATGGACTCGGACGATGCGGTGGACGCGCTGGATGACCTCGAAGAAGAGGACAAGGCCAAGATCGTCGGCCAGCTGGACCGGGACTCCGCTGAGGACGTCCGGATGCTGCTCTCCTACGGTGAGGATGAGATCGGCAGCAGCATGACCACCAACTATATCTCCATCCGGAAGGATATGACCATCCGGCAGGCGATGAGCGAGCTGGTGAAACAGGCCGGAGAAAACGATAACATCTCCACGCTGTATGTGGTGGACGAAAACGAGCACTTCTATGGTGCAATCGACCTGAAAGACCTCATCATTGCACGTGCAGAGGAAAGTCTGGAAAGCCTGATCGTCCGCTCTTATCCCTACGTCACAGACCGGGAGCAGATCAGCGATTGTATCGACCGCATTGTGGACTACGCGGAGCGCAGCCTGCCGGTGCTGAACGATGCCGGCAAGCTGGTGGGCATCATCACATCGTCCGATGTGGTCGAGCTGGTCGATGATGAGATGGGCGATGATTACGCAAAGCTGGGCGGTCTGACCGGCGAGGAGGATCTGAACGAAAGCGTTTTTGAAAGCGTGAAAAAGCGTCTCCCGTGGCTGATCGCTTTGCTGTTCCTCGGGATGCTGGTCTCCTCGGTCGTCGGCGCGTTTGAATCAGTGGTGGCGGTGCTGCCGGTGGTCATCTGCTTCCAGTCCATGGTGCTGGATATGGCCGGTAACGTTGGCACCCAGTCTCTGGCAGTGACCATCCGTGTGCTGGTGGATGAAAACCTGACCCTTTCCAAAAAGCTGCAGCTGCTCTGGAAGGAGACCCGCGTGGGTCTGTTGAACGGTGCAATTCTGGCCGTGATGGCCTTGGGTTTTCTGGGCTGCTACATCCACTTTTTCAAGGGCTATGTCTGGACCTCGGCGTTTTTGCTGTCCGGCTGCGTCGGGCTGTCGCTGATCGTGTCCATGGTCATTTCCAGTCTGGTGGGCACGCTGATCCCGATGCTGTTCCACAAGATCCATATCGACCCGGCGGTTGCCTCCGGCCCGCTGATCACCACGATCAACGATCTGGTGGCGGTTGTGGTCTACTATGGCCTTGCCATGGTCGTGCTGATCGATCTGTTCCATCTTGCATGATAAGAAATAAAACAGGAACCGGTGCACCAAATGCAATGTGTGCCGGTTCCTGTTTTTCTTTGCGCAGGGGCTTATAGCAATTCAACTTTTTATCGCAAATATGCTGTTTGAATGTTGCGCTAATTTCTTGTCTTGCGATAAAAAAGATTATTTGCCCAGATGCCAGATGTCGCGGTCGTACTCGGCAATGGTGCGGTCAGAGGAGAACATACCCGCCTTGGCAATGTTCACCAGACACTTGCGCCGCCAGCCCATGGGGTCGCAGGCGTAATCGCTGAGGGCCTGTCCCTTGCGCACAACGTAGGCGTTGAAGTCCGGCAGGGTCTGGAACCAGTCCTTGTGGATCAGCTCGTCGTGCAGGCGGGTCAGGTTTTCGGCATGACCGGCGGCCAGCATCTCCGGCCCGGTGAGGAAGCTGATGGCGCGGCGGATGTTGGCATCGCCCTCCACCCACTGGGCGGGGTCGTAATCGCCCACGGCGTAGCGGTGGATGACCTGATCGGAGGTCTGACCGAAGATGTAGATGTTCTCTTCGCCCACCTGCTGGCTGATCTCCACGTTGGCACCGTCCATGGTGCCCAGCGTCAGCGCGCCGTTCAGCATGAATTTCATGTTGCCGGTGCCGGAAGCTTCCTTGGAGGCAAGGCTGATCTGCTCAGAAAGGTCGCAGGCCGGGATCAGCTTTTCGGCGGCGGTGACGTTGTAGTTTTCCACAAACACCACCTGCAGCCACTTGGACACCTCCGGGTCTGCGGCGATGACCTTGGACAGGGTCAGCAGGGCGTGGATGATGTCCTTTGCGATGGTATAGGCCGGTGCTGCCTTGGCACCAAAGATGCTCACCAGCGGGACGGCAGGCAGATGCCCTGCCTTGATCTCGTGGTACTGATGGATGAGGTACAGCAGATTCAGCTGCTGGCGCTTATACTCGTGCAGGCGCTTGGACTGGATATCGAACACGGCATCGGGGTTCACCGTTACCTTCTGGGTGCGCAGCAGCCACTCCGCCAGCGCCGCCTTGTTGGTCTTTTTCACGGCGGTCAGTTCGTTCAGCACGGTCTCGTCGTCGGCAAAGGCCAGCAGCTTTTCCAGCTCGGCGGCGTCCTTGCGGAAACCGGAGCCGATGTGCTGTTCCAGCGTAGCGGTCAGGCGCGGGTCGCACTCCAGCAGCCAGCGGCGGAAGGTGATGCCGTTGGTCTTATTGTTGAACTTTTCCGGGTACAGCTCGTAGAAGCCATGCAGCTCGGAATTTTTCAGGATCTCGGTGTGCAGCGCTGCTACGCCGTTGGTGGAGTGGGTGAAGTGGATGTCCATGTGGGCCATGTGCACCCGGTCGTCCTTGTCGATGATGGCAAGGCTCTCGTCCTTGGTGCGGGTGCGGGCCAGAGCGTCCAGCTTTTCGATGATGGGCATCAGCTGCGGCACCACGGCATCCAGATAGGCGCGGGGCCACTTTTCCAGCGCCTCGGCCAGAATGGTGTGGTTGGTGTAGGCGCAGGTCTTGGTAACGATCTCCACCGCTTCCTCGAACTCAATGCCGCGCGCGCCCAGCAGGCGGATCAGCTCCGGGATGACCATGCTGGGGTGGGTGTCGTTGATCTGGATGGCGGCGTAGTCGGCCAGATCGTGGTAATTGCAGCCGCGGGCCGCGCACTCAGCCAGAATGAGCTGGGCACCGGCAGAGACCATCAGATACTGCTGGTACACCCGCAGACGGCGGCCTGCCTCATCGGAATCGTCCGGGTAGAGGAAGAGGGTCAGGTTCTTGTCGATGGCGGTCTTGTCGAAGGCAATGCCGTCATGGACGATGCTCTCGTCAATGGTGTCCAGATCGAACAGGTTCAGGGTGTTGGTGCGTCCCTCGTAGCCGGTGACGGCCAGCTTGTACAGCCGGGCGGTGTACGCCTTGCCCGCCAGCTCCACCGGGTAGGTGATATTGGTCTTTTCAGCCCAGCTGTGGGCGGTGAGCCACGGGTCGGGCTTTTCGTTCTGCACGCCGTCCTCAAAGGACTGATGGAACAGGCCAAAGTGATACCGCAGGCCCACGCCGTCGCCGGGCAGATTCAGCGTTGCGAGCGAATCCAGGAAGCAGGCCGCCAGACGGCCCAGACCGCCGTTGCCCAGAGAGGGTTCCGGCTCGACCTCTTCAATGTCCGACAGGCGCTTTCCGGCTGCCGCCAGTGCATCGCGGGCTTCCTCGTACAGACCCAGATTGATGAGGTTGTTGGACAGCAGCTTGCCGATGAGAAATTCGGCGCTGATATAGTACAGCTTGCGCCCGGTGACCGGCTGCACGCGGTCGGCGCTCTTCTGCCGCACAAGCTCCAGCAGTGCCAGGTACAGCTCCTGATCGGTGCAGTCCGCCAGCAGCTTTCCGGTGAGGCTCTGTAACGTCTCGGTAAAGCTCATAAACGCATCCTCCTTTGATACAGAAAACAGGTTTGACATCTGTGATTCAAGATATACCACATAAAACAATCAAAATCTTGCCCAAAAGGTGCAGACTGTGGTACAATCCTATCATCAGGAGGTGAGACGATGCAAAATCAGGCTTCTTTGCAGGAGACCAAGCAGCACGGTGCCGTGCGGTTCCCCTTCAATCTGTACCCTTGCACCATTCCGGGAGACTTCCCGCAGGTGGCGCTCCACTGGCAGGAGAGCATGGAGCTGGTCTTCGTCAAGCGGGGCGCGGGGCTGGTGCAGGTAGGCGCTGCGTCCTGCCCGGCCTACCAGGGGGATATCTTTATTTTTACGCCCGGCACCCTCCACGCCCTGCGGCAGAGCGAGGGGCAGTGCATGGAATACGAAAACATCATCTTTGAGCTGGAGCTGCTGGGCGGCGCCGGTGACATCTGTGCCGAGAAGTACCTGCTGCCGCTGCAGAGCGGACGTCTGGCTCTGCCCATGCGCCTTGGCCCGGAAGACTGGGGCTACAACTGGGCGGTGCGGTGCCTGCACGCGGCGGAGGAATTCAACAAGATCAAAGACGTGGGATATGAACTCTGTATAAAGGGCGAGCTGCTGCTGTTTCTGGCGGCGCTGGTGGGCCGCACCGGAGACCTGCCCCCTGCCGATACCCCCGACACCCGGCGGCTGAAAACCGTGGTGCAGCTTGTGAATGAGGGCTACGCGGGGGCGCTGCATGTGACCGACGCAGCGGCGGCCTGCGGATGCAGCCCCAGCCATTTTATGCGCTGGTTCAAGAAAATGACCGGCCAGGGCTTTACCGAATACCTGAACGAGCAACGCCTGAACGCC
>OGCZ01000344.1_pt1 | contig 26532 bp, 5 predicted proteins | sample 1570211 | NCBI WGS metagenome assembly OGCZ01 (sample SAMEA2582158, study PRJEB24529) | metagenome | biome: Human gut stool | place: China | collected 2011 | reverse complement strand
ACTATTCTGTTAAAAATAACGAGGTTTAATGTAAAAAATGAGTTGTTTTAAGAAGAAGGGGAGATTCTTATGAAAAAGGAATTGCTGATACGGGGGCTGCTGCTGTCTTTGCTGTTGGGAAGCAGTGTACCGCTGACGATAGCTGGGGCGGCAGAAAGTGCTGCGAATCGGCCTCAGGGGTATATTGATTCCGGGGTGCAGCTGAACAGGACCCGGCAGTATTTGGAACAGCAGCGCCTGGCCAGGGAAATAGCGGCAGAACGGCGGACGGAATTGCTGGAAGGGACGGAGAACCAGGGCGAAAAGCCCGAGGGTACCGTCCATTTTGTGCTGCAAAAGCTTGTTATGCCTGAATCCCAGGTATTGTCCCCAAAAGAGTTGGGGGCCATCGTCAAGGACTATGAAGGGAAAGAGGTTTCCCTGGACGATTTGTATGCTGTGGTGCAGCGGATCAATGAACTGTATCGCTCCAAGGGCTATGTGACGTGCCGGGCTTTTCTGGCGCCCCAGACCATCCATGAGGGGACGGTGCACATTGACCTGGTAGAGGGGAAAACCGGCAAGGTGGAAATCACCGGCCAGGGCAGCACCCGGGAAGCGTATATTCAGCACCGGATTCACCTGGACAGCGGCAAGGTGCAGAATATCCAGCAGCTGAACAAGGATCTGCTGCGGTTCAATTCTACCAATGATGCCCAGCTGCGGATTGCGCTGAAGGCTGGTGAAAAGGACGGAACTACGGACTACGTGATTACGGTGGCGGAGCCCCAAAAACAGGTGGCCGGTATTTTTGCAGATAATGCCGGCAGCGACACCAGCGGTCTTTACCGGGTAGGGGCTTATTGGCAGGACCGGGATCTTTCGGGCAACCGGGATCACCTTTTCCTGAGCACTCTGCGGTCAGAGGGGATGAAAGCCGTTTCGGGCAGCTACAATACGCCCATCAACCGGACGGGTACCCGGGCGGGGCTGTCCTATACGTCCAACAGTGTCCATATTACGGACGGATATTTTGAACCTTTGGGGGTGCGGGGTCACGCCTACGCCTTGACGGCATCGCTCACTTCCCCGATTGTTACGACGGATACGCTGAAATCGGAGTGGGGGTTTGAATACGGACACCAGAAATCCCAAACCGACTACGGTACCAGCCTGGGGCTGCGTTCCCACTGGACCGATGATACTATTGATACACTTTTCCTGTACTACGACCAGTTGGATTATGGCCGGTCCACGGTCTTCTACCAGAAGTACGGTTACCGGAACGGCTGGTATAGGGACCTGAACGACCGGAATCGTTCTTTTGGCAAATTTGAAACGAATATGCTCTATCAGAAACTGTTCCGCTCGGGCCAGCAATGGACCCTGCGGCTGGACGGTCAGCTGTCCAGCACCCAGTACCTGCCCTCTGCCGAAATGTTCTACCTGGGCGGGATGTACAGTGTCCGGGGCTACAAGGAAAGCTTGATTGGCGGCGACGGCGGTTTTTCGGCCAGCGCCCAGTACAGCTTCCCTCTGGAGAAATCTCAGCGGCTGAAGGGCTATCTTTTCGTAGATGGCGGACGGATCTGGGGCAGCAGTGCCTTTGGGGACCGGAGCCTGGTGGGCACCGGCGTTGGTGTAACGGCAGAAATCAACGACCATATGTCCCTGAATGCAGCCCTGGCGTTCCCGCTGCTCCGTACCATTAACGGGGAAGAACAAAGCCGGACGCGGATCCACTTTTCGTTTAACAGCGCTTTCTAAGGAGGCATGACCTATGAGCAACCGGAACTTTTTCCATAAAACCAAGCGGGGAAACCCGCATTCTGTGCAGACGCAAGGCAAAGCCCGTCTGTCCTACGAAATCCTTTCTGCCATTGCTGCAGCTGGCATGCTGGTCAATCCCTATGCGGCGCTGGCAGCTACGAACATTACTGATGGCAGCGGCAATGCTTACAAAGCAAATAACAATGGCGCCTACGATATTGCAGCCCAAAAACGGAACGGCAGCAACGCCATCAATAAATTTCAAAAATTCCAGTTGGGACAAAATGATATAGCCAACCTGTATTTCCATACTGCGGAAACCCCGAATACAGAAGCGGGAAACTTGATCAACTTTGTGGATACCCGTATTGATATTAACGGTACGCTGAACTCCATCCACAACGCGCAAATCGGGGGCAACCTCTATTTCCTGAGCCCCAATGGTATGGCGGTGGGCAAAACTGGTGTCATCAACACAGGCTCCCTGTATGTGATGACTCCCGCCAGCGGGTCTGCGGAGGAAATGACCTACGAAGGCCTGCAAAAACGCTTTGACGGAACAATGCAGGAAAGTGAGGCTGCTGAGCTGCTGGCCAATATCCAGTCGGGGAATCTGGCCATTCCTCTGAATCCCAGCGGTACCATTACGGTCCTGGGTACCGTCAACGCCACCAATAACGTGAAAATGTACGCTCCCCGCATTGCCGTGGGCAAGAATATCTCAGGGGAAACCCTGGGCGACACGGCTGCAGACGGTCTGGAAACGGGCGCTGCCATCAACACGGGCGTGACGGATTTCACCAATGTGGTGAAGTTTACAGCTGCTCAGAAGACGGCTGCCGGCCTGGAAAACAAGGGCCTAAAAGTAACGGCTGAAGCGGGCAGCGGAGACCTGGTCCTGGCAGCCAAAGCCGAATACGAAAATGTAGCAGACGCAGAATTTGCCGAAAGCGGCAAAAACCTGGGTCTTGCTTCTGCGCCCAAAACCATTACTGCCAGCGTGGATAGCTATGGGACATTAAACGCAGCCGGCAGCGTGGAACTGAAGGCAGAAGCCTCTAATGGCAATTACGATGAGGCCAAGGCGGAGGCAGACGCAGCTGTAGACGCCGGCACCAGCTTTGGGGACGACACGGTAATCGCAGACGTTACCAGCGGCTATGCCAAGACTATAGCCAATGTCAACGTACAAGGCAATATTACGGCAGCAGAAGACGTCACCCTTACCGCCAGCGCCAACAATACATATGTGGATACGGGAGATTCTGTGGCTGGGAAGGCAGAAGAATATGCCAGTTATGTCCTGGCAGAAGGGGCCGACGTGGCTCTCCTGGAAAACCAGGCTGCTATTACCCTAGGCAGCGGCGCCCAGGTACAGGGCAAACACGTGAACGTCACCGCCGATGCCCAGACAGAAGCTGTTATCGGCGTGGAAGCAGAAGGCAAGAAGGCCAGCCAAAACATTTCGGCTTTGATTCCTTCTGCAGCGGTGAACTATGCCCAGGTCAAGAATACGGCACAGGTCACTGTGGACGGAACGCTGACCGCAACTGGTGCAGATACCACCACGACCGATGAAGAAAACAAAACCGTCACTAATCCTGCCCTTCAGGTAACGGCCAACGCTGCCTCTTCTGTGACCAATGAAGCCTCTATCAAGGTGGAAAGCGGGGAAGGTGAAGAAGGCGAAGCCTCTACTGGGGCTCCCCTGATGGTGGCTGCTGTCACGGTGACCAACCATGAAAATAACGCCAACGTGGCCATTAACGGCACCCTGGATTCGCAAGGGGGCAGCGTGGGCGTCAGCGCAGCAGCTGAGAATACGTTAAGCTCAAAAGCCGAGTCCGAAGCACCGAACGAATCTGCCGGCAGCACGGCCGTTGACGTGGTGAACCATAACAGCAAGGCCAACGTGGACGTACAGGGAACTGTCAAGGGCAATCAGAACGTGGATATTGCGGCGAAGAATACCCTGAAATCCAATAGTCACCAGGCCAACAATGCTGCCGGGGAAGCCAAAGAAAGAGAGAAAACCCAGCTGGAAAACAAGTATGGGGGTTATATAGAACAGCTGAAGGAAATCAAGGACTTTTCTCTCCAGGATGAGGTTGCCGGAAAAATCATTGACCTGTTCTCCAGTAAGGATGCCAAGAACGAAGGCACCTCTCTGGCTGATACTATCGCTGACAACATTACGGCCGGGGCTGCGGTGGTCTACGCAGATGAAACCAATACGGCAGCCGTCAACTTAGGCAAGAACTCTGTAACTGAAGCCAAACTTGGCAATCTGACGGCGAAAGCCGATGCGACCATAGAAGACACCAAGCTCACTGCAGCCGGCACGTCCAACACCTTTGGCAAAGACGAAACCACCGCGAAACCCAATGTGGCTTCGGTGGGCTTTGTCTACGACAAGCTGAACCAGTCGGCCCAGGTTACGGTGGAAGACGGTGGTGCAAAGCTTACCGCCGGCAAGGACCTGACCCTCCAAAGCAGCGCCGAAATGGAATATAACCGCATCAACCGGATGAAAGCGGACCTGGAAGACAGCCTTGCCAAGCTGAAATTTGCCCTGACAAAACTCCCGGCAACCCTTTCTGCGGAATCTACGGCCGTAAAGACTGCGGCAGAAGATCTGCAAAGCTCTTTAACGGCTTACCAAGATGAGTTTGACAGTGCAGCAGCCAACGTCACTGCCGAAGGCATCAACGAGGAAAGCACCTGGCAGAAGCTGGCTGACCTTTCCAGCTCTGCGGCGGACGTACTGGCTAAGTCTGCCGACCTGCTGACCGCAGTGAAGACGGCTGGCTCGGATGTGGCAGACGATGTGAAGGGCCTGTTTACCAGCGCCTCGGAAGCCGTCGACAGTGCTGCCGCCTTTAAGGAACCCACGAACTACGCCAACGTATCGGCTTCGGCCCAGTCCCTGGGGGACCAGGATACCCAGCGTACCCTGGCCGGCGCCATTACCCTGTCCAATATTGACTTTGCCAGCAGCGTCACCGTGGGCCAAAATGCGGTGCTTACGGCGGCTGACAACCTGAATCTGAAGGCTGTAGAAAAAATTGAAGATGTAAATATCAATGGTAAACTCAATGCCTCTACGTCTGCTTCTGACACTGGAACTAGCGGCGGTGCAACAGGTACTGACCTGGGCAGCGCAGCAGCAGGTGCAGGTGCCGCCACGGGCACGGCTGCCAAGAAAACGGGAACCGGCGTGGGCGGCAGCTTCAATTACCAAAACTTTGATTCCAGCGCTTTGGTCAGGGTTGAGCAAGGGGCGGAACTCACGGGCGGGGACCTGAACCTCACCAGCGACTCTGACGTTTTCCATGCGGGCATTACGCTTTCCGCCGGCAAGAAAGCTGCCAGCAACAGCCTGAGCGGTATGGTCTCTGTTACGGACAGCGACAGCAACAACCAGGTCCTGGTGGACAAGGATGCCAAGCTTACGGCCTTAAAGGACAGTGGCGGCAGCACCGGCACCATTTCTCTGGCCGGCCACAACAATACCAACGTGAATAATGCCATTCTCGCCCTGGCCTCCAGCACGGGAAGCGCCGCCGTGGGCATGTCCGTCGCCGTGAACAACATTGACGTGACCAACCGGGCAGCCATCGAGGATCTGGATACGGCAGCAGCGGCTCCCGCTACGGCCGGTTCCATCAGCGCCGCAGCTCTCAACGTCAGCGCCGAAACCACTGGCCTTATCAATACCATTACGGTAGCCGGCGGGGCTACCTCCAGCGAAAGCTCGACCACCCAGCCCACCAATGCCATTGACAACACCGGGGGAAACACCGGTGCCCTTTCCAGCGCCATTCCCGATGCAATCGGCGAAAGCTTAGACAGTATTTCTGGGGTCAGCGAAGACCTGACGGATGCCTTGGAAAGCGCCGGTGAAAACCAGGGAGGTACAGCCGGAGCTTCTGGCAGCGCAGAAGGCGAAAGCACGACCCCGACGGCGGAAGCCTCGCCCCTTACGGGCACGGCGGCGACCGGCCAGACAGGTACCAGCGGCAGCAAGAAGTCGTCCCTCAGCCTTTCCGGAGCCGGCAGCGTTTCCGTCAACCTGGAAACGAATACCACCGAAGCCCTGATCGACGGGGCTAACCTCCAACTCAACAACGACGGCGACGTCCAGGTGGGTGCCCGGGATACCGCTTTCGTCGGGGCCTGGAGCGGCGGTGCAGCCCTCTCCCTGAGCAAGGGCAACAGCTCCAAGAAAAAAGTCGCCGTCAGCGGTGCGGCTGCTGTCAACAGGATTGATAACAACCTGACGGCCGCCATTAAGAACAGTACCCTGACAGGGGTCAAAGCGATGGATATTGAGGCCCTTAGCGGCGGTACTGCCGCAGCAGCTGGACTGGGCCTGTCGGTCATCAAGGATACCGGCACTAATTTCGCCGGCGGCGCTTCCGTTTCGGTGAACCTCATCGACAAGGATGTCACCGCACTGGCAGAAGACAATACTGTCACCGGGTCTGCTTCTGACAAGGCAGACCTCGATGTCACAGCCTACGAAAGCGACCTCCAGATTACCGGCGGCGTCAATGCCGACCTTACCAAAGGCGGCGGCAAGACCGTGGGCGGCAGCGTTGCCGTTGCCAATATCAACAATAATATCAACGCCGGCATTAAAGGCGGTACCTATACCAATGTGAACACTGCCAAGGTGGAAAGCCTTCTGGCCACCAAACAGATTACGGGGGCCGTTTCTGCCGGGGTTGCCGTTGGCGGCGACCAGACCGATGGCAGCTCCAACGGGGCCTTTACCGGTGCCTTCGTCTACAACGGCCTGACCAACAAGGCGGATGCGGCCATTACCGGCGTAAACCTTACCGCCGCAGGGAACGTTGCGGTGAAAGCACACGATACCACCAGCGGCTCCGAGGAAGCAAAGCCCTACCAGGAAAAACTGGGGGATTACTCCAAGCATCAGCAGTTTGCGGAAGACGCCGGCCTGGACACGGACGGTTCTTCCTACTATAAAGATACAGACGAAGAAGGAAATGGCCTCGACACAGCCGGTCAGACCGTCGATATGGACGATACTGGCAGCCTCAGCGTGGGCGCAGCCCTGATTATTGCCGGCTCCAACGGCAATGCCGCCGGTGCTGCCGTCAACGTGGCTGACCGGGACATCGACTTCTCGGCCCGCATCGATAACGCCACCATCCAAGCTGGCTCTATTACCACGGCCTCCGAAGCGGACAGCTTAGGCGTCGACGTGGCAGCCGGCATTGCCGCCGGTTCCCAGAGCTTTGGCGGTGCCGCCAGTGTAACCTGGCAGACCCAGAACAACGATATTCTGGCCCAGGTCAGCGACTCCACCATTACTACAGATAAGCTGGCCGTTACGGCGGACAGCAGTGCCAAAGAAGTGAACGTGGCCGGTTCCGTGGCCTATGGAGGCAAAGCCGGCATCGGCGCAGCGGTGGCCTACAACAAGCTCTCCAACCAGATTCAGGCCTACCTGGCCGGCGGTTCGGTGACGAACCTGACGGAAACGGGCGTGGACCTGGACGTTACCGCTGCCAATACAAGCAAGCTCTATGCCATCGGAGCTACGGTAGCAGCCAGCAAGAGCGCCGGCCTCAGCGGTACGGCAGCCATCAACCACGGCGGCAGCGATACAGAAGCCGTCATCGGTGAAGCTGAAGATGCAGACGGCAAGACCGTCACTAAGGAAAAGACGACTCTCACGAACATTGCCGATACCAACGTCGAAGCCACCAGCAGCGATACCCGGCTGGCCGTGGTGGGCAACGTAGATATAGCAGGGAAAGTCGCCCTGGGCGGCGCTGTAGCCTATAACGATGTGGGCGGCGCCGGTACAGGCGAAGCCGGGCAGAAGACCCGTGCCGCTATGGTAAACGCTGCCCTTACGACCACCGATGCAGGAAAGGCATCTCTCCATGCGGCTGACACCTCCAAGCTGACCACCATCGGTGTGGGCGTGGGCGGTGCCGGCAAAGTGGCCATCCAAGGCGGCGCAGCTACCGCATTGGTCAACAAGGACATTACGGCAGAAGTAAAGAACTCGACCATCCAGGCTGCAGAGGGAGGCACAACAAGCGACGTCTCCGTTACAGCCGACAGCAAGAGTACCATCAATACCGTTGCCGTCGCCGCAGCCGGCAGTGGTACCTTCGCCGGCGGGGCCGGGGTCAGCGTCAACCGCATCAAGCAGGCTACGACAGCTGCCATTACGGGCGGCAGCCAGATTACCGATACGGATACCCTGGTGCAGGCCACGGGCAACAATGATATCACCTCCGCCGGTATCGGCGCAGCCGCAGCCGGTAACGTTGGCATCGCCGGCAACGTGGCCGTCAACCAGATCGGCAATGATGTGCAGGCTAGCGTTGCGGACAGTACCCTGACAAGTACCGGCAACATCGGCGTCCTGGCCAATGGCCGGGAAAAGCTGGGCAACTACGCCGGTGCCCTCGGTGTCAGCGCATTTAAAGGCGGCGCCGGTATCGGCGTCAGCGTCAGCAGCAACGAAATCACAGGCAATACAGCCGCCACAGTAACAGGCAGCACCCTCCAAGCGGCTGGCAAAAATGATGAGAGCATAGCTCTCACGCAGACCATGGACGATACCGGCGTCCAGACATCGGTGACGAAAGACGAGCAGGTCATCACTGATGCACGCAAGGGCATTGTCACCGCCGCCTATGGCCAGCATGATTTAGAGAGCGTCGCCGTTACCGGTGGTATCGCCGCATCGGGCAGCGTGTCCGTTGGCGCAGCCGGCACAGTTACGCTGAATAAGCTGGGCGGCAGCACGAAAGCTGTCGTAACCAATACCACCATCAATGAAACCCGCACGGCTGACGCAAACGATGACGTCACCGTCAAGGCCATCGACCGCACGAACAGCGAAAGCCACGTAGGCTCCCTGAGCATAGGGGTTGGCGCTACGGGTGGTGCCGGCGTAGCCGGTGCGTCCGATACGCTGGCCTTCAGCCGCACGACCCAGGCCGAACTCTCCGGCAATGTGTCTAATCCGGACAGCCTCCAGAATAAGACCGTCAACGGCCGAAATATCGACGTCACTGCCGACCAGAAGTCCAGCGTCGTCACCAACGCCGACGGTCTCTCCATCTCCGGTGGCGGCACAGCCGCTGCTTCGGCAGCAGCCACTGTAGCTGTTACGAAATTAAACGGCACGACCCAGGCCGTCGTCAAAAACATTACCAGCACCAATGACAAGCTAAATGTAACAGCCCTGCATGATCATCATACGACCCTCTACAGTGCTTCCGCTGCAGCTTCTGGCGCTCCTGTCGGTGTCGCTATCGGCGCCGGCATCGGCATCGTCAACGATGACTTCACTACGTCGGCCCTCGTCGACAACAGCACCAGCCTGAGCAGTACCGCCACCAGCGTCAACGCCGACAGCACCACCGACGTGGATACGTACGTCATCGGTACAGCCGCTTCCGTTGGTGCCGCCGGTGCGACCATTGGCGTCAATAACATCAATAGCACGACCACAGCCGAAGTCAATAACAGCACCATCGGCAAGGCCGGTACTATTACGCCGGACGTCAGCGTCGACGCCCATAATAAGGTGACGACGAACTTCGGCGCTGCCACCTCCAGCGCCGGTGCAGCAGCCATCGGGGTCGGCGTGGGTATCAACACCGTCGACACAGGGACCCTGGCTAAGGTTACCAATAGCACCGTCAACGCCAAGACTGCCGCTGTCACCTCCCGGGAAGAACTGGACGTGGACCAGACTATGGCAGGTGCCACCTTAGGCGGCTTCGGTCTCAATACCAATGTCATGGTCACCACCATTGGCACCCAGGTAGCCGATTCCTACGGCAGCGATGCTGATAAGAGCGGCAAAGTGGATACCAAGAGCATCCTCGCAAACGCCAATAACGCCATCGGTTCCCAAAATAATAATCTCACGAGCGGCTCGAACCTCATCAGCAGCGATGCGGGAGTCACTGTCAGCAATAACTCCGGCGTCAGCGCCAAAACCGGCGTGACAACGCCTGCTGCAGGCACGCAGACACTCGTCGATAACAGTACCATCACCACCAGTGACGCTCTCACCATCAGCGCAGACCGGCAAACCGATGCCACGCTTACCGCTGCTGCTGCAACTGTGGCCGGGGTCAGCGGCGCCAACGTGACGGTGGCCACTCTGGATGCCAAGAAAGACGCAGGTGTCACCATTTCCGGCAAGAGTGTCCTTTCCTCTGCCAAGGACCTGACCGTCCAGGCCAAACAGCACGGCACAACCGCCGTTAAAGCCTACCAGGCAGCCCTGTCCGGCGGTCTCAGCGTGAACGCAGCCTTTGCCCAAAGCAAATCCAGCGGTGCCACCAACGTCACCCTTTCGGACAGCAGCCTCTTAGGCGGCGTAGGCGGGGCCATTAACGAAGAAACTGGTGAAGCCTACGGGGCGACCATCCTCGCTGAAGACACCGGCAAGACCACCAGCGATGTTGTCGGCCTCACGGTCTCCCTTGGCGCCGCCGGCGGTGCCCTGATTACCAACGCAGAAAACGACAGCAGCACCAAGGTTACCATCAACCAGGCCTCTACGATTGCCAGCACCGGCGCCACCAGTGTGACAGCCAATAAGGCCAATGGGATTTCCGCCAGCACCCTTGGCGGGGCCCTTGGGGCAGGGGCTCTTCAGGGCATTGTCGCTTATGCAGAAGATAAGGGAAATAGCGCGATTACCCTGACAGGCGCCAATAAGCTTGGCGGCGACAGCATTTCTATCCTGGCTAAAGGTGCGCCCAACGTTACTGCCGATGCAGAGGCTTTAAGCGGCGCTCTGCTGGGTGCCGTTGGTGCCTCCCTCGCCACGGCCAAAGCCGGGGGAGAAGTCAGCCTCAGCGTAGGCGACGGCTCCACCTTCAGTGGCAAAAACGTCACCTTAGGCGCTGCCGCAGGCCAGCAAACTGGCACTGACGATACCGCCCAGGCCAATGCCAAGGCAAACGCCGTGGGTCTCTCCGCAGCCCTGGGCGGATCCTTCCAAGCCAACGTGGCTGATGCGTCCCAGAACACGGCCGTTATGGTCAGCGTTGGCAAGAGCAGCTACAAGGCAGATACCCTGGCTATTTCTGGCACGAACTCGTCGGCGCTTGACGCCGACGCCAAAGGCGTCACGGTGGGCACCATTGCCAGCGGTGAAAATATCTCTCAAATGACCGGCAGCCTGACCACCAACGTCAGTGCCTCCGGTACAGCTGACGGCAGCAGCCTGGGCAGCGTCACTCTCCGCAGCAGCGGCTATGGCAACCTGGCTAATAATGCCAGCGGTGCCGGCGGCGGGCTGGTGGAAATCAGCCCAACAGCAGCCGAAGCGGATACGACCTTTACCACCAATACCCAGACCAACGTGAACGGCTCCTGGCAGGCCGGTTCCCTGACGGCCTCGGCTACCAACAGCGATGACGTAGATGCCACAGCCGACTCCCTGTCCGCTGCTGTCATCGGCGCCAGCGGCACGAAAATGACCACCAAGGTCAGCCATACGGCCAAAACCAACGTGGCCGGCACCGTTACTACCACAGGGGCCCAGAACTACACGGCCGTCAATACCGTGGACCACGACGTGAACCTCAAGGGCAGCGGCTACGGCGGCGCTTCCGTGAACGCCAACTCCATGGAAAATACCCTGAACTACACGGCTCAGGTCAATCTGAACGAAGGAACGACTCTCACCGGTACCGGCGATAAGGGCACCCTGACGGCCCTGGCCGAAACCACCGGCGATATGAAATATACCAACAATCTGAAGAGCGCCGGGGTGGTGGCTGCTACCTCAGCCTACAGCAAGAATGACGTGACCTACGCCAACAGCATAAGCGCCACCAACGCTACCCTGAAGACGGGCAAAGCGGACCAGAACATTACCCTGGCCGCCACGGATACCACCAATGGTGCCTTCCAGACCGTGGCCGACACCCAGGGCGGGGTTGTAGGGGCCGCTTCTGCGGAAGCCATCAATAATTTCCACCGGTCCAACACCATCAGCCTCACCGGCGGCCTGGTGGAAAGCATGAACGACGTCAATCTCTACGCCGGCGCCGACCAGAACGGTCTGCGGTCCGTGCTCAATTACACCGCCCTGGCTGATGCTTATAACAAGACCGCTCTGCCTCTGGTGAGCAGTCCCAGCCTGGAAAACACCATGACCCAGGCCAACCAGGTACTCATCAACGGCGACGTCCGCTCTGTCCGCCATACCAATCTGAAAGCCGGACAGGGGCTGACCACAGTCTCCGAAAGCGCCCGGGAATACAACAACTACACGGGCGATTCGGGTACAGGCTCCACCACCTCTACGGCCCTGGGCAGCCATACCAGCAGTGAAACCACGGACAACTACGTGTCCCTGGGCGATACTGGTTCTGTGACGGCCGGCATCCATACGGATCTGGACCTGACCATTTCCGGACAAACGAAAGCAACTAAGGTAGATGGCAAAGCCGCCCTGGATTGGAGCGGTATTACTTCTACGGTTACCAAGGGCAGCGACTGGTTCTCTGCAGACAGTGTTAAGCCCTCCAGCGTAACCCTGCCCAATACCCTGATTGACCGCTACCGGAAACTGGCCAATGTGATCGGCCAATATGCACCGACTTCCAACGAATACCACGTATTGGAAGCAGAAATGAAAGAACTCAAGTCCCTGATGGAAACCAATGGGTTCGTTAAAAACAACGGTGCCATCCTGGATGAAATCAATGTAGCAGCCATCAACCTGCCGGACATCGTGGTTTCCGGCGGCAACATCACCATCGATGCCGATAAGGTCACCGGCACAGGCAGTCTGAAGGCCCAAGGCGTCAACGCCGTGAATATTACCAACTCCAGTGACCTCTACCTGAAGACTGGCGACGTCATCATCAAGGATAAGGGCGGCAGCCTCACCTTTAACGACAGCCTTGTAGGAAGCTCCCTGTCCGAATTTACCGGCAGCCTGTCCAGCAGCGCAGCCGCAGGGGCAGAACCGGCCATTACCATCAAGAGCACGGGCACTGCTTCTAGCTATGCCAGCCCGGATATTGGCGTGTTTGGGGATATCCTCAACAGTTCCGGCGATGTGACCATCCAGAACTCGAATCAAAATATCTATATTGTGGGCTCGGCCAACGTAACCGGCAAGAACATCCACATTGTGGCCGATAAGGGCTCCGTCACCCAGACCAGCGAAGGCTGGCTCGTTGTAGGCTCCGACCCGATTACGCGTTACCAATTCAGCGACTCCATTGCCCAAAAGATTCAGAAGTACCTGTCTAAAGGCGCAAGTAATAACTGGGATGTCTCGTGGCTTACCAGCCAGACTACCTATGATGGCTACAGAAGTGCGCTTATAACGCATGCGAAAGATTTGGAACTTAATGGGCTAGAAATTACAAAAATTGTGAATTGGAAACCGGATGAAAGTGCCGGGGTTCATGCAGGCAGCAATATCTACCTGACTGGCAAGAACGTCATCGTCGACGGCCTCGTCCAGAGCGGCTACGGCACCTACAAGACCGTTCTCACGGCGGATGACCAAAAACGCATCAATACCCTGGATAGCCAGTGGAAGCGGAACAGACGGGCCCTCACAGACGACCAGGTCATGAGCAACGAAAACTACCTGATCAACCAGGGCGGACCCCACTACAACCGTGATACCAAGCAGTGGGAATACGAAGTGAAGCTGTACTACAACCCGGCCACAGGCAAACTCCTGGCCGAAAACCTGGCTCCCTCCGGCGGCAAGATCTACATCACCGGCGCCGTGGCCAGCACCAACGGCAGCGGCCGCATCCTGGCTATGGACGGCACCCCGGACATCTCCATTGACACCACTGCTGTGGCCAAGGACCTGACCCTTCACAAAATCGAAAATAACGACATTGAAAGTCTCATCAGCATCAAAGACACCAATACCAATATGCTCACGGAGTTTACGGAAAATAACGGCTCTGTGAAGGTCAGCGTGACGCCAATCACCGGCAAGCAGGTAGTAAACAACACCAGCACCTCTAATGGCATCACCTACTACAACCCGGCACCCCAGACCCTGAAGTGGACTGGCGGTACCGCAGGCGACGTAAAAGTAACCGGCTATGGCTACGACAAAGACTTCGTTATGTGGGGCCTTATTCCGTACAATACTACAGAAGACTTCGTTACGAATAAAGAAGTCTCTCAGGGCATGACGACGACCAGCTCACAAACCCAGACTGGTGACCAGGCCCTGGCAGCCGGTCAGGTCATCACCAAGGTAGACACTGCCACGGACAAAGCCTACTCCGTGGATACGAAAGTATATACGGATCCGTACACCCAGTGGAGCGGCGTTAGCGTGGATAAAGATTACGACGGCTTCTGGGGCAAGGTCCTCGGCTACGGCACGGTACATTATCGCTGGACCGGCTCACAAAACAGCTCCACCAGCAGTACCTATTCCATCAAAGCCGATAACCCTATCCAGACCGGCTTCATTACCGGCGGCAAGGATACCATTTCCATTACGGCCAATAAGAACCTCAACCTGGCCGGGAATATTTCCTCTGCCGGCACCAGTGGCACGGTTACCCTGAATAGCAATACCGGCGGCATTACGGCTGATGGCGGCGCCAGCATCTTCACGGATACGCTCACAGCCAGCGCAGCCGGCAATATCAACCTGAACCACAGTGCCCTCGGCACAGATGCCACCTTGTCTGTGAAGAGCACCGGCGGCGACGTCACCGTCCTTTCGGATAAAGGAAATCTCAGCGTCAAGACCAGCACAGCAGCAGGCAACCTGAAGCTCCAGGCTGACGGCAACCTGACCTCGGCCAGCGGCACGACCCTTACAGGGAAACGCATCGACCTGATCAGCCGCACGGGCGCCATCAATGCCACGGCCAACGCGGCCACCAAGGCCCTCAGCGCCGATACCCTTTCGGCCAGTCTCAACGCTGACGCAGCCGGCGACATTACCCTCAAAAACACCAATGGCAACATGCGCATCGGCTCCATCGTCAGCCATAACGGCAATGTTAATCTCACCACCTCCGGCAGCTTTGAAGACGCCACCAGCGGCGGTACACTCTCCGGCAGCGGCGACAAGCTCCAGCTCTGGCAGGATATGGGCATTATCAACACGGCAGACACCGATGACAGCAAGGCTAAAGCAGCAGAAGCCGCTAAGCAGGAACGCCTGGATGCTCTTACAGGGCAGGGCAACAAGCTGGCAGCTGCTTCGAAACATACCTTGGACGATTACAACGCAGCCGCCGATACGTACGCAACTGCCGCCAAGAGTGATACGGACCTGCAAAAAGCCAAGACCACCTATGAAGATGCGGTCAAGGCCATCAAGGCGTATCAGTATGCAACCGAAGAAGACAAGCAAAAAGCCTTGCAGAAAGCTTACAATACCTACGACGCAGCCCGGAAGCGCTTCCTTGATAGCCAAGGCATTACGGGCTTCACTGGGGAAGAACAGGAATACATCATTTCTGTGGGGGATATCAAGAGCAGCAATTCCTACGGCTGGAGCAAGAATGACCTCTTGTACGCACTCCAAAGCAGCGTCCTAAATGCGCCTAAAGGAGAAGTACTTACTGTAGCTAAGGCCAACGTCCAAGGGAAGAACATTACCCTGAACGCTGCCAAGAACATCGGCAACGATGCCGAACCGGTTGTTATCAACTACGCCGACCTGACGAAGCTGGAAAACCTCCAGCTCTTGTCCCAGGCCAAGGCCGGGGATTTGACCTGGAGTGCAGCGGACCAGACCGTTACGGTACGCCAGCAGCGCCCCCTGACCCTCCAGACCACAGGCAGTGTCACCCTGCAAGCCAATACCTCCAATACCACTGGCGCCGGCAGCATTTACCTGGCCGGGGTCAAGGATTCCGCTCTGGACGTAACGGGCAATATTTCCACCACGGCTGATGTGAAGCTGATGGCGGATAAGGGCGTCACCATGGAAAGCGGCGGCATTACCGCCAAGAACCTTATCGTCACCGGCGGCAGCGGGGACATCGGCAGTGCCGCAAAGAACCTGAATACGAACCTCTCTGGTACTCTGGATGCCCGGACGTCGGGTAACCTGTATCTCCACCAGACTGGGCTCGACGGCAACGCGGCGCAGGTTCTGACCATTCAAAGCGTGGGCGGCAACCTGATTTCCCTGGCCTCTGATGCGGGCATGCAGATGACCACCGAAGAAGGCAAGAACATGGGTACCATCGACGGCCAGAACATCAACCTGACCTCGGCCAACGGTGCCCTGGGTCTTAGCACAGACGGCCTCCGCATCGCCAATAGCGGCGGCGTCCTGAACGCCAGCGCTGCAACAGACGGCCAAGGCATCTACCTGGCTGGTATAGGCTCGGGTTCGCTGGTCCTCAATCAGGTAACTGCCGGCGGCGACCTTTCCATCGACAGCAAAGGCTCCATCCAGCTGGGCCAGGAAGCTGTAGAGGCCACCGATACGACAGCGGCAGTCGACGCCATCGACAGCACCGTCAAGGCCGATAACATTACCCTGACGGCCGCAGGCTTCATCAACCTGGCCCAGGGCGAGTTGCAGGCCGGTGCCTACGATGCAGCCGGCAAGCTCTTAGCGAATACGGGCAGTGTCAACTTGAACTCCAGCGGCGTTATTACCCAGACCAGCAACCATGGCATTTTGGCCAACACCATGAATCTGGTGGCCGCAGCCGGTATCAACATGCCTAGCAATGTGCAGGGCGAAGCAGAAGACAGCCGCATCAACGCTCTGGATACGATTAATATTACCAATACGGACAAGACCAAGGACGTATACGTAGAAAACAAGAACAACAAAAATGTGACGGTGAATTTCGCAGAGGGCTCCACCGGTACCAACGTAAATATCAACAACCACGCCGATGACAAACAGACCAGCAACCTCACCGTCACCGGCAACGGAAACGCTGTCCAGGATATGGTCATCAACAACGCCAGCGGCAATGTCCACGCAGAGGGCACCCTGACGGCAGGCCGGAATCTGAGCATCACTGCCGCCACCAGCATCACCAACGATAAGGCTGTTACGGCTACCAGCGGCGCCATCAGCCTCACCGCCCAGAATGGTATCACCCAGACGGGCGCCATTACCGCCGGCACCAGCCTCACCGTAGCCAGCGAAACAGAAGGCAATCTGACCTTTACCGGAAATATTGAGAGCGGCACGGCTGCCAGCCTCAAGGCGAAGAAGGGCACCATCGCCATCGGTACGGCGCTGGTGGCAAACAACCTTACCGCCGGCACCACAGCCGCCATTAACAGCGAAGCAGGCCCCATTACCATCTACGGCAACACCCAGTCTGTAACCGGCACCACCCTCCAGACCTGCACCAGCGGTGACCTTAGCGTCAAGGGTAACCTGGACGCCACCGGCGCTGGCAACGTGAACCTGATCACTACCACCGGCAAGATTTCCGTAACCGGCAATATCAAAGCCGGTCAGGCTGTCAACGTCCGGACCACCAGCGGCAGCATCGGCATTACCGGCAGCGTCACCAGCGATGCACCGGTCAAAACCACCGAAAAGACTGAGGCCACCGAAACCACGCCGAAGAAGGCCAAACGGCTGCTTCTGGGCGAAGCCAACGAGACCCTGCCCACAACCGGCATCCACATTGACAGTACCAGCGGTACCATCACCGCCGCCGGCGACTTTACGGGCGGAACCAGCGGCGAAGCGAAGCTCATTACCCAATCGGGCGATATTATTTATAGCGGCACCCTGAGTACCGGCCAGGCAGTCCTGTTCCAGACCCAGACCGGCGATATCACTGTGGGCACCGATGAAACCGACAGTTCCCTGACGTCCACGGCGTCCACTGTTACCCTGGAAACCACGGGCAACACCACGGCAGACAAAGGGGATATTACCCTCTACGGTACTGCCGCCTCGGTAACGGGTACTACGGTGAAGACCAACTCCCTGGGCAATATCAAAATTGAAGGCAGCCTGAAGACTGTCGCTCCGGCAGAAGGTACGGAACTGGCAAAAGGCACGACCCAGAACGTTACTGTCCAGACGAGCACGGGCAATATCACCCTTGATTCTACCAGCACCACCACACCGGCCATCTCCAGCCTGGGCGATGCCGTAGTCCAGACCACCACCAGCGGCGGTATTACCGTAACTGGCGATATCACAGCCGGTAAGGCAGCGACACTCTCGGCAACGGAAGGAAATGTTAACCTCAAGGGCAAGCTGACGGCTAGCGGCGGTGCGGCCAATATCAGCGCCTCCGATACAGACGTGGATGATGAGGACGACCAGAAGGGCGACATCACCCTGACCGGTGACATCACCTCCACCACCGATGCTGCCAGCATCAGCACCAACAACGGCGCTATCAACCTCCAGGGCAACGCCAGTGCAGCCAAGGCTCTGGAAATCAAGGCCACGAACAACGGCAGCATTACCGTGGGCAAAGCTACGGAAAAAGATGGAACTAAGCATGATTACACCCTCAGCGGCGCTACGGCAGCCATTTCCACCAACACAGGCGCCATCGACCTGTACGGGCTGACGAAATCCGTTCTCGGCACGACTGTCCAGACCGGCACCGGTGACATCAATGTCCACGGCAGCCTCCAGACTGTCAAACCGGCAGCAGGTACGGAACTGGCGGAAGGTGCTACCCAGAACGTCACCGTCCAAGCTGGCACGGGTAACATCGACCTCACGGCAACCTTGACGGATACACCGGTCATCTCCAGCCTGGGCGACTCCGTAGTCCAGACCACCACCAGCGGCGGCCTCACCCTTACCGGTGACGTCACAGCCGGCAAGCTGGCAACCCTTAAGGCAGTAGAAGGAAATGTCAACCTCACAGGCGACTTCACAGCAAACGGCGGCACAGCCACCATCAGTGCCTCCGATAAAGACGTTGACAAGGTAGATGCAGCAGACGACCTCAAAGGCGACATCACCCTCACAGGTGACATCACCTCTGCCACCGATGCTGCCAGCATCAGCACCAATAACGGCGCTATCAACCTCCAAGGCAACGCTAGTGCAGCCAAGGCCCTCGAAATCAAGACTACCAACACGGGTAACATCCTCGTCGGCCAAGCTGCGGAAAAAGATGGGACTAAACACGAATTCACCCTCAGCGGCGACACGGCTACCATTTCCACCAACACAGGTGCCATCGACCTCTTCGGCCTGACGCAATCCGTTCTCGGTACGACTGTCCAGACCGGCACCGGCGACATCAATGTCCACGGCAGTCTCCAAACCGTCAAACCGGCAGCAGGTACCAAACTCGAAGCAGGCAGTACCCAAAACGTTAATGTGCTCACGGATAACGGCGACATCAGCCTGACGGCGACTCTGGATGACACGCCGGTTATCTCCAGCCAGCCGAACGCCTCCGTGGCAGCCAACCAGACGGGCGACGCAAAGAAAGCTGGCGACATTACCATCACCGGTGACGTCAAAGCCGCACAGAGCGCCAGCCTCGTTGCCAACGAAGGCAGCATCAAACTCACCGGCAATCTCACTGGCGCGGCAGACGACGCCATCATTCACGCCCACGATAGCAAGTCCCTGACAGACGAAGGCAACATCGTGGTAGACGGCAGCGTCACCGCCGGCGACCTCCTGAACCTGAACACGGACAACGGCACCATCACGGCCGGCACAGCGGAGAAGCATACCCTCCTGCGGGCCAGCAACACGGCTTCCGTCACAACGGACAATGGCACCATTACCCTCACAGGCAGCGTGGAATCGCCCCACGGCACCACCGTGGAAACCACCACCACCGGTGACATTACTATCACAGGCGACGTCAAGACCTGGAACCTGGGCGACAAGACCATCACCGGAACCGGCGACGTCCGCATCGCCACCAACAGCGGTGCCATCAGCCAGACCGGCGATATCCTGAGCAGCGACGACCTCACCGTCCAAACTGTCACCGGGAATATTAATCACAAAGGCCTTGTCACGGCAGCCGCTGCCGCCGACGTCCAGACCACCACCGGCGATATCCTTCAGACCGGTAACGTCCAGAGCGGCACCACCACGGACCTCCAGTCCCTGACCAAGGGCCAGGTGGAAGTCTATGGCAATATCAACAGCGGTACGGCAGCCACCCTCTACGCCAAAGACGGCAGCATTACCGTGGGCAAGCAGGGCGCTGTTAATACCATCACTGCCGGCACCACCGCTGCCATTGCCACTGGCACCGGCGACATCAACCGCTACGGTAATACCCAGTCCCAGACTGGCACCACCGTACAGGCCGGCACGAAGGGCAATATCCTCGTCGTAGGCGACCTGACCGCCGACAAGAACAACGTCCAAGTGGACACCAAGAGCGGCAGCATTGACCTCACCGGCGATGCAATCGCCAAGACGAACGACATCCTCGTCCAGTCCGAAAACGGCGCCATCAAGATGACTGGCGACCTGACAGCTGGCATCAATGTTACCGCCGACACGACAAACGGAAGCATCGACCTTACCGGCGATATTCAGAGCGGCGCAGCCACCCTGCTCCAGGCCACTAGCGGCAGCATCAGCCAGACCGGCCAGAAGATTATGGCCGGCACGAGCCTGACGGCTGCGGCCAGTGAAGGCTCCATCCGCCTCGATAGCGACATTTCCTCGCAAAACGGCGACACGACCCTGACGGCCAGCGACAGCGGCGTGGAGGCCCAGAAGGGCAACATCCTCGTCACCGGCACAACCCAGGCACTGAAAGGAAACGTAAAAGCCACGACGGACAACGGCAATATTGAATTCCAGAACACCGTCAAAGCCGATCAAAACCTCCAGACTCGCAGCGACAACGGCAATCTCCACTTCCAGAGTGATATCTGGAGCGGCAGCAGCATCAGCGGCGAAACCACCAGCCAGGGCAATCTGATCCTGGACGGCACCGCTGAGGCAGTGGAAAATATCCAACTGAAGGCCGACCAGAACGGTTCCATTATCCTGCGCAAGGACCTGACTTCCGGGCTGGACACCAGCTTTGGCACCAACAACGGAGATATTCTCTTTGCAGGGCCGACTGACGGCACGGCAGAACAGATTCGCGTAACGTCCAAGCAGGGCAATATCGCAATGACCACCACCGGCACCGGGGATATCAAGGACAGCCACCGGGAAGCAGGCGGTGACCAGGCTCTGGTTTCTGCGGACACGGGCAACATTACTATCCGGCAGGACGGCACGGACGATGTGGACCTCCAATTCCTCTATGCTCTGAAGGATGCCGGTGTGGAAGTGAAGGACGGCAGTCTGTACCTGGATACCATTGATGGCAACCTGGTAGCGGTCTTTGTCCGCAGCGGAGCTGAAGTGATGGATGTGAAACATATGACGGCCGGCACCCAGATTGCGGTAGCCGGGGCGGATATTGGCCTGGACAATGTAAGCCAGCGTGTTGGTTCGGATGGGTTCCTTTCCATCCAGCCCGATGGTGCCAGCGCTGATGCACCTATCGAAAAACTGACCATTGGCCAACTGAGTACCAACACGGGTGCCCGTTTCGACCACCTGTGGGTGCGCAACGGCAGCATTACCGCCACCCAGGGTGAGCTCCATTTGGATAAGCTTTACGTCCTGGATCACGGGTACTTCAGCAACGGAGTGATGGACACGGAGGTCTATGGCACCACGCCTCTGCCCAACGAGGCCACCCGCAGCAGCTACTGGAACAATACGAAACTCAATGATCCTCGGAGCCAGCTGACTGCCTGGATGGATGACAGTAACCCCATTGGCCGGGACGGGGCCTGGAAATATCTCCTGTTCAACGACCGAGGCTACCGGCAGTACTCCAACGGCAATCTGCTGGAGCTGGATCCTCACTACTATGTGTACAAGGAACGCTACAGCCTGAACAACTGGATGCGCACCCAGCACGCAGCGAAGTTCATGAATTCCTGGCAGCAGGCTTTCCATCCGGGCCTGACCTATATGGAACGGTACAATCTGGTGGATTATACCCAGGCCGTTCCTGTCCAGGCTGGGGAAAATGCTGAGACTGAGGACTTCTAAGGAACAAGGCCAAGGGAAGGCAAGAGCGCCTTTGGCACAGGGTTTAAGAAAAAAAGAGTCAGTAAGGAAGAACAAAAGCAGGGTTCCCGTCCCCTTTTGGGGGGGCTGGGAATCCTGCTTTTTCCGGGAAAGGAAGCTGCCCTGTGGCCGCAGATTTGCTTGCACGGTGGTAAAATCTATAGTATAGTATTGTATTGTAAGTTAGATTGTTTATGGAGCCAAGGCTCTCTGGAAAAAGGAGTAAAACGTGAAAGCATTGATTGTTTTGTTGGTATCGGTGGCTGCCTGTGCTGGGGCCGGGGCGGCGTTTCATCAGGCGGGGCTGCAATATTTGCTGGATCCCCAGGGCTTTCTTCCGGCTCTTATGGGAGCAGGGGGCTCGGCGCTCCTGGTGACCGTGTCTTTGACGGTACTGGCTTTTGCCCTGAAGCGGTCCGGGCTGCTGCAGCGGACGTATGCAGGGGAACTGTTTGGAATCTGGCTGTTTCCTTTCTACGTGGCCAATTTCTTTCCGTCCTGGGCTATACTGTTGCGGAACTATGCGCCCCGGGTGATTTTGCTGGGCATTACCGCAGGGATTACGCTGCTGCTGTTTGGCCGGTTTGGCAAGGCGGAGCGGTAAGAGTATAGGGAAAATAGACAAATAAAAAGGAGCTGGACAAAAATGGATTTCATTTTTGTCCGGCTCCTTTTTGGGTTTATGCAATACTTTTGGAAAAACCATGTGGGAAGAAGCTTCCCACATCAGGGGAAAATGCGAAAAATGATGGAAGAAAATAGCGAAATCTTCCCTTGAAATGATTTGAAGAGAAGAAAATGGCAAAATCTTCCTAGATGAATTTTGTTAGTTGGAGTATACAGGATTTGGTGCCAGGGGGCAAGTAGAAAGCTGCTGCCAAAAAAATCCCCGCCAGCTTTAGTGCTGACGGGGATTTGGACTCACTGTATTAGGATTTTACGGCTGCGGTGTTCTTGGAAGTGCCGGCGTTAAAGAGCTCTCTGGTGCAGTTCTTTACCACCATAATGGCCAGAAACATCAGGGCCAGGGCTACTACCAGCTGGAGACCTTCCACCATTACGGCGAAGGTACCGGCCATAATCTTGGTGTAAACGCCATAGATGGACAGGCACAGGGCGCTCATGGTCACCACGAACATGAAGGTCATGGGGAAGTAGAGCATCCAGCTCTTGCGGCCGGTGGTGCGCAGGAAGACGGCCAGGCCGATGAGTACCAGTGCGGACAGCAGTTGGTTGGCAGCGCCAAACAGGGGCCAGATATTCAGGTAGCCGCCCAGGCACAGCAGGTAGCTGGGAATCAGGGTGATGATGGTGGAAACGTAGGTGTTGCTGAGGAATTTCTTCCAGGCAGGCTGTACTTCGCCGGGTTCCGGGGCCATCAGTTCCTGGATCATCATGCGGCCGATACGGGTAACGGCGTCAATGGTGGTCATGGCCAGGGCGGATACGCACATGGTCACGATGCAGGTGCTGATAAAGGGCGGGATACCAAACATGGAGAAGTAACCGCCGATGGCAGAACCGAAGATGGCAAAGGGGGTAGCTTTGGGCAGTACGCCGTTGGTTGCCACGGAGCAGGCAATAACCAGGGAAACTACGCCCAGGGTGGATTCAATCAGCATGGAACCGTAGCCAACAGGAAGCATATCCTTTTCATTGGAAATGGTCTTGGAGGAGGTTCCGGAGGATACCAGGCTGTGGAAGCCGGAAACGGCGCCGCAGGCGATGGTGATAAACAGGATGGGGAACAGGGGCCGGTTGCCTACTTCAAAAGAAGTGAAGGCGGGCATATTGATGGAGGGATTGCCTACGATGATGCCCAGAACGCCGGCCAGGATCATGCCCAGCAGCAGGAATACGCTCAGGTAGTCCCGGGGCTGAATCAGCAGCCACATGGGCAGGATGGAAGCCAGGAAGCAGTAGCCGTAGGTGACGTACAGCCAGGTGGTACGGCTGGCAAACAGGGGATGGGCAATACCGAAGCTGATCATGGCGAAAATGCAGACCAGGCCCAGCACCAGTTCCTTGGCACCGGTAATGTGGAAACGACGGGTAACAATGCCGAAAATTACGGCAACGCCGATGTACAGCATGGAGATGGAACCGGCTGCGGCGTTAGGGGCCATCAGGGCACCGTCTTTGGCAAAGCCGTTGAAGGTGCTGGCCATAATGTCGGAGAAGGCGGCGATTACCAGCAGGGAGAACAGCCAGCCAAACATCAGGAACATTTTGGCACCGGTTTTGCCCACGTATTGTTCAATGAGCTTGCCCATGGACTTGCCGTCGTTTTTGACAGAAGCATACAAGGAAGTGAAATCCTGTACTGCACCGAAGAAAATGCCGCCGATAAGAATCCATAAGAAAGCGGGAAGCCAACCAAACATAGCGGCAATAATCGGGCCAGTGACAGGGCCTGCACCTGTAATGGAAGAAAATTGATGGGCAAATACCGTAAAGCGGGAAGCGGGGGTGTAATCCTCATCATCTCGTAAACGATAAGCAGGGGTTTTTGCATTGGGGTCGATTCCCCAGGTCTTTACCAGCCAACGGCCATAGAGCAGATAGGCACAGGCAAAGATGACGATTGAAAGACATACAAGCGTTAATCCGTTCATCTTCATTCACTCCTTTGAAAAAAATAGGGCGCCTGGATAGGGGCCGCGTGTGTAGGATATAAAGCTTTATAGTTAGGTAATTTACCACCTGCACAGGCGGTTGTCAACAATTATTTGTATACTGTACACTGTTTTTCTAAAAAGTGTTATGCATTCACGGAGAGGGAAAGGAAATTGTCGAAAAATTGTCCTCTGTATAAGGAATTTTCACGAAAAAATCCCGTTTTATGTACGGTGGAGATGGACGGTAAGCAGATAACGATTCTCAATAACGTTACACTTTAAATTGTGACAAAAATGGGGAATATTTTTGTATTTTTAGCAAAGGAGTAGGAAAAGGAAGTGCCAGGCCGCAAAAAAACGCCCTGGGGGTGTGAAATACTACTTACTACCGAAAGAAAAAACGACTTGCAAGCTCAAATGAGTTCGCAAGTCGTTTTATTCTTCATAATCGTATCTAATAAACTTCCTCAGTCAGTCCTACGGACTGACGGCCCCTTAGTGGTTCGCAGCACTCCAATCAGCCGCGCCCTGCGGGCTTGCTTCTTGGGCTACTATCACATGGCTCACATTAGCCAAGAGCATTTTGATAAACTGACATGCTCTTGGATGTGAGCGCAACGCTTTGCCGGGCCAGTCTTTGGTCAATACGAGTCATGTGGTAAACGGGTATTGAAATGAAATCTCGGTATGTAAATACTAGCACTACACTTCTCTGTCACTTGACCAGTAGAGGTCTGGAACGCTTCCTGCAAGCGTTGCGGCCGCATCCAAACAGCCAGATAAATTTTGCAAGTGGCTGTTTGGTCAATAAGGCCCATGCGATAGCTGCCCAGGAATTGAGCCTGTAAGGCGAAAATGACTGGCTAGCAGCGAACCGCTCAGGAAGTGTCGCCGCAAGGCGACGATAGAAGTTTTATTTTTTCATCTGTGCTTATTTCAAATTTTCCTTAAAGAAGCTTTCAATCTTGTCAAACGGAATCACGTCCATCTTGTAGTACAGGTCCGTATGCACCGCACCGGGGATGATCAGCAGTTCCTTGTTATTGCCCTCCATTCTCTTGAACACATCTTCGCTGAAATACCGGGAATGGGCCTTTTCCCCATGGATCAGCAGCACCGGCGTTTCAATCTCGTCCGCATACACATCAATGGGCATATTGGCAAAATTCAATACCGAGCTCAGAGTTGCCCCAGTAGTGGAACCAAAGGAACGAGGATGGTACCCCAGTTTGGTCTGGTAGTAGTCATGATAATCCTTGACGAATTGGGGCGTATCCTTGGTCACTTCCGTAATTCCCCCGCCGGCCATTTTGTAGGTGCCGTTTTTGTAGTCCAGGGTCCGCTGTGCACTGATGCTCTCCCGCAGGGCCTTCCGTTCTGCCTTGATGTCTTCGGGCTTCCGGCCGTTGTCAAAGTAGCCGTTGGCAATCACCCGGCTCATATCGTACATGGTGGAGGTTACCGTAGCCTTGATCCGGGGGTCCATGGCTGCTGCGTTAATGGCAAAGCCGCCCCAGCCGCAGATGCCCACAATGCCGATTTTCTGGGGATTCACGTCATTGCGGTTGGACAGATAGTCCACCGCTGCGGAGAAGTCCTCCGTGTTGATGTCCGGAGACGTGGTGTTTCGGGGTTCCCCTGCAGATTCCCCCGTAAAGGACGGGTCAAAAGCCAGGGTCAAAAAGCCCCGGGCAGCCAGTTCCTGGGCATACCGGCCGGACACCTGTTCCTTCACTGCGCCGTAGGGCCCTGCCAGGGCAATGGCTTCGTATTTTTCCCCGGCCTTGTGATTTTTCGGCGTGTACAGGTCCCCCACCAGGGTAATCCCAAACCGGTTGTGGAAGGTCACCTTCTGGTGAGCCACCCGCTGATCCTCCGGGAAAGTCTTATCCCAGGCATTGGACAGCTTGGACGCATCAATGGTTTCCTTGACTGCCACCGAAGGTTTCACTTCTGCCCGCTTAAAGTCCTCCGCTGCCTCTGCGTCCAGGCCAAAGCCTGCCATAAAAAGACCGCAGGACAGCATTACCAAAATCCGTTTTGCCAGCTTACTTTTTTGGGCTCTTCACGTTTTATTGTGGGATGGCAGATTTCTGCCATCCTTCTTTTATG
>OGCZ01000339.1_pt1 | contig 27102 bp, 21 predicted proteins | sample 1570211 | NCBI WGS metagenome assembly OGCZ01 (sample SAMEA2582158, study PRJEB24529) | metagenome | biome: Human gut stool | place: China | collected 2011 | reverse complement strand
CCCACGAACAGCTCGTAAAGCCTTAAGGAGTCGCAACCGTAATCCCTCACCAAATCATCGGGAGAAACCACATTGCCCTTGGATTTGCTCATCTTAATGCCGTTCTTTCCGGTAATCATACCCTGGTTGAACAGCTTCTTGAAAGGCTCATCAAAATCAATAGCGCCGATATCGCACAGGAACTTGGTGTAGAAACGGGAATACAGTAAGTGAAGAACTGCATGCTCTACGCCGCCGATGTACATATCAACTGGCAGATACTTGTCTGCTTTTTCTCTGGAAACCAGTTCTTTCTCATTTTTGTTATCTACATAACGAAGGAAATACCAGGAAGATCCTGCCCACTGAGGCATAGTATCAGTCTCTCTCTTTGCCGGACCGCCGCAGCACGGACATGTTGTATTAACCCAATCAGTCATAGCAGCTAATGGAGATTCACCATTATCAGTCGGCACATAGCTTTCTACATCTGGAAGCTCCAGCGGCAGCTCGTCCTCTGATAACGGAACATATCCACACTTTTCGCACTTTACGATCGGGATCGGCTCACCCCAATAACGCTGTCTTGAGAATACCCAGTCTCTTAACTTATAGTTTTTCTTTGGTGTACCAATCTTATTCTCTTCAAGATACTCAATGATCTTCTTCTTTGCATCAGCAACCTCAAGTCCATCAAGGAATCCTGAGTTTACAAGTGTTCCTGTCTGAACATCAGTAAATGCAGCATTCTGAACATCTCCGCCTGCTACAACCTCAACAATTGGAAGGTTAAACTTCTTTGCAAATGCCCAGTCTCTCTCATCATGAGCCGGAACTGCCATGATTGCACCAGTACCATAGCTCATCAGTACATAATCAGAAACCCAGATCGGGATTTCTTTTTTATTTACCGGATTAACTGCCTTTAAGCCCTTGATCTCAACACCAGTCTTATCCTTTGCCAGCTCAGAACGCTCGAAGTCAGACTTCTTTGCTGCTTCCTCACGGTATGCAACAATCTCATCCCAGTTGGAAATCTGATCCTTATACTTATCAAGATATGGATGCTCCGGTGATACTACCATGTATGTTACACCAAATAAAGTATCCGGGCGTGTTGTATAGATGCGAAGCTTATCATCTGCACCAGCGATTGAGAAATCAACCTCTGCACCATTTGAACGGCCAATCCAGTTTCTCTGAGAAACCTTTACCTTCTCAACATAATCAACGCTATCAAGACCATCGATCAGCTTATCTGCATATTCGGTAATCTTTAACATCCACTGGCTCTTCATCTTACGAACAACAGGGCTTCCGCAGCGCTCACATACACCGTTTACAACCTCCTCGTTTGCAAGACCTACCTTACAGGAAGTACACCAGTTAACAGGCATCTCTGACTTATATGCCAAGCCTGCTTTGTACAGCTTTAAGAAGATCCACTGTGTCCAGTGATAGTAATTTGGATCAGTTGTGTTAATCTCTCTGTCCCAATCGAAGGAATAACCTAAAGACTGCAGCTGATTTTTGAAACGCGCTACATTATTCTTTGTAACGATCTTCGGGTGAATATGATTCTTAATTGCGTAGTTTTCTGTCGGAAGACCAAATGCATCCCAGCCCATTGGATACAGTACATTGTAGCCCTGTAATCTTCTCTTTCTGGCAACAATATCAAGTGCTGTGTATGGACGCGGATGACCTACATGAAGTCCCTGTCCTGACGGATATGGAAACTCAACCAAAGCATAATACTTTGGCTTGGTGTAGTCATCTGTTGCGGCAAATGCCTTCTCATCCATCCAGACCTTCTGCCATTTTGATTCAATTTCTTTTGGATCGTAATTCTTGTTCATTGTGTTTTGTGTTTCCTTTCCGGGTCTCTTCTTATGAAAAAAAAGAGCCCTTTCTTTCTCTTTGTATAGAGACGAAAAGACTTCGCGGTACCACTCTATTTCAAGGCAGCCATCTGCCTTGCCCTCGATCTTCTATAACGGGAATACCCGCCGCCAACTACTCCGTCTTTATATAATGACGTTTCCCTGCCGGTGCTCTAAGGTCAGTTCGACAGTTATAAGCTGCTGCCTTTCACCTACCGGCAGCTCTCTGAAGCTCTCCCCTGCTTACTATTCCTTGTCATTGCATTTTTTTCACTTTTTTACAATACCATAGAAAAAGGGGGCTTGTCAACCCCCTCTTTCTTTCAAAACTCTTAATGTTAGATTGTTGGTTACTGCTCTTCTTTTTCAGCTGCCTCAATAATCTTCTTCTGGACATCCTGAGGTGCCTGTTCGTATCTTGCAAACTCGTAGGAGAACTCGCCCATACCACCGGACATTGCACGAAGATCGGTGGAGTAACCATACATCTCTGCCATTGGCACATCTGCTGTTACCATCTGCTTGCCGCCTGCTACATGATCCATACCAAGTACTCTGCCGCGGCGCTTATTTAAGTCACCCATAACATCACCGACAAGTTCATCTGGAACGGTGATGGAAACTGATACGATTGGCTCTAAAATTGTTGGATTTGCCTCTGCAAAGCCCTTCTTATAAGCAAGAATTGCAGCCATCTTGAATGCAAGCTCTGAAGAGTCTACTGGATGATAAGAACCGTCAACAAGTGTTGCCTTTAAGCCAACTACTGGATAACCTGCAAGTGTACCCTTTAATACAGACTCCTGAATACCCTTTTCAACTGCCGGGAAGTAGTTCTTCGGAACAGCGCCTCCTACTACCTTCTCTTCGAATACATATGGTGTATCAAGATCACCTGATGGCTCAAATACCATATGAACATCGCCGTACTGTCCGCTTCCGCCTGTCTGCTTCTTATACTTACCCTGTACCTGAACTTTCTTTCTAAGTGTCTCGCGGTATGCTACCTTCGGGCGATACAGCTCGATCTCAACCTTATAACGATTCAGAATACGGCTTGCAACAACATCAAGCTGCTGATCACCGATGCCATAAATCAGTGTCTGGTGATTTTCTACATCGTTCTCAAGACGAAGTGTCTGATCTTCCTCTACCATACGTGCAAGTGCACCATTGATCTTATCTTCATCTGACTTATTCTTTGCACGGTATGCCTTGCATGTATATGGCTTACTTACCTGCGGTCCATCATAAATAAGTGTTGCACCCTTTGTGGAAATGGTATCACCTGTAGAGATCTTTTCGATCTTTGCCAGTGCACCAATATCTCCTGCGCGAAGCTCTGGAACCTCAATGGTTTCTTTGCCGCGAAGTAAATACAGCTTAGATGCACGATCTTCTGTTCCCTTATTTACATTATAAATGCCATCACCGGCCTTTAATGTACCTGTTACAACTTTAATTAAGGAATACTTTCCGATAAACGGATCTACTACAGTCTTAAATACCTTTGCAGACAGATGCTTGTTCTGATCACACTTTACCATTACAAGCTCTCCAGTAGATGTTTCCTTTCCATGGTTTATTGTATATTCAGGTGATGGGAAATATTTCTTAATTACGTTCATCAGCATACTGGTACCCTGATTATGAACACCTGATCCAACTAATACAGGAACGATCTGACAGTCCATAACGTGAGTTCTAAGTGCAGTAGAAACTTCCTCATAAGTAAACTCTTCACCTGCAAAATAACGCTCCATCAGCTCCTCGCTTGTATCAGCAACAGCCTCAACAAGTGCATCACGGCTGATATTTAAGTGCTTATCCATATAATCAGGAATATCGCACTCTTCATATTCGCTTGTATCATTGATAAAACGGCGGCCCTTCATCTTTACAACATTTACAAAGCCGACGAACTTTTCATTCTCACGGATCGGCACATGGAACGGTGCTACCTTACGTCCAAAACGATCATTTAACTCAAGAACGATCTTACGATAGCTGGCCTGATCATCATCCATGCCCGTTACAAAAAACAGTCTCGGCAGCTTATACTTTTCGCAAAGCTCCCATGCCTTTAATGTACCAACCTCTACGCCAGATTTGCCGTTGATCACGATAACAGCGGCACCTGCTGCGTGGCAAGCCTCCTCTACTTCTCCTACGAAGTCAAAATATCCAGGTGTATCTAAGAAATTGATCTTGATGTCCTCGAACTCGACCGGAACTACGCTGGTCGAAATGGAAAACTGACGCTTCTGCTCTTCCTTATCATAATCGCTGATGGTGTTTCCGTCCGTCACCTTTCCCATCCTAGCTGTAATACCGGTCTGGTAGGCAATAGCCTCAACAAGTGTTGTCTTACCACATCCGCCATGTCCCATTACTACAACGTTGCGGATGTTTCCAGTTTCATAAACCTTCATAAGTCACGTCCTCCAATCTTTCTTTGCTTTCCAAGTTTATTTTGTCTCTTTTGCAGTATACAATTTCGAGACCTCTTGAAATCTGATAGATATATTATATAAAATATTTCAAATAATTGCAACTATTTTTTCACATTTTTGATATGGTTTTTATTACAATTCATGTTACGAAAGCCATTCGCCTTCGGGCTGGCTGTAAATATTATCTGTGAGGCGTGACCTTTTCACACTTTAAAGTGAAAAAGCTTGACTTTCCCCTCCACTTTCGCTACAATACGTTCAGACACTCCGGTTTTCCTATACTAACGGAGCATGGAAAGGCAAACTTATGAAGCTTAAGACAATAGGATTTATCGGGCTTGGACTGATTGGCGGTTCAATCGCCCGTAGAATAAAGCAGGTTCACCCTGATACCGTAATTATGGCTTATATGAGAACACGCAGCACGCTTGAAGAAGCAAAGGCTGACGGCATTGTTGACATAATTTTAGATGGTGTAGATGAAACACTTCGCACATGTGACATGATCATCCTTTGCACTCCCGTTTCTTTTAATGAATCATATTTAAAGGCTATTCGGCCATTCATAAAGCCTGGCTGTATTGTGACTGATGTTGGCAGCACAAAAACAGCTATTCACGAGACGGTAATCGCACTTGACATGGAGGACTGCTTTGTCGGCGGACATCCAATGGCAGGCTCTGAGCGCACTGGATATGCATGCTCAAAGGCTTCTCTTTTGGAGAATGCATATTATGTAATCACGCCAACTTCAAAAACAACGAAAGATCAGCTCGACACAATGATTCAATTTGCCGCTGATCAAGCAGCTATTCCTCTTGTACTTGACTATAAAAATCATGACTATGCAGTTGCAGCAATCAGTCATGTACCGCACGTGATTGCATCATCCTTAGTAAATCTTGTTGCTCAGTCTGATTTTCCTGACGGCACAATGAAAAAAATTGCTGCAGGCGGTTTTAAGGACATCACAAGAATTGCATCTTCCTCTCCTGTTATGTGGGAGCAAATTTTATTCACGAACAAAGACAATATTATTTCCTTATTAGAGGACTACAAAAGGGCGATTGATCAGACAATCACCGATCTAAAAACAGATAATCATAAAGATATCTATGATATTTTTGAAAGCTCCGGTGCTTACCGAAGCTCCATCAGTGACAATCGCGGCAGTGCTACAATGAATCCAGAATATGCCATCTTCTGCGATATTCCAGATCAGCCAGGTGCCATCTCTGTCATTGCCGCTTTGCTTGCCTTTGAAAATGTCAGCATTAAAAATATCGGAATTAACCATAACCGTGAACATATGGCTGGTACAATCAAGATTGAGTTCCATGATCAGGCTTCCTGCGAAAAAGCAACAGAATGCCTTGAGTACCACCATTATCCGGTTTATCAGAAAAAATAATAAGATATTCAGAAAGGATTTTTATGAAGATAGTAATTGTGGGTGGTGTCGCAGGCGGCGCGACAGCAGCAGCCCGTATCAGAAGATTAGATGAGCAGGCTCAGATTATCGTATTTGAGCGTTCCGGATATGTTTCCTATGCTAATTGCGGACTTCCATATTATATTGGAGATGTTATTACAGATCCCGAAGCTTTGACGCTGCAGACGCCAGAAAGCTTTTTTAAGCGTTTTCGTGTTACAATGAAGGTTCATCATGAGGTGACAGCCCTTCATCCAGAGAGAAAAACTGTTTCTGTAAAAAATCTAACTACAGGAGAGGTATTTGAGGAATCTTATGATAAATTGATTCTTTCTCCTGGTGCAAAGCCAACGCAGCCAAAACTTTCAGGTATTGATATGGAAAAAGTATTCACTCTTCGCACTGTCGAAGATACTTTTCGTTTAAAAAAGTATATTGAAACAAAAAAGCCCACGTCAGCTGTGTTGGCCGGCGGCGGCTTTATCGGACTTGAATTGGCTGAAAATCTAAAGGATCTTGGCATAGATGTAACAATCGTTCAGCGCCCAAAGCAGTTAATGAATCCATTTGATGCAGATATGGCATCATTTATTCATAATGAAATGAGAAAGCACGGCGTAAAGCTTCTTCTTGGACGCACCGTAGAAGGATTTGAAGAAAAAGGTGAAACTATTCGTGTACTGCTTAAAGATGAGCAGCCGCTGCATGCTGATCTTGTTGTCCTTGCCATTGGCGTCACGCCAGATACACATCTTGCAAAGGAAGCCGGACTGCAGCTTGGTATCAAAGACAGCATTGTAGTCAATGATCGCATGGAAACATCAATTCCTGATATTTATGCAGCCGGCGATGCTGTTATGGTTAAACATTATGTCACAGGCCAGGATGCACTAATTTCTCTTGCCGGACCAGCAAATAAGCAGGGACGCATTATTGCAGACAATATCTGCGGCGGCGACAGTCACTACCTTGGAAGTCAGGGAAGCAGTGTCATTAAGGTATTCGATCTGACAGCTGCAACCACTGGTATTAACGAAACAAATGCACGCAAAGCCGGATTAGATGTTGATACAGTAATTCTTTCTCCAATGAACCACGCTGGCTATTATCCTGGCGGCAAGGTTATGACAATGAAAGTTGTTTTTGAAAAGAATACATATCGTTTGCTAGGCGCCCAAATTGTAGGCTACGAAGGTGTTGACAAACGAATTGACGTGTTGTCAACAGCCATTCATGCAAATCTTAAGGCAACTTCGCTACAGGACTTAGACTTAGCCTATGCACCGCCCTACTCTTCTGCAAAAGACCCTGTTAACATGGCAGGTTTTATGATTGATAATATTGCAAATGGAGTCTTAAAACAGTGGCATTTAAGTGATCTTACATCAGTTTTACAGGATTCAAATGCAACACTTCTTGATGTGCGTACTATTTCTGAATATGAACACAGTCATATTGAAGGCTTTAAAAACATTCCTGTTGATGAGCTCAGAGATCATTTATCAGAAATTGAAAAAGATAAGCCCGTATACGTAATATGCCAAAGTGGACTTCGAAGCTACATTGCGACACGTATATTGTCACAAAATGGCTATGATGCCTATAATTTTGCCGGAGGATTTCGTTTTTATGAAGCCGTAATGCATGACAGAAGCCTTGTTGAGAAAGAAACAGCTTGTGGAATGGATTTATAAGTTTCTTACTTGCCAGAGGGGACATTAATTCAATCACCGCAATGTCCCCCTGGTCTTAAAAGTTTGTCAATCAAGAGTTACTTTGTTTTTTTGAATTACTTTTCACTTTTTTAATTTTTTGCCAAGCAATCGATCCATTCAAACAACTCTTTCAGATCATAGTCACCACTGTGCGGCAATCCCCATGGCAGGCAAAAATCGACCTGATATCCTTTATTTTGTAAAAGTGTCGCCAATATTACTGGGATTGCAAGAGACGTATCGCGATCAAAGGCGCCATGGCGGATTCGCCAATTCTTTGCAACATCACAATTTCCATTTTCAATAAATGGAATTGGATTTAAAAGTTTAATTTTCTCCTCATCTGCCATCTCTGCCTTCACCTTTGAATGCTTCATTGAAAATTCGGTAAAATGACGAGCAAATACGTTTTCATCTCCAAATTCCTCGTTCTCACAGCATTCAAGTGTCAGTGAATCAAACGCAGGCACCCGCTTCATGCGCGTGATTTTGGCTACAAAGGAATCCATATCAATCGTAACAGCCTCTTCTCCCTGAAATGTAATATACTCTTGACTTTCTATCGCACTACCTGGCACAGCAAGTTTTTGTAACCGAGTCTGTGAATCAAGTGTTTTCTTTTCCTTTGTAGCCGATTTTAAGACAAATTTCATCACATATTCTTTAAAAGAGCCTTCTCCATTCTCATCCAATGTTAGTTGATTTCCCGTTTCATCCTGCAACTGTAATTGATTTACATAGGAAGGAAACGCAGCTTTCAATTTTTTTGACAGTAGTTTTTGCTCCTCATCAAGTTCGTCCAGAATAGCGATTTTCTTAACTCCCTGCGGTGTTTTTTCAAATTTTATCCTATGGCAAGTCGTCTCTTTTTCAAACAACCATTCATAGGCGGCATCTGCATTTTCAAGATTATGAATTGGACAATAACAGCTTGCTGCAAAAATATCATCTCTTGCCTTTGCCGCACCAATTGCCTTCAAATATGGCTCATATTCCTTTGCATTTCCAGTTGCGCCAGCGAGTGCTGACAGCGCACCACCTGCCGAGGTTCCATTTGTAATGATTTTTTCCACATCGCCAGGGACAAGATCCTTATTCCATCTTAAGTATCGAATTGCGGCCTTCATATCTACAATCAATGCCGGAGCGCGTCCTGTAAGAACGCCTTCTTTCGTGGACTTCTCATCATTCGTGCTGCCCACAAAAAATTCGTTGGACTTTCGACCGGTATTTCGTCCCCGAATCCCCGCACATATCACCACATACCCATGATACAATGCCTCAAATGCGGTGTTTGGCTTATGGCCAAAATAATCTTCTCCCACCTGCATAGCTGGTCCTTCCATATAGCCACCAACCGTGTTTGGTGCAAAGATTGGTGCTGTATGCAATTGATAGCCATTGATTGACTCGCCTTGGTAGTAGACTTCTGGCACATAAAGATTCAATTTCTGTACTGCACTTACTGGATTCGCACAATATACAATGTTTTCAAATGCTCTGTAGATCACTTCTCTGCCATCTAATTCGCATCTTTTTATTTGATAGTTCTCTGGATTAAATTTTAAATCGTACATATTTTTTCCTTTCTTGACAAGCAATTTTTCTTTTATTAAAATGATACTATCGTGTTTTTACGAAAATTTTCGTAGGGATCAATTGTAAAAGGGAGGGCACTTATGAATACAGAAAATTTAAAGGAATTCATCGTCCTTGCAGAGACCAAAAACTTTTGGGAGGCATCTGAACGGCTCTATATGAACCAATCTACTCTCTCAAAACATATCAAAAATCTGGAATCAGAACTTGGCATTTCTCTTTTTACCCGAACCACAAGAAGGGTTGAGCTGACCAATTATGGAAGAATCTTCCTTCCCTACGCAAAATCCGTGATTCGTTCTGAATTCGAAGGGCTTTCTGCGATCCGCCGACTTCAAAATATTGAAAATGGTTTGCTTACGATTGGTGTGATTCCTTCCATGCCGCAATACCACATCACACAATTTCTGACGGATTTTCAAAAGGCTTATCCGCAAACTTCCATTCGCATCACAGAGGATGATCCAGTCAATTTAATGCAGTATCTTGAAGATGAAAAATGTGAGCTTATCTTTCAACGCGAAGAAAAGATGATCTTTGAGAAAAATTTTCTAACCGACCAGCATATTATTCGTCTTCCTTATATGCAAGACAATCTGGTTGCCATTGTTCCACCGTCGCATCCACTTGCCACATTGCACTCTGTTTCTTTGCAACAATTAAAAAATGAACGCCTATGCCTCATTAAAGAGGGATCTTTGATGTATCAAATTGCGATGGATGCCTGTCAAAATGCAAATTTTGTGCCGAATATTGTCTTTACAAGTCATCGAATCGACTCGATCTTAGATATGGTCGTTAGCCAAAATTGTGTTGCCTTATTGATGGATGCGCATATCACGCAACAATCTGCCATTTCATGGTGTGCCATCCCAATTGTTCCTGTGATTTCGTCGCAGTTGTCACTCTGCTACCGCAGTGATCGAGCGCTCTCCAAAACAGCTCAGCTTTTTGTTGATTTCTGCAGCACAAAACTTTTTCAATCCAATTAAATCAACATTCACAAGGTGAAAAACGCGTATCCTGCACAATCTCATGTAGTAGCTGTGTCATTGTCTCCACTACAAATTGAATCTCCTGCGGTGTAATGGAATCATAATGAATACCGACAGACACTACTACAGGAACCTTCCATTTTTGAGAAAGCACTTTTGCCCACTGATCGCTGATGACATTGTCTCTATGTCCATCAAATACATGGGAAACTAAATTCGATTGTTCATCTGCAATGCTCACAGAACCAATATGAGACCGATCACCGCCAGCGATTAACAGCTGCACACCACAGTCTGTCTGACAGATAAAAATCTGTACTTTTTTCCCTAAAAGAGTTACTTCTTTTTGCCAACTATTCATTCTCATGATCTGCCCCTTTACTTTATCTTCCAATTACATACCACTCCATGACTTCATTTCATTTTTTAATCCAACCACTTCCAATAGGCGCTCCACAAAACTGTTGGTCCACTCTTCTATCGTCGTGTAATTCTGATAAAAGCTAATCATAGGCGGAACAATGCGAACACCCATTGCACTCAATTCCTGTAAATTTCTCAAATGGATTGGGCTTAGTGGTGACTCTCTTGGCACAAGAATCAAAGGTCTTGCTTCTTTTATCGTCACATCAGCAGCTCGCAATAAAAGATTATCACTGTAGCCCGAAACAATTCCTGCCACTGTTTTCATTGAACACGGCACAACAATCATTGCATCCATAGGAAAGCTACCGGATGCCGGACACTGTCCAATCTCGCCTATGTCATAACATACATCGGCAAGCGACTTCACCTGCTCAGCTGAATATGCGGTCTCCTGAGAAATCGTCAGCTCTGCCCCTCTCGTTAACAGCAGATGCGTTTCAACTGTTTCCATTTCCTTTAATCGCTTTAGCAGTTGAATTGCAATCGGTGCGCCAGATGCACCGCTAATTCCCACCAAAATTCTTTTTGTCTTCATCTGCTCAAACAAAATCCTTCCATTTTTCTTTATCGACATCCATAAACTTTGCTCTAATAAATTTCTCCTTAAGAGCAAACGGAACGGTACAATCAAAAATCGTCTTGCAACTAATTCCTTTATCCAGAATACTTGCGCTATACAATGGATCTGAGCTTGGATCAAGTGGATGACACCTTACACCTGGAATCATGATACAATCTCGATCTGCCTGAAATCTTGTATTCATCGCCCACAAGACATCTCTTGTATCAAAAATATCGACATCCTCATCGACAAGAATCACATGTTTTAATTCTGGAAATGCGCTAAATGCCAGTAGTGCTGCCTGTCTTTGCTTTCCCTCATCTGTATGAACCGTCTTTCTACATTGAAGAATTGCCATATATTTTCCACCGCCTGATGGATGGGCATAGACATTTGTCACCTTCCCAGGCAATGCCTTCTCAATCATATTGTAGATGCTGGCTTCTGTTGGAATTCCTGCCAAATTGACATGTTCTTCACTCGGTCCAATTACCGTCTGCATGATTGGATTTTTTCGATGGGTGACTGCTTTTACCTTAATCAGCCAACACTCATGACTTGCAACACCATTGTAGCCTGGAAACTCTGGCATCGCATATCCGGTATGCGTATTTTGATCTTCGACCACCTTAATTTTCGGCTGTATTTCTCCTTCAATTACATATTCTGCATTGGCTATTGCATGTTCATTGATTGAAATACAAGGAGTTAATACGACAGGTTCTCTTCGAATTGCACCTGCAATGGAAAGCTCATTGTAACCAAGCGGAGTTGTCGGTGGCTCGAAACAAGATCCAACCTCAATTGCTGGATCGACTCCAATTGAAATCGAAATCGGCAACGGCTGATTCAACTGGGTCGCTCGCTCTGCCATCACACCAATATGCCTGCTTCCCGGCTGCAAAAAAATCGACAATTCATCCTTTGATTGAATACATAACCGATGAATCGTCACATCGGAACACCCAGTATCTGGATGAGTCGCATAGCACATGCCCATAGTAATATACGGTCCAGCATCAACTGGTGTATTTGTGGGTGCTGGAATTAATTGAAATAAATCAAAGTCAGAGTCTGTTGCTCTGTGAACGACTTCCTGACATGCAGCCTTTTTATTTGATACAACTGGCTCAATCGGATTTAATGCTGCTTTGCACAGAAGCTTTCCTAACTCCTCTTTCTGGCATCCTAAAAGGGCTGCTACTCGCTTTCTACTCGCAAGCAAACCAATTAGCACGCTTGCATCGGTATGACCTTTTATATTGTGAAACAGCATTGCCGGTCCATCAATCGTTGTCGGGCGCATCACCGTTCCTCCTGCACCTACATGCCGATATACACCTGCAAGTTCTGCATTTGGATCCACTTCAATATCAGTCTCGATTAATTGATGATCCACCTGCTTCAGCATTGCTATCGCTGATCTTAAATCATTTATTTCCATAAAAAAATCTCCTCATTCAAATTTCTTTATCACTCTGCCACTTCAGTATACCTCGCGGCTTTGGATAAAAAAATTCGAAATGAGAAGACTTTTGATTCCAGTTCGGACTTAATCTGCTTTCTTCAAGATCAAGACCCAATCATTTGCCTTTTCTTTTCTTGCAACTGGACTGGCAAGCCATTTTTCTTGTCCCTTGATCGTCGTAATATAGCTAAGACTATTATTTCTAGGGTCCATCCACCATGCATCAAGTGCCATATTTTGATAGCGGCGTAGATCTAGTAAAAATTCATCTCCCATATAGTCATAGCAGAAAATATAATCCTCACCTGCAAACACAGAAATTCGGTGGTAGCGCTCCTTCTGACCAAACAAAAGCAGACTGTCATCGGCTTTTCCATTGATGAAATCCACACTCTCCATCAAATCTTTCAGATATTTAAGCTGTGTACAGCCTGGATGGTGCATTGCATCTTGCCAAAGCTCACGCACACCATAAGCGCCCCGCTCATTGAAATCATCGTAAAACTGCATAATTGAGTTGCTTCCATAGGTATGACCTGCCGCTCCTGCAAACACAGACCAATACGCATAGCGGCGAACATCCCACTCCTCCCAGTATGGATTTCTCGGATTGTGGAGGCCCTGCGGAATTCCCTCATAGGAAGGCTCTGCATCAAGAGTTGGTTTTACAGTCTCATAGGAAAGATCTCGATCAACATATTTCCAATTGTCCTCGCCAAAGAATGTCTCACGCTCTGCATTGTCGTCCCACTCGCCAAGAGAAGCCTGATCGTATCTTCTATGTCCTGACTGAAACAGATTCATATCAAGCCACGGCTCATTGTGAAACCACAGAGAAGATGAAGTACGGCCAAACGGATGATATGCGACAATTCTCTCTGGATTATACGACTTCAAAATCTCACCTTCCAAGCAGAATACATCATAGTCAACATCACCGCGCACATCGCCTCCCAAGATCCAAATCAAATTTTTGCGATTCTGATAGCGTTTTCCTAAGAAATTTGCATAGGTACGCATTGTTTCCATATTTAATATATTTGCTTTAACAAGAGATCCCCAGGCAGGAAGCAGACCAATATAGAGTCCCATCTGCTCTGCCATATCCAATATCTGATCAACAAAATTCCAGTACTCTGATTTTGTCACATCTTTTCTTCCAGGAGCCAAAGAAGATTCTACATCTTGTGGAGACTGAATTAGTACCGTCTGAATCACATTGTAGCCTTTTTCCTTGCGGTTTCTCAGATATGTATAAATTTCGTCCTCATTTAATTTCAAAAGCATCAGCCAAGCTGTATCGCCCAGCCAGAAAAATGGCTTATCTCCCTCCATTAAATAGCGTCGGTTTTCGCTGATTGACAGCTTGCCAAAGCGATCGGATTTTGTTGTGATCGTTTCCATGATAAATTTAAATCCTCCTAAGTATCAGTTAATGTTTTTTATATTGTGATATTTCCTACGCACTCATATATGCTAGGTTCAGTGTACCATGGATACTTTCTTTTGTCATTTGATTTTTCTTAGAAAAATATGTAATTTTCTAATCTTTCCACAATCAATTCATGTATTGCGGTAAATGAGATGGCAATTGCAAAACCAAAATCTGCTTGCTTTTTTCAAATTTTTCCATTATAATAACCGCAAAATCAAAAAACAAAGCCGGCTTTTAAAGCGTGAAATCATGAGGAAACAGCTTATCCTCACAGATTTCACGCTTATTTTTTTGCCGCAGGAGGTCAAATGAACAGACAAAATAAACTGGCAACTATGCCAATTCGCCCGTTACTATACACCATGGCAGTTCCTTTGATGCTGTCACTGCTACTGCTCTTCGAATTATTTCTATCTCCTTCGCATTTGCCGCTACGACAATCCTATGCGGTTACTTCGCCTCTGGACTTGGAAATGGTATCATCAATATGGTTAGCTCAGCGATTCGCCAATTTGTACTGCTAATTCCATGTCTCATTCTATTACTAAAAACAGTCGGTATTCGCTATGCCTGGTATGCATTCTGGATCGCAGAGATTATCACCTGCGTATATAGTTACTGCTCATCGCGCAAATTGCTGAAGAAGAGTTTACAGTGAGTCTCATCATTTAATGGGGGTGGGACTTTACTTTTGATAGTTTGGTGCGTTTGGGTAGTCACACCATTGACACTAAACTATCCTTCTACCCTACGATACATTTTCCACACCAATGGCATCCATTACAACTGTATCTTCTTTTGCAAATTTTGCATCGCGGCTGTATTGGAACATCAGTCTCTCCAGACGGATACGACAAACCAGAACACTTTGCCTGTACACTTTGGTATGCTTTCGGTATTCGATAAACTTTTCCATCTTTGACAAATACATTGCCTGTTCCGATAAAATCAAATCGAACATTTTCCTTTTCACACTGATCATGTAGCGATTTTACCCACTCATATCGACAGGGACGATTTCCGTCATAGTTTTCTCCGTCACAAAGAACTTGTTCAAATTGCTTTGTTGCAAGATAAGATTCAACATGCACTTCAGACAAAATCGGTGCAATCATAAAAGCCTTGTGTTTTGCAGGAATATCAAGCAATATCGGCAATCTTTCATCGGCTCTTTTTTGATTTTCCGTCGTGACACAAAGTATTACATTCTCCCAGCCATCATTCCAATTGAACGGAAGACACTGCTGGATTCGCCTGGCTCTTTTGGTCTGAATCCAAAAAGAAACATCCGAACGAATCCGAATCATATCCCATATTTCATCACGCCAGACATCTGCCTCTTCCAGAAAAAAATCAGACGTCATGCATACATGTAGCATTGTTCCAGACGGTATTTTGTAGATTCCCTGACGTGTTTTCTTTAAGGGAAGATTAAAATTCGTTTTAGTTTTATATATCAAACTTCCATCTTGATCCCTCTGCGCATCTAAGTAATACATATAACAATGATCACAGCCTTCACTGTATTTGTTACATCCATGCCACGGATTCCAACTATTCATTTTCATAATTCCGCTCTTGTTCCCTCTGGCAATGCTTCAATATCTTCGATCGTTTTCAATGCTTTTTCATCGCAAGACGCATTGATCTTATCAAACAGCTTTGCGCATGCCAGTGTATCCTTCCACGGCACAACATCACTTTCCAATTTTCCAGATTGAATACAGCGAATTGCATCCTGAATCTCATAGACGAAACCATTTTTTGTTTCTTGATCTACAAAATGCTCTTTTAATTCCCCGTCATTTCCATACAAATATGCCTCTGATGCATAGTGAGGATGGGGAAGAACGATTTTTCCAAATCGGCCATAAATTACCATCTGCTCCTCTAACTGTGCAACAAAGCTCGTCAGCAAATCAGCAAATGTATCTTCAAAGCAAATTGAAACATGATTTGTGACATCGACACCAGTATCGCTCCAAGTTGCAGACACGGATATATTCTTAATTGCTTGGTTTAAAATAAACGTCGTAATTTCATATGCATAGACAGTAATATCCTTTGCCGCGCCACCTCCCAACTTTGGATTAAAATACCGATTTTCTTTTTCATCTGGCGCCAAAAAGCCAATATTACACTGCAAAACGGTTGGCTTTCCGATCTTTTCTTGTTCCACCCACCTTTTTACCTGTTGCACAGCAGGAAGATACCGACTCCACAAAGCTTCCATAATAAAAATCTTTTTCTCACTCGCTAGCGCATACAAATTCTTCGCTTCCTCTGAATTTTGAAACATCGCTTTCTCACACAAAACAGGCACGTTGTGATTTACGCAGAGCACACTCAAGCGATAATGATCATTTGTTGTCACTGCAATATAGGCACAATCTGGTTTTTCTTTCTCCAATAGCATCTCATAATCATCATAATAAATTTCAACACCATTCTCTTTTGCGAAGTTTTCTGCTCGCGCAAGACTTTTACTGGCGACTGCACATACCTCGCATCCATCAATTCTCGATACGGCATCACAAAACTGCCTTGCAATATGACCTGCCCCCAAAATGGCAAAACGAAATTTTTTCATAAGGGTCCTCCTATCTGAAACCTAAAATCATCAACACTATTATATCACCAAATTTAAAATGCACAAAAAACTTTACGCAGATTCTCCCATATCATTGTTGTCAGTCCACAATTCACATTGTGTCATCACGGTCTGAACTGCATCCTCTTCTCCTTCTGGCGGATATCTATGTCGTTTTAGCAATCGTCTGATCATAATACGCATTTTCGCTCTGGCTGATTCTCGTTTCTGCCAATCAATCTGCTTATTTTTACGCAGCGTATCAACCAACTCTTTTGTAAGCGCAATCAATTCTTCATTTTTATAAAAATCTTTGATAGCGTCTGGTTTTGTCAAAGCATCATAGAATGCCAATTCCTCAGATGTAAGTCCCATCTTATTTCCTTCCTGATGAGCTGCTTTCATTTGCTTTGCCATATTTAAGAGTTCTTCTATTACCTGCTCATTTGTCAGCATTCCGTTCAAATAAGCATTCATGACTCGCTGAATTATTTCACTGAATTTCTGTGACTTTACCACATTCGTGTGTCGATAAATATGCACCTGCTCTGCGATCAATTTCTTAAGCAATTCTACAGCAAGATTTTTTTCTTTCATCTTTGAAATTTCTTCTAGGAATTTAGGATCAAAGAGAGAAAATTCTTTGTCGACATCTGAAAACAAATTGATAACGCCATCACTCTGAACACTTGATTTCAAAAGCTCATTAATTCTTGCATTCATCTCCGGAAGAGAAATCTTTTTTCCTACTCCCTTATTCATAAGTCGTGTCACTAACACCCTAACTGACTCAAAAAAAGCTGCTTCTATGCGTAACTCCTTCTCTGCAAGAGATGAGCAAAGCGACAATGCCTGTTTCAGCATCATACTTTCCTTTAGAAAAGTATCTCTCTCATCTATTTTATCAACAGCAACAATAAAGTTTACTCCACCACTAATTGCCTTTGAACGTTCAAGATTTGTGCCGTCTATAAACTTTGAATAATCATACCCATAAAAGATATCCCGACATACTGAAAGCTTTTCAAGAAACTTTGGATATGCAATTTTCGTGATATCTGTATCTCCATAGTTCTTTTTATCTCGTGCAGTATAATCATTCATAGCTTGTTTCAAGGCTGCTGCAATTCCCACATAATCAACAATTAATCCACCTTCTTTATCGTTAAATACGCGGTTTACTCTTGCAATCGCCTGCATTAGATTATATCCCTGCATTGGCTTATAAACATACATAGTCGCTAATGACGGAACATCAAAACCAGTCAGCCACATATCCACTACGATTGCAATTTTAAGTTGGCTCCCATCATCTTTAAATTCTGCTGCCAGTTCATCTTTATGATGCTTATTTCCGATAATTTTACTCCACTCTTCTGGATCTTTATTGCTTCCTGTCATTACAATAGCAACTTTTTCCGTCCAAGAAGGTCGCAAATACAAAATACGCTCATATATCTTCATAGCAATTGGTCTGGAGTATGCCACAATCATAGCCTTTCCAGTAAGCAGGTTTTTACGATAATTCTCGTAATGATTTAATATGTCATCTACAAGAGAATTAATAGTTTTCTCATTTCCAAGAATTGCTTCCATCTGACCAAGTTCTTTTTTGCTTCTCTCTATGACCGCCTGATCAGCATTATTTGCCATGAGATCATATTCCTGATCAATTCGTCTTAATGTTGCTTCATCCAATTTCAACTTAATGACACGACTTTCATAATAGACAGGACGTGTTGCACCGTCTTCCACTGCCTGAGTCATATCATAAATATCTATGTAATCACCAAACACTTCTCTTGTATTTCGATCCTTCATAGAAATTGGTGTTCCAGTAAATCCGATATAAGTCGCATTTGGCAGCGTATTTCTTATAACACGCGCCGTTCCGATTTTGATTTCACCAGTCTTTATATCTACTTTCTCTTTTAGACCATACTGGCTGCGATGCGCTTCATCTGCCATAACAATAATGTTTCTACGCTCAGAAAGACAATCAAATGCTTCCTCAAACTTCTGCATAGTTGTAAAGATGATACCATTTGCCTTTCTTCCATTCAGCCAGTCCATCAAACCAATTATAGGTTTCTCTCCTTTTCGCAGATGTGCATTTCTCTCCCTATCCTGATCAGACAGTTTTCTTTTATCTGCCTGAACTGCATCCTGCCGTAAAAATCTTCTGCACTTTGCAAACTGTCCATAAAGCTGATCATCCAAATCATTACGATCCGTTATCACAACAATCGTAGGACTATCAAGTGCATCCTGTAACAAATGCGCATAAAACACCATCGACAGCGATTTCCCACTTCCTTGCGTATGCCAGAAGACGCCACCTTTTCCATCTGTCTGTGTAGCCTTCTTTGTTGACTCAATGGCCTTTTTCACAGCAAAATACTGATGATATCCTGCCAGAATTTTTGCCTGCTTTGTTCCTTCATTAGAGAAGCAAATAAAATTCTTTATTATATCCAACAGCCGCTCTTTTTGAAATATACCTTCAAAAAAGGTATCAAACTGCGCATGCTGTGTATTTTCATAATCGCCATCTTTCGTTTTCCACTCCATGAAACGATCTTCGCCAGAAGTAATTGTACCTGCCTTCGATGTCAGCTGATCACTCATAACACAAATACAATTGTAAATAAACATAGATGGGATTTCATGCATATAATTGCGAATCTGTGTATATGCCTCCGAAGCATCCGTTTCCTCTCTTGATGGAGATTTAAGCTCCATAAGAACAATTGGAAGACCATTTAAAAACAGTAAAATATCTGGACGCTTCGTACTATTTTCAACAAAGCTCCATTGATTCGCTATAATGAAAGAATTTCTGTCAGGATTTTTATAATCTACAAGATACACTAAACCAGAGCGCTCCTCATTTCCAACAAAGTAGCGCACTTCAATTCCGTATTGAAGATATTCCATAAAAAGCTCATTCTTCTGAACTAACTCCGCATTCTCAAAGTTTTTCAGCTTATATAATGCATCTGAAATCGCATCGTCTGGTAATGTTGGATTCAAACGATGAATCGCATCGTCTAGCTCATCCTCATATAATGGACTTCTGAAATCTCGCTCTAAGTCTGGTGCATATATATGCTGATATCCCATATTTTGAAAAAGCTCTATAACAGAGCTTTCGTAGTCTGCTTCTGTATAAAATCCTGACATAATTCCTTCTCCTTATCCCAAGGTTTATCTTATGTAAATAATTTATTCATTGATAACTTATAGTTTCTACATTTTTCATAAAATGTTAGCAACATATCTTCCGTTCTTTTCGAAAAAGATTACCTCTGCCGGGAAACGCTTCATACCTTCATTTGACATTTTAATAACAGTTAATGCCCAATCAGTTAATTCATCTGGCAAAACATAGCATTGAATTTCTGTTTTCATATCTATAGTCACCAAAGGTACTCCACTACGATGATATCCTACCGATAAAACCTTATATCTCATACCTCCTTCGATATGTAAAACCGGCTGTTTCTTTATATCAAAGTATATCTTTCCACCTCGATTATTGAAAAAATATTCCTCTGATTCATCTGATATCACTTCAACTGGCAATGTCCCTGACATAGTTTTATATCTATCACCTAACATTTGACACACAAACGCATTAAAGTATTCCGGTTGCATTTCCAGTTCTCGGTTCTGCATGTCTTCTGCATTATCGACCTGCTTCATATAGTTTAATAACGCAACAAATGATACTAAATCATCCGCATATACACCTGCGTAAGATTTATACCATGCGTTATTTAACTCACAAATGATACGATACAATTTCTTATACAAATTAAGTTGTGCATCATTCACCATAAACCATTCCTTGCTCAATAATCTTTTTTTAGGCTCCTCAGTTGTATCAGTTGATCGAAGTGATTCACTCAATGACTTCATCATCCTAGCAATTACACCAGCCAGCATATCCGAAATTCTAATACCAAAATTAGCCTTGGAATCCTCTTCCGACACATTTTTTACTCCCATCCGTAATGCTGCTTTTAATGTATTTTGGCAATCTCCTTCTTTGTCCAAAACTAATTTATAATCATCAATATTATTTTCTATCAGAAATAACTGCAAACCTTCAAATGATATTTCATAATTCCACTCAATCTGCTTTACCTGTTGCACTGATTCTAAAATCCATACAATTTGTATAAAAGCATTTATTTCCATTTCCTTAAGTTCGTAATTTCCTTTGTCGTACTCTATTCTTTCTTGGAAAAACTTTACTAATTCTTTTACTATCAATTTTGAATTTGTTTCTTCATATATGGCCTTAAAAACATTCTCTGGTTTATACGTCAAAATAGCCTTTGTCATAGAGTACTCCATTGCCCGTATGCTTACAAAAGGATTATCTGCATAGTCCTGCAAAATTTGCCGTACTATATATTCAATTTTGCTTATTACCGAAAAGTATATATATGTATCATCCGTAAACAATGATAGAAAATCGTCGAGAAATTGAATATTGGACTTATTCAAAGACGCAAAACCATATTTAAGTTGCTCTTGCTTAATTGTTGTACTTTTTAATTCTCCATGAGAAGCCCTTTCTTTGTATTTTTCTTCAAAGACTTCATGATTTTCCCTTATTCGATCTTTTTGCGCAGTATTCCACCCTACAATAACTGCAACAAAATTGTCATAGTAATTTTGTGCAGCTATTGTCTTATAATTGATTTTTCTACTATGTTCAGCTTCATCATAAAAAAATTCATATTCCATATACATTTCCTCCATATAATAAACAAGAATTTAGCGGCTTAGAGGTCGATGGCTGAGATGTCAATCTCGCCAGACATTAGCTTGGGTAATAACGCATCACGCAGTGCTGAAAGTCGCTTATTTTCAGCCTTATTAGAATTAAGCTGCTCAAGGACTGGAAAAGCAATGGCATTAAATTCTTCTAACTCACTTTCTGCTGGAACAACAACAGGATATGTCATAATCTGTTGCTTATCTCCACGGGGCATTTTAGTTCCTTTTGATCCAGCCACCATGAATGCAAAGAATTTGTCAGTATATAGAGTGCTGAACAAATACGCTGCGTATTGAGATTGAATTGGTGTGAAGCAAAGAACATCTGTTGAACATCCGCACATGTCCTCACAGTAGACAATCTTCTTAAAGTAAGGTCGAATGTTAGAAATCAATGTATCGTCCTTTCGACAGGCAGTGGTTTGTGGCGTGGTCGGAAGACTTGTAGCCTTAGTTGAACCAGCTTTTTCAGGCAACATATTCTCCGTTGAGAAGTAAGTGTTGACATTCAGTTCAGAAACTGCCACTTTTTCTTTGGAATATGAGCAAATATCCGAAAGAATTCCTTGTTTTGCTCCCAAGCTGACCTCGCCAAATCGTTTTTGATATATTGCTTGCAAGAGATTAGATAAATTCTTGTTTATTCTATTATTTTCTTCTATTTTATCATCAATTACAGATAATATTTTTCTTATATTTCTTTGTATACCTAATGGTGGAACAGGCACTTTCAGCTTTGCTAAATCAGTAGCCTTTATTCCTGCTTGTACACAATGTTCAATAATTGTTCGCATTGTCGAACATGGTGATTTAAAATAATAATAATAAAATAATGGGTCAGCTTCTGTTCGCTTCAGCCGAACTCTAATAATATGTGATTCAAAAACTGTTAATTCTGAGGTTTCTAATACAATTGAGCATTTACCTGCTCCAGCTGCAACTAAAGATTGTCGAGCAAATAACAAGTCACCCACTTCTACCTTAGCATTTACCTTTTCTAGGGCGGTAAGCGGCACCAATTCCATTCCAATATCATAAAGCCTGTCATTTGAAAACAATTCTCCCATATTTATCATTTTATATCCGCTTCCCCTAACCCTGCTTGGTTTTGATAACCCATTTCGAGAAGAAATCTCATACAATGTTCCAAATTCTACTTCTGGCCACTTATCCATGTTTTCACCTTTCTAACCTATATATTTTCTATGAGCTTGTTTTACATTGCTCTGCTTGACCATGGCATATTGCAATGTCGTATCTATACGCTTATGATCCAACAATTGCTGCAATTGCTCTATCGGCATTCCTTTGTCAATCGCCATTGTCGCAAGTGTTCTTCTGAACTTATGCGGATGAACCTTTTCAATTTCTAATTCTTTACCCATTTTTCGCAGTCTTGTTTCAATACCTCCAATTTTAATTCTTTCAAATGGAGAACGCAATGTTACAAATAATGCTGGATTTTCATCCCTTCTGCTATTGATATAATTTCGCAAATGGATTTTTGTTCTGGCATCAAAATATACTACTCGTTCTTTATCACCTTTACCAAAGACAACACATTCTCGCTCATTGAAATCAATATCTGCCTTATTCAGCAGCACCATCTCGCCAATACGCATTCCTGTTGATGCAAGCATATCTATAATCGCAAGATCGCGAAGTTCTACACAATTATCGCGCATTTTCTCCAAGTCTTCATCTGTATATGTCTCTTTTACATTAGTCGCTGTTTTCACCTTATGAATTCTGCGAACTGGACTTTTTATTATGTAGTCCTCATCTTCTAGCCATGAAAAAAAGCTAGACAAAATTCTTCGGATATTATCAATGGTCACTCGGCTTGGACTATTTTTCCGCTGATAATTAGTTAAATATGTTCTCAAATCTTCCGTCTGTATATGACGAACACTCTTTCCAACTGCTTCAGTCATATTTTCTATCGTGGTTCGATAATATTTCAATGTTTTTTCTGAGCAGCCTTCAATACGTTTTGCCGTTATAAAGGAATCAAGCAACTGATTACCATCATCTTCATCACTTTTTGTTTGCGTTTTTATTTCACAATCAAACAATTCATGTTCCAACACACTTTTTAATCGCTGCAGTTGTACATTATCAAGATGCTGTAACATTTGCTGAATTATTGATTCAATAATTTGCTGTTTCATAAGTAGTCATCCTCCTTCTTTTCCAGAGAACGACTCAACGGCAGTTCTATTGGTTTTTACTTCTGCCGTTGCTAGAAGTGTTAATCAATCAGTAAAAAATATCCTACTATTATAAAGAAATTTATTCTCCATAGTATCCTGTATTAGCCAACTCGCGCCACTTAAAATACATTTCCTTATAATTTTCCTTTATAAATTCTCTTATTTGTCGAACCTCTCGATCATTTAATTGTCCCTGCTTTTCTACAGTGGTATCGCCATTGCTCTTAACAAAAAATTTAGCTGATCCCGCTTCTGTAAGTCTTCTATCACTTGCATGTACATGCATCGCCTCGATGACACAGCTTGCAGTGTAATAAAGGTAATAACCGCATACTTTAAATCCGTAATATTTAGGCATCTCACTCCTCCATAAATCGCTTATTCTTTTCGTAATAATCCAAAGCAATTTGAGTTTCAATATCGTCCATATTCGTTTCAACTACTCTATCATTAAGAATCACTGCTGCATGATTCAAATAATCGAGATTCAGCACTCTAATATATTCACCGTCTCTTGTAAATGCATATCCATTAACTATCATATCAGCTTTATCAGCAATTTCTTTAATATCAAGCCGCATAATCAATTTTCACCTCCTTAATTGGTTCTAAAAATTTATCTACGTCATAATACAACTTATCCAGTATCGGTATCAAATCAATATACTCTTCTACTTCACCTATATTTTTATATTTCGCCATCACAACCAAATATCCATGATCCCATTCTACAATCTTCGTATATCGTTCCAAGCGCGCTGATGTCATAAAGCGAATAATATCATTATTGAACTGAAATATAGTATACTCACCTTTACTTTTTAAAACAGCACATCCGTTCATGTTTCACCTCCATTTTTAAAATATTGATCAATTTTAAACAAGAATTTAGAGCAGCAAGCAATAGTGATTTTTAACAATGCAATAGAACAATCAAAGTCTGTTACTTATGTTAAGTTAGGATCATTGGCTGATGTCAAAGGTGGGAAAAGGCTTCCTAAAGGAGCAAATTTGATGAGTATACCTAATTCACACCCTTATATTCGTGTTCGAGATCTCAATGATGTCGTATTTGCCAGTCTTTCAGCAAATTACGAGTACGTTGATGATGAAACACAAAAGACAATTTCACGTTACATTACGACAACAGATGATGTATTGATATCTATCGTTGGAACAATTGAATTAACAGCAATTGTAGATAAATCATTAAACATGGCAAATTTAACGGAAAATTGTGTTAAAGTCACAAACCTACATGGCATCTCCCCAGAATATCTTCTCTTATATCTTCGTTCTCAACACGGAACTGAAGAAATTAAAAAAGGTACTGTTGGAGCTGTTCAAGCAAAATTGCCAATTAAAAATATTCAGGCGCTCAGTGTTCCATTGTTACCACAATCAGACTTGCAGTCATTAAATGATACATTAAAAATATTTTTTAATCAGTTGTCCATAAATATTACAGAATCCAAGTGTTTAACAAATATTAGAGATTCATTATTACCAAAGCTGATATCCGGTGAATTGGACGTCTCCGACCTCGATCTCTAAGCCGCTAAATTCTTGTTTATCCTGCCATTCAATTCAATTTTTTCATCAATCGGCACAATATAAGATAACACCTTTTCTTGATCTTCGATTGGCGGAATACTGAATACCAACCTATTGAGTGTTTCTGTCCTTAGACTTGGAATCGTTGTTCCTTCGTTATAATTATTTAGGTCGATCAGTGACATAACGTAATACAAATATTTAGGCAGAACAATATCGGTATTTATGATAGTATAAAACAATGTATCTACTGTCCAAAATGGATGATCTACATATTTAACTTTTCCAATCGTACCTTTTCTTCCAATCAACACAGACGGTTTATCGTACAAAGATTCTGTTGCATATCCTATCAATCCGCCAGTTCCATAAATGGGAATCGTTCCAGTATCTGACAAAACTTTTTTTTGATTCTTTCCATACTTAATCGTGACCAAATCAACAAGTGAATACTCTTTATATCTCATACCCAATTGCCCCCAGTTTCTTTCGTATTTCATCTTCCAACTCATGAGACTTTGCAAATAAATCCGACAATTCAGAAGTCAAACGTGTCATCTTTTCTTCAAAAGGCTCTCCATCATCTTCCTGTTCTTCGATTCCTACGTATCGACCAGGAGTAAGGATATAATCCTGCTTTGCAATCTCTTCAAGATCAGCTACCTTACAGAATCCCTTTACATCTTCAAGTGTTCCATTTTGGAAAGATTCAAAAGTATCTGCCAGTTTTTGAATATCTTCCTCTGAAAAATCACGATGCTTTCGATCCACCATATGTCCCATTTTACGAGCATCAATAAAAAGTGTTTTTCCTTTTTGTTTCTTGCCCTTTGTGATAAACCATAAAGTCACAGGAATGGTTACGCTGTAAAAAAGCTGAGTTGGCATCGCAATAATTCCCTCAATTAAATCATCTTCGATAATTTTCTTGCGGATTTCTCCCTCACCACTCGTCTGGCTAGAAAGTGCTCCATTTGCCAATACAAGACCAATCTTTCCATTTGGTGCAAGATGATAAATCATATGCTGAATCCATGCATAGTTCGCATTTCCCGCTGGCGGTAATCCATATTTCCAACGCTTATCCTCAAGCAATTTGTCCTGATTCCACGGATGATAATTAAATGGTGGATTTGCAAGGATAAAATCTGCCTTCAGTGTTGGATGCAAATCGTTTGTAAATGTGTCCGCATTATATGGACCAAGATCTGCATCAATTCCACGAATCGCCATATTCATCTTTGCCATCTTCCATGTATCTGGATTTGCTTCCTGTCCGTATACAGAAATATTACCTCTTCTTTTACTGTGTGCTTCAATAAATTTCTCACTCTGGACGAACATGCCTCCAGAACCACAACAACAGTCATACACACGGCAATTATCAAATGGGCGCAGAACAGAAACCAATGTCTTAACGATACTAGATGGCGTGTAGAATTCACCACCACCAACACCTTCCTTTTCTGCAAACTGAGCAATGCAATACTCATATGTGCGACCCAAAAGATCCTCACTCGCTTCTGTATCACTCATGTCAATATTGTTAGTGAAAATATCAACTACATCACCCAAGATTCTTTTATCCAAATCTGGACTTGCGTAATTCTTCGGCAATACATTTTTTAATGTCTTATTTTCGCTTTCAATTGCTCTCATTGCATTGTCAATGATTGTTCCAATTTCTGGAGTATGTGCATTTGACGCAATGTTGCTCCATCTAGCTTCCTCTGGAACAAAAAATACATTTTCCATCGTATAGGCATCGCGATCATCCTCAAATCCATCGCCTTCTTCTATCAGTTCCTCACGTCTCTTATCAAATGCTGCTGAAATATAGCGAAGGAAAATCAATCCGATGATAACCTTCCTATATTCTGCTGCTGGGATATGTCCCCAAAGAACACAGGCGGCATCCCATAGTTGTTTTTCAAAGCCAATATTGGCATTTGTTTTATCTGCCATTGTTATTCCTCCAGTTGTGTCTCACGTTTTTCTTTCGTACTT
>OGCZ01000332.1_pt1 | contig 27441 bp, 40 predicted proteins | sample 1570211 | NCBI WGS metagenome assembly OGCZ01 (sample SAMEA2582158, study PRJEB24529) | metagenome | biome: Human gut stool | place: China | collected 2011 | reverse complement strand
TTGCTGCTACGGCGGCAGCGATACCACTCATGGCCGTTTTTACGATTCCAGCCAAACGGAGGAAGCCTCCGCCTACGAGACGAAGGGCGCCAGGAATGAACTGAAAGCCTTTCCCGATGATGGAAGCCGCACTCCGGATGTTGCGGAAGGTCCTGGGCAATCGGCTGATGAAGATACTGAACCGCCCCAGTGCACTGATAGCCTTGCCAGTGGCCAGGGTAATTGCACCAAAGGCAGCCACTACCTGGATGGCATGGACCACGAAAGCCTTTTGTCCATCACTGAGCCCGTTCCACCAGCTTGTGAAAGCTTTGACGGCTTGAGCGGTTGCCATGACTACAGGAGCAACGACCCCACGGAGATCCATGAGTGCGTTCTTCATTTGGTTCATTGCGATTTTGTTTTTCTCTGCCGGAGTCAGCATTTTGTTAAAAGCCAGCTCCGTGGCTCCCATGGAGTCACCCATAGCTCTCTGGGCGTCCTTCAGCTGCCCCATGTCTTTGGTCAACACCTTGAAGGCGTTCGCCGCTTCGACACGGCCGAACAAGTGCTGGATGGCTGTCTGATCATCGCCCACCTTTTCTTTGACTTCTTCCAGGAATTTCAGCCACCCGACTTGACCCAGATGTTCCGGCGTGAAGTTGAGGCCCAGGGCAGCAGCCGTCTTGACGGACTGTTTGCTCTGCTTGGACACTGCCGTCAAGATCCCCTGAAACCCGGTGAAAGCTTCGGACGTCTGCACACCATTTTTAGTCAGAATGGCCATGGAAGCAAACAGATCATCGGTGCTGACTTTGGCCAGACTGGCCGCCGTAGCCACAGAACCGATGCCCTGAGCAAGGTCACCAAAGGTTGTTTTGCCCAGATTCTGCGTCATCAGCATCTGATCAGTGATTTTCCCGGCATTTTCTGCGCTCATGCCGTAAGAGTTGAGCACCGTGGTCAGTCCATCGATGGCCGTCGTGGTGTCCGTAAAACCTGCCTTTGCGGCGATTGCGGCCGTTCTGACAAAGTCCGTCACGTGGGCAGTGTCCACGGAAGCGGAAATTGCCTGGTATTCAGCTTCTGCCAGCTCCGTGACGCTCATGCCGGTTTCATCAGAAATCTGGCGGATGCCATTGGACAGCTGCTGAAGGCTGACCACATTTGTATCCACCAGCGTACTGACTTTTGCCATGCCACGTTCGAAGTCGCTGTGGAGCTTCAGCCCGGCAGCGGCAGCGGCCATAATGGGCGCCATGGCTGTGGAAACTGTCGCTCCAACCGAAGACATCGTTCCGCCGATGCTCTTCAAGTTCCTGCCGAATCGATTTGTCATCTTCTCCGACTCCGTCAGGCTATTACTGACTTGCTTCAGCACGGGGCTGAATTGGTCGTGTAGCCGGATGATGGCGTCAATGACTCGTGCCATGATCGTCCCCTCCTTTCTTTATTTCTTCGATTTCTGCGTTCCGTTCTGCGATTTCGTAGGCGGCGAACGCCAGTAGGACCTGTTTCCGGCGGAATGGCATTTTTTCCACCAGACACGGGTCCATATCATGAAACCGGAAGAGGAAGTACATGCGTTTGACTTCCCCGTCCGTCTCTATCAGTTTTTTACAACTTCATCCGTTTCGTCCTGGCTCATGTAGCCGTTGACCTTGCTGATTTCCTGAGAAATGTCGCTGATTTCGCCAGCCAGGAACAGTTTTTTTACCAGGTCATTAGGAGAGGCCGCTCCGAATTTTTTCATCAGGCCTTTATCTTTCATGGATGGATCCTTGATGCCTTCAACGCAGGTCCGAACCGACAGCGCATAGGTGTCGATGCTCTTCAGGCCGCCTTTCTTGTCCAGTTTTACAGCGCTTTCCTGGATCTCGGAGTAAAGCTCCGGGTCGATTGGTTGCAGCTCCAATTCAAAAGGAGCCCCCAGGGCTGCGGAGAGCCTGGGGATTTCCATCTTTTTAGTCTGCTTTTCTTCAAATTTTTTTACGTCTGCATTAAGCAGCAGTGCGAGTACGCTCATGCTTTTCTCCTTATTCTTCGTCAATCAGGTCAAGCAGGTCGAAATCCTCAAAAGTGAAGTTCTGAGATTCCTCGCCAACCTTCCCCAATTCCCAGTTGATCAGGTCTACGGCGTCAAACATAACGCCGTACAGAGCAATCCGTTCAGCGCCCAGGGCGTTCGGGTCGTCCAGTTTGCTGATCAGCGTAAATTTTACCTGCTTCCCTTCCTTGATGGCCGGGGCCAGCTTTTTAATCAGGTAGGAGCTGACTTTGTGCAGCTTGATGCTGCCTTTGGCTTCGTAGCCAGTGGTCTTATATCCGTCAACCAGGTGACGGCTGCGCTTAATGGCCGTCTTTTGAGCGGTCAGGGTAGCCTTGCAGGACTCGATTTCTGCGATTTCGTCGCCGTCCAGCCATACCTGGCCATAGGAGCCATAGACGACTCGCTGAGTATCAACTTCGTGCATGTATGGTCACCTCCTCACTGAATCACGTTAGCTACTTCGATGTGTTCAATGGCATCCAGCATGGAAATAGTGGATTTAATGAACACATTCTCGCCGATGTTTGCCTTCTTGATGGCCAGATCGGACATGCTTTCCAGTTCGTCTCTCGTGTATTTCCCGTTTGCTTCCAGCCAGTTCTTCGTGGCCTCGATATCGATTTCCGCCAGGTTCTGGCCGACTTCCAGGAGCCCTTCTTTTTCCAGCTCATGGAAATAGCCGTTGATGGCGGTCACCAGCAGGCACCGGTTGTCGTAGCTGTTGGCGTATTTACCAATGTAGGAGTCGTGGCCAGTCTGTTTGATGTCGTCGTGGATCATGTCCATCAGATCCACCAGCTTGATTTTCTGGTAGGAGTTCAACTTCCCCTGGACGGTAGATACATAGGAGTTGACGCCCTTGCAGATCTTGATTTTTTCTCCGTCATTAAAGAAGAACAGTTCTCCCTTGCCCACCTTGTCATCCCGTTCATCGCTGGTGTAGCTGTCGCATGCGATCAGCTCGGGAGCAGGGGCGTAGGTGCAGGAGATGGTCATGGGCGTGCCGCAGATGATCCCTGCCACACGGGAGCAGTACTGGGCAGCCGTATAGGTCTTGGTCTTCGTCTGAACGCTGGTGTTGGTGAAGTTCACCACACCTTCGAAGTCGGCGGCCTCGTTGGGCAGAACGGCCTTCACAGCCTTATCCTTTACGGTCCGCATGGATTTGATCCAGCTGGAGACGGTTTCCGCATTTTCGGCGGTGATCCCGGGGATTACCAGCCAGTCGAAGCGGACGTTTTCCAGCGCTTTGAGGATGTCCGTATAGGTAGTGTCTTTGACGGTATATACCAGGATTTTTCTGGGGCTGGTCTGGTAGCCTTTCAGAGCCAGCTGGATTTGTTCAATGTTGTCACTAGACAGCCCGGATTCTGGGATGTCGTCTACAGAGTAGATGGTCAGCGGATCCAGCTGTTTGGTTTCGGTCAGGATCATGGCCAGGATGCCACGCTGACTGCGCTGGATGGCCGTGATCCCACGTTCCTTAAACGTCACGATGACGCTAGGTGCTTTTTGAGCCATTTTCTCACTCCTTTAAAAGTTCAATATCTTGTTCGAGATTTCCGATGGTTGGGGGATCTTCTTCCGTGTCCTTGATGACGTCGTAGAAGGAAAAACTGAGAGTCGCAGAGAGGATATCTGCGTCTTTTCCGTTTGTTTCCGTCGAGATGCCGTCGAAGTTGAAGACCCTGTTGCCCACCTGGAGTCCGAAGGTAAAAAGTTCCCGGATCCGCTTTCGTACCTTGTACAGCTCTATAGCGGAGTTCCGGTTCTTTTGAGTAAAGTAGTCGATATGTAGGGTGCAGGACCTTTTCAGGCTCCTGCTGTAAACCATTTGAGGGCTGTCAAGCTCGAAGAAACGAAGGAAGAAGCACGGCAGCCGGAAGGACCTCTGGACATCGTCCAGGTTCACGTCCAGGTCCGGCCATGCCGCCTTCAGTTGAGCTCTAACGGCCTTTAAAATGTCGGTGTCGTCAATCATGAGCAATCTTCCTTTGGATTTCTGTCACAAATCTCTCCATTTCTTGCCCGACTTCATCTGACGATTCGAATTCATCGCATGCTTTTTCGAAAAAGTGCCGTCCCTGGACGAAGCCGATGGTCCTTCCCTTCCGGGTGACCATCTTGTGACCCCGTTCCACCAGGTGATAGTGGGGTGACGTGTTTCTGAGCTGATATTCCAGGCTGTCAACGGTCATGCCTTCGACTTCTGATTTCCAGGACTTGCTCAGCTTTCGCTTGTGATTTATCCCGGAATCAGGGCTTTTCTCAAGGGCTTTCTTTTTCAGCACATCGCCCGTCTTCTTGAGGTGCTTTTCAACCTCTTTCGGGTAGCGCTGAGCCGCTTCCAGGATGTCGGAGTTCAGATCTTCCATGCCTTTGATCGTAAAATCAGCCATGGTCAGGGCTCCCATCCGTCTTTTTCTGACTCGGGAGGATCCCCACGGAGCCGTTCCACGCACATCAGTTCCAGGGATTCGTGGAGCATGTCCGGGTCGGCGATCCAGGACACCAGATAATGATGGTCCTTATAGCTGACCCAGCAGCCGTCCGTGATTCCCTTTCGGTAGCGGATGGTGATCTTCACCGTGGCATCGTTCCGGTCGGTTCCGTTTTCTTTATATTGGATGCCCCGCACAGGGGAGATCCAGGCAGAGACATTTTGGAAGAGCACTCTGTCTTGCTGGGTGTCCAGGTCATCCCCTTCCACCACGGTTGGCCGGTAGATGGTCACCTTTCGGTTCAGTAGCCCAGGGTTGCAGATCATTCCGTCCTCACCGCCTTTTCAGGATATGCGTCAGACATCTCAATCAGGTGCAGCATACTCGTGATGCTGTGGTTGTATTCCTGGACGTTAGATTTAGACACCAAACTCCTGTCGGAGTACCAGTGCGCCACCAAGAGCTTTGCACAAGTCAGCATCAGAGGATCGTCGGTGCTTTCTGTCCATTCTTTCCCCGTACTGTTCACGATGTATTCTTTCGCTGAAGTCATCAGGGATTGGATGAGAGAGTCATCGTCAGTCAGATCAGAGTCGACATGGAGATAGTTTTTAAAATCGTTGAGTTCCATTCTCTTCCCTCCTCAAAAGAGGCGGGAGAGGGTTAGGCCCCCGCCTTGTTAATCAGCACCAGACCGTTGGCATCAACGACTTTGCCGTCATACAGGCCTACGGACTGATAGATGCGGTTTCTGGTGGCGTTGTCGACGTAGGATACCAGGTCCATGGCATAAGCTACATTCAGAATGTATTTGCTCATATCAAAGGCAAAGGCAACAGCGTTCCCAGCTTTAGCAGCATCCAGAGAAGGCAGGAAGTCGGTGAAGACGACGGGTTTGCCCAGGATCCGTGCGGCAGGAGCGCCGTCAATGCCGTAGTTGACGTGGGCGATGGGCTGGCCAGCGGTATCGGTGATCCCGGCAAAGTCCAAGAAGGTTGATTCGTTCATTACCAGCACAGAGCCGCTCTTGTATGCGGAAGGAATAGCCTTCAGAATGCTGATCAGGAATTTGTAATCCGGAGCTTCAGTAGTCAGAGTAGCGGCAGGAGTAGCTTTTGTGATGCCGGTAGGCTTGCCAGTTCCGTCGCCGGAGATGATGGCTTCTTCCAGAGCCAGCGTCATCGCTTTAGATACATCCTGGACCAGAGCCTGCTCGAAAATGGCCATGCTCTTGATTTGAGCCTGGAAGGTCAGGCCGACAGCTGCAGCCAGCTGGTAACCAGCAAACGCCACGGAAGCGGTCTTTTTCCCGTCAGCAGCAATGGTGGCGCCTTCGTCTACCCATTTAGCAGTTGCTTCCAGAGTGGATGTAGGAACGGTCATACCGGCAGGATAGTTCAGGTGACGAACCAGAGGCAGGATGTTCCCGTATTTCATCATCTTTTCTACGATTTCGTTCAGTACGGGCACGGGGATCACAGCGCCGTTGTTTGCGGTAGTCGCAACAGCCCGGAACACGGGATCCATCTTCCCTTCCAGCACGTAATCCATGAAGGCCTGACGATATTCAGGCGTGCTGGCGAAGGTTTTCGCATTCACAACAGGTGCCTTTTTCGGAGCGCCAACATCAGCCAGGATGTTCCCAGCATAAGCACCGTTGTCCATAGCCCCCGCAATCTGGTTTCTCAGCAGTTCGGCCTGCTGATCTGCCTGGGCCTTCTTCAGTTCAGCGTTCAGGCCTTCCATTTCCTTCTGGATGTTCTTCAGCTGTTCTACGGTGGCAGTCTTGGATCGTTCCAGCAGTTCAGTCTTTTTCTGGATGATTTCAGTGATAGTCATTAAGCATTCCCTCTTTCTTTTTCAGGCATTAAAAAAGCGCTGCGATCTGGATCCGCATGCGCTCTTCAATCAGATTTTGCTCAGTTTTTCTGGCTTCTTCGAAGCTTCGCTGGACGGCCGCTAGGGAGGTCGCCTCATAGGCAGGAAAGTCAACGGCAGAGACGTCAAAAAGGTTCCGCATGGTCTTGATGTGCCGCACGTGGTTGTCCAGATCATAGTCCACCTCCTGGCTGTAGCCGCCGAAGCTCATTTTGTTGACATCGCCCCTCTTGATCAGAGCATACAGGTCCTTCCCGGCAGTTGTGGGTGCCAGCTTTGCCCGGATTTTCAAACCATTCTGGTCCGGTGTCACTTGCAACGTGCCGTTTGTGGTCCTTGCCAGGACCATGCCTTCCGGGCTGTGATTGTACCTCAACACCACATTGGACAGGTCAGCACCGGAAAAAGCTCCTCTTTCAATGACTTCTTTGTACTCTGTCCCGTCATCATCGGTCCATAGGACTGTGGGAGAGTCGTAGACAGCAGCATAGCCTTCAATGACCATGTCTTCGTCAGACGGTTTGACGTCAATCTGCCTGATCATCAGTTGGTCCTTGTTCATCTTTCTCACCTCCCTTCTGGGAATCTGCCTGGCTCATCTGATACTGGCTCACGATGTCCGTGTTGGCTACGTTCAGAGTCTGGACACGGTCGTCTCCGTCAGCGATGGGTGGCAGATTCATGATTTCCAAGCTCTGATTGGTGGTCAGGATGCCCAGGGGCCGAAGCTGCCGGATTAGTTCCACTTTTGTATCCGTGCTGGCGTAGGTCAGCCGGTTGGCGTCGAACACAATCTCGTTTCCGGCGGCAATCTCATCCGGAGTGAACAGCTTCCTGGTGAATTCTTGGCTCATCTGGATGGAGAACGGTTCGATGACGGATTCGAAGAATGCGCTCCAGGATGTTTCATCGTAGATGCCCTCAGCGATGGGTTTGGACACGCCAAAGTAGCGATAGATGTTGTCCCGGACGAATTCCAGCTGGGCCGTATCGGCCGCCTTCGGTTCGCTATCCACAGGAGTGAATTCCATAGTGCCATCAGTGACAACCATGCCGCCCTGGGCCGGGTCCTTCAGGTTTTCGTTGAGCATTTTGGCCTTGCTTTTCCAGGCTTCCGTCCCTGCCTGACCGGCAATCTTAGCGATGCCCCGGATCCGCCCAGAATTTTCCACCACATTTTCAAAGCTCTGCCCCAGCTTAGTCAGCAGGGCCATATGAGTCGCCAGATTATCGTCTGTATCGGCGAAAATTTCGCCCTGCTGGAACATACTCCGGAGATGAATCAGATCCGTGTATGGAATCGTCCTGGTGGAATGAGTACCACCATATCGGAACATAATGTAGAGATTTCCATGATCGTCTTCTCGGGCTTCACAGCTCTGGTATTCCATTGGCCACAGGCTGATAACATTTCGCTGTCGGTCTCTCTTGATGTAGGCAAATGCATTCTTGTTTGCCACAGCCTTCGTGGCCAGGTTATACAAGAAGCTGTAGGCATTCATATACGGGTTCGGGCTGAGGGCCAGCAGAGTTTGAAGCTGGCTGTTTTTCGCCGGTTGCTTCTTTCCCTTCTTCATTACCACATGGTTCGGGTGCAGCTTCGCCACATGAGTGGCTACACGGTCGATGCAGGTCTTGATCAGGATGTCTTTGGAGTAGTCTTCCATTGGAACGAAGACGTTGCTCCATCCGTTGATCATCTGGAACTGCGTGGTGGTCTTTGGCTCTTTAGTACCTCCGAAGACAGCATCAAAAGCGCTTCTCAGGATCCCCTTCATAGTCTCACCTCCTTCCTAGATTTCATCTTTATGGTCTAGATACACACAAAACGCATCCAGCAGGCTGCTGTAGCCGTCGATGCGTTTCCTTAAATTTCTGTTTTTATACGGTTTGACGTTTCCCTGTGTGTCCGTAACCGCTTCTGTATTGAGCAAGCACCACAGGAGCACCGGGTTATAGTTGTACACGATTTTTCGTTTCTTAAACCAGGCCTTGGAAAGGTACATCTGTGATGAAAGGCCCTTGAAGTTCTGCTGGACTTTCTCTGTTAGGTCCTTTCCGAAATTTTCTTCCAGGTCTTTCGTCAGGTACTGAGCATTGTAGGCATCGTAGCCTATCTTATAGGCGTACACATTGTACTCTGACTGAAGCTCCTGGAACCAGTTGACGACTTCTTTCTGATCAATCACATTCCCTGGGCAGGTTCTCACCCATCCGTTGCGAATCCAAACATCGTAGGGCACTTTATCCTTTTCGATATGCTCTTTGAGGCTGTCTTCCGGGATCCAGTACATCTGATGAACCATCAGCTTGGGTTCATCCGTATCCGGATCATTTACGGGAAAGGCAGCGGTCGCACATGTGAGGTCAGTAGTCTCGGACAAGTCAACGCCGCCGAAGAAATACATACCTGAGAGATCATCCAGGTTGAATGTCGCTTTGCTTTCCACATCTTCCAGATTAAAGAATGTATCCCTGGCGTTTTCCCGGAAGTTGAACTGCTTCACCAGCAGGTCACGCATGGTCTTTTCGTCCAGTGTGGCCCGGTTGAATTCCCGTTCCAGCTGCTCCGGATTCTTACTGACGCCCAGGTTCGGGTTGGCTTTGATCCAGTTGGACGGATCCACTACTTCTTCCTTTGAATCCAGCTCGTAGATGATCGGTAAGGTCGACTCGTCGACATATCTTCCGGTGCTGTAGCCGTCGATGATGCTCATGTATTCACTGTATTTTGTGTCGAAAAGGCTGTCCTGCTCATAGTAGCCGCCTGTTGACATGATTACAGTCAAGGGCTGGCTCCGTGCATAGGTGCCGCCTTTTAAGACATCGTACATGTTCCGGTCCTTGATGGCATGGAGTTCATCCAGGAACATCCCGGAGACGTTCAGCCCATCCAGGGAGCCGGAATTCTTTGATAGTGGTACGAATTTCCCGCCGTTTTCCTTGCATTCAATCAGATTCACTTTGGGCCGGAGGTATTTTTTTAAGCTGGCGTCATGATTAATCATCGAAATGGCGTATTCCCAGACAACTTTCGCCTGTGATCTGTCCGTCGCTGCCGTATAGATTTCCGGTCCATCTTCTCCGTCAGCCAGCAGCAGATAAAGGGCCATAGCTGCGCCCAGAATGGATTTGGCATTTTTCCGCCCGATAAAAAGAAAAACCTCTCGGTACTGCCGGAGGTTCTGATCATCGACGAAGCCGAACGTCGCTTCCACCAGGGCTTTTTGCCAGAGCTCTAGCTTAAATCGAGGAGTCCCACGCATTTTGGGGATGCAGCAAAACCTTTCAATGAACGTCACTGCCCTGTCAGCTGTTTTTTGGTCAAAATGGTATTTTCCAGGATGATTGATGTTCTTCGTCAAATGTTGATAGACTGCTTTCAGCTTTTTACAGGCCTTGATCTTTCCTGATTGGAGCACATCGTTGTATTCCTCAATTGCGGATGTCATTTGTTCAAGAAAGCTTTCAGCTCATCTGCCCCTTCCTGGCTCGGAGCGATGTCTTCCAGTTTCTTCAGCGTGGCCAGGAGGCCATCCATGGATAGCTTGTATGCTTTGAGGGATGCCGATGCCATCGTACCGGATTGATTCCGTCCGTTTTTATATACGTCGACATACCCTTCTTTCTGGATGATGTGCTCCAGCTCATCCAGAGATGCCAGGAAAAACGCTGCTCTTTTGATGAGGAGAACCGCTTCCGCTTGTCTCGGGGATCCGCTGAATATTTTTTTCAGTTGATTGATATATCGTGTTTGGGCTCCTCGCCTTGTTTTTTCGTCCGCCATCCATTTCGCCTCCTTTCACGTTAATCACACCCCTTCTGGAAACCGCCTGTATCGCACGCAAGAGTGGGGCGCGGGTCGTTTGGCTCCCGCCGAAAAAGTTACCCCCGGGGGGGGTGGGTCAGTGCCGCCGCTCTTTTTCTTTGACAGCCACCACGTGCCCCTCGCTGTCGTAGCTGTAGGTCCTGCTGCTGGCGCCCTGTTCGAAGCGATGGTGCAGCCTGTTGTGGCAGTCGTTGCACAGCAGCATTAGGTTCCTCGGGTTGAGGCTGATGCTGGGGTTGTTGATGTTGTCCGGCGTCAGCTCTATGATGTGGTGCACCTGATGTGCTCCAGGTCTTCCGCATTTATCGCAGATAAAATGTTTCTTTTCTCGAATCAGCCTGGCCAAATCCTTCCACGCTTTTGAATCATAAAACCGTTTTGAAAAATCTCTTGCCATTTTCTTTCCTAAAAAATCCTTTCTAAAAATCCCTCCACGAAAAAAGCCCCCGCAAATGCGAGGGCCGTTTCCGGTACGTTGCTTAGTCTTAGAAAGGAGGTGAACATCATGAGAAACAGGGATGAGGTCGTTTTGTCGGTCCCTCATTCCTAACTTCCACGCATACATCATATCATGTCAAGAGTGTGAAAATCTATGAAAGGTTTTTCCGAACTCCTGAAGCGCCTTTCCGTGTAGGTACAGAACATTCCTGTATCCGTAGCTCATATCCACTGCGATCATCTCCCAGCTTTTTCCCAGCAGGTACCGGCCCTTTAAAACGTACCGGTAGTAGCTGACCCACTTCGATTCGGGCATGGAGTCGATGATTTCCCTGGCCTTGTCCCGTTCTGTCATAAGCTCGCTGAGCTGCCGTGTCAGTTTTTCTTTTACCGCTTCGATGCGGCCCATCACATCGGCCATATCAACGGGTTTCCCGCCATCCACATGATCTTTGGTGGTGTCTATGGCTCTGACCCCGTCCATGCTGGCCTTGAGCTCCAGTAGTTCGTTCTTCGTGGCTTCGACTTCCAGCTTCAGGTTCCGGATCCGGTAAAGATACTCTTTAGGACTCATTGGCCGCCTTCTTTCCCGTTCGGTAGTTAATCAGAAGCTCCAGATAGGCACGTGCCTTTTTTAGATCCTCGATGCCATTTTTCTTCTTTTCCCGGAAAATGTACTTTACTACATTTCCCTTGCAGTAGCCATCAAAGCCTTCTTCTCCCCGGCACATAATCCTGATGAGAGTGATGCACTCTTCTCCCTTCCAATTATAGTGATCTGGATGGTCAATGACGTTATTATCAGCTTTATATAAGTCAGTGAAGGTTTTCTGCTGTTTCCATTGTTTCCGGAAGGCTTCACAGGCTTCATGGTTAAAGTTGTCGGCCGGTTCCGCCGGCGAAACGCCTCTGCACATCCAGGCGCCATCTTTGCCGCCATGCCTAAATGACAGTTCACATTCCTTACATGGGTTCATCTTCTTTTCCGCTCCTTTCGCCTCTCATATTGCATCATGCAGGTGTAGCTGCAAAAATGCCTTGTCTTCCCATTCTCCCGGATCTTCCACGGCACCTTCGGACGGAATCCTTCGTAGAACGTTTGGCCGCATTCGTCGCACTTCAAAAATTGCCCCAGAAAGCTGAGCTTATACTCCTTTCCGATCAAAGCTTCATCAGCTCCTTCTTGAGTCCGTCTTCATCCGCTTTCAGGGTTTCCCTGGTAAGGCTCACGCCTCCGATGCCCTTCAGCAGTGCGTCATGGACGGTCTCTTCGCTGGCCCCTGGATGGAGCTTAGCCGCCAGATAGTCGGCTTTGATTTCGTTCACGTTGTCAGCCCCCCTCCGAATTGCCCGATGCACAGGCAGAAATTTCGAAAATCAATGGCGTTCGTCCGGGCGCAGTAGACGGCTTTTCCCATCTTCGTTCCGGCGGCGTTCGATTTGAATGCCATGCATTCGTTTCCGTTGTCCGGCGTCTGAGCCTTTTGGTGCTGCCATGCGTAGTAGATTTTCTGGATTTTACCGGCAATCAAAAAGCCGAACCACACGACAGCCAGGATCTGTATGACTTCTTTTACCGTTTGCACGATTTGTCAGCCTCCCTGAAAAAGGCCTTCATAGCCTTTTCGATATGATCGGTCATCCTCTTCAGTCGGACGTCCCCAAATCCGAATTCCGCCCGCAGGGCATCCCGGCAGTCGCTGATGCCCAGGTTGTAGATCTGGCTGCTGTACTCCAGCAGCCACAGCCTAAAATCCGGCAGGCTCATAGCCTTAATCTGCTTTAACTGCTGTCGGCTAACACCGGGGATCCTTTGTCCGTCCATCCGTCACCACCCCCCCTTACACCAGCAGAATGTATTTCCACAGGGCGATGGTAGCCCCAGGATCAGGGCCAGCCCTGCAAAAAGACCAATCAGCACAACCGCTTTCACCAATTTGTTCATTTTGGCAGCCTCCATTTCTTGATTCTCGCTTTCAGCGATTCCAGCACTTTCTCCTGGGAGGCATCCTTGTCCCCCAGGGCTTCCACCAGATCCTCGTCCCGGGTGCCGGTACAGATCAGCTGGTGGATGATGACAAGTTCTTTCTGGCCCTGCCGGTGCAGGCGCTTATTGGCCTGCTGGTACAACTCCAGGCTCCAGTTAAGGCCAAACCAGATGATGTGGTGGCCCCCGTCCTGAAGATTGAGCCCATAGGCCGTGCTGGCCGGATGGGCCAGCAGGACGTCGATCTTACCGGCGTTCCAATCGACCTCCTCTTTGGCTCCGGTAAACTCCCGGACCCGCAGCTTGCTCTTGGCCAGGGCCTCCATCAGCCGGTCCTTGTCGTGTTTGAAATTGTAAAACACCAGGGCATGCTGCCCGTGCAGCTGTTCGATCAGCTCCATAAAGGCCTCGATCTTGCAGTCATGGACCAGATGGACCTGATGGTCATCGTCATACAGGGCCCCGTTGGCCAGCTGCTGCAGCTTGTTGGACAGGGCCGCCGCGCTGGCCACGTCGATGTCTCCATCCGGCAGGGACAGGACCATCTTTTTTTCCAGCTCGTTATAGGCCTTTTTGGCTTTGGCATCCAGCTCCACCGGGATGTCATGGACAATGCAGTCCGGCAGCTGCAGGTAGTCGGACGCTTTCATGCTGATGCAGATATCCGATATTCGGGACAGTACGGCATCCGCCGCCCCGTCCTTGGGGTCATACTGGTAAATCACGTCCCGCCCACGCCTTCCCGGGTCAAAATACCGGTCCCGGAAGTGGGTGTAGTACTTGCCCAGTCTTTCACCTCTGTCCAGCAGGTAGATCTGGCTCCACAGGTCCATCAGCCCGTTGGGGGATGGGGTCCCGGTCAGCTCCACGATCCGCTGGATGTGAGACCTGATGGACGCCAGGGATTTAAACCGCGTGGCACTGTGACTTTTAAAGCTGGATGATTCGTCGATGACCACCATGTCAAAGGGCCAGTCGTTCAAGTAATAGTCCACCAGCCAGGTCACATTCTCCCGGTTGATGATCCAGATGTCTGCCGGGCTCAAGAGGGCTTTGATCCGCTGCCGGGTGCTGCCCAGGACAGTGGCAAACCGCAGGTGCCGCAAGTTATCCCATTTGGCCGCCTCTCTCTGCCAGGTAGCTTCCGCCACCTTCTTGGGGGCGATGACCAGGCATTTTCGGACGGCAAACCGCCCGTACCGCAGCTCATTGATAGCGGTCAGCGTGATGGCCGTTTTGCCCAGCCCCATGTCCAAAAACAGTCCTACCGCAGGCTTGTCCAGGATAGCCTGGACGCAGAACTCCTGGTAAGGATGCGGGACAAATCTCATTCGACTCCCCCCTCGTCACCTGGATCCCAGAGGACCCTGGTCTGATAGTGGGTATCCAACAGGTAGGCCGCCACAGCATCGGACCCCCGCAGCACCCGCACATTACAGCCCAGGCTCCGCAGGTGATCGAGTACGATCTTCTGCCGGGGGCTCAGCACCCCGGTCTCGGTTTTCAGCTCGATAAAGTCCACACGGCCCCCCGGCCACACCACGATCCGGTCAGGCGCCCCGACGGTGCCAGGACAGACCCATTTATAGGCAGTACCGCCCAGGGCTTTCACCCCCCGGACCAGCCGCCTCTCTACATCCCGTTCCAATTTGTGCATAAATTCTCTCCTTTTTGCATAATTTATCATCTCTGGGTACAATGGGTACAAACTTCTATATATATACCTAAATTAAAGGGCGTAGGCGTTGTATACGTATGTACACGCTATAACATCCTTTATTTTTATATATATAGATAAAGAATGTACCCGTGTACCCGATAGGCTTTAACCCCAGTATTTATGCGGCTATAGCCCGGGTACAAAGGGTGGAACATTCAAAAAGTATGTACCCTCCTATATTAGGCCCGTTTGAGGGTATTTCGAAAAATGTACCCAGCAAAAAACGCATCAATATTCGTTCGCTCTTTCAAATCCCCTTTGCTTACCGCAGTAGCCGTAGCGCCTAGAGACCTTGTTCCGGGTCCAGCCCGGGATGGCTGACAGGATCTGGTTGATCTCCACAGCATCCGCTCTCCGCATGGACCTGGGGTCGCCCCCGAAGCACTCGCACCAGATTTCCAGGGCACAGACCTTCTCACGGGGACACAGGACCTCATTGGGGCCCAGGGTGTAATTCCCGGCCCAAAACATCCTACGGCTGTTAAGGCTCAGGCTGTCGTAGCCCCCAGGCACGCCTTTTTCCACAAAGTCCTGGATCATGCCCTCCTTGACACTGTCTTCCCGGTGCTGGGCCTGGGCCTGTTTGGCCAGGCTGTCCAGCTCCGGTGTATCCATGTACAGGGGCTCTCTCTGCTTCCATAGCTGCACGGCTTCCGCCCACAGCTGGTCCACCTCTCCCGGGAGCTCCCGCCATATATCTTTGACAGGCGCCCGGACCCCCACGTCCACCGGCCAAAAGCGCCGGCTCCCTGTGGGGTCCTTTAAAAAATCGTGGTTGTTGCATGTGCCAAAAAACACACCTTTCCGGGGATACCGCCCTGTATGGCGGCCATACGGCTGCCGGTACACATCGTCGCACCGGCTTAAAAACTGCTTGATCACGTCGTCCTCGCTTTTGTTGTAGCCGGTCATCTCCCCGATTTCGTTGATCCAGATGCCCTGGATCATCTCTGCCGCCTCCTTGCCTTTGAAGCTCTGGAGGGAGTCAGAGTGCCAGTCTTTGCCGATGGTCTTCAAAAACGTCGTCTTCCCAATGCCCTGGGGGCCCACAAAGACCGGGACGTAGTCATACTTGCATCCGGGGGTCTCTACCCGGGCCACGGCGGCGGCAAAGCTCTTCCGGGCTACGGCCCGTGTGTACGGGCTGTCCTCCGCCCCCAGGTAGTCCCGCAGTACGGTGGCAACCCGGGGCTGTCCGTCCCAGGTGAGACTGTCCAGGTAGTCCCGGACCTCGTTAAAACGGTGCTGCTCGCTGACCAGCATCAGGGCTCCGGTCAGCTTGTCCCGGCCGGTGATGTGGTAGGCCAGCTCAAAATACCAGGCCACCCCGGCATCATCCGTATCCGTCCACAGCCTCTTGCCGGTCTCCGAGGACCAGGGCAGCTGCCCCAGGACAAGCCCTCGGGTCGAGAACTCGTCCACGGCGATCTTGCCTTTGAGCCGCGGGTCGTAATTAAAGATCCGGATGATGTTGTCCATGGTCTTTTTCGGGTGACCCGTGTTGGGATCCATGGCAATCTTATGGGCCCGCATCCACTCCACATCGATCTTTTCCGGAGCAGCCTCTGCCCCGTCCTCATCCGGCCCGGCGCCCATGTCGCTAAAGACATTGGCCACCTCCTGGGCGGATGTCCGGTTGAGCTCCATCAGCACATCCTGGTCCTCCATGGCCAGGCGTTTCATTGCCTGGTAAGAGGGCATTTTGTTGACGGGCGTCCCTGGCTGGGCGTTGGCGTCCAGGCTGGCGAACCGGTGCAGGCGCACCAGGTCAAAAGCGTTTACCAACTGATCGCAGCAGGGGTCCGTCGCGTGATGACTGTACAAAAATTTTCCGTCATCATAGAGCACGGCCCCGGCTACGGTGGTGCCGCCGGTGTAGGTCATCCGATCCTCGTGGTCCGTGTCTGCATAGGCGTTGGGCAGGTAGCGGGCCAGAGCCCGACGGATGTCGTAGGCCCGGCAAAAGGCGCCCACGATGCCCGGCTTTTGTGTCGGATCCGCCTGTTTGGAGAGGGCCACCTTGGCCTGGAGCTCCTTGCCCGGCACCGTCGGCCAGGTCTGTACGTCCCGCCAGTCGTCGTACTGGGCCAGGATGCCCGAGGCACTGGCAAAAGGTAGGTCGTCCGTGGCATAGACGTACTGGCTGTCGCTGGAACATGACGGCCAGAACATCAGCCGGCTGGCCTCAAAGGTGGTCGGGTCGCAGTGGTCGATACCGATCACTGATGCCAGACGCCGGGCAATGGGCTCATATTCATCCGCTGTCACCGTCCGGTCCAGGGGCAGGATCACCCGCAGCCGTGGCCGGATGGGTGCATGGCTCCGGGTGGAGTACACCACGTAGGCGATCCCCAGGGAGCCTACCCGCCGGAGGAGGTTGTCCGTCCCGCCGGCCTCGATTGTATCCATGTCGAGGGTGACCAGGTCACGGCCGGTTACTGCCGACGCCTTCCGCCGGGGGCCGTTGAGCGTGCCTCCCACGAAGCCGCCCACGTCCTTCAGGGCGCCTTGCTGGCCCTTGGACATATGGATGTATGCGTCGTAGGTTTCCTCGGTCCTGAGGGGCGTCTTGAGCCTGTCCACAAAGGCGGACCACATCATCTCCGTCCCCACCCAGTTGATGGAGTTCTTGGACGGAGCAACGCTGATCCGGATCCTGCGGTCATTGATCATGCCTGGTCACCTCCTTTCTTTCGATTCTTCATAGGCGTCAATCCTTTTTATAATACGGGCTCACAAACCCGTCCGCATTGAGCAGCAGGCCAGGGGCCCAGTCGATGGGGGCGCACATGAGGGCTACCACCCGGTCCAGCTCATCGTCATGGAGCTTGGCCTTGGGCACCTCCAGCACCACCTCGTCGTGGATGTGCATGAGGGGCCGGTAGCCCTGCTGTACCAGGCGTCGGATGGCCGTGGCCAGGCAGTCCCGGGCTACTGCCTGGGTGATGTTTTCCACCAGCTTGCCGCTGTAGGTCCCGTTGTAGATCCATCGGGTCCCCACCCAGGTCTTGTACCGGATCTCCTCGCCGCCAAAGCGGTTGGGCCCGGTCATGGGCTGGGGGTAGTAGAGCTTCCGTCCGCTGGGTAGCTTGACCGTCAGGTAGTCATAGCCATACTGTAGGTTGGCTTCCCGGGCAAAACACATCCCGTGTCCGATGTCCTGGGTCTCCGCTTTGGCCATGGCATCCATGGCGGCTTTCTCTACCCGGTACCAGTAGGCCTTGATGTTGGGATTAGCCTCCCGCCATTTTTGTACGATGCCCGGCAGCTCGTCCTCTGTGAGGCCCATCTTGAGGGCCCCCATGGTGATGAGGGCGTTCGTCCCGCCCCCGTAGCCCAGGGCCAGCTCGGCGATCTTTCCTTTTTGCCGGAGATGGCCGTTGATGCCGTGCTTGACTACGGGCACTTTAAACATGGCACTGGCGGAGGCGCAGTAGATGTCGCCGTTGTCCTTAAAAACCTTTTGGCGCCACTCCTCTCCGGCCAGCCAGGCCAGCACCCGGGCCTCGATGGCGGAGAAGTCAGCCACCACAAAGACGCTGTCGGGCTTTGCGATAAACGCCGATCGGATCAGCTGGCTCAGGGTGTCGGACACCTTGCCGTAGAGCAACCGCAGTTCCTCCAGGCTGCCCCGTTTGACCAGGGCACGAGCTGTGTCGATGGCCAGGGGCACGTCGTGGGGCAGGTTTTGGACCTGCACCAGGCGGCCGGACCATCGTCCCGTCCGTCCAGCTCCGTAGTACTGCAGAGTCCCCCGGATCCGCCCGTCCATACAGGTGGCCCGGTCCAGGGCCTCGTACTTGCTGACGCTGCTCTTGGCCAGGCGGCTCTGGATGTCCAGGACCTCCCGGACATCTCCTGTGGCCGTCTTGAGGGCCTCTTTGACCGTTTCCTTGGTCAGGTCCGGCAGGTCCGCCCCGTGCTCCTTGAGCCACGGCAGCAGTTGTGCCCGGCTCCCCGGGTTGGGGAGTCCGGTCAGCGCTTTGGACCGGGTCAGCAGCTCCTTCCGGTTGGCCTCGTTGATCTTGAGGGCACCGGCCACCAGGGCCCTGTCCACCTGGATGCCCCGGGCGTTGATGTAGTAGTCCGTCACCCAGTCGTCCTGGACCTCCTGAGGGACCGGGAACGGCTGGAGCCGCTTGTAGTCCTCCATCTCGGTCACCACGTCCATGCGGTTGTAGACTTTAAAGAGGTCCCACTTGTCCGGATCCCCGTAGGGCTTGTTCCGGGTCCGCCCGCCGTTGGTGCGGGTGGGCTTGCATGGTTTGCAAAAATAGCTGATCAGGGACTTGCCCACGCTCATCTTTTGCTTGTCCTCCGGCAGGCCCAGTACCTTGCCCAGACGGGCCAGCCCGGCCGGATAGCCCAGGTACATCCCATGGATCATGGTGCACCGCCATTGGTCCGCCGGTGTGTACATCCCCGCCCGGTTAAGGCAGGTGATCTCAAAGGCGGCGTTGTAGGCGTGCTTGATCACATCCTGGTTGTACAGGTCCTTGACTACCTGCTCCGGAATGGTCTCTCCCTGGGCCAGGTCTACCACTTTGACGTCGCCAAAGTCGTAGCTGTAGGCAAAGAGCAGGATCTCAAATTCTGGGGTGTCCGCGTATTTAAAGACGCCCACGGACCCGATGTCCTGGTCGCTGTAGGTTTCGATGTCGATGCTCAGATGATGCTGCATTGGTCGTCCCTCCTTTCGTCAGAGTAAAAAGAGGGCCCTTCCGGGCCCCCTGTGTCACATCGGCTGCCCGGTCAGCGGGTTGATCTTTGGCGCAGCTCCTTGGTCGGAGCCGCTCATAGCGCTAAAGACGCTGGCTGCCGTAGGAGCACCGCCCCCGAAGCTTTCTCCGTCAGCGGTCTTTTGTACGGGCCCCAGCCCGAAGCCGATGCCCTTCTTGGCCACGTACACATACGGATAGACGTTGATGCAGACGTTGGCATACATCCCGCTGTAGATCTGGGTGGGATCCAAGATTTTATTGAGCTGCCGGTCCACTACTTCCACTGGCTGGTCGGCTTTGGAGCTAGCGGTCATAACCCACATCCCTTTGCACTCCGGACCAAATTCTGTACCGTCCTGCTTGACTCCGTCCCCATCATGGATAGGAGTGGGGCAGATGGGAGGGACCTGGCCGCCCCATTTCTTTTCCCGGCCCCAGTCCTTGGCGGCTTCGATGGCAGCATCCAGCTTGGCTTTGCCTGCCGTATCAGTCTTGGGCAGCAGGATGGTCACAGAGTACTTTTCCTCCTGGCCAGGCTGTGCAGCATAGGGTTTGGTCAGATGCACATAGGACAGTCTTACGTTTTCCAGCACTACTTGGGTGTTTCTCATGATTTTCATTCCTCCATTTTAGTAAACACTTGTTCTGCAGTCGGCTTGTTGGTGATGGCCGGCCGTTTGTCGGCTTCCGGGACAAGGGTGGGCTTGCCCGGTTTTTTGTCGATGTAGGAGCCTACCAAGGCGGCAAACTCCTTTTTGCCCACCACTTTTTCGGCCTGGGCCAGGGTCAGGGGCACCCGGTTGTACAGCATGGCCTCCTCCGTCCCATGATCCATCAGGACCTTAAAGGCGGCTTCCTGGTCCGTAAAGGCCCGGCTGCCTCGCCCCACTACCGCTTTCCAGCCGGGGACCTCCTTGCCGTCCAGACAGAGGGTCAGGCCATACTCTTGCATATCCTCGGCCCAGGCTTTGAGCAGTTTGGCGGCTTTGAGGTACCGCCCCAGGTCCTCTGGGGTCATCAACCTTGGGTCCGGATGGGCCTCAGCATCTTTGGCCATGGCGGCAAAATACTCCGCCCGGGCCTTGCACTGCTGTTTTGCCCGGCAGAACCGGCACCAGTCTCCCGGCTCAAAATGCCCCTGCTCCCCTGCCGCTTCCTGGGCTGCCGGTTTGACCACCTTGTCCGCCCAGTCCAGGAGCTCCTGGTAAGGCATCTCGTCGGTGCTGTAGTTGCCTAGCCGTGGTTGGATGATGGTCATCCGCACCGTCCGGATCTGCCACAGCATCTTGTAGAGCTCTACCGCCCCCAGGGCATACAGCCGCATCTGGGGATTGCCATGGGCGTCCACCTCCACGCCTTTGCCGTACTTAAAGTCCACGATGTGGAGGATGTCGTCCCCTACCACGATGCAGTCGGCAGTCCCGAAGCCCCCGGGCACCCAGGCGGAAAAGTCCACCCGCTGCTCACAGGCCACATGAGGCTTGTGTGGGTAGGCCAGGATGATGGCCTTGACCCGATCCAGGTAGTCGTCGGTGTAGCCGTCCATCTCCTTTTGGTACTCAGGTTCTTTTTTGAGCTTGTTGAGCCGCTTTATGTAGGTGCATTTGCCCATAGGCTCCACGGCAAATTTTCGCAGTTTGAGCTCGCAGAAAGCGTGGGCCAGGGTCCCCTCTTTGGCATAGGCGCTGGTGGTGTCCGGGAAGTCCCTCTCCAGCTTTGGTGACCCGGTGCAGTGCATCCACCGGGCCGCCCCAGAGGCGGAGAGGAGGGCGTGGGCTGTCATAAGGCCGCCCCCAGGGCCCGCAGGTCAACGGCTACACTGCCGTACTGATCCTCGGGGATGTCGGTAAAGCTCTTGACCCCATACTTGGCCGTCAGAGCCGACAACTCTTGGAATTTGCCCTGATCCATGAGCGGTGCCGCAGCCGTCAGCAGGTCGTTGAGGCTGTAGGTCCGCGCTGGAGCCGTGGGCACCACTGGCGCAGGCTGAGGGGCTGGCGCCGGTTGAGCGGGTTGAGCTGGTTGAGCCGCTGCGGGCTGTACCGCAGGCGCAGGCGGGAACAGAGCCCCGGTCTGCTGCACGCTGGCAGCTTTTTGTGCCACCTGCTGCGGCTGTGCAGCGGGAGCCGGTGCGGTGGCCGGTTTGCTTTCCGGGGCTTTGACCACCGGGGCCACAGCCCCGTCGATGGCATCCAGGCTCCGGACGACGGCGTCGACCAGGCGGACCATATAGTCGTCACAAGTCAATTTGACGTTGATGTTTAAATCCATGGTTTATCTCCTTTCGATTTGTGGTATAATCACAGTAGGTTTTTGTTTGGCCTGCTCATATGAGCAGGTCATTTTTTGTTGTTTCGGATGATGTCTTTTAGGTCTTTTACAGCCAGGTCAAATCCCTTTTTAAGGTCATCGGTGGACAGCCTCAGTTTTTGCGCCGCTGTCCCCATCAGGATCCAAAGGGTTCGGCTGGCATCTACCTGGGTTCCCCCGTTTTGCCGGGCCATGCTTGCGGCCAGCTTCATAAAGGTTTCTATCGCCACCAGACAGTCTGATCCATCCGCGGTATCATCAGCGCTCAGCACCAGTCCCTCGCTGTGCGGCCCAGGCCAGCCAAGCATAATGACTCGTTTGAGCCCTGCCATGTGCAGCACCTCGGTTGCCGTCTTGAGGGCCAGCGTTTCTGCCGGACTTGCGTCTCTGATCATTTTTCCTCACCCCCTTTCAGTTCAGCTTTTCTAGCTCGTCGGATTTGTCTTGACGATTGACGCGGTCCTCGATCTCTTTGGCCAGGGCTGGGTTGACCTCGGCCAGCGTCTTCTTAACGATGTTTACCAGGTAGCCCAGCTGATCTTTCGGAGTGTCCAGATGGGGCAGGACTTCCGAGAAAATGGTTCTGGCCGCGCAGGCGCTGAACCGTACGTCCATCCGCAGATCGGAGGCTACGCTCATGATCTTCCGGCTATCTCCGTCCTCCACAACATCCCTCGCTATGATGGCCCAGTAGGCAAATCCTGCTGCCTTTAGGGCCTTCTTGGCTTTATCCAGGGCAGCCTTTTGGCGGGGCGTCGGCTTTTCCTTCCGCATAAGGTCAAGATAGTTGTCATTCTTGGTCATGTTTCCTTCTCCTTTTTCACTTGTTCCATGAATGGGCAGTTTTTCTTGTGCCCTTTGATGTTTTGCACAATCGGTTCATAGGGGAGCAGCTTGCAGGTTCGGTAGTTCCGAATCTTTGCACCGCCTGAGTTGCCGACTTTGCCAGTAAAATGGCACGCCTTGCAGGTTGCCGATGCCCAGCCAATTTCAACTTTAGGGCACAGCCCAAGACCGCCTTCGCTTCGTGGGTGCCTTTGGAATTTGTCCTTCATGTAGCACTTGTCCGCAAATGGGCAGGTGCTGCAGTCCGTGTTAATCATTGTTTCTTTCCTCCTTACCTCTTCACCCGAATCTGCAGCACCTTGCCCGGCTGCAGGGTTCCCGGGTCTGTCACATCGTTGTCCGCTCGGGCCCGGTCGATGACGTCTCGGATGTCCTCCGAGCTGTCCAGCTTGGAGCAGATGTCCCACAGGCTCTGCCCCGGCAGGACCACCCGGGATACCGTATCGTACTCCGATGCGGGTCTCCCCGTCTGGGCCGTAAGGGCATCCGCCCCATGGCTCAGCAGAGTCAGCCCTGACACCACCAGCACGATGGCTGCGATTTTGTCTGATGGTTTCATCTCAGTCACTCTCCTTTCGCTCCGGTGCATAGGTCTCGTAAAATCCATCATCCATTATGTCTTGGACGTTTTTGCTTTTGGTCATCAGGTCTTCCAGATCTTTGGCCAGAATCATCACCGCGCTGGCATCCAACACCGGATGGCCATAAACGTCAATATCTCCGACTTTATCGGCCAGGTCGTCGACCGCATCGAGAAAGTCATCATCGACCAGATAAAATCTTTTCATTAGTCCAAAACCTCCTTTTTTACACCCTCCAGACTTCGGTTGGCGATTTCTACCAGAAGTGCCTGCAGCTTTTTGTTTTTCTCCTGTTCTTGTTTCAGACGTTTTTCCAACATGGCACATTCCGGATTGTATCCGGCACATCCGCTCTCCAAAATGGACATAATGTACCGCTTAGAAAACCGGACGCCAGGGATTTTCAAGGTTTTCAGTGCTCCGCTGGCCACCATTTTGTAGACCTGGGAATCGGAGTACTTCAGAATCTTCATGACTTCTTTGACCCCGATGGCCTCGTCTTCCATAGCCGTCACCTCCTTCGTTCTGCCAATCTCTATACCCGATTTCACATCCTCTTTTGGTATAATGCCAAGAGAAAGGAGGTGATCCTGGTGAAGAGAAATCTCGATTTAATCCGTAACATTCTTCTTCGTATTGAAACAAATGAGAAAAATGCCACTCTAAGCAGCTCCGATTTCGCGGATCTGGAGCCGGACCAGAATATTGTGGATTACCATCTGTACCTTTTGGAAGACGCCGGATATATTGACGCTTATGAAGTCAATACAATCGGGCACTATTATCCGCAATACCTGGTGAAATGGCTGACTAATGATGGTTGTGATTATGTAGACTCCATCCGGTCAGCATCAATTTGGGAAAAGACCAAAGAAAAGTTGGCTTCAGTCGGCGGGCAAGCGTCTCTGTCCATCGTCAAGGCAATCGCAGAACATGTTACAATGTCTTTTCTTGGCATCTAACCTCTGCCACTATTAAGCGGTCGATGTGCTCTGAAGTCTCCTGGTAAGCTTCCAGAAGGTCCCTGTCGGCTGTCTGGGAAGCTTCCGTCAAGATTATCGACACATGCAACAGCTTCCTTAGCCTTTCCTGGCTAAGCTTTCTTTCAACAAGAGCCTTGCTTTTGCAGGGCTCTTTCTTTTTCCCCTCTTCAGTCATCTGCTTCCCTCGGAAAAAGTAATCATAAAAAGCAATGGAGTCCGCTTTCTTTTTCCCCTCTTCAGTCATTGGCTTTCTCCTTTACCGTTAGTGATTTTTAATCACTATTTTCAGCAAAAAAAATACGGTCTCGTTCCTCGTCACTTAACTTTAGGAGCCTCTGAAGCTTTTTAATCTCAGTAGCTTTAAACTCCGATAGGTTGTGGATTTTCTTCCAAAATCCAGCATAAGTAAGGCCCAGAGCCTTTACCAGGTCTTTTTTAGTTATTCCAGCTCTGGCAATAGCAGCATTTAATTCTGCGGTGTCAGTCATATTGCTCACCCCCTTTGGTGATTTTTAATCACAAGCACATCTTACAACTTTTGTGATTTGTTGTCAACATGAGTTTTTGTAATTTTATTTTTGTTGATTTATAGTAACTAAAATAATATAATTAAGTCATGGACATGAGTCAGAAGGGATCGTGGTAAATATGACTTTGGGAGATAAAATTAGAATCAGAAGAGAAGAAGCTGGGCTTTCTCAAGATGAGTTAGCTCACAAGCTTGGATATAAATCACGCTCTACTATTGCAAAGCTGGAATCTGGAGTGAATGACCTAACCCAATCAAAGCTAAAAGCATTCGCAGAAGCTTTGAATACAACTGTGGCGGATCTTCTTGATTGGGAGGATACGTCTGAAAAGAGCAATGAAGAAAAGCCTTATTACTTTGATCCAGAGACTGCCAAACTAGCACAAGAGCTGAAAGATAATCCCGGTCAGCGGATTCTTTTCGATGCATCCAGGGACTTGTCTCCTGAAGATATAAAAGTAGTGATGGCTGTAATTAAGGGCCTGAAGGCCAAAGAAGGAATCGATGAATGACAATTATCCTGACTTATCAACCACTCCCCCCTAATGTTCCCGCATTGGTCCATGCCAATCCCGATGATTCTTATACGATTATCGTCAACAAAGATCTCTCTGAAGAAGGCCGTAAAGAGGCTTTTCGGCACGAAGTCAAACATATAACTGGAGGTGACATTTACAGAGAGGATAGCATTAATACCATAGAGGCTTCGTGTCATAGCAATACCGCTAATTTTCAGATTAATGAAAATGTGGAAATCTACGTGAAAAATGGAGAATGAAAGGTTGTGTTGTTATGTACGCATTATTCGGATTTCTCGCAATGATTGCAACAGTAATGATGATTGTAGCCCTGGTTAAGCCTAAATGGGGTACTTTCGGCAAAAAGCCGGAATGGAATCGTAAAAAAGCTGCAGGCTTATGGCTGGCTGCTTGTATCGTTCTTTCCGGATTGGCCAGTGCTACCACTCCTCCGGAAGTAAAACAGGCTCAGCAGCAAAAGGCGGCCCAACAGAAGATGGAAGAAGAAGCAAAGAAGCATGTATTTGCTAAAAACTATGGTTTCACCATGGAGCAAACGAAAGCCCTGGACGAAGCCCTTGAATCCGTTGGTATCAAGAAAATCAAGGATGCCACCAAACAAGGCGCTCATGATTATGTGCTGGAAGTCGATGCCGGAAGCTACACTCCGGACAAGAACACTATCCATGTTTTCTGCGATGAAAATAACAAACTCCTGGCCATTAAATATCGAGCCATTGCATTGTGGAATGACGGGAAGCCAGCCCACCAGATTAGTGACTACATCATGAGCACTTCTGAAGAACTGACTGTTACTCGAAAGAGCAAAGAGATGGTAAAGAAAGTTTTGAAAGCCCCTAAATCTGCCAATTTTGACTCTGGGACATTCAAATACTACAAGAGCCAGGGAATCATTACCCTTATCGGGACGGTCGATGCCCAGAACAGCTTCGGGGCCATGATTCGTTCCCAGTTCAAAACACAATTCAAAGAAGAAGATGGAAATCTGAAACCGATCCACTTCACTTTTGAAGGTAACCAGCTGCTCTGATCTAAAATAAAAATCCCCGCCGGTACTGCGAATACCGACAGGGATATGTAACCACCCTCACCACAAGGGGCTTACTCTATCATTGTACCACAGAGGCCCCTTTCTGCCCAGAAGGAGGCCGATTTTTTATGGAATACAGTTTCAGTTATCGAGAAAAGAACGGATCTGTATGCCTGATTTTGTCTTACAAGGTCGGAAAAAGATGGCACCAGAAGACGAAACAGGGCTTTCGGAACCAGCGTGAAGCCCGCAGATATCAGGATACCCTGCTTGCACAGGTAAAGGAAACTGCCGGGCTGACGGATGATATCCGTCTGAAAGATATCTCCCTCAGAGATTTCTTCCCGATTTTTGTCCGGGACAGGGAAAATGCTCTTGCTTATAATACGCTGCGTAACTACCATGATGGAATTGCCAGCCTGGGATCCGTGGCAGATATCCCCATCCGGGATCTTACTACAGCGGAAATCATAAATGCCCTGATGGCATCTGAATGCAAACCCAGCAGCAGGAAGTCACGGCTGCGCTTTATCACCCCAGTCCTGGAGCATGCCCTGAAAATGTACAACATCATAAAGGTCAACCCCGCCAAAGGAATCAAGCTTCCCATGGACAAGGCCCCGAAAACGCTGCGGGCTTTCACCAGGGCAGAGCTGGCCGCCTTGCTGAAGCTCCTGGAGCCCTGGCCGCTCCGGCATCTGGTGGTAACCCTGGGGGCTGGCACCGGTATGCGCTTCGGAGAGATAGCCGGCCTCCCATGGGCTGCCATCGACTGGGACAAACAGGCCATCACGGTACAGCAGCAGTATGCCCAATCTGCGCACAATCAGTACAGCATAGGACCCTGCAAGACGGCCAACAGCAACAGGGTCATCCCGGCTTCAGCGGCAGTCCTTCAGGAGCTCAAAGCATGGAAGAAAACGCAGCCGATGACCATTACCGGGACAGTCTTCCCTCTGGATCGTATGCCTACGGAGCGCACCAGCATCAACACCCTGATCCGGAAACATTTTCCCGGCCGGTCTCTCCACGCTCTGCGGCACACCTTTGCGACGCTGCTGCTGTCCAGGACGGGAGACATAAACCTGGTGGCCCACGTATTGGGGGATACCGTGGGAACGGTGTCATCCATCTATGTGAATTACACCGAAGACATCAACCAGGTTGCGGTCAAGGCCATAGGATCCCTGTACTAAAAATATTTTTGCCGTATTTTTGCCGTGAGCGCAAAAAAGCCCGTATCCACTAGGGGTACGGGCTTTAAATTACTTATTTCGGGTAGTTGTTGGAGGAATTTTCCTTCAGCAATACGTCGTGGGCACCGCCTTCTACCAAGCTGGTAGCAGAAACCAAAGTCAGTTTGGCTTTCTTCTGCAATTCAGGAATGGTGAGCGCACCGCAGTTGCACATGGTGGAACGAATCTTGGAGGTGGTCAGGTTTACGTTGTCCTTCAGGCTGCCTGCGTAAGGAACGTAGGAATCAACGCCTTCTTCGAAGGACAGCTTCTTGTCGCCGCCCAGATCGTAGCGCTGCCAGTTGCGGGCACGGTTGGAGCCTTCGCCCCAGTACTCCTTCATAT
>OGCZ01000286.1_pt1 | contig 32210 bp, 32 predicted proteins | sample 1570211 | NCBI WGS metagenome assembly OGCZ01 (sample SAMEA2582158, study PRJEB24529) | metagenome | biome: Human gut stool | place: China | collected 2011 | reverse complement strand
CCAGCAGATAATCCACACTTACCCCATAATACCGGGCCAGAGCAATCAGCGTCTGGCTGGGAATATCCAAACGCCCGGTCTCATACCGGGAATAGGTGGCCTGACTGACCCTCAATATCTTTGCCATTTCCGCCTGGGACAGATCATGATCCTCCCGCAGTTCCGCCAATCGCGGGTACATAAGCATCACCGGTAATCAGCATATATCATGCAAAAACTGCATATTGCATTTTATGCACTTTTTGCATAAAATAGTCTTAGGTGATAAGGATGTATAAATATGAAATTGTAGACGGACAGGTATGCGGGACTTGCGTCCACTACCGGCAGCACTATATTTACCGGGATGGCAGCTATTTCCCCCTTTGGTACGGGCACTGTCATTGTCCACGGCGGAAGATCCGAACCTCGGACCAGGTATGCACGTATTGGGAGCCAATTCCGCACGGCCCGTAGGGGCCGATGCCCTCATCGGCCCGCTGCGGAGGCTTTCATCAACCACCGGCCAGCGGCAGCGAAAAGAGAAGCTGGATGTATCCCGGACATCCCCGGGCTGAAGGGTTCCCCAAGGGCCGGGCGTTTCCGTCTCTGACCGCCGCGCGGGATTGCCAACCTTCCCCCGCCGGCGGCAGGAGGTCTGCGCCTGCGCAGACCGACCCGCCGAGACATTTTTTCTTTTCCACCGGGCGCGGCGCATTTTCTTTTTGATGTCTCAAAAAGAAAATGGGGGGCGCATCTGCCAGACATCATCATAGCTGCCTTTCCCCGCTGAAACGGGCGGCCTTACAACTGCATATCCTCATTTTCAAATAAAGGAAGGTACACAATCATGGATAAGGTTCTGAAAATCGGCATCATCGGCTGCGGCGCCATCGGCAAGGATCACTGCCGCCGCATTATCGAGACGGTCCCCGGCGCCACGGTCGTGGCCGTCAGCGACTATGTGGCTGCTGCCGCCGACGAGACTGCCGCCAAGTACGGCATCAAGTCCTATGGCAACGACTGCGACGGCATGATCAAGGACCCTGAGGTGGAGGCCGTGGTCATCACCTCCATCGATCCTACCCATCACGACTACGTCATGAAGACTCTGGCAGAGGAGAAGTGGTGCTTCTGTGAGAAGCCCCTGAGCCAGAACGCCAAGGACTGCGAGGAGATCATCCGCCGGGAGCAGGAGATCGGCAAGCGGCTGGTGCAGGTGGGCTTCATGCGCCACTATGATCGGGGTTACGCTGAGATGAAGCGGATCATCGCCTCCGGCGAGCTGGGCAAGCCCCTCATCATCAAGGCCTGCCACCGCAACGTCTCCCAGGGCCCGGGCTTCAAGACGGAGAACGGTGTCACCAACGTCGCCATTCACGAGCTGGACATCTGCCGCTGGCTGCTGGATGACGAGTATGAGGACGTGCAGTGCGTGAAGGTCCGCCAGTCCTCCAACTCCGACAAGGGATATGATAACCCCCAGGTGATGCTGATGCGCACCAAGAAGGGCTGCTTCATCGATGTGGAGGTCCAGGTGGCCGACGGCTACGGCTATGACATCCAGTGCGAGGTGGTCTGCGAGAACGGCACCGTCAAGCTGCCCGATCCCTACGCCGTGGTGTGCCGCTCCCGTCCCGCCGGCTGGGACAGCGTGAAGCCCGCCGAGTCCATGCCCATCATGACCGACTGGAAGGAGCGCTTCATCGAGGCTTATGACATTGAGTTCTGCAAGTGGGTGGAGTCCGTCCATGCCGGCAAGCTCACCGGCCCCTCCTCCTGGGACGGCTACGTGGCCTGCGTGGCTGGCGACGCTCTGAACGCCTCCCGCGGAACCTCTCAGTTCCTGAAGGTGGAGACCATGGAAAAGCCGGAAATGTACAAGTGATCTGCAAAATCAAGCGCAAAAAGGCCGCCCTCCCGGGCGGCCTTTTTGCGGGGATCCCCTGGGAAGCGTGAAGGGTCGAGAGTTGAGAACGAAGAGCGCTGCTGTTTGGATAGAAGCTGCCTCTTCGTATCTCTGATTTCCACCCCTCACGTTTTGCTCTGTTGGAGGACTTGTTTCTTTTTGTTTCCAATCGTTCACAAAATCTCCCTTGTTTTCGCGGTCGGAAGGCTGTACCATAAAAACAGAACAAAGAAGATCAGACGGCCGTCCGCGGCCGGAAAGGAACGATATGAACATACGAAAGAAAATCCTGACTCGCTGCGGCGCCCTGCTGACGGCGGTTCTGGTGCTGGCCCCAACCGCCCTGGCGGCGGAGGCTGAGATACCGTACATCCCCCAGACTGTCCCGGCGGCCCAGCTTGCTCCGGCAGACCAGAGGGGGCAGGAGGACTGGCAGCTGCTGCTGGTGAACCCTTGGCACACGGTGCCGGAGGGATATGAGATCAAGCTGGCCACGTTATCCAATGGACTCCAGGTGGACGAACGGATCTATGATGATCTGGATGACATGCTCTCCGACTGCCGGGAGGCGGGCCTGAACCCCATCGTCTGCTCCGCTTACCGGACGGAGGCCACCCAGACCCGGCTGTACCGGAACAAGGTGGCGCGGGTCCGGGCCTCCGGTGTGCCGGAGGACCGGGTGGAGGCGGAGGCCGCCCGGTGGGTGGCCAAGCCCGGCACCAGCGAGCACCAGACCGGCCTGGCTCTGGACATTGTAGCCGCCGGCTATCAGATCCTGGACGAGGAACAGGAGGACACGGCGGAGCAGAAGTGGCTGATGGAGAACAGCTGGAAGTACGGCTTCATCCTCCGTTATCCTTCGGAGAAGAGCGACATCACAGGCATCGGGTACGAGCCCTGGCACTACCGTTACGTGGGCAAGGCGGCGGCAGCGGACATCTACCGCACCGGCGTCTGCCTGGAGGAGTATCTGAGCCAGGAGGGGCCGGAGGCGGAGCTGGCGCCTGCGCAGACAATCCGGCAGGCGGCCCCGGCATCCGGCTCTATGGAGACCGCGCCGCAGGGGGCGGCGGCCATCTGAAACTGCATCCACATACACGGCGGGGAAACCCGCCGTGTATATTTTCCCTGAATTCCTACTTGACAAATAGGATTTTTTGTGAGATAACTATACCATAGTAATTAACTGGGAAAAGGAGTGAACCAGATGAAGATTTACGCGGACAACGCGGCCACCACTCGGGTGAGCGACACGGCGCTGGCGGCCATGACGCCCTGCTTTCAGGAGATCTACGGCAATCCTTCCAGCCTTCATACGCCGGGACAGCGGGCGGCGGAGAAGCTGGCGGCCGCCCGGGCGATCTTTGCACGGAACCTGCATGCGGATCCCCGGGAGATCACCTTCACCTCCGGCGGCAGCGAGGCGGACAACCAGGCCCTCCGTACCGCGGCGGCCTTGGGGGAGAAGCGGGGCAAACGTCATATCGTCTCAACGAAATTCGAGCACCATGCCGTGCTCCATACCCTCCAGGCCCTGGAGCGGGAGGGCTTTGAAGTAACCCTGCTGGACATTCCGCCGGACGGCGTGGTGACGGCGGAGCAGGTCCGGGATGCCATCCGGCCGGACACTTGTCTGGTGAGCGTCATGTTTGCCAACAACGAGATCGGCACCATCCAGCCCATTGCCGAGATCGGCGCCGTCTGCCGCCAGGCGGGGGTCCTGTTTCACACGGACGCGGTCCAGGCGGCAGGCCACCTGCCCATCGATGTGGAGGCGATGCAGGTGGACCTGCTGTCCCTCTCCGCCCATAAGTTCCATGGGCCCAAGGGCGTGGGAGTGCTGTACGCCCGGCGCAGTATTCCTCTGGCTACGCTGATCCATGGCGGTGCCCAGGAGCGGGGGAAGCGGGGCGGCACGGAGGACATCCCCGGCATCTGCGGCGCTGCGGCCGCCTTTGACGAGGCCTGTGCCACCATAGAACAGAACGCCGCCTACCTCACGCCTCTGCGGGACAGGCTGATCGCCGGCCTTACCGCCATCCCCCACACCGCGCTGAACGGCGATTCGGCCCGGCGGCTGCCGGGGAATGTGAACGTGTGCTTCGAGGGGATCGAAGGGGAGTCCCTGCTGTTGCTGCTGGATGAAAAGGGCATCGCCGCCTCCTCCGGCAGCGCCTGTACCTCCGGCTCCCTGGACCCCAGCCACGTGCTGCTGGCCCTGGGGCGGCCCCACGAGGTGGCTCACGGCTCCCTCCGGCTGAGCCTGAGCCATGAGAACCGGCCGGAGGAGATCGACTATATCTTGGAGGTCCTGCCGGGGATCGTGTCCTATCTGCGGGGCATGTCCCCTGTGTGGGACGAGCTGGAGACCGGCCTGCGGCCGCATCTGATCTGAAAGGAGACAATGACTATGGCATTATATAGTGATAAAGTGATGGACCACTTCCAGCATCCCCGGAACGTGGGGAAGCTGCCCGACGCCGACGGCGTGGGCGAGGTGGGCAACGCCAAGTGCGGGGATATCATGCGGATGTATATCCAGGTTGACCCGGAGACCCAAGTGATTACCGATGTAAAGTTCAACACCTTCGGCTGCGGCAGTGCCATCGCCACCAGCTCTATGGCTACGGAGATGATCAAGGGCAAGCCTGTTTCCGAGGCCCTGCAGCTCACCAACCGGGCAGTGGTGGAGGCTCTGGACGGCCTTCCGGCCCATAAGCTCCACTGCTCTGTCCTTGCGGAAGAGGCGGTGCGGGCTGCTATCCGGGATTACTACGACCGGAACAGCATCCCCTACGGAGAGGAACTGCGGGCTTGCGAAGGACATTGCGATACCTGCGGACATTAAGAAAACGCCTCGGAGCAATGCTCCGGGGCGTTGTTTCTCCCAATCAAAAATCATCGTCCCCGTCCAGCTCGTCCTCGTACGGGTAGCAGTCCGCGAACATCTTCTCAAACCGGCGCTGATTCTTCCGGTCGTTGGGCGTCATCCGATTCAGATTCTTCAGAAAGGACAAAATCATACCGAAGAGATATCCAAAGGTGCCGGGAGCAGCGGTGAGCCAGATCATCAGCGCGGAAATCACGGCCACGCCCAGAAAGCCGATCACCGTGCGCCAGGCGATCCGGCGGAGCGCCAGCGCCAGATCAAAGGCCGGGACCTGGTGCTTCCGACGTCTGGCCAGGGAGATGGAGGAGCAAAGCGCCACCAGGGCCTGAACGCCGAAGATGCTCATGATAAGAAAACCGGCGACAGCCGCGCACAGAAAATGGAGGGCGATTGAGGCGATATCCATGCAGGGTTCTCCTCCCATGTCCAACTGAGTACGATCATTATACAGGAAAACCGCCGGTTTGACAAGGGGTGTTCACGCGAGCCACCATGTCCGGCCGTCCAACTGTCCGTCCTGGATGGTCACTACGCCATAGGAGGGGCGGGTGGGGGCACCGATGCTGCCGGGATTCAGGAACAGTGTCCGGCCCCGCCGGTCCACCAGGGGTCTGTGGGTGTGGCCGAAGAGGAAGAGGTCCAGCTGTTGTTCCTCCGCGGCAAACCCCGCGGTCACCAGGGACTGCTTCACGCCGTAGGTGTGGCCGTGGCACAGGAGAATACGCTTGCCCCGCAGCTCCAGCAGCCGTTCCGCCGGCTCTGTGGGACGGAAGTCACAGTTGCCCGGAACCTGTTCCAGGGGGATGGAGGGAAACCTGTCGTGGAGCCGTTCCCCGTCCCGCCAGCAGTCCCCCAGATGCAGAATCAGGTCCGGGGAGGTCTGCTCCACGGCCTGCTCCATGGGACTGACGGCGCCATGGGAATCCGAGAGTACCAGAATTTTCATAGGCATTTCCTTTCCGGAGAGGTCTTTTGGTTCAGTATAGAGGACGGCGGCAGATTTTGCAAATTTTTTGCGTGGATCCCCGGCGCACTTTCCCGGATGCGGAAAAAATTGAAAAAGGGGCTTGACAGAGTAGAGCGGCTATGGTATATTCTACCTGTGGTTAGTTAAAACTAACTAACGGCGCGGGCCGGGAGCGGCCCATACTTTCAACGCCGGGGTTTGCTAAAACTAACTTCGGCGGCAGGAACGGAGGGCAGTCATGGAACGGAGCTTTGAAGCGGTGCTGGTGGAACAATGTGCCACCACGCTGGCGGGTGTGAAGCCGGCCAGCCTGTTCCGGTATCAGGGCGCTGACAAGCGGCAGCCCCGGGAGGCCGCGGCCCGCTGGGCCAAAGAGCTGGCCCCTTACGGCATCACCATCCGGGTCCTGAAATACTGTCCGCAGACGGGTGCTTGTCTGATCTACCTGTACCGGGCCGGATGGCTTCGGTCGATCCTCTCGGAGCCATCCACCCGCGCCTTTCTGGCGGGGCAGGGGTATGGGGCGGATCAGAGCTGTCAGGAGCTGCTGAGGCAGCTTTCCAGGCGGCTGTGCCTGGAGCGGGAATTCCCCCATGAGATCGGCGTCTTTCTGGGCTACCCCCTGGAGGATGTGGTGGGCTTCATCCGGAACCGGGGCAGGAACTACACCTGCTGCGGATACTGGAAGGCCTACGGCGACCCGGAGGCGGCACAAAAGCGTTTCGATCAATACCGCCGCTGCACTGCCGCCTGCTGTGAGCAGTTCCGGAAGGGCACGGCCATCACGCAGCTGATCGCAGCGTGAGCTCCAACACAAGCTGGAAAGGAAGCAATGCTATGAACAAATTAGCCATCGTATACTGGAGCGGTACCGGCAACACGGAGACCATGGCCAACTGCATCGCAGACGGCGCCAGGGAGTCCGGTGCGGAGGTCGCCATGCTGTCCCCTGGGGAGTTCTCTGCCGCCCGGTTTTCTGAATTTGGTGTCGTGGCCTTCGGCTGCCCCGCCATGGGCGCCGAGCAGCTGGAGGAGGACGAAGTGGAGCCCATGTTCGCCGGATTGGAGGGCTCTCTGGGCGGAAAGAAGATCGCCCTGTTCGGCTCCTACGGCTGGGGCGACGGCCAATGGATGCGGGAGTGGTGCAGCCGCTGCGAGGCGGCGGGCGCCAACCTGTATGACGAAGCGGGCCTGATCGCCAATGATTCTCCCAATGAAGAGGCCCGAGAGGCCTGCCGGGAGTTGGGCCGCAAGCTGGCGGCCTGGTAACATTTGCTCATCAAAGATCTTTCTTTGATACTTATCTCCTTTTTTCCCCTCAACATGGCCCTCGCGCGGTGTGCCTGCCGCGCGGGGGCCGACTCCTTTTTTACGGCTTTCAAATTTTTCCGAAAAAGGGCTTGACAGCCATGGTTAGCCATGGTAAACTACAAAACCGAAAGAAGGTTAGCAAAAGCTAACCACAGAACAGATCCAAGTGGAAGAAGTGTCTTGCAGAGGAGGGAGGTTTTATGATGCCTCTGACAATGGCCCGGCCGGGAGAGACTGTTACGATCCGCAAGATCACCGGCAGGGATGAGGTCCGGCAGCATCTGGCGGAGCTGGGATTCGTGGTGAACAGTGATGTCACGGTGGTCAGCCAGCTGGCCGGCAATCTGATCCTGCAGGTGAAGGACAGCCGGGTGGCATTGGACAAGACCATGGCGAACCGGATCATGATTTGAGAGCAGAGTAGGAGGAAGAATATGAAGAGCCTGAAAGACGTCAAGGTGGGGGAGACCGCCACAGTGGTCAAACTCCACGGAGAGGGCGCTACCAAGCGCCGGATCATGGATATGGGCATTACCAAGGGCGTGGAGATCCACGTCCGCAAGGTTGCGCCTCTGGGCGATCCGATGGAGCTGAATGTGCGGGGCTATGAGCTCAGTGTGCGGAAGGCCGACGCGGAGAAGATCGAGGTCTCTTAAAGAGGGGACTGCGTCCCCCTTTACGCTCCGGCAGACCTGCGGTCTGCCTCCACTATTCCCCCTCACCAGTGACGTTGGTCACTGGTGTGTGCGCCCCAGGGACGCACGGGTCGGGGGATTTTCGGCAGGTACACGCCCTGCCTAAAATGATTTCATTTTGTTCTTTCGCCACTGGCGAAAGAACCGGGGAAGCCGGAGGTTTCCCCTGGCCCCCCTTTCCCGGATGATGCGGGGACGGTGGAAATATCAATGGCGGCTGTTGCCGCTGTTTTTCAGGATGAAAGTTAGCCTAAACTAACACTTTGGAAGGAGAGAACGATGGACATGAAGATCGCACTGGCCGGCAATCCGAACTGCGGCAAGACTACGCTGTTCAACGACTTGACCGGCTCCAACCAGCGCGTGGGCAACTGGCCCGGCGTCACAGTGGAAAAGAAGGAGGGCCGGCTGAAGGGACGCAAGGATATCGTCATCCAGGACCTGCCCGGCATTTACTCCCTGTCCCCCTATACACTGGAGGAAGTGGTGGCCCGGAACTATCTGGTGAAGGAGAAGCCCGACGCCATTTTGAACATCGTGGACGGCACCAATATCGAGCGGAACCTGTACCTGACCACCCAGCTGATCGAACTGGGCCTGCCCGTGGTGGTGGCGGTGAACATGATGGACCTGGTCCGCAGAAACGGCGACCAGATCGACGCCAGGAAGCTGAGTGACGCCCTGGGCTGCCAGGTGGTGGAGATCAGCGCCCTGAAGGGCGAGGGCGGCGTGGAGGCTGCGGAGCTGGCTGCCAAGATGGCCCAGCAGAAGCGCGCCGCTGAACTGCCCCACGTGTTCACGGGCAGCGTGGAGCACGCCATCGCCCACATCGAGGAGTCCATCCAGGGTATGGTGGACGACCGATATCTCCGCTGGTACGCGGTGAAGGTCTTTGAGCGGGATGAGAAGGTCCTGGCGGACCTGAACCTGAGCACAGACCTCCGGGCCCACCTGGAGGACCACATCGTGGACTGCGAGAAGGAGCTGGATGACGACGCGGAGAGCATCATCACCAACCAGCGGTATGCGTACATCAACGATCTGGTGACGAAGGCCGTCAAGAAGAAGGGCGAGAAACATCGCCTCTCCACCTCCGACAAGATCGACCAGATCGTCACCAACCGGATCCTGGCCCTGCCCATCTTCGCCGTGGTGATGTTCGCGGTGTATTGGATCGCCATGGGTCCCTTCGGCACCTTCCTGACGGACTGGACCAACGATGTGCTGGGCACTGCCTGGCTGGTGGAGATCCCCCGTGCCGCCCTGGAGGGCTGGGGCGTCAACGAAGTGGTCGTGGGCCTGATCTGCGACGGCGCCCTGGCCGGTGTCGGCGCGGTGCTGGGCTTCGTGCCCCAGATGCTGGTGCTGTTCCTGATGCTGGCCATTCTGGAGGACATCGGCTACATGGCGCGAATCGCCTTCATCATGGACCGGATCTTCCGGAAGTTCGGCCTCTCCGGCAAGAGCTTCATCCCCATGCTGGTGGGCACCGGCTGCGGTGTCCCCGGCGTCATGGCCTCTCGGACCATTGAGAACGAGCGGGACCGCCGCATGACGGTCATGACCACCTGCTTCATCCCCTGCGGCGCTAAGATGCCCATCATCGGCCTGATCGCAGGTGCTCTGTTCGGCGGCTCCTCTGTGGTCGCAGTCTCCGCATACTTCATCGGCATGGCAGCCATCATCTGCTCCGGCGTGATCCTGAAGAAGACCAAGCTCTTCGCAGGTGATCCCGCTCCCTTCGTGATGGAGCTGCCCGCTTACCATGTGCCTGCATGGAGCAACGTGTTCCGTGCAACCTGGGAGCGCGGCTGGTCCTTCATCAAGCGCGCAGGCTCCGTCATTCTGGCCGCTACCGTTGTGCTGTGGTTCATGCAGGGCTTCGGCTTCGAGAACGGTGCCTTTGGCATGGTCGAGGATCAGGACAACTCCGTGCTGGCTGCTATCGCTACCAAGATCGCTTGGATCTTTGCACCTCTGGGCTTCGGCAACTGGCGTGCAACCGTCGCTTCCGTCTCCGGCCTGATCGCAAAGGAGAACGTCGTCGGCACCTTCGGTGTTCTGTATCACTTCGGCGGCGAGCTGTCTGAGAACGGCGATGAGATCTGGGCTGCGGTTGCACAGGATTACACCGCTCTGTCGGCTTACGCCTTCATGATCTTCAATCTGCTGTGCGCTCCCTGCTTCGCTGCGATGGGTGCCATCAAGCGTGAGATGAACAACGGCAAGTGGACCGCCATCGCTATCGGCTACATGTGCGCTCTGGCTTACTGCGCTGCGCTGGTCGTGTATCAGCTGGGCGGCATCATTTCCGGTGAGGTCGGTTTCAACTTCTTCACCATCGTTGCAGTCGTCGTCCTGGTGGCCTTCATCTATCTGCTGGTCCGCCCCAACAAGTACACGGGCATCAATGAGGTCAGCATCGACACCAAGAAGCTCACGGCAAACAAGTAAATTGGTTCTGTTTTGAGAGGAGTGCATTGTTATGATGGAATTTCTGGCAGCAAACTTCAATCTGCCGACCATTATCGTGGCAGCGATCGTGTTCGGCTGTGTGGGCTGGATCACCTGGCACTCCCACAAGCACGGCGGCGGCTGCAGCGGGTGCTCCGGTGATTGCGGGCACTGCAACGGCGGCTGTCACTGAGGAAACCGCAGGGCGCGGGTCGAAAAGCAAATCGGCCCGCGCCCTTTTTTAGAAAAATAAAAGTTAGCTTTGGATAACATCTCCAGAACTTTCCGGCAATGCGCTGCCATGCCGGAGAGGCTGAAAATCCCGATGAAAAGAGTGTGATAAGCATGGAACTGACACCGGCGCATCTGCGGTATCTGCTGGCGATCTATGAGGTGTCGCAGACCCATCTGGACATCTGCTCCCGCAGCATTGCGGAAAAGCTGAACGTGACCAAGCCCTCGGTGGTGCGGATCATGAACCTGCTGATGGACCACGGCATGATCGTCAAGGAGCACTACGGCAAGATCTACCTGACCGACCGCGGCATCTTTGTGGCCAGAGCAGTGAAGGAACAGCTGGAAACGGTGCTGGCAAACTTCCCGCCCGTGAAGATCGACCTGACCGAGGAGGAGCGCTGCACGGCCGCACTTGCCCTGACCTCGGCACTGCCGGAGCGGGCCTTTACCGGCGCATACGACCGCATGTTCGGCCCGGACGCCAGCGAAGAAACGGAGACGGTATCGTGATCAACAAAAAGCTGATCTCCTTTGACCGGGGTGCCATGCGCTTTGTGGGCGCGAACGTGGCGTTCCAGTGGCTGGGGATGCTCTGCAACATCATCTTTGTGCGGGTCATTGCCCAACTGGTGGGAGCCGTCTTTGCGGGCGGGCTGACCCACGAGATGCTGCGGCAGGACTTTGTGCTCTGTCTGTTCACCATCCCGCTGCGGTATGTCTTCACCCTGCTGGCATCCAGCATGAGCGACTGCGCCTCCAAGGATGTCAAGCGCACCCTGCGCAGCAAAATTTATGAAAAACTCACCCGCCTGGGTGCGGGCTACAGCGAGACCATCGCCACCAGTGAGGCCGTCATGCTGGCCAGTGAGGGCGTGGAGCAGATCGACACCTACTTCGCAAAGTATCTGCCTCAGTTGTTCTACAGCCTGCTGGCCCCGGTCACCCTCTTCGTGCTGCTGGTGGGCGTCCATGCGCGGTCGGCCATCATCCTGCTGTGCTGTGTGCCGCTGATCCCCATGTCCATCGTGGCGGTGCAGAAATTCGCCAAAAAGCTGCTGGACAAATACTGGGGCGAATACACCACCCTCGGCGACAGCTTTCTGGAAAACATCCAGGGCCTGACCACCCTGAAGATCTACCAGGCCGACGGCTGGAAGCATGAGGAGATGAACCGGCAGGCCGAGCGCTTCCGGAAAATCACGATGAAAGTGCTGACCATGCAGCTGAACTCCGTCACCCTCATGGACCTGATGGCCTATGGCGGCGCAGGGCTGGGCATCATCAGCGCGGTGGCGGCGTTTGCCAAAGGGCAGATCACCCTGACAGCGGCGCTGACCATCCTTCTGCTGGCGGCAGATTTCTTCCTGCCGCTCCGCTTGCTGGGCAGCTACTTCCACATCGCGATGAACGGAGCAGCCTCGGCGGAGAAGATCTTCCGTCTGCTGGCGGCGGACGAGCCTGCCGACGGCACACAGGAAGCAGGGGAGGATACCACCCTGAAGCTGAACCATGTGACCTTTGGCTACGAGAACGACCGCACCATCCTCCACGATGTCTCGCTGTGCATCCCGCAGGGCAGCTTCGTCTCGCTGGTGGGCGAGTCCGGCTGCGGCAAAAGCACCATTGCGGCCATTCTATCCGGTGCCCGCACCGGGTATACGGGCAGCGTGACGCTGGGCGGTGTGCCGGTGCAGATGCTCCGGGAAGAGAGCCGCCTGCGCACCTTGACGGTCGTGCCGCACAATGCGGCCATCTTCAGGGGAACGGTCGGTTCCAACCTGCGGATGGCAGCGCCCGCTGCCGATGACGCTGCACTTTGGGCCGCGCTGGAAGAGGTGAACCTTGCCGCGTTCTGCCGCAGCCAGCAGGGGCTGGACACCCCGCTGCATGAGGGCGGCTCAAATCTGTCCGGCGGTCAGCGCCAGCGTCTGGCCATGGCCCGTGCGCTGCTACACGACTCGCCCATCTACCTCTTCGACGAAGCCACCTCCAATGTGGACGCCGAGAGTGAAAACGACATCATGGCGGCCATCCGCAAGCTGGCGGGGAAGAAGACGGTCATCCTCATCTCCCACCGCCTGGCCAATGTGGTGGACAGCGACTGCATCTACGTCATGGACGGCGGCCGCATCGCCGAGCAGGGAAAACACGAGGCCCTGCTGGCCGAAGGCGGCGTCTACAGCCGCCTGTACAACGCCCAGAAACAGCTGGAAGACCTTGGGGAGGTGAGCGCATGAACGCACCGAAAAAACGCAGTCCGTTTGCGATCGTCCGGCGGCTCATCGTATTGGTCCGGCCGATGCTGCCTGTGATGCTGGCTGCCATCGCGATGGGTGTGGCGGGGTACTTCTGCGCCACCTTCATCACCATCTTCGGTGGCTTCGGCCTGCTGGCTGCCGCCGGGCTGGAAAGCCCCATCTCTTCGGTGAGCACCATTTTTGCCTGCATCCTGGTGTTTGCGCTGCTGCGCGGTGTGCTGCGGTATGCCGAGCAGGCATCCAACCATTCTATCGCCTTCAAGCTGCTGGCCCTCATCCGCGATCGGGTCTTTGGGGCGCTCCGCCGCCTGAGCCCCGCCAAGCTGGAGGGCCGCGACCGCGGCGACCTCATCAGCCTGATCACCGCCGACATCGAACAGCTGGAAGTCTTCTATGCCCACACCATCTCGCCGGTCTGCATCGCGGTGGTCTGCGTTGTCGGCATGACCTGCTTCACGGCCCGGTATCATCTGCTGCCAGCGCTGGTGCTGCTGGCGGGATATCTGCTGGTGGGCGCGGCCCTGCCCGTCTGGTCGGCCAGACGCGGTGACAAAGCCGCCCGCGCCTACCGTCAGACCCTCGCCGACACCAACAGCTATATGCTGGAAAACCTGCGCGGCCTGCGGGATACGCTGCAATATCAGGACACCGCCAACCGCGCCGAGGGCATTGCGGCTCACAGCGAGACGCTGGGGGAGAAGCAGAAGACGCTGAAGTACCGCGAGGGCGTGACGGTGGGTGCCACCAACACCCTCATCCTGTTGACCGTCCTGGCCGTGCTGGGGGTCAGCCTCCATCTGGAACAGAGCGGTGCGCTGGATGCCAGCGGGGTGCTGGTCTGCACACTGGCTGCACTGAGCTCCTTCGGCCCGGTGGTGGCGCTGGCCAACCTCGGCGCAAGCCTGACCCAGGTGTTTGCCAGCGCCGACCGTGTGCTGGACCTGCTGGACGAAGAACCGGTCACGGCCGACGTGACCGATGGGGCCGACACGGCCTTTGCCGGTGCCGAGGCCCGGAAGGTCCGCTTCGCTTACGCGGACGAGGAAGTCCTGCACGACCTGAGCCTGACCATCCCCGAACGGAAGATCGTGGGCATCACGGGCCGCTCCGGCAGCGGAAAATCGACCTTCCTGCGGCTGCTGCTCCGCTTCTGGGATGTTTCCGGCGGCAGCATCCGCTTTGGTGCAGAGGACATCCGCCGCGTGAATACCGCTGCACTGCGGGCACAGGAGAGCCTTGTGACGCAGGAGACGGAACTGTTTGACGACACCATCGAGAACAATATCAAAATTGCCCGGCGCGATGCCACCCGTGCCGAGGTGGAAGCGGCCTGCAAAAAGGCGGCGCTGGACGGCTTCATCCGGAAGCTGCCCAAGGGCTACGATACCCCGGTGGGCGAGCTGGGCGGTGCCCTCTCCGGCGGCGAGCGCCAGCGCATCGGTGTGGCCCGCGCCTTCCTCCACGATGCACCCTTCCTCCTGCTGGACGAGCCGACCTCCAACCTCGACAGCTTGAACGAGGGCATCATCCTCAAGGCGGTGCGGGACGAATGCCGGGAAAAGACCGTTCTGCTGGTCTCCCACCGCAAATCCACCATGGCCGTGGCCGATGTCAGCTTCTCGGTCGAGAGTGGTCGGTTGAGCTGAAGAACGGCATGAAAAAACTCCCCGAACGTCACGATTCGGGGAGTTTTTCATGTTCGGGATCAGCCGTTCTGGATGGCCTTCACGATCTTCTTGGCAATGTACTTGTGGCCGGAGACGGTGGGGTGACCGTCCAGCTCCGTCTGAGCGTAGGGCACCGCCACGTAGTCGATGTCATAGACTTCGGCGAGCTGCTTCTGGAACTTGTTGAGCTTGTTGAAATAATTGCTCCAGCTGGGCAGCAGGGGAACGGGGTTGGTGGCACCGATGAGCAGGATCTGTGCGTCCGGGTTCAGAGCGCGGACGGTCTCGACAACGGAGCGGATGTTCGCGGTGCTGACGGGGTAGGCGTCGGTGCAGATCTTGTTCATGCCGGAGGTGACGAGGTTCCACACCGCGTCCGTCTCGCTCTTGGTGAGCTTGAGCTTCTTCATGCTGGCCTGGAAGGCGGCCCTGGTCTCCGGGTCCTTGCTGCGCAGGTTGCCGCTCAGCACGATGGAGGCGAGGTCTTCGCTCTTCCAGTTGGTGGCGTTGCCAATGGCAACGACCGTGGGCACGAAGGCGTCATTGGAACCCATCTGGATGGAGATGATGTCGGCCTCCTTGAGGTACTCCAGGATCTCCGGATAATCGTACTGGCAGCCGGAGAGCGTGTTCATCTCGCTCATCTTGCCGGTCTTGACCAGCTCGACGAGGTCGGCGCTCATCAGGCCGGGCAGGCCAAGGTTGATGGCGTGGTCGCGGTCCAGACCGAGGGTCTGGGCGACCTGGCCCACATAGCAGGCATCCGGGTAGCCCTTGAAGTTGTAGGAGACGTCCACACCCATCAGGTTGTGGGCGTACTGCACACTGGTCAGGCCGACACCAGCGCAGATGCTGTCGCCCAGTGCAACATACAGGGGCTGCTTTTCCTCTTCGGGTTCCGCCGTCTCGTCGGCGGCTTTGCCCTCGGTGGTCTCAGGCTTCTGTTCTGCGGCGGGCTTGCGGAAGAGGGAGTTCTCCTCTTCTTCCACAGCCTCCGCGGCAGCGGGTTCGGGTTCAGACCCGGTCAGCGGCTCTTCTGCAAAGGCAGAGATGCTGAACCCGGCAAAGAGCATAGCCGCCGAAAGGGCAAGGCTGATGAGTTTTTTCTTCATGGGGACAGGGACTTCCTTTCTATCAGTAATCGCGGGAGGTGATCTCCGTTTCGAGCTTGCGGTAATCGAACTTGCCCACAGGGGTCATGGGCATGGCGTCGAGGAACTTGTAGCCCACGGGCTGGACGTATTCGGGCAGCTCCTCAGCGCACATCTGGCGCAGCTCCTTGATGATCTGGCGCTTTTTAGTGGAAGCAGCGGCCTCCGGCTTCAGCACCACAAAGACGAAGGGCAGGCGACCCTGCACATGGTCCTTGTCGGTGCAGCCCACCACGGAACACTGGTGGACGGCGGGGTGCTGGCTGATGACGTTTTCGATCATCGAGGGGAAGACCTTGAAGCCGTCGTGGCGGATGATGAGGCGTTTGATGCGGCTGTCGAGGTAGACGAAACCGTCCTCGTCCATGTAGCCCACGTCGCCGGTGTGGGCCCACACCGTGCCGTCTTCGTGGGTGCGCAGGATGTTCGCGGTCTCTTCGGGCTTGCCGTAGTAGCCCTTCATCATGGAGGGGCTGCAGATGCACAGTTCGCCCCGCTCGCCGATGGGCAGTTCCTTGGTGGTGCCCGGCTCAAACACCGACACAAGGGTGTTCACCATGGGGATGCCCACGCTGCCGGGCTTGGTGATGGTGCCGGCGGCGATGGTGGCAGCGGAGGAGACCTCCGTCATGCCGTAGCCCTTGGCAAGGGGATACTCCACGTTGTGGGCGGCAAGGAAGTCGTTCACCGTCTTTTCTGCGCCGATGGAGATGGCGTCACCGCCGGCGGCGTAGTTGCGGATGAAGGACAGATCCTTGTTTTTCAGCTTGGGGTCAGCGGCCATCTGCTGGTAATGGGAAGGCACACCGAACATGTGTTCGGGCTTGTGCTTCAACAGAAGGCTGCCGAGCTTGGCGGGGTCCAGGTTCGGGATGATGACGACCTTCAGCCCCAGGGCCAGCGGCATGTGGACGCCGCAGGCGTAGCCATAGGCGATGAAGGGGGGCATGACGTTCATGAGCGTCTGCCCCTTCCGGAACAGGGCATGCCATGCGGCAAACTGCTGGGCGAGGGCGTTGAAGTTCCGATCCGTCAGCATGACGCCCTTGGGGGAGCCGGTGGTGCCGCCGGTGTGGACCACCACGCAGGCATGGTCCGGGTCATAGGGCTCACCGGCGGTGCTGGCGTTCTGCCCGTTTGCGATGAACTGCTTCCACATCAGGGCATTGGAGTCGTATTTGTTGCGGTCGGGATTGGAGATCTTGTAGCCGATGGCCAGCGGCAGGGGCAGCGAGTCGGCCGGGGAAAGCACAATGACCCGCTCCACATGGGTGCGCCGGGCGGCCTGACGGCAGCGGTCATACACCACGTTCAGGCAGATCAGCAGATGGGAATCCACTTCCTCGATGTACTCATGGATGCCGTCGGCGCTGTACCGGGGGTCCACCAGATTCAGGGTCGCACCGATGCGATCGGCGGCGTAGAACGCATAGATGACCTCCGGGGTCATCACGCTGACCACGGTGATGATATCACCCTTTCGGACGCCCGCCGCCCGGAAGGCAGCAGCGGTCTTCTTGGTGTTCACGATGAAGTCTGCATAGGTGAACTTCCGGCCATAATATTCAAGGGCCGTTTCCGACAGGCGGTTCTTGTTCTGCTGCCGGACAAAGTCGAAAGCAGAACATTCCGGCATCGGCTGGTCGATGTAATTGGGGTCGTAATATTTGAGCCACGGGCGAGCCTGTGACGCATAGAGAACATTGCTGGTCGTTGTCATAAAACCTATCCTTTTGTTAAAAATTGTGCAATGCGTTCCCTGCTATTGTAGTAAAGGCACCGGCAAAAGTCAAGAAACAAAGGGTGAACAATGCCGAAAAAAAGCCTAAAAAATTTGAGGGAGTTTACGATTCGCGAATCCACTGTGCAGCTTCGGTCGCATTGCAGAGCACGAAGTGATTGGGCCGCAGCTCCTGCCACTGAGGGGGCTCGGTGGTGTAATCGTGCATGGCGGGGTCGTAGACCAGCAGCTTTTTCTTCCGCTCCAGCCGGGGGTTCGGCATGGGGATGGCCGAAAGCAGGCTGCGGGTATAGGGATGGATGGCGTGATTCACCAGCTCTTCGGCGTCGGCCAGCTCCACGATGTCGCCCTTGTGGATGACGGCGATGCGGTCCGAGATGTACCGCATGACGGACAGGTCGTGCGCGATGAACAGGTAGGTGATGCCACGCTCCTTTTGCAGATGGCGCAGCAGGTTGAGCACCTGGGCGCGGATGGACATATCCAATGCAGAGATGGGCTCATCGGCGATGATGAACTCCGGCTCCACGATGAGGGCGCGGGCGATGCCGATGCGCTGGCGCTGGCCGCCGGAGAACTCGTGCGGGAAGCGGGAGGCAAATTCGGGCAGCAGGCCGACATCCAGCAGCGCCTGGCGGACTTTTTCTTCCCGCTGGGCAGCGGTCAGGTCGGGCCGGACGTTCATCAGGCCCTCGCCGACGATGTAGCTCACCTTGGCGCGCTCGTTCAGGGAGGACTGCGGGTCCTGGAAGATCATCTGGATCTCCTTGATGACCTGCTGGTCCAGCGCGTGGGAGATCTTGCCGTTGATCTTCTGGCCCTTGTACAGGATCTCGCCGCCGGAAGTGGGCAGGATGCGCATGATGGCGCGGCCGATGGTGGTCTTGCCGGAACCGGACTCGCCCACCAGGCCGAACGTCTCGCCCTTGTAGATCTTGAAATTGGCGCGGTTCACGGCGCGGTAGGCTTTTTTGCCGGAACCATAGGTCACTTCGAGGTCTTTGACCTCCAGAAGCGTTTCACGTTCCTCTGCCATTTTACATCCCCTCCTCTTTCAGCAGGCGGACCGCCAGCGGCGGCTCCACCTTGGGTGCCCGCGGGTCCAGCAGCCAGGTCTTGGCCTTGTGGGTGGGGCTGATCTCAAAATACGGCGGGCGCTTGACGAAGTCGATCTTGAGCGCCTGCGGGTTGCGGGGCGCAAAGGCGTCGCCGTGGATCTCGGTGAACAGGTTCGGCGGGGTGCCCTGGATGTTGAACAGGTCCTCGCCCTTGATGCCCATCTGGGGCATACTGGACAGCAGTGCCCAGGTGTAGGGGTGGCGGGGGTCGTAATAGATCTCGTCCGAGGTGCCGATCTCGATGATGTCGCCTGCATACATGACGGCCACCCGGTCGGCGATGTTGGCCACGACACCGAGGTCGTGGGTGATGAGAACGATGGTCAGGTTGTACTTGACCTGCATCTCCTTGAGCAGCTGCAAGATCTGCGCCTGGATGGTCACGTCCAGCGCGGTGGTGGGCTCATCGCAGATCAGGATCTGCGGGTTGCAGGCCACCGCAATGGCGATGACGACGCGCTGGCGCATACCGCCGGAGAACTCGTGCGGGTACTGGCCGAAGCGGACCTCCGGGTCGGCGATGCCGACATCCCGCAGGTATTCCAGCGTCTTCTCTCTGGCGGCCTTGCCGCGCAGGCCCTGATGCAGCTCCACGGCTTCCATGATCTGGTCGCCGATGGTCTTCAGCGGGTTCAGGCTGGTCATGGGGTCCTGCATGATCATGGCGATCTCGTGGCCGCGTACCCGGAGCCAGTCCTTTTCCTTTTTCAGGTCGGACAGGCGGATGGGCTTTCCGTCGTCGGCACCGAAGTAGTCGATGGTGCCGCTGGAAATGGAGCCGTTGGCGTCCAGCAGGCCCATGAAGCTTTTGGTGAACACGCTCTTGCCCGAACCGGACTCGCCCACGATGGCGAGGACCTCGCCGTGGTAGATGTCCAGGTCGATGCCGCGGATGGCGTGGAGCGCTTTTCCGCGCAGGTTGAATTGGATGTTCAAATCCTTGACTGAAAGGATCAGCTGATTCTTTTCCATCTTCTGTCCCTCCTTACTGCATGTGGTTCTTCGGGTCGGCGGCGTCCGAGAAAGCGTTGCCGATGAGGTAGAACGCGATGGTGACAAAGCTCAGGATGATGGTGGGGTAGAGCAGCTGATACCGCAGGCCCGCCTGCATCATGACCTTGCGGCCGTCGTTGATGAGGTTGCCCAGCGAGGGCGTCTCCACCGACAGGCCCAGACCGATGTAGGTGATGAACACCTCGCTGCCAATGGCGGCGGGGATGGTCAGCGCCATGCGCAGCATGATGACCGACACCAGATAGGGCAGCAGGTTGCGCAGCACGATGCGGGAGGTGGGGGTGCCGATGCAGCGGGAGGCAACGTTGTAGTCGCGGTCGCGGATGATCAGGATCTGGTTGCGGATGAAGCGCGCCATGGCGATCCAGCCCGTGAGCGACATGCCCAAAATCAGCGTCTGGATGCTGGGGGAAGCCACGTAGGAGATCAGGATCAGGATGATGGTGGAGGGGATGTTGTCGCAGATGTTGTACAGCTCGGTGAAGAAGAAGTCGAGCTGGCGGACATAGCCCCACAGCACACCCACGGTGATGCCCACCACGGCCTCGATCATGGCCACGAAGAAGGCGATGGTCAGGCTGGTGCGGGCACCGGCCCAGATGCGGGCCCACAGGTCCTGGCCGATGGCGTTGGAACCCCAGATGAAGCCCTGCTGGCCGGGGGCGATGTTGCGGTACTGGATGCCGGTGGCGGGGTCCACCTCACAGAGGTTGGGGTCCACCTGGCCGGGCAGATGGGGCTGCACGAAGGCAAAGGCCACCACGGCCACCAGCGCGATGAGGAGCGCCACGGCCATCTTGTTCTTGAAGAAGGCGCGGAACGTGCTGCCCCAGTAGCTGTAGTTGGAGTAGGCCGTTGCCTCGGCCTGCTCTTCGCTGAAGCCGGCAGGGGTGAACAGCTCGTCTTCCGGCAGGCTGGCCCAGACAGCGGGGCCGTCCTTTTGCAGCTTGTTCAGGTCGTTTTCCAGCACAGCTGCCTTCTGGTCTTTCATGTGGAACAGCATTATCGGCCACCTTCTTTCTTGCCAAAGTTGATGCGGGGATCGATGAGCACCATGAGCAGATCGCCCAGGATGAGGCCGATGATGCCCACGCAGGCGTAGAGCAGCACGATGCCCTGCACCATGGTGTTGTCGTGCCGCTGCACACAGGTCACCAGCAGGCCGCCCATGCCGGGGATGCTGTACAGGCTCTCGATGTAGATGGAGCCGACGACGGTATTCAGAAAGGCCGACGGGATGTACTGCACCAGCGGGACCATGGCGTTGCGGAAGATGTGGTGCAGCGCGATGTTGTTTTCGCTCACGCCCTTGGCCAGTGCCAGGCGGACGTAGTCCTTGTTGCTCTCATCCACCATGTAGCGGCGCAGCCACATGGCGTAGAAGGCCACGTTGCCCAGGCTCATGGAGCAGATGGGCAGCACCCAGTATTTCCAGTTGGAGGCATCGAACAGCAGGCCGACGCCCAGCGCGGTGGTGCCGTACATCTGAATATACAGATAGTGCACGGCGGCAGGCACGGCCTGGATGAGCACGATGATGGCCGTGCCGATCTTATCCGGCCAGCGGTTCTTGAACCGGCCCATGAACAGGCCCATCGGGATGCCGACGACCAGGCTCAGCAGCATGGAGAAAACACCCATCTGCACCGAGATGGGCAGCTTTTTGGCCAGGATGCCGGTCACAGGCGCATTGACCTTATAAATATGGCTGACGCCGAGGTCGCCGTGCAGTGCATTCCACCAGAACCGCCCGATCTGCACCGGCAGCGGGTCCAGCAGGCCCATGGACTGGAGGCCCGCCTGGATCTGGGCCTCGGTCATTTTTTCGTAGTTTGCAAAGTAGCCTTCCACGGGCATCAGCCGCAGCAGGCAGAAAACGAGCGTCACGATGACGAACAGGGTCAAAATCGAGCGCCCGATGCGTTTTGCCAGATATTTCAGCATATCTGTGCGCACCCCTCTTTCGTTTTTAGCGTTCCGTCTGCGTGGCAGACACACAGCGGATAGGAATAGAATACATCAAAAAACCACTTTTGGAAAGTGATTTGGAGGGATTTTGAAAAAACTTTTTGCACAGAGTGCCCATTTGACCCGTTTCGCGGAAGAAAATAAAACACCGCGCCCCCAAAACAGAGCGCGGTGAAAGCGGGAAGGCGGAGGAGCTTATGCGGCCAGCGCCGTTTTGATGGCGTTCATCACGGCTTCGGGGTTCTCGCAGCAGACGAGAATCACCTCGCCGGTGGGAGCAGTGGAGATATGAGATGACGCGGCAATCTGGTACTGGTCTTCCAGATAATGCTCCATGCTCTGCATCTGGCTCTGGACGTAGGCATCCAGGGCTTCGAATACGGCCTGTTGTTTGCCCTCGGCGGGCTTGACGATGGCGATGCCGTAGCTCTGCACCATCATGCCGGAAACGGAGGCGGCAAAGTCGGTGTACATGTCCTCTTCGAGGTTCAGCAGGGGGAGCAGCATGTTGCGGATCTCTTCGTCCAGCTGGGCGGCGTCATAGCTGTCGCTGTAGCCGTACTGGGCGGTGAACTTGCCGTCTTCGCCGGGGGAGAAGATCATATAATATTCGTTGTCTTCGTCCGGGCGGGCGTCGTGGAGGATCTTCGTGTAGTCTTTGGGGGCAGCATCGGCCTTGTCGGACTTGCTGCAGCCCACCAGAGCGAACAGAGCGGCCACAGCCAGCAGGGCGGCGAGGAGGCGTTTGGTCATGGACTTCATAGGCTGGATTCCTTTCGTTGCAAACAGTGTGCGGGAAGTCCCCGCGCGTATCATTAGAATGCCCGCCCCGCGCCGGTCTATGCGGGCGGCGGAAGGGCCTTGTACCGGATATACGAACCGCCGGGGCCAAAAATTGCATTCTGCCCCGGCGGTGGATGAAATATTTTATGGGATGGGTGGTCTTACAGCATCATTGCTTCCAGGTCGCCGTGGTTGACGGGGGTGGAAAGGATGATCTGGGTGCTGGTGGTGCCCAGCTTCTGGAACTGTAAGATGAGGTGCTCCAGCTGGGGCATGCTGCCGCAGCTGACTTTGATGAGGAAGGTGTAGGCACCGGTGACGTGGTAGCATTGCAGCACTTCCTTGCTGTTCTGCATCAGTTCCACCAGCTCGTCCCGGTGGCTGGGCGTCACGGACAGGCTGATGAGGGCGTCCACGTAGACCCGGTCGGCCGGGCGGTTGAGCACTACGGTATAGCCGCTGATGATGCCGTCGATCTCCAGTTTGTGGATACGGCTGGAAACGGCGGGGCTGGTCAGTGCGACCTGCTCGGCGATCTCCTTGACCGGCATCCGGGCATTTTTGGCGAGCAGGGAGAGGATCTTACGGTCTAAATCATCCATGGGGAAGGTCTCCTTTTTTAAAATATGTTGGAATCCATAAAAATTTTTGAAAGTAAAGTTTTAATGTTGTAAAAATAGCACAAACATCGAAAAGAAGCAGAAAAAATCTGACTGCGTTAATTATATAAAGTTTTGACCAAAATGTAAAGTGTAAAATTAAAGCAAACGGCAAAAAATTTGTTTGACAAGAAAAGAAAAATGGGTATAATACATATCGCAGGAGGCAAACGGCAAGAATGCTGTGCTCCTGCCACTGAAAATGCGATTCCCAACTTTATATACTTTCCCACCCCTCTATACACAAAAACCCGCTGCCAGGCGGGTTTTTGTGTTTCTGGGGCTTTTTTGCGTTCCGGGAACAAAAGAGTGCGGGTGCATTTTTTCAATGCGTCTCTTCCGGGCTGGTCAGCAGCTTCTGGAACTTGCGCGCAGCGGTGTTCAGCGGGCGGTGGTGGTCGTAGACCAGGCAGATGGAGCGCTGGGGGATGATCTCCCGCAGATGGAGCTGGACGATCTCGCCCCGCGCCAGCGGCTCGGCCGCCATGGATTCCGGCACAAAGGCGAGGCCCAGCTCGCTTTTGACCAGCGTGAGCATCTGGTCGGTGGTGGCGGCCTCGGTGTCGGGCCGGAGCACCGCGTCGTGGTCGAGGAAGAACTGCCGGTAGAAGCTGCGGGTCATGCTCTCGTCGCTCAGGGAGATGAGCGGGTAATTTTCCAGTTCCTTTAAGGAGAGGTTCTGGCTGGCCAGGGCTGTGAAGGTCCTGCCGCCCACCAGCACTTCGTAAAACGGCTTCAGCTCCACCCGCTTCAGCCCCGGTTCCACCTCGGCCGGGGTGGAGACGATGGCAAAATCCACTTCGCCGTTTTTCACGGCCTGCACCGCCTGCGGGGTGGAGTGGTTCGAGATGCGCAGCCGGATGCCGGGGTACTCGGTGTGGAAGTCCCGCAGCTTTTCGGAGAGGTAGATGTTCAGGGCCGTCTCGGTGGCGCTGATGCTGATGGCACCGTGCTCCAGCGTGGCGCTGGCGCTCAGCTCCTCCTCGGCGTCCTGGATCTGCACCGCCGCCGATGCAATGCGGGAATAGAGCATCTCGCCCTCCGGCGTCAGGGTCACGCCCCGGTTGGAGCGGATGAACAGCACACAGTTCAGCTGGCTTTCCAGCCGGTTCATCGAGTGGGTGATGTTGGGCTGGTTGTTGCCCAGCACCCGCGCCGCCTTGGTGAAATTCTGGTATTTTGCAACATAATAGAAAATCTTGTAGTATTCCCAGTCCACGTACATGAGATGTTGGCCTCCTTCATGTAAAAATCATATTGCAGCCATGTGCAGGATACGTTTTACACATTCTTTTCCTGCTCGTATAATAGCACTGCAATCGAAAATTGCAAGAGGAAATCTGAAAAATCTACGGTCTGCCCATCAGAGCGCAGACCATTGAGAACAACAAAAAGAAGGTTATAACAAATCATGCTGACCGCTGTTACTGGAATCAATTGGGGCGATGAGGGCAAAGGCCGCGTCATCGACCTGCTGGCCGAAAACGCCGATGTCGTTGCCCGCTATCAGGGCGGCAACAATGCCGGGCACACCGTCGTTACTGAAAAGGGCAAGTTCATCCTGAACCTTCTGCCCTCCGGCATCCTGCACCCGGATGTCACCTGTGTGCTGGGCACCGGTATGGTCATCGACCTCGACCACCTCTCGAACGAGATGCAGGCCATCGAGGCCCGCGGCGTGGAGATCGGCCCCAAAAACCTGAAGCTCTCCGACAAGGCCACCATCTCGATGCCCTGGCACAAGGTGCAGGATGGTCTGGAAGAAGACCGTCTGGCCAAAAAGGGGAGCGCCTTCGGCTCCACCCGGCGCGGCATCGCCTACGCCTACAGCGACAAATACCGCAAAAAGACCCTGCGTCTGGGCGACCTGCTCCATCTGGACGAAGAGCGCACCCAAAACCGCCTACACATGATCCTGGATTCCAAGAACATGGAGCTGGCAGGCTGCTATCATCAGGAAAAGATGTCCTATGACGCGCTGCTGGACTGGTGCAGGACCCAGGCCGAGCGATTCGCACCGTTCATCTGCGACGTGGGCGCCTTTTTGCAGCAGGCCCACGACAGCGGCAAGCGCATCGTGCTGGAAGCTCAGCTGGGTGCCATGCGGGACATCGACTACGGCATCTTCCCCTTCACGTCCAGCTCCAACACGCTGGCTGCTTATGCGCCGCTGGGGGCAGGCATCCCGAATTGCCGGCTCGACCATGTGGTCGGTGTGCTGAAAGCCTACTCCACCTGTGTCGGCGCAGGCCCCTTCGCCGCAGAACATGCCATGGACGAGGACTGGAACGAGCAGCTGCGGAAGGCAGGCGGCGAATACGGTGCGGCCACCGGCCGCCCCCGCCGCGTCGGCCCCTTTGACTGCGTGGCCAGCCGCTACGGTCTGGCCTGCCAGGGAGCGGACAAGATCGCCCTGACCAAGCTGGACGTTCTGAGCAGCATGAACGAGATCCCGGTCATCACCGGCTACAGGCTGGACGGTGTGGAAGTCCCCCGCTTCGACACGCTGTCCGACCTGGACCGGATGGAGCCGGTCGTCACGATGTTGCCTGGCTGGAACACCGACCTCTCCGGCTGCAAGAGCTGGGACGAGCTGCCCAAAGAGGCAAAAGGCTATGTAGCGTTCCTCGAAAAGCAGCTGGATCATGAGATCCAGTTCATCTCCACGGGTGCTGAGCGTGAGAAGTTCGTGCTGAAAGGAGAATGGCTGTGAGACATTTCATTGAGCCGAACAGCTTTTCTCTGGACGAACAGCTGGCCCTCCTTGACCTTGCCGACCGGATGGAGGCAGACCCCGCACCCTATGCCCATCTCTGCGATGGGCGCATTCTGGCAACGCTGTTCTATGAGCCGTCCACCCGCACCCGGCTCTCGTTCGAGTCGGCCATGCTGCGGCTGGGCGGCAAGACGCTGGGCTTTGCCGGGGCGCAGCTGTCCAGCGCCAGCAAGGGCGAGACGGTGGGCGATACGGCCCGCGTCGTGAGCAACTATGCCGACATCATCGCGATGCGCCACCCCAAAGAGGGCGCACCCCTGCGCGCATCCTTGTATGCGCGGGTGCCCGTCATCAATGCAGGCGACGGCGGGCACGCCCACCCCTCCCAGACCATGATCGACCTGATGACCATCCGCCAGCGCAAAGGGCGGCTGGACCATCTGACCATCGGCTTCTGCGGCGACCTCAAATTCGGCCGGACGGTCCACTCCCTGACTGCCGCGCTGAGCCAGTTTGAGGGAAACCGGTTCGTCTTCATCTCGCCGGAGGAACTGCGCATCCCGCAGTACGTCAAGGACGAGACCCTGACGCCGCTCCACCAGATTTACAAGGAGACCGCCGACCTCGAAGCCGAGCTGCCCACCCTCGATGTCCTCTACATGACCCGCATCCAGCAGGAACGCTTCTTCAACGAGGAGGATTACCTCCGGCTGAAGGGCTGCTACTCCCTGAATGCAAAGCTGCTGGAGCAGGCTCCGGCTGATATGCCGGTGCTCCACCCGCTGCCCCGCATCGACGAGATCAAGCTCGATGTGGACAACGACCCCCGCGCCGCCTACTTTGACCAGGTGCACAACGGCGTGTATATCCGCATGGCGATCATCCTGGCCCTGCTGGGCATCCCGGACCCTCTGACGGGAAAATCGGTGCTGAATGCCTGAGCAGGCAGCAGGAAACAAAAAAATCTCCGCGCAGCTGCGCGGAGATTTTTTTGTTGAAAGCAATGTTACAGCATCTTGGACAGGAACGCCTTCAGGCGGGGATGCTTGGGATTGGCGAACAGCTCCTGCGGGGGCTCGTCCTCCTGGACTTTGCCGTCGTCGATGAAGATGACGCGGTTGGAGACCTCGCGCGCAAAGCCCATCTCATGGGTGACGACCAGCATGGTGATGCCGGTGTGGGCCAGCTCCTTCATCAGCTCCAGGACCTCGCCGACCATTTCGGGGTCCAGCGCGGAGGTGGGCTCATCGAAGAGGATGACGTCCGGGTCCATGGCCAGGGCACGGGCAATGGCGATGCGCTGCTGCTGGCCGCCGGACAGGCTCTTGGGGTAGGCGTCGGCCTTGTCGGACAGGCCGACGCGGGCCAGCAGCTCTTCGGCGCGCTTGTCAGCTTCCTGCTGGTTCTTCAGCTTCAGCAGGGTGGGGGCCAGGCAGAGGTTCTGCTTGACCGTCAGGTGCGGGAAGAGGTTGAAGTGCTGGAACACCATCCCCATCTTCTGGCGGACGGCATCAATGTGGCTGTCATCGATCTCGACGCCCTCAAACTTGATGGAGCCGCCGGTGGGGATCTCCAGCCGGTTCAGGCAGCGCAGGAAGGTGGACTTGCCGCAGCCGGAAGGGCCGATCAGGCAGACCACGTCGCCGCGGTAGATGTCGATGTCGATGCCCTTCAGGACATCGAGGGTGGGGGTGGGCTGCTTTGCGCCCTTCTTCTTGTCGCCGCCGTAGGTCTTGGTCAGACCGCGGACTTCCAGAATCTTATCGGTCACCTTGAGCCATCCTCCTCTCAAACTTCGTCAGCAGCCAGGTAAACAGCATGACGAGGAATAAATAAACAAGTGCAACGCCGCACAGCGGGAACATGGCCTCGTAGGTGCGGTTCATGATGCCCTGGGCCGCATACAGCACCTCCTTGCCGCCGATGACGGTGATGAGCGAGGTATCCTTGAGCAGGACGATGAACTCATTGCCCAGAGCCGGCAGCACGGCGCGGATGGCCTGCGGGATGATGATGACCACCATGGTGGTTATGTAGTTCAGGCCCAGGCTGCGGCCGGCTTCCATCTGGCCGGGGTCCACAGCCATCAGGCCGCCGCGGATGATCTCGGATACATAAGCGCCGGAGTTGATGCCCAGCGCCAGCGCACCGACCATGGTGAAGTTGCGGCTGTTGGCAAAGATGACCATGCTCATGATGAGCAGCTGGACCATCATGGGGGTGCCGCGGATGATGGTGGTGTACACCTGGCAGATGGCGTTGAAGAAGCCCAGCACCGGGTTCCTGCGGCCGGAGCGCTGCTGGTCGTGGGCTACACGGACCAGTGCGACCACGCTGCCCAGCACCACACCCAGCGCCAGTGCGATGGCCGTGACCAGAAGCGTGGTGCCCACGCCCTGAACGTACTGCATCCAGCGGTCCTTCAGGATGAACGCCTGATAAAATTTGTAGAAGAATTCCTGCCCGAAGCTGAGCTTCGTGCCGCTGTTGAGCAGCTCTTTCAGCAGTTCATATTGTGCGGCCATTCGCATCCTCACTTTCCTGTTTTGTCAGATTTTTGTAACCTTCTTTTTCCAAAAAAGGGGAGGGGCTCCCTTGGAGCTTCCTCCCCGTGGTGCACGGTCGCGCTGATTACTCAGCGGTGATGTACTTGTCCACGATGGACTGCAGGGTGCCGTCAGCCTTCAGCTCTTCCAGAGTAGCGTTGATGGCATCTTCCAGAGCAGAACCCTTTGCCATGCCGATGGCGTAGTCTTCCTCAGCATAGCTGGTGTCCAGAATGACCAGACCGGGGTTGGCAGCAACGAACTCCTTGGCGGGAGCGTTGTCGATGACGACAGCATCCACCTGGCCGTTGTTCAGAGCCTGCACAGCGGTCAGGCCGTCGTCGTAAGCCACGACGTTCTCATCGCCGAAATCATCGGAGCAGTAGATGTAGCCGGTGGTGCCGCGCTGGGTGCCGATCTTCTTGCCGGACAGATCGTCGGGGGTAGCGATGTCAGAGCCTTCGGGAACGATGATGGACTGGATGCCGGTAGCATAGCTGTCGGAGAAGTCCATGACGGCCTTGCGCTCGTCGGTGACGGTGACGCCAGCCATGACGATGTCGGCCTTGCCCTGCTGGACGCTCAGCAGCGCAGCATCGAAGTCCATGTCGTCGATCTGAAGCTCCAGACCCAGCTTCTCAGCAATGGCCTGTGCGGTGTCCACGTCGATGCCCTCGAACGCACCGGTGTCGGTGGTCATCTCATACGGAGGGAAGGCAGCGTTGGTGGCCATGGTCAGCTTGCCGGCCTCAACGGTGGTCAGTTCAGCAGCAGCGCTGGAAGAAGCTGCCTCGGAGGAAGCAGCAGAGCTTGCGGTAGAAGAAGCGGTGCTGGAAGAGGAACCACCGCAGGCAGTCAGAGCCAGAGCGGCAGCGGTCAGACCAGCGGCAGCCAGGAAGCTGCGACGGGTAATCTTTTTCATATTCAAACACTCCTCGATTGATTGTATAATCTTTCATCTCTCTGCGGCGATGCGATTCATCGAAACATCAGAGAACGGGTCTAGTATAGATTGCACAAATAAAAAAGTCAAGTGTTGTGCAAAAATTCGATAAAAATGAAACCGTTTTGAGAACACTTATGCAATCATACCGGGAAAATGAATGAATATATGCAAAAACATCTCTGTCATGGCTCCGAGCCGGCAGGCTCGACGGAGAGGTTGTACGAAGAGAGACCTTACAAATACCGTGCAATCTCCTCAGCACTCCGCTTCGGCACACAGTAGTCCTTCTGGCCGTCCAGATAATACTTCACGCCGGTCTCCCCGGTCAGGGGGACGATGTGGGCTTCGTGGGTGGGGTAGCCGAACGCCACCATAAAGGCCAGCTTTTCCGGCTCCTTGATGTGGAGCAGCTCGGTGAGGGCGGGCTTGTTGATGGCACCCATGATGCAGCTGCCCACGCCCTTGTCCCACGCGGCCAGCGTCATGTTGGCCAGCGCGATCCCGGTGTCGGTGTTCAGGTCACCGGGGATGGCAGTGTCCTGCACGACGGCTATATATAAAGTGGGCAGCTCGTCAGCTTTTGGGGTGCCCTGCTCCGGGGGCAGATAGGCGGCCCACTTGACCAGCGGCTGGACTTCGGCCACATCTTCGGGTTTGTTCACGACCACCAGACGCACGGCCTGACGGTTGGCTCCGCAGGAGGAGAGGCGGACGGCTTCGATGATGTCCTCCACCACATCCTGCGGGACGGCTTTCTGCGCAAAGCGGCGGTAGGTGCGGCGGGTGAGAAGTTTTTCCATAACAGACATGAGAGCGTCTCCTTTCGATCGTTCTGAGAACAGTATAGCGCGAACGGCCCGCCTGCGCAAGCACCGGTTAAAAAGGAACAATTGACAGTGTTTTCCACCAAATGGTATAATGAAGGCGCGAAAAACAGCGTGAAAGTGAAAAAACAGACCGCATTTTACCGCGCAGCTCTGCCAGACCGGCAGGGAGAAAGGAACTGCTATGAGAAAACGAATCCTGAAAACGCTCGCAATGCTGGGGCTTTCTGTCTGCATCCTGGTGGGCGGGGCCGTATCCGGCGTTGCAGAGGAACCGGCCCGGAAGGAGTGCAAGGAGAACGAGCACGAGTGGAAGACCTTCGTGGAGTATCGTGAGGACTGTGTGCCTACCGACTTCACGCTGGAGGGAAAGACCTTCACCCTCTGCCCACACTGCGGCAAAGAGGGCAGAAAAGACCCCGTACAGCGCCTGACCAAGGTGAAGAACACCTTCTCGAACTTCTCCAATCTCGAAATCTATGAGGGCAGCCTGCAGGACGGCCCGAAGATCATGACGGTGGCCTTCTATTACCAGACCTGCATGAACAAGGTCGTCTGCACCAAGTGCGGCAAGGTCAAGAGCAACACGGTCGTCACCGATGCCCGTGTGATGGACTCGGATGTCACGGCGAACATCGAGCTTCCGGCTTCTGCAGTGCAGGGATACACCCTGCAGCAGGTCCATGCTGATGGAAGCAAGACCCCGGTGCAGGTCAGTTACAGTGAGAACGGCCAGAAGGCGTTCTTCCAGCTGAACATGGCAGGCGGCGCACAGCTGCTGCTGCTCTCCTGATGAACAAAACGCTCCGGCATTGTGCCGGAGCGTTTTTTGTTCATCTCTTGGGACGGGTCTTGAAGCGGGGCAGCGGAAGCCCCAGCACCAGCGCGATGCCGATGGCAAGGGCCACGGCGATCTTGAACGTCGAGATGCCGTTGGCCAGAGCCAGAGCGTTGTTGCCCTGGATGAAGTAGTAGGCGGTGTAGTAGATGCCGGCACCGGGCACCAGCGGGAAGATGCCGGCCAGCAGAAAGATGGTGACCGGCGTTTTGAGCACGATGGCGAAGATGCGGGCCAGCAGCGTCAGCGGGATGACGGCCAGCAGCGAGGCGGCAAAGCTTTCCAGCCCGAAGAGGACGGCCAGCTCGTAAATGAACCAGCCCATCGCGCCGACAAGGCCGCAGTAGGGCAGGGTGCGCTTAGGGGAGGCGAAGAGAACGGCAAAGCTCAGGGTGCCCGCCCCAGCAATGAAGAACTGGGCCACCAGCTGGCCGATCTGCTCGCTCGTCAACAGAAGTTCGCTCATGCGGCCACCACCCCCGTCCATGCGGCATAGGCCCCCAGCACCAGACCGGTGCCGATGGCGATGCTGGCTGCGATGAGCAACGCGTCGATCATCCGGATGGTGCCGGAAAGATAATCGCCCTGCACAAAATCCCGGATGCCCATGGTGAACGCGATGCCGGGCGTGAGGATCATCAGGGTGCCGATGATGGCATGGCTGGCCTCGGTGTGGAGCAGGTGGCAGCCCAGAATGCAGAGGATGGTGATGAGCGAAGCGGTGGAGATGGTGCGGAACCCGCCGCCTATGGGGTGCCGCCCGCAGAACAGCAGATAGGCGTTGGCCGCACAGCCCGCCACCGCAGCGACCAGCGCGGCCCGCAGGGTGCCGCCGAAGATGAGTGCGAAGCAGAACGCGCCCGAAAGCCCGGCCAGAAGCTGCACCCGGCCCTTCGGGAAGGGAATGCTCTGCGCCTGCACCAGGCGGCTCTCGGCTTCGTCGATGGTGGTCACGCTGCCCTCTGCGATCTGACGGGACAGCTGGTTCACCGCAGCCACCCGGCCCAGATGGGTCGTGCGGGTGGGCACGTTGCGCACCTCGCTGATCTCGGCCGTGCCAGCACTGGCAAAAATGCCGTTGGTTAATACATATACATGAAATTCCCGCAGATGGAAGCTGCGCGCCATGATCTCCATGGTCTGCTCCACGCGGAAGACCTCCGCGCCGTTTTCCAGCAGCGTCTGCCCGGCCGCCATAATGAAATCCATGATGCGGCGGCGCTGTTCTGCGTCGGGATACAATTCCCTGCCGTTCATTGCGTCTCTCCTTACTGTGCCGCAAAGGGCATACGTTCTTGATTTATAAGATAGCATGTCTTGCCCTCTCAGTCAACGCCAAAGGCGTTGACTGAGAGGGTATTCCCTACCAAAAAACTTCGTTGAAAGGGTTGACAAATGCCGAAAAGGGGATTAAAATAAAGTCAATATCACAAAAATGGCTGTGAAGAGAAGAGTAGGTTTTCGCATTGATCCTTCCAGAGAGCCCGGTCGGTGGAAAAGGGCAGGGAACAGGGAACCGAAAATGGTCTCGGAGCTGCG
>OGCZ01000280.1_pt1 | contig 32996 bp, 29 predicted proteins | sample 1570211 | NCBI WGS metagenome assembly OGCZ01 (sample SAMEA2582158, study PRJEB24529) | metagenome | biome: Human gut stool | place: China | collected 2011 | reverse complement strand
TCAAGTCCGAAGGACGATGACGAACAGCGAGCCGCGAACCACTGAGGGAATACCCGGCACCACATCACTTCAGATTCACTGACCGCACCACCAAAGTTGACACCCAGGGGCGGGGCAAAGGAAATTTCCTTTGCCCCGCCCCCAGTTTTCTTTTCCGCCAAATTCAGCTATACTGTAACTGTACGTTGTCTTGTCACACCATTCTGAAGGAGGTTTTTCACATGAAGGATTTTATTTACGATATTCCCACCAAGATTTATTTCGGCAAGGACCAGTTCTGCCATTTGGGCGAGGTTCTGGCCCAATATGGCAAAAAGGTGCTGCTGGTCTACGGCGGCGGTTCCATCAAAAAGATTGGCCTGTACGATACCATCCAGCAGGAAATCCAAAAAGCCGGCCTTACCTGCTTTGAAGTTTCCGGCGTGCTCCCCAACCCCCGCATCGACAAGGTACGGGAAGGCGTGCAGGTCTGCAAGGAGCAAGGCATCGATATGGTACTGGCGGCCGGCGGCGGCTCCGCCCTGGATACGGGCAAGATGATTGCCATCGGGGCCTGCGTGGACTGCGACCCCTGGGACTTCTTCATCAAACGGGTACCGGCGGAAAAAGCCCTGCCCATTATCACCATCCCCACCCTGGCCGCTACGGGCTCCGAAATGGACAATGTGGCCGTGCTCAGCAACCCCGACACCGATGACAAACGGGGCGCCAAAACCATGCTGATCCAGCCCAAGGTTTCCTTCCTGGACCCGGAAACCACCTATACGGTAAATGCCTACCATACCGCCTGCGGCGCCGCAGACATTTTGTCCCATACCATCGAAACGTATTTTAACCCCACCGAAGGCATGTACCTTTTGGACACCTTCATGGAAGGGCTGATGAAAACCGTGATCCGCTATGCCCCCATCGCCCTGAAGGAACCAAACAACTACGAAGCCCGGGCCAACCTGATGTGGGCCGCTTCCTGGGCCATCAACGGCCTGTTCAAAACCTGCCAGAACCAGATCTGGAGCTGCCACGCCATGGAGCACCAGCTGTCCGCCTACTATGACATTACCCACGGCCTGGGTCTGGCCATTCTCACCCCCCGGTGGCTGGAATACTGCCTCACCGAGCAGAATGTGGACCGGTACGTCCGCTTCGGCGTCAACGTCTTTGGTCTGGATCCCCAGCAGGAACCCCTGACCATTGCCCACGAAGCCATCAACCACCTGGAACACTTCCTGTTCACCACCCTGGGACTCAAGAGCACCCTCCACGAAGTGGGTATTGGGGAAGAACACATCCCCGTCATGGCCCAAAAAGCCTGCTCCTCCAAGGGCAACGTGATCAAAGGCTTCCGTCCCCTGCTGCCGGAAGATGTGGTCCAAATCTACAAACGCTGCCTGTAAAAAGCAGTTGTATGATAAGAAACAGCCTTGCATAAATAAAAACCGCTGAAAAGCAATTTCTTGCTTTCCAGCGGTTTTTTCTATGCAGGGTTCTTTCGTTTAGGAGCTTATTTCACGCCAAATTCCTTGGCAATTTCCACCGTAGCCTTCAGGAAGGTATCGATGTCGCCGAAGTCATGGCAGTGCAGCGGGGATACCCGTAGCAGGCCCGTATGACCCAGGGATTCTACAATCCGTTTGGAGTACAGGCTGGTGTTGATCCGTTCAAAGACGATGATGTGGCGTTTTTCATAAGCCAGGCGCAGGTCGGTGTAGTCCACACCCTTCATGCCCATAGCCACTACCAGGTCACGGGTTTCGTCAATAGGACCATCATCGAAGTACACTTCTACCCCGGGGATATGGCGCAGGCCAGGAACGGTTTCGCTGCCTTCCAGCATATGTTCCAGCAGGGCTTCTTCCTGTTCGTGGGCTTTCTTCATGCCTACCACGTATTGTTCCCGGCGGCTTTCAGAATTGGTGTAGTGACGGCCCAGCCAGCATACATAGTCCACCATGGCGCTCATGGCAGCGAAGTTGGCATGGGGATAGGTGCCCAGTTCCCATTCCTTGGCATCCTTGCCGTTTAATTTATCATGGGGCAGCACAGCAGCCCGGTCAGAAACGTAGCCGTAGCCGCAGCCCCGGATACCCATCGCTTTATAAGGAGCAATAATCATGCCGTCCAGCTTCAGGTCGTGGGCATACAAAGCGGCGTGGGGCATATGCTGTACTGCATCGGAAATGATGTACAGGTCCGGTTTGATGGCCCGGGCTTTTTCGATGATTTCCTTCATGGGGAATACTTTGCCGGAAATGTTGGAAGCGCTCATGACGCTGAGCAGGCAGGTATCCTTGTCCACCAGGTTCACAATGGCGTCCACGTCCACCCCGCCAGTTTTGGGGTTGGCTTGGGCCACCCGCAGTTCCATGCCCATTTTGGCAGCATAGATGGCGGCAGCATCATAAGCGGACGGATGTTCGATGGAGGTGGTGACCACGTTCTTGCCAGGAACATTTTCAATAATGGCACGGGTAATGCTGAAGGTGGTCTTGGACGGGGTCAGTTCCGTTACCAGAGCCCCTTCGCCCGGTTCTGCACCAAAAATAACTTCCAGCAGGTCAGAAATGCCCTTGGCTTTCACTTCATGCAGTTGCTCGGATACGTCATGATAACGCAGGGGGCAGTCAGGAATCATTTCGTATTTGGCCTTGGCATCTACGCAGGCCTTCAGGCGCAGGGAGCCGCCGGAGTTTTCAAAGAACAGCCGTTTATGGCCGAACATATCCTCATCCATATAACAGAACTTGCTTTTGATTTCCTTTTGCAGCGCTTCATCAAATACCGGTTTATTTGCCATGTTATTTCCTCTTTTCTGTATAGTACCCGGACCGGGCAGCCCTGCGGCCCCCAGCCCGGATCAAAAGTCAGCGTTTCCGTATGCTTATTTGCTTCTATACCGTTCCATCAGCTGCAGCACCCGGTCCAGGGCGGCAATGGCATTGTCCTTGTCCTGGGAGAAGTTCATCCGGAAGCTGTGGGTGAATTGCGGGCCAAATTCCGTGCCCGGCGTCAGGGTCACATTGGCCATTTTCCGTGCAATTTTGGCAAAATCACTGATGCTTACATCCAAAGGCGGCAGGGTGGGGAATATGTAGCTGCCCCCTTCGGTCTTTCTTACCGAGCAGCCTTCGTGGGATTCTACCAGTTTAATCAGGGCATCGCGGATTTCCTGATGCTGCCGGATCCGGTCAGCCAGCCAGCCTTCCGGTTCGTTGAACCAGACCTTGAATACATGCTGGCAGTAGCCGGGAGCCCGCAGGGTAACAATGGCCTGGAGTTTTTCCATCCGGTCAATGATCCAGCTGGAACCAAAAGCCGTACCCAGACGGAAACCGCTGAGGGATTCCGTTTTGGACGGTCCCATAATGGTCAGCATATTATCCGGTTTCTCTTCCAAGGCCCGGAGATGGGTGTAAGGATGGCCGTCAAAAATCTGACGGGAGTACAGTTCATCCACCAGCAGGGTTACATTGTATTTCTTGGCCAGTTTGGCAATGGTGGTAATTTCCTTTTCAGAATAAATCACACCAGTGGGGTTGTTGGGGTTGGAGAACAGGAACAGTTTTACGCCCTGTTTGAAGGATTCTTCCAAATCATCCAGGTTCACCCCAGCACAGGTATTTTGGCTCAGATAATCCAATTTAACCGGTACCAGTTCCCCTTCGAAGAATTCCACCAGTTTCCGGTTATCAAAGTAGTCCGGTTCCACAATGGCGACCTTGTCGCCCCGGCCTACCAGGCAGCCCAGTGCCAGGAACAGCGCGCCCTGGGTACCAGGAGTCAGGATCAGTTCCTTGTCCGGATCCACAGGAGCTCCGGTAAAGGCGGCCAATTTGGCGGCTACGTCCTGCCGAGGGTCTTCCCCGCCCCGGTATTCCGTGTACGCTACGCAGCTGCCCATGTTGAAGCCTTCAATGAATGCATCCAGAGAACCCGGTGTGGGTTTGTGGGCATCTACATCCCCGTGGGAAAAGTCCACTTTGGGGCCCGGCAGGGGTTCGCCCCGCAGGTCCAGCTGAGCTGCAGCCTGCAATTTTTCCTGTCCCGGTGCATTGTCAATTCCCAAGCGTTTAAATTTCTCCGTCAGTAAATCCATAATATTCCCTCCTGAATCAAAATTGATTGTGGTTGTTTCCATGCGTCACTTGCCAGGTGTTTTGCCAAACATCTCTTGTCTCTATTATAGAAAAGCCCGGCCCCAATTACCAATTGGTATTTAAGACACCTGTTATATCAATTTACTTATAGGCTAAGGATTCATTTCGGCTTTCAGGCCCGCATCTATACTGGATTCCTTTATTTTTTCACAAATATTTCTGTGTTTTTTTCCTGCGAAGGGAGATTATAATCCACCAAGAACTTTCCCGTACTTGGCCCCTTCCTCCTGGCAAAATTCCATAAAGGCCTTGGCCAAAGGAGACAAAGGCACATGCTTCTTATAGTACAGATTTACGCCCCGTACTGCCAGCGGGTCCGCCACCTTGTAGTACACCAGTTTGGGCGTAGCCTCCAGGGAACTGATTACCTCCGCCCGGATCATGGTCACCCCTTTGCCGTCCCGGGCAATAAAGTAGCTGGTAAGCATCTGGTCCATTTCCAGCAGTACCTGGGGGCGAATGCCCGCATTCCGGAACATCTTCTTGATGCGCTTATGGCTGTCGTTGCCCTTGGTCAGGAGAATAAAGGGATACTTCTGAAACTCTGCCAGGGATACCTGGGGACAGTCCGGCTCCCAGTACCGGCCCTGTTTCACCTCTTCCCAGGAAAGCGCCGCCTCCCGGAGCCGTTGGTTCACCGGGTACTCTGCCGGCACCACCAGCAGCATCATTTCCGAATATAGGTAGCAGCCCTGGCATTTGCTGCCGTAGCTGGTATCCACACTGAGCACCATGTCCACCGTATCCTTTTGCAGGTACTGGACCAGGTCCGCCGTATTCCCTTCCAGTAAATTGATGTTGGCTGGCTTTTTGCTGGCCTTCCGAAAGGCATCCGCCAGTTTGGGCAGCTCATTGGCGCAGAAAAACGCCGAACTCCCAATGCGCAGGGTCCCCTGTTCCAGGCTTTGCAGGGCCTGGAGCTCCTTCCCCAATTTCTGCTCGATTTCCCGAATTTTCAGGGCGCTGTTGATGTACTTGATGCCTGCTTCCGTCAGCGTCAGGGGCGTTACCCGCCGGTTAAAAAATTGCAGCCCGTACCGCTGCTCCTCCTTTTTTACAATGGCGCTGAGTGCGGGCTGGGTTACAAAGAGCTTGGCCGCGGCTTTGGAAAAGCCATGTTCCTCGTACACCGCCAGCACATATTCCATTCCTTTTTCCATAGCGCTCCCCTTTCTTGTATTCTGCACATTGTATACTTTTTACCGAAATAAATCTTGTTGTCTTTGATTATACTCCTAAAAAGCAAGTATTTATGCCCTTTTCCCGTTTTTTCCCATACGTATTTTTGTATAAGGTGATATCTATTTACATATTGGCAAAAGGCCCTTGTTTTTTTCTATAATATTTTTAGCTAAGAATCACACGCATGGAAGCCGGGCCGTCCGCCAAACATCCCCGGACTACAAGGGAGGTTTTTTTCATGAAGAAACTCATTCATATGGCATTATGGAAACAGATTCTCATCGGTATCGTTGCCGGCATCCTGGTGGGCGTCTACGCACCCGGTGTGGTACCCCACATCAAGTTCCTGGGCGACATCTTCCTGCGGCTGTTAAAAATGCTGATTGCACCTTTGGTGCTCTTTACCCTGATCAGCGGCGTGTGTAAGATGGGCGACATCAAGCGCCTGTACACCGTAGGTATCCGCATTGTCTGCTATTACCTAATTACTTCCGCGGTCAGCGCCGCTCTGGGCCTGTTGTTCGCCCTGTTCACCCAACCCGGCAAAGGCGTAACGGACCTCTTGACTTCCGAATCCGGGAAAACCGTTTCCTACGATTTTCTGTCCAACATGATCCAGTGGATTCCCACCAACATTTTTGAATCCCTGGCCAAAGGCGACACCCTGCAAATCATCATCTTTGCCCTGCTCACCGGTATTGTCCTGCTGCTGTTGGGCGACGAATGTGCCGGCGTTGTCAAACTCATTGACCAAGCCGCCAACGTGATGTTAAAGATGACCGACCTGGTCATGAAATACTCCCCCATCGGGATTTTCGCCCTGATTGCGGACATGATGACCACCATCAGCGGCCGTATGCTGTACCAGGTTGTAAACTTTATCGCCACCGACTGGGCCGTATGCCTGGTAGTCATCTTCATCATCCAGCCCCTGCTGGTACAATTCCTGGGCCGGCTCAGCGCCATCCAGTATCTGAAGAACGTAGCCCCCATTATGGTTGTGGCTGCTTCCACCACCTCTTCCGCTGCTACCCTGCCTTTGGAATTAAAGATTGCCAATGAAAAAATGGGCATTCCTGAAAACATCTACGGCTTCTGCCTGCCCCTGGGCAATACCTGCAATATGAACGGCATGGCCTGCGGCATCGGCGTAATTTCCGTCTTTGCATCCAACCTGTTTGGCGTACCCATTACCATCGGGGCCTGTGTCCAGTTCATCTTCCTGGGCCTGGTACTTTCCGTAGGGGCCGCTGGTGTAAAAGGCGCCGGGATTGTCATGTCCTCCGTGCTGCTGCAAACCGTAGGCATGCCCCTGACCCTGGTACCCTTGCTGGCTGCCGTATGGCCCATCCTGGACATTGTCCATACCACCGCCAACGTTTCCGGCGATATGGCTGGCACCATCATCGTAGCCAGATCCCTGGATTCCCTGGATGTGGAAAAATTCAACAGCTAATACTCCAAAAATGCTATACCGTTGCTGCCCCGGACTGGCCCCTCCAGTCCGGGGCTTTTTCCTATTTGTCTCCTCCAAACGTGGAGGAGATGCCGACGCAGTCGGCAGAGATAGTTCAAACCCAATAGGCTCCTTCAGTGGTGGCGGCGAAAGGCGTCGAAGAGAGTTTAGCAAATGAAGAACATCGAGTAAATTTTATTTTAACGAGGGTATTTTTTGCGGCCGCAGGCCGACTTGCCTTCCGCTTACCTGTTCGCGCAGCGAACAGGAGAAGGGGAAGGGTGGCTGCGCCCAAGAGTAAAACGCAGCCGGGATGGGGTTCAAAAGTAGGCTGCCTGCACCACACCCGTTGAGAACGTCGACCAAAAATCCGGTACAGAGTTTTCTCCAGCTAAAAATTGCCCTTGGGCAATTTTTCCGTTGTTGGACTACCTAACGGTCCGCACTAGCCCCAAATGGGGACAAACCTTTCCCCACACAGGGGGAAAATGCCGCAACGCGGCAAAAGGGGCTTTCCCAGCCGTCACCCAAGCCTTTGCGGCCGACCGCCGCATACACCTAGCCCCGCTCCAGTTATAGAGCGGGGCTAGTATGGGGTCATACCTCACCCAGTATTATTCTTGCGGCTGAAAATTTTCAAATGCCATGTTCACTGATAACCAAGATTGGGCCAAGGGCAGGAGTCGTTTGCCGTTGGGTGTCAGTTGGGTGCCCCGGGAGCCTTGCTGCCGCAGGACCAGCTGAGCACCTACCTGGCGTTCCAGCTGCTTTAGCCGATAGCTGACGGTAGCCTGGGATACATAAAGCACCCGGGAGGCTTCACTGATATTATTGACCTTAGCAATGGTCAAAAACGTTTCTACCAAATCTTTTTCCATAGGGGATGCCTCCCATCTCAAATTATGGCGGTTTCGTTTTGGGTAACAAGAAGCGATGCTTCGGCAGAGGGGTTCAAGAAATAGAAACAGAGGGTTTTGAACAAGTCCAGAAGCATCGCTTTCAAGTTTCACAAGCAATAAGCCAATAAGGCGGAAGAAAACAGATTAGAAGCCGTATAGTTCGGCGGGATTGTCGGTCAGAGCCAGGCGTCTCAGCCGGTCACTGGGCAGCCATTGGGCTAGCAGTTCCACCAATTGGAATTCGTCCGGCTTTTTCTTTTCCGTAACATGGGGGAAATCCGTCCCCCAAACAATCCGTTGGGGAGCAAACTCGGCAATGGTACGGGCAGTTTTTGTAGCATCCACCCAAGGATATACGCTGGTGGTGTTCAAATAGGGACCGGTGAGTTTAATCCAGGTGTTGCCTTTTTCCAGCATTTCCTGGATGAACGTCCAAGCCGGGTCTTTGGTGCCCAGCACCGGATCCAGGCGCCCCATATGGTCAATGACAATTTTGCAGTCCATTTTTCGGATGACGTCAGCATGCTCGGCAATTTGGGCGGCGCTCATATGCAACTGGATATTCCAGCCCAGGTCTTTTACCCGTTCGCTGAGAGGGTAGCAGTCATCAAAGGAAACAACTGCATTTTTTGGGTTCCATACGCTAAAACGCAGCCCCCGTACCCCGCCTTCATGGAGCCGTTCCAATTCCTTATCGCTGACAGTGGCATCTACGACGGCAATGCCCCTTACGTTGGCCGGCCCGAACTTCTGGATGGCGTCTAGCAGGCAGGTATTGTCCTTCCCAAAGGGTTTCGCCTGGACAAATATGGCTCTAGGCAATTCCAGCTTTTCTGCAAGATATTTATAGGTTTTCACAGTGCCAATCTGGGAAGCTGCCTTACCATCATTGGGGAAAGCAGGATCAATAATGTGCAGGTGTGCATTGCATGCCTGGGGCGGCATGGTGAAACTGAATTTGTTTGTGCTCATAATACCCACAACCTCCGTTATTTTGTTAAGACCATGGTATCATGAGTGCTATGTAATAAAAAAGCAGTTAAATGGAACGATACCGCAACTTTAGGTTGCGGATTTTTTATGTCCTTAGATGCAACCTTTGGTTGCAGACTTACAAATACAAAGTGCTTTTCATTACATGGATGAAACGGTAGCATGTAGGTGAAGGCAAGATTCGGTTGATAATTCACTGAATTTTAGAAATGCAATAAAAGGAGGCAGTTCAATGGGAAAGACAGCCATTGTAAAAATTATGGAGCGTGCATCTGGCCATCCTGTCAAGGTAGGGGAACGGGTCTGGTGCCATGTGGACCTGGCTTCCGCCAGAGACTTCGGCGGTGCCAACTGCGTGCTGCAGTTTGAAAAGGAAATGGGCAAGGATGCCAAGGTATGGGATCCCAATAAAGTAGCCTATACCTTTGACTTGCAGACACCCTCCCATTCGGAAAAGGTATCCAATAACCAGAAAATCATCCGGGAATTTGCAAAAAGACAAGGTATTCCTCATCTGTTTGACATCAACCACGGCATCGGCCAACACGTTATGCTGGAAGCCGGCCTGATCAAACCGGGGGATGTGGTCCTGGGCACGGACAGCCATATGAACCTGCTGGGTTCCGTAGGCGCCTTTGCTACCGGCGTTGGCAACTCTGACGTAGCAGCTGCGTATGTGAAAGGCCTGTGCTGGTTCCGGGTTCCGGAAACTATGAAAATCAACATCACCGGTCATTTCAAAAAAGGCGTGTGTATGCGTGACCTGCTTACCAAGATTGTAGGCGACCTGGGTGCCGGCGGCATGGACTACCTGGCAGTGGAATTCACCGGCGATACGGTAGAACGGGCTACTCTGGCAGAGCGGATTACCCTGTGCTCCATGGTAACCGAAATGAGCGGCAAGGTTCCCCTGATTATGCCCAATGGCCCTGTACTGGATTGGCTGGTAGAACGGGCTGGGAAAGAAGTGGTGGACCGGGTGAAGGCGTTGTCTGCTGACCCCGATGCTGAGTACTGCCAGGTTCTGGAATACAATGTGGACGAATTGGAGCCCATGGCCTCCTGCCCCGATGCACCGGATAATGTAAAGACTGTCCGGGAAGTTGCTGGTACCCATGTGGACCAGGTTCATATCGGTTCTTGCTCCAACGGCCGCTACGAAGATATTAAAGCTGCCCATGACGTGCTTATGGCAGGCGGCGGTAAGATCAATCCGGGCACCCGGGTAATCATCACCCCCTGCACCACGGAAGTGGAACTGCAGTGCCTGAAAGACGGCTTCGTTACGGATTTCCTGAATGCCGGCATTGTTTTCACCAATCCCACCTGTGCCCTGTGCACAGCAGAACATTACGGTGCACTGCCTGCAGGGGATGTGGGCGTAGCCACCAACAACCGGAACTTCATAGGCAAAGTGGGCAAGGGGAGCCATACCTATCTGCTTTCTCCCATGTCTGCCATGGCTACTGCACTTCGGGGCTGCATCACTGACCCCCGGGATATTTTGAAATAGGGAGGAACGCAGAATGAGCAAACAAATTGGCCGTGCCTGGGTATTAAGCGATAACGTAGATACGGATTTGATTTATCACAACAAATATTTGGCGGAAACAGACCCCAAGCAAATGCCCCAATACGCTTTTGAATATTATCCGGGCATGGAAAACTTTGCCAAGGAAGTAAAACCTGGGGACTTTGTTGTAGCTGGTAAGAACTTTGGCTGCGGTTCCAGCCGAGAACACGCCGTATACTGCTTGAAATACGCCGGAGTACCCTGCATTTTGGCAGAAACCTGTTCTCGAATCTACTACCGGAATGCCATCAACAACGGTTATCCGGTCCTGTTCGTCAAGGGCTTGTCCCAGGGCATCAAAGACGGCAAGATCAAAAACGGCGATACCCTGGAAGTTGACCTGTCCACCGGGGAAATCAAAGACCAAAACACCGGTGTGGTTTTCCACGGAGATGCCGTCAGCAACCTGGAACACGAAATCATGGAAGCCGGAGGGCTGTTCCCCTATATGAAAGCCCACGCCAAAGAAGACTAAGGAGGCACACGAGTATGGAATTAAAGAAACCGGCCCTGGTCGGTACGCTGGAATCCAGCGATGTGCAGATTAAACTGTTTCCCAATCCGGGAAAAGGCATTGATATCGATTTGCAGAGCGTTGTAAAAACCCTGTTTGGTGATGCTATCGAAGCTACCATCCGGGAAGTCCTGAAGAATTTTGACGTAAAGGACGCCAGAGTAGAAGTGTACGATAAAGGCGCCTTGGATTTTGCCATCCGGGCCCGCATGGAATGTGCGGTCTGCAGAGCAGCTGAAATCCATTACGATTGGGGAAAGGAGGATCAACATGGCCAAAACTGAGCTGATGCGGACCTCCCTCTATGCTGGAGGTACCAGTCCTGTGAAAATGATTCAGGCTGGCTTCTATAATGAAGACTGCCTGGTTTACGACCTGGAAGATTCCGTTTCTTCTGGCGAGAAAGATGCTGCCCGTTTCTTGGTCTACAACGCAGTGAAATACCAGCGCCCGGCCGGCAAATATATCCTGATCCGGGTCAATGGCCTGTACTCCAAAGAATTGGACGAAGACCTGGAAGCAGCAGTACGGGCACAGCCCGACGCCATTCGCCTGCCCAAGGTGGAATATGCTGAGGAAGTCAAACGGGTGGATAAAAAAATTACTGCCATTGAAAAGAAGGCCGGCCTGCCTGTTGGCGGAATAGCCCTGTGGTGCAATATCGAATCCTATTTGGGCGTACTCAATGCCCGGGAAATTGCCAAGGCCAGCCCTCGGGTGGCAGCCATGGCCCTGGGTGCCGAAGACTTTACTGCCAGCATGAGCGCCCAGCGCACCAAGCCGGGTTGGGAAATCTTCTACGCCCGGAACACCATCCTGATGGCCTGCCGGGAAGCCGGTATTTCCGCCCAGGACGCCGTGTTTTCTGATATCAACGACAGCGAAGGCCTTCAACGGGATCTGGAAATGACCAGAACCCTGGGCTTTGACGGCAAAACCTGCGTGCATCCCAGACAGATTGACAAAGTAAACGCTTGCTTTACCCCTTCCCGTAAGGAGATTATCAATGCAGTCCGAGTGCTGGAAGCTTTGAAGAAAGCTGCCCGGAATCATACGGGCGTTTGCACGCTGGACGGTGGCATGGTGGATAAACCCATGGAACTCCGGGCCCGCTCCACCTTGGCCAAAGCAGAGGCTGCTGGAATCAAGATCGGGGGTAACTTGTGATGATAGAAAATAGTTTAGGACGCAAACTGCCGGAAAAAATCGGCGATTATGTAGTAAAACCCTATCAGGGCGCCTATGTAACCCCAGCCCGGAAAGGTCCTGTGGTTACCAAGCGTACGGCAGGCCATAGAATTCCCGGAGATACCAAACTCCTGGGAAGCTTGGAGGAAGCTATCAAAGCCTCTGGCCTGCAAGATGGCATGACCATCTCCTTCCACCATGCCTTCCGGGAAGGGGACAAAATCATTGGTCAGGTACTTCTGGCCATCCGCAAACTGGGCATCAAGCATCTGCGTTTTGCCCCCAGCGCCGTGGTCAACATTTCCCAACCCTCCATTGTGGACTTTATTGAAGACGGAACCATCGACCGGATTGAAGCCAGCGGTATCCGCGGCCAATTGGGGGATGCTGTGTTGGCCGGTGAAATGGAAAAGCCGGTAATCCTCCGTACCCACGGTTCCCGGCCCCGGGCTATCGAAGCCGGCGAACTGCAGATTGACGTAGCCTTCATCGGCGCTTCTGCTGCAGACGATAACGGCAACTGCACCGGCCAAATCGGCCCCAATGCCTGCGGCTCCCTGGGTTACTCTTTCGTAGATGCCCAAAATGCCGGCTGCGTGATTGTCATCACCGACAACCTGGTGGAATATCCCTGCTGCCCGGTAAGCATCAGCCAACAGTACGTGGATTATGTGGTGAAGGTGGATTCCATCGGCGATCCTGCCAAAATTGGCGCAGGGGCTGCTCGGCTCACCAAGAACCCTCGGGATCTGATGATTGCTGAACGAACTGTGGACCTGATTTCCGCTTCCCGCCGCTTCAAAGACGGCTTCTCCTTCCAGACCGGCGCCGGCGCCATCCCCATTGCCATTACCAAATATCTGGCAGAACGGATGAAAGAACGGGGCGTCAAAGCCAGCTTTGCCCTGGGCGGCATTCCCGCAGCCATCATCGATATGTATGATGAAGAACTGGTGCGGGTGGTTGCCTGTAGCCAAAGCTTCGATAACGTAGCAGCCAGGGCCATTGTGGATCGTCCTGGGGTTATCGAAATTGACAACGCCGACTATTCCAATGCCTATAACAAAGGCGGCTATCTGAACCGGGAAGACTTCGGCGTACTGGGTGCCCTGGAAATCGATACGGACTTTAACGTAAACATCCTCACCGGATCCTCCGGCGAAATGATGGGCGGACTGGGCGGCGGCCCGGATGTAGCCGGCGGCGCAGCCATTTCCATTGTTACCATCCCCATCATCAGAGGCAGAACTCCTTCCGTGGTAAAACATGTGTTTACCCTGTGCACCCCCGGTGAAACCGTGGCAGCAGTAGTAACCGAAGCCGGAATTGCCTTGAACCCGAAACACCGGAATTACCAGGAACTGAAAGAAGATTTGGAAAAGACCTCTTTGAAACTGGTAACCATTGAAGAACTGCAGCAATTGGCTGAATCCCTGACAGGCGTCTATAAACCCATTGAAACCACCGACAAAGTAGCCGCCATTGTAGAATATCGGGACGGCACCGTGCTGGATGTAATTCGCCAAATCAAAAAGTAAACAGGATTATCCACACGGATGCCCCTTGAAGGCTGGTGCAATGATGAGAAAAACATTAGCTCAAGTCTTGGCGGACTATGCAGTGAATCTGCACTATGACCAATTGCCAAAAGCCTCCATCGAGCGCGCTAAAGAAGTTATTCTAGATGCCAGTGCCAACTTCATCAATGGACGATTTGATGCAGCTGCAGTACCCCTCCTGCAATATGCAAAATCAATCAGCGAAGAAGTTAAAACTGAAGCTACTTTCACTTTTTTGAGCGAGCAGGATTACGCACTTTCTACACGTGCAGCGATATTCGCTTATTGCGCAATGGGCAGAATGGCAGATATGGATGATGGCTTTAGTAAGGCAATGGGCCATCCTGGTTCGTTTCTGGTTCCAACATTACTGATAATGGGCAAGCTGCATAAAATCTCAGGTAAAGAAGCTATTGCAGCCCTTGTTGCTGCGTATGATGTATACGCACGGATTGCTGAAGCTTTAAACCCCTATATGCATAGGGAAAGGGGATTTGATGCAACCGGTGTATGTGGTTCTGTAGCAGCTGCGGCATTATTGGCCAGAATAATGAAATGCGATTCTGGCCAGGCCGCAAATGCTATGGGTTTAGCAGGGACTTTTTCTGGAGGAATTATAGAATGCCAGCAAGATGGTACCTCAGGAAAGTATCTCTGTGGAGCCTGGGCTGCGCTTAATGGTTTGCGTGCAGTAGATTTGGCAAGAGCTGGATTTACTGGATCACCGCAAATTTTAGAAGGGAAAAGGGGACTTTTCCAAGCCTTTCAAAGCAGCCATGGTTTTGAGACTGATCACGTATTGGATAGTTTAGGGAAGTTGTTTAAAATTAATGAAGTCTATTTTAAGCGGTTTGCCTGCCTGCGAGGTGTTCATGCAACTTTGGATGCAGCTTTGCAGTTAAAAGAAAGCTATCACCTGGTTCCTGAGCAGATTGAAAAAGTGGAAATCAGAGCATCCAGTTATTTGCTTCGTTTTGCAGAACCTTATCCCAAAACTGAGATTAGTGCACAATCCAGCCTGCCTTTTACAACAGCGGTAGTACTGCTTTATGGAAAGTTGGATTCCGCAGAATTTTTGAGAGAATGTTTAAAAGATGAAACTGTGTCTCGCTTTGAAGAACGAATTATCGTAAAATATGATTCTGACTTAGAAGCATATTTAAAAGAACATCCTTCACATTTTAGTGCCAGTAAAGTAGTTGTCTATACAAGCAGTGGGAAAATTCTGACCCACACTCAGCATATACCCATAGGAGAAACAAAAGAGACGAAATTCGGCTGGGATATGGTGGCATCAAAATTTACCCATCTTGTAGAAAAAACTCCATTTGGAGTTCTAAATCAGCAATATATTCATCAAATCCAGCAGTTAGAATATTGTAATGCTTTATCAGAAATATTTGTACTAAAGTAATAATCTGATTTGTTCTTACCCAACTGAAGTCAAGCTTTTATGAATACCCTATTTTTAAGGAGATGTTGAGCGTGAAAGTCACATTAGATTTGTATGCAACTGTTGCTTTGGCACTGTTCTTTTTCTATATTGGCAGCATTATCAAAAACCATCTGAAGTTCTTGCGGAAGTTTTGTATTCCTACACCCGTTGTTGGTGGTATCCTTTTCGCCGTCATTAATCTGATTTTTCATCAATACAACATTTTGCACTTAAAGCTGGATGCAGTCTTTCAAAACCTTTGCATGGTAGCCTTCTTTACCAGCATTGGGTATTCTGCTTCTATGAAAACTGTGCGGAAAGCTGGAAAACCCATTATTTTGCTGACTGTAAGTACTGCCATTCTTATTACTATGCAGAATATTATCGGCGGTTATACTGCTGTTGCTCTTGGCCTGCCCAAATTGCTAGGGCTCTGCCTTGGGTCTATTCCTCTGGTTGGCGGTCACGGCAATGCTGGCGCTTTTGGTCCGCAAATTCAGAGTATGGGTATTAATAGTGCTACAACGGTTGCAATTGCAGGGGCAACGTTTGGCTTAGTATTCGGTAGTTTATTAGGCGGCCCAGCAGCTGACTTTTTGATTAGAAAATTTAAGCTCAGTGGTACGAATGTAGTGGAAAAGACCTTAGAAGTGGAAAACGAAGGCGAAGGCTCTACAGACGAATTGAAAATTTCTGAAAAAGAATTTATCTCTCATGTGATGCTGATGGCTTTCCATATTTTCATCTCGATGGCCTTTGGTGTTGTATTGAACGTATTGATCAAAAGATCCACTGGCATTACTATTCCAGTTTTCCTTTGCTCCATGCTGGTGGCTGTGGTTATTCGAAACATTTCCGATTATACACATCTCTATCCCACCTACGAACGGGAAGGAAATATCGCAGGTTCTATTTCCTTGAATATTTTCCTGGCTTTGGCAATGATGTCTGTAGAACTGTGGCAGCTGATTGATCTGGCTGTTCCCATGGCAATCATTTTGCTGGTGCAAGTGATCACCACTACCGCTTATGTAGTACTGGTTACCTTCCCGCTGATGGGTAAGGATTATGAAGCGGCTGTAATGTGTGCAGCTCAGATTGGCTATGGTTTTGGGGCAACCCCGAACGCTATGATGAACATCGCTACTGTTGAAGAAAAATACAGCCCCGCACCACAATCCAGATTGGTTGTACCCTTTGTAGGCGGCCTGTTCACTTCACTGATTAATGCAGCATTGATTACCACCTTTATCAATCTGTTTGCATAAGGTATATGGAGGCATTCGAATGGAAGAAACAAGTGTAAGCAAACTGGTGAATTTGTTTGATGATATGTCTTATGAGCAAATTCCCCCAGATATTCTAAAGTTAACCAAAGAATACGTTGCCGATTTTATCGGAATCTTTTGTGCCAGCACCAAAAAGAGTATGTCTCGTCAATTGCATGAGGCGTTAAAAGACAAACTGGGCGAAAAGCCTGTTGCTGAGGAACTTGCCATGTGGATGGCAAGTTCCGCCAGAATGTTGGATATGGATGATGGCCATCGTTTTGCCATGGCTCACCCTGGTGTTGTAATACAGGCCACAGCTGCTGCCATGGCTATGACTCTGCCCAAAGAAAAGGTGGATGGGAAAAAATATCTGGAAGCCATTATTAAGGGCTACGAAGTATATTGTTGGCAGGGCCGGGTGATTAATCCGTCTGCTTATTTGGAAAGAGGCATAGATGCCACCAGTGCCTGCGGCGCTGCTGCTGCCGCAGTGGTTGCTGGAACCTTGATGGGCTTTTCCAAAAAACAGCTGGTGGATGCCATTTCCTTGGCTGCAGCCGTAATTGGCGGGTTAAATCAAAGTGCAATTGATGGATCTGCCCAAAAGTATCTTGTGGCTGGCTTTGGCGCGAAAGTGGGAATTGCCGCAGCTCAAATTGCAGCTTATGGTTTAGGCGGGCCTTCCCACGTATATGAAGGAAAATTAGGCTTTGTTAACGCCTTCTCGGCTCATCCAGACCGCGAACTGTTGGAAGAACCGAAACTGCGCTGGGATATTCAATATGCATATATGAAGATTCATGCCTGTGTACGACGTATCCATGCCACGTTGGATGCTGTGAACAAGATTATGTCGGATCACCAGCTGCGGTTGGAAGATGTAAAAACGGTTCAGGTATTTGGCGGACCTTTCCTTTATGATGCAGGAACCTACGACCCCAAAGACAGTGCACAGGCACAGACCAGCGTTCCTTATGCGGTGGCAAATCTGTTAAAGTTTGGGGTAGTACGCGATGACTATATGGAAGAAAATTTGCAGAACCCTGAAATTGCTTCCCTGTCCAGGAAAGTAATCGTATTGCTGGATTCAGAAATTGCAGAGATGGCCAAAAAAGATAAAAGTTTGTGGGGCGCAGCCAAAGTACGTATTACGACAAACGAGAACAAAGAGTATGAAGTCTTGAAGAAAATTCCTGATGGTGATCGCGAATCTCCGTTCCCTCCAGGTACCATTGAAAAGAAATTCCTGGGACATGTTCAAGAAATTGCTGATGCAGAGTATGCAAAGCAACTTTGGAATACCCTTGAGTCGTTGGAACAAGTGACAAGTCCTTCCGATGTATTGACAGAAATGCTGCATCGGATTAAGGAGGCTAACTAACAATGGATTATATAATCCCTAAGCGTTTTGCTCATTTTATTGCGGAGACCACATACGAAAAGCTTCCGCAGGATGTTATTCAGATTGCCAAAGAAAGAATTATGGATACCTTGGGAGCTGCACTGGCTGGTGCCTCCCATTGGGAATATAAAGAAAACTTCCTGCAAGCCTGCAGGAAGTTTGGAAAAGGCGATACTGCTGTTATTACGGGTGGTGCAAAAGAGTTCCCGTTGGCAAGAGCGGCTATGATCAACGCTACCTTTGCTCATGGTATTGAGTTGGATGATGGCCATAAAAATGCAGGCGTACATTGCGGCGCCGCGATTATTCCTACAGCGTTGACGTTAGGCTCTGCACTGGGCTGCAGCGGTAAGGAAATTTTGACAGCCATTGTTATTGGCTATGATATTGTCTACAGATTAGCTTCAAATATGGCACCTTACCAAATCAAGAAGGGGTTTCATCCTTCTGGTAATGATGACACAATTGGCTCCATGGCTGTGGCCGGAAAATTGCTGAATTTGACGGAAAATCAATTGGAGCAAGGTCTGGGCCTTAGCGCTTTGTATGCCTCCGGTTTAATGGAAGCTACTGTAACAGGTCAGGCTTCTAAATGCATTCAGGTAGGGAATGCTGTATATAACGGCATTGCAGCCGCTTATTACGCTCAGGAAAATATGGAAGGTTCCCTCAGCGCCTTTGAAGGCAAGTCTGGATTCTTTAAGGCCAAGTCAGAAAATGTTGATCCTGAAAAGGTTTGTGAAGGACTTGGGGAGAAATTCCTGATTGGTGATACCTATAGTAAAATGTATCCTACTGCCAGACATTCCCAGCCTGCAATTGAAGCTGTCCTTGATTTGGTGGCTGAACATGGCTTCTCTTGGGAAGCTGTTGAAAAAGTATGGGTAGGGACCCACCAGGTAGCCTACGACATGACCGGTATTATCAAAGCTCCGAAGGATGCCGGAGAAGCTAAATTCAGCTTAGCTTACGGCGTTGCCCTGGCCTTGCATGAACACTGCTTTGGCATTGCCCATTTGGATGAGCGTTATACACAGGACCCCATTAATATTAAGCTCGGTAATTTGGTTACTGTCGCAGTTGATCCTGATGTTCAAAAACTTTATCCAAAGCGCAGAGGTGCCAAAGTAAAGGTCTATTTAAAAGATGGTACCGTGTATGAAAAGGAATTGTATGATTTGAAAGGGTCTCCGGGTAATCCCATTGGTTGGAAAGAACTGGAGCAGAAATTCCGGATTAATACTGAATCTGTGCTGCCTAAGAAGGAAGCAGATACATTGCTGGCTTTGATTCAATCCATGGATGAAGCCAGTCAAATAAACCCGCTGATGGATATCCTGAACACCGCCCGCTAAATGGTGGACGGGTTCAAGTCAGCAAACGAAGCACATTTTCGTTGTACTAAACGGATAAAGTTTTTCCCATAATCCGGAAGGATCTTTTCCTTTAAGGTAACCAAGGAAAATTGATTGCGAGCATCCAAACCAGCAATGGGGAATACGTTTAAATGATGTTCCGGATGAAGCTGATTCATTTCTGCAATGGAGGGAAGATACATAGTCCAGCAAATGCTGGCTGCATAATCCCGGGCGGACATCATAAAATGGATATCCAATTGGGTTAGCTCCATGACACAATTCAGCTGCAGGTTCCGTGCTTGAGCGTAATTTTCCAAGGCAATTCGAGAATTAAAGGTCTTGCGATTGAGAATAAATGGCACCTTCTGAAACATTGCCAGATCAACACCTTTTGCAAATTGCTCTTTGCAAGCAGGATAATTATCCGGAAAATATTGTGCCAGCATATTGTCAGAGATGACCAGGTACAACTGTTCATTCAGCAGCGGTTTGGATATTAACTGATGATGATCGACACCATCTTGATTAATGAGGACAAGATCCAATTCATTTTTTAAAACCCGATCCGTCAGTTCTTTTGAAACAGCGTACTCTACATCTAACAACACCTCTGGATAGAGAGCTTTGAATTCAGAAATCAACTCAGGAATTAACACCCGGTAGCGGCCTTCCGTTGTCCCTACACGGATACGGCCCTTCTTTGAAAGGCGGATATCTTCCAATTGGTTGTCCAGATTCTGTTCGAGAAATTGAACTTGCCGGAGCGTGTCTAACATCGCATGGCCTGCTGGCGTTAAAGTGAGTTTGGGGGTTCGTTCAAAGAAGGCAACATTATATTCCTGCTCCAGATTTTTAAGATATTTACTGAGACATTGGTGGGAAATATAAAGCTTATCTGCTGCATGGGAAATGCTCTTTTCTTCCGCAAGTGCAATAAAGTATTTGTAGTTGTTAAGCATAATGTGCTCCTTTCAAGATTTATATACTTATTTTATCGTTTCAAAGGCCTTCTTGCAATTATAAATTGCAAGAAAAAATAAACCATGAAATAAAAAGTTTCAGAACAAATTCTGAGAAAGAGGGTAATGATCATGACGAATTATAAACCCAATCGTAAAATCCCTGCTGTGTATATGCGCGGGGGCACTTCCAAAGCTGTTTTCTTCCATGCGGAAGATCTGCCGCAGGATGAAAAGGAACGGGATAAGGTGATTCTGAGTGCCTTTGGCTCTCCTGACCGCCGGCAGATCGATGGTATGGGCGGCGCCAACACATCCACCAGTAAGGTTGCTGTCATCAAAAAGAGCAGCCGTCCCGGTATTGACGTGGACTACGACTTTGGCCAGGTAGATGTTATGGCCCCCATTGTAGGCAAGACCATGAACTGCGGGAACATTTCCTCTGCAGTTGGCCCTTACTCCATTGATGAAGGTCTGGTCAAAGCCGTGGAACCTATCACCGAAGTGCATATCTTCAACACCAATACTAAAAAAGAAATTATTGCTCAGGTCCCTGTTAAAGATGGCAAAGCTGTAACCGAAGGAGATTTCGCCATTGACGGTGTACCGGGCACTGCTGCCAAAGTAACCCTGAAATTCGTTTCTCCCCAGGGCGCTGCCAGCGGCAAACTTCTGCCCACCGGCCATGTAAAGGACACCATTGAAGTAGAAGGCAAAACCTATGAATATAGCTTTGTAGATGCTGCCAACCCTGTTATCTTTGTGCATCCCGAAGACTTCGGCGTAAAGGGCACGGAAATCCCCAGCGAATTCAATGCACTGCCTAATTGTGCAGACATCTGCCGGAAACTGGAAGTCATTCGCGGCACTGGTGCTATTACCCTGGGCTTTGCCAAAGACCTGGAAGACGCCAAAAAGAACAGCCAAACCCTGCCGAAGATTGCTTTTGTAACCAAACCGGTGGATTACACCGCAGGCAGCGGCAAAGCCATTGGCAAGGACCAGATTGATATCGTGGGCCGCCTGTTCTCTGTAAATATGAAAATGATTGATGCCTATATGGGTACCGGCGCCATCTGCACCGTAACGGCTGCCAATACCCCTGGTACCATCGTCAATGAAATCGTTTGCGGAGACGGCAAGAACCCTTCCAATAAAGTAACCCACATTCGCATTGGGCATCCTTGGGGCATTATGGATGCTTACGCAGACCTGAAGGATAACCCGGATGGAACCCATACCGTGCTCAGCGGCAACCTGGATCGGACTGCCCGCCGTATTATGGAAGGCTATGTATACGTCCGTGATTGATGCAGCCTAAAGAAGCACCAGCTGCCTGCCTAGCAAAATACAAAAACACTCTCTTTAGGCAGGCCATAGGGGGAGCTGGGTGGAAGTAGAACGCAGCAATTGAGGAATATAGCAAAAGGACGAGAACAGAAATGCTCTCGTCCTTTTGTAATGTTTGTCATTGAAGTTGAGGCTGGGGGCCCGACCCACACCAATACCCCGCAGACCGCACGACCATTTATAAGCTCCAACCTTTATGCGGCCGCATCCAAACAGCCCACAAATTCTGCAAATGGCTGTTTGGTTAATAAGGCCTATGTGATAGCAGCCCAGGAATTGAGCCTACAAGGCGAAAATGACTGGCTAGCTGCGAACCCACTGGGGGAGCTGGCAGACACGTCAGTGGCTGAGTAAGGGAGTCGTATCCATTTCTCAAGGCCTCAGCTGCTGAGAAATGGAATATACGACCCCTGCGATAGTCGTCCAGGAACCGAGCCTGCAAGGCGATGGCGACTGGAATACGGCGAACCGCTCGGGGATTCCCGGCACTACATCACTTCAGGTCCGCTGACCGCACTAATATCCAAGCTGCTCAGCTGAGCATCCTGCTTTGAACCCCATCCCGGTCACGGTTTAGTACTTGGACGTGACCGACCTTCCCCTTCTCCTGTTCGCACCAAGTGACGAACAGGTAAGTAGAAGGCAAGCGGCCGCAGGCCGCAGAAGGAACACTCTCCGTCATCCCCTTTCCACCACCCGGTGGGCGGTCCCTCTTCCCCATAAATGTGGAAGGTAGTGGATGCCACCTGCGCCCGCTTGCGTGCGAGGTCAACTTCTAGAGAAAATACGCAATAATAATATACTTAATCCTGCTTATATACCCCCCACATTGTGCTCAGTAAAAAGTAAGTTTAGAAATATAGTGGTGCCTAATTGATTTCCTCGACCAAACGTGGGAGATGCGCCTATTCCAAAGCTATTAAAGGCGCAGAGGGGGCACGAAACTGCGGGAAGGTGCCTGACGCTAGAAAGGCGTATGGGTCCGTCTAGACTATCTAATGATTCAAGTGCCTATAAAGAATAGTGTTGTCTTTTGTGGATGATAACAAACACCCCTGGAACGGCCGTAAGCCATTTCAGGGGTGTTAAGGTTTTGCAAGTTTTAATTTGCCATATTCAAATTAATGTAGGCCTGCATTTCTCTGTAGGCGTCAAGGCTGTCCTGGAGCTGGGGCAGGAGCATGGCGAAGTCGTGGGACATGCCGGGGTAAACGGTCAGGGTGACTTTGACGCCGTCTTTGACGGCTTTGTCGGTGAGTTTGGTGCAGTCATCCAGGAAGAGTTCATAGCCGCCGGCTTGGATCAGCATGGGAGGCAGTCCGGTCAGGTCGCCGTAGAGAGGGGACAGGCGGACATCATTCAGGGCCATGCCTTTGGGGGCGTAGCTGGGATTGTTGATTTCATGCAGCATTCCTTTATTGATTTCTCCCAGGCTCAGGTCTTTTTTCACGTTGTCCTGACGGGACGGGGACTGGGTTTCCATGGTGGTCCAGGGAGAGGGGAGTACTAGCAGGCCGGGTTGGGGCAGGTTTTGTTTTTTCAGTTCCAGGGCCAGGGCCAAAGCCAGGTTGCCGCCGGCAGAATCGCCGAAAAGAATCAGCTCTTTGGGATTGGTGCCGCGTTTCAGAATGGTCTTATAGGCGGTGACCATGTCGTTCAAGGCTGCCGGGTACGGATTTTTGGGAGCAATGCGATAATCCACCAGGTAGGTGTCCTTGGCATTGGCCACCACGGATTGCCGTACGGCCAGGTTCTTATAGTCGTTGTTCAGGGGGACGATGTAACCGCCGCCATGGACCTGGAGTACGGTGCGGTTGGGGTCGCCTTTGGGGTTCTCCAGTTTCACCATATTCAGCTTTTTGACCTTGAACGGGGTGTAGGTCCAGCCATCGGGCACGGAAAATTGGGAAGTCTCCGCACCGGTAACGGCCACTTTGAAATAGGCATCCATCTCTTTGTAGATGTAGGCCTGCTTGGCTTTGTCATCCTGGATTTGGACGCCTTGCTGGTTCAGGGACCAGGCGGGGGCGGCACTGACGGAAAAACCACCGGCAAATAAGCTGAAACCTAACAAGCCGGCTGCAGCCAGTCTGCGCAATTTGAGATTCATACAATCAGCTCCTTTACATTTTTATGAAAATTCACTTGTAGGACACATTTTCTGTATCTATTATACGCCTAATAATTGTTAGAGTCCAAGTAATTTATAAAATTTATAGAATATTTTAGGGCTGGGAATGGTTCACCTCTCCAGCTGCAGATTGATCAAGTCCCTGATTTCGGCGTAGGAATCGATGCTGTCCTGGAGCTCCGTCAGGTTCCTGACAAAGTCGTTGGGCATACTGGGGTACACGGTGAAGGTGACTTTCACGCTGTCTTCAGCGGCTTTTTGGGCCAGGGCTTTACAGTCGTCCAGAAAGAGTTCATAGCCGCCGGCTTGCCTCAGCAAAAGGAAAACACCCCAAAGCTGGAGTTTGGGGTCCAGTCTTGGGGTGTTCTTTTAGGGCTGGTGCGAATACGTTCAAGACAGCCTTACTAAGGTTTTTTGCTTATTTGGCCAGGTTCAGATTGATGAAGCTTTGGATTTCGGCGTAGGAATCCAGGCTTTCCTGGAGCTCAGGGATACACATATTGAAGTCGTGGGACATATTGGGATAGATGGTCAGGGTGACTTTCACATTGTCTTCAGCGGCTTTTTGGGCCAGGGTCAGGGCGTCATCCCGGAACAGTTCGTAGGCGCCGGCTTGAATCAGCATAGGAGGCAGGCCGGTCAGGTCGGCTTTTACCAGGGACAGGCGCGGATCGCTAAGCTTCATTCCTTTGGGGGCATAGGTGGGGTGATTGATTTCGTAGAACATTTTCTGGTTGGTTTCGCCCAGGACCAGGTCTTTCTTTACATTACCCTGGCGGGAAGCGGATTGGGTTTCGAAGGTGGCCCAGGGGGAATCCAGCACCAGCAGGCCGGGCTGGGGCAGTTTTTCTTCCTTTAATTTTACAGCCAGGGCCAGAGCCAGGTTGCCGCCGGCGGAATCACCAAAAAGGACAATCTGCTGGGGCTTGGTGCCTTGGGCCAGTACGGATTTGTAGGCGGTCAAGGCATCTTCCAGGGCTGCGGGGTACGGATTCTGGGGTGCCAGGCGATAGTTCACCATATAGGTGTCTTTGGCGTCTGCCAGTACGGCCTGGCGTACGGCCAGGTTCTTGTAGCCGTTGTGCAGGGGAACCACGTAGCCGCCGCCATGGAGCTGCAGGACGGTACGGTTGGCGTCGCCTTTGGGATTGGTTAATTTTTCCAGGGTAACGTTTTGGGCCTGGTATTTGGTGTAGGTCCAGCCGTCGGGGGCAGCAAAGTCTGCGGGCTTTTGGGCGGGATGGAAATAGGCATCCATGCGCTTGGCCACGTAGGCCTGTTTGGCGGTGTTTTCTTCAATTTTGACGCCGGGTTGGTTCAGGCTCCAGGCTGGAGCAGCGTAAACGGAAAGGGAGCCGGCAAAAAGGCTGAAGCCTAAGATGCTGGCGGTGATGACTTGACGCAATTTGGTATGCATTGGGGTACCTCCTTTGGTACAAACAAGATAGATTATTTTTATTATAAACCTGGAACCCGGCTCTAAGGCAAGAGTGTGAAGGCAAAAAGCTGATAGAATCTGGCTATCCTGGACTATACGCAAAAGCTATCGGTGCTATGCAGAAGGGGCAGTTGTAAATGCTTTGATTTCTACTATAATAGTAGAGTACAGAAAATTGTCTAGGAAAGTGTGAACGAGATGAGTGACGGAATTCGGAAAGGGAATCTGTGGAAGCAGATTCTGTTATTTGCCCTGCCCCTGGCGGCTACCACCATGCTGGAGCAGCTGTTCAACTCCACGGACGTGATTGTGGTGGGACGGTTTGCCAGCAGCAATGCTTTGGCAGCGGTGGGCAGCACCAGTTCGGTGGTGAATTTGTATATTACGATTTTTACGGGACTGGCCATTGGGGCCAATGTGCTGACGGCCCAGAACATTGGAGCCCGGAATCAGGCCAAGGTAACCCAGGCAGTGCATACGTCCTTGGCTCTGGCGCTGCTTAGCGGGCTATTGATGACCCTATTTGGGTACTTTACGGCGGAGCCGCTGCTGGTGGCCATGGGGACGCCGGCGGAAATCATGGATCTGGCGGTAAGCTACCTGAGAATCTATACCCTGGGGTCCATTTTCATCATGCTGTACAACTTTGAATCGGCCATTATGCGGGCCAACGGGGACACCAAAAGGCCCCTGTACTGCCTGCTGTTTTCCGGGGCACTGAATGTGGTGCTGAACTTGTTCTTCGTTATCGGCTGCGGGCTGTCGGTGGCCGGGGTGGCCATTGCTACGGTGCTGGCCAACGGGGTAGGGGCGCTGCTGCTCCTGCACTTTCTCCGGTCGGAAAAGAATATGGTTCAGGTGCGGCTGTCCTGGGTGCGGCTGGATATGCCCATGCTCCGGGAGATTCTGCGGATTGGGATTCCGGCGGCCATTCAGGGGGCCATGTTCAATGCGGCCAATGTGGTAATCCAGACTGGGTTCAACCAGTTGGGGGCAGACATTATTGCGGCCTCCACCATTGGGGTCAATGCGGAGATTTTTGCCTTCTACCTGATGAACAGCTTCAACCAGGCGGCGGTTACCTTCAACGGGCAGAATTTCGGGGCAGGGAACTACGCCCGGTGCCGGAAGTCCACCCGGGTGGCCATGATTCTGGCGGAAGTGATTTCCATGGGCTTTGTGGGGCTGCTGCTGGTATTCCGGGTGCCGTTTGCGGCACTGTACACCACCAGCCAGACCATCATCGAACTGGCGCAGGTGCGGTTAATCTACGTGCTGCCCTTTGAAGTGTTCAACATTATGATTGAAGTGTATTCCGGGTCCCTGCGGGGGCTGGGGTATTCTTCCGTGCCGGCGGCTATGTGTGCCATTTTCGTCTGCGGCGTGCGGCTGTTGTGGCTGTTTTTGGTATTCCCCCGTTACCATACGTATTTCTGCCTGTTGGTGGTGTACCCCATCAGCTGGATCCTCACCAGCGGAGCGCTGGCGGTGTGCTACTACAGCATAAGAAGAAAGGTGTTGCCACTGAAGACGGTGGAAGCCTGAGAAAAAATAATAGCTTGGCAACAACTCCCCTCCAAAAGGAAAATGGCGGGGAGTTTTCTTATGGGAAGTTTAGAAGACTTTCTTCGGCAGCCTCTATGGCACGGGTAGATTTTCTTTTCAAATTCTGCTGCAATGTTGTAAAAACAACATACTTCTTTCGCCCTTATATGTATACTAAAATTATACAGAAGGCTGTAAGGTACAGCGGTAAATCGATGTATGCAGTTAAGAAAGGAAATTTCTATGGCAAATCCCAAAACTTTCCAAGTAGATATAGAAAAATGCAAGGCCCTGGTTCAGCTGAAAAGGGACTATTTCAGCGGCAAGCTGTCTTTTGAGGAGGCCCGTGAGCTTCTGGTGCAGCGGTTTCCGGTGGTGACGCCGGAAGAGTTCGCCTATGGGGAGCAGCAGCTGAAGGAAGAAGGGGTCACGGACCAGGATATGCAGGACCGGATGGACGACCTGCTCCGGCTATTTGAACCGGTCTTGCAGGTGCGGAAGCTGGACAGCCTGCCGGAGGGGCACCCGGTAAAAAGCTATCTGGACGAAAACCGGGCGCTGGAGCCGGTACTGGCCCAGGCGGAAGCCCTGCTGCAGAAAGACAAGTTCATCAAGAACCCCTGGCTGGAGGTATACGACAAGCTGCTGGCGTATATCAAACACATTACCCGGAAGCACAACCAACTGTTTCCTTTCCTGGAAAAGGCGGGATTTGACCGTCCCACCGCCGTGATGTGGGCCTTTGACGATGCGGTCAGGGACAAAATCCTGAAGGGCAGCCGCCTGCTGCAGCAGGGGAATGAGACAGAATTTCTGGCCTTTCAGCCAGAAGTGGTGGCCGACCTCCGGGATATTATGGGGAAAGAGGAAACCATTCTGTTTCCTACGGCGCTCCGGGTGCTGACGGAGGGGGACTTCCGGAAAATGCGCATTGGGGAGGAAGAAGTGGGCTTTGCCAACATCCCGGAACCGATGGGCTTTCTGCCGGAAAAGGCCCAGCCCCAGGTGCAGCGTGCAGCGGTGCCTCAGGGCTTTATGGGGGAACTGGACGCACTGCTGCAAAAGTACCAGGTGGGGAAATCGGCCCAGGAATTCCTGGACGTGGCCAATGGGCAGTTGACCCTGGAGCAGATCAATTTAATCTACCGGCATTTGCCCATTGACCTGACCTTCACCGATGAAAACGACATTGTAAAGTTCTACTCGGATTCCAAGGAGAGAATCTTTGACCGGAGCGCCGGGGTAATCGGCCGGGTCATGCAGAACTGCCATCCCCGTTCGGTGCTGCCGGTGGTGAACAAGGTGGTGGAGCTGCTGCGCACCGGGCAAAAGGATAAAATCGAGTTCTCCCTGCGGAAGAAGGGAATGCTGGTTCACGTGAACTACATTGCCGTGCGAGACGAAAGCGGCAAGTTCCGGGGCATCCTGGAAACCATGCAGAACATTGCCCCACTGAAAAAGGATTTCGAAGGGGACCTGGTGGAGGCGGTGCCGTCTTCCCATAAAGCAGAGAAAACTCCTGGGGAGCAGGAGAAGCCGGAAGCAAAAGAGGCAGCGGGGGCTGCCCAGCAGGATCCGGCGGAAACAGTGGACCTGTCCATTACCATGGCGGGGCTGATGGATAAGTACCCGTATCTGAAGGACTATTTCGTCACGCTGAACCCCATGTTCAAGAAGATGCAAAATCCCATTACCTTTGCGGCGGTGGGGCGGTTTGTAACGCTGCAAATGGTGGCGCAGCGGGGCGGCTTTGTACCGGAAGAACTGCTGGAAAAGGTACGGGCAGAGATTCGAAGACACCAATAAGCGGGAAATAGAAAAGGGGAAAACAAAAAATGACTTGCGGCTCCTATGGGGGGGAGTTCACAAGTCATTTTTGTGCATTGTGTTGGGATTATTAAGGGTGGCAGGCAGCTGCGCCTGTCGGGCTGCTCTTACAGTCTATGGGAGGAGTTCAGTACGTCCTTCATCTTGTGGGCAACCATTTGTTTGATGGCTTCGCGGCCCTTGCCCAGGTAGGAACGGGGATCGAAGTCTTCCGGATGTTCTGCCAGGTATTGGCGGATGGAAGCGGTCATGGCCAGACGCAGGTCAGTATCGATGTTGATTTTGCAGACGCCGAAGGTGCCGGCTTTTTTCAGCATATCTTCCGGGCAGCCCTGTGCGCCTTCGATTTTGCCGCCAAATTCGTTGCATTTTGCCACGAATTCAGGCAGTACGGTGGAAGCACCATGGAGTACCAGGGGGAAGCCGGGCAGCAGGTTGGTGATTTTTTCCAGACGGGCAAAGTCCAGTTCGGGTTTGCCTTTAAATTTGTAGGCGCCGTGGCTGGTGCCGATGGCGATGGCCAGGGAGTCAACGCCGGTGCGTTCTACGAATTCTACAGCCTGGTCCGGATCGGTGTAGGTGGCGTCTTTGGTGTTGACCTTGACGGCATCTTCTACGCCGGCCAGTTTGCCCAGCTCAGCTTCTACTACAACGCCTTTGTTGTGGGCATAATCTACTACCCGTTTGGTCAGTTCGATGTTTTCTTCGAAGGGATATTTGGAGCCGTCGATCATTACGGAGGTGAAGCCGCCGTCTACGCAGGCTTTGCAGATATCGAAATCAGCGCCGTGGTCCAGGTGGAGCACGATGGGCAGGTTGGTGTCTTCTACAGCAGCCTGTACCAGGCTCAGCAGGTAGGCGTGTTTGGCATATTTGCGGGCGCCGGCGGAAACTTGCAGGATCAGGGGAGATTCTTCCTCTTTGGCTGCGTCTACAATACCTTGGATAATTTCCATGTTATTGACGTTAAAAGCGCCTACAGCATAATGGCCTTCATAGGCTTTTTTGAACATTTCTTTAGAAGTTACTAATGGCATATTTGACCCTCCTAGATTTTTTCTACGGTACTCATTATACCATACCTGGGGAAAATTTTCCCTGCTGAATGTAGGCCAAAAAGTCGGCAGGCAGGGGCGCGGTAATCCGCAGGGGCGCCCTGGTCAGGGGGTGTATAAGCTCCAGGGTTTTTGCGTGGAGCAGGTGGCGGCTCTGGGGCCCCGGGGGACCGTACAGGTGGTCGCCTGCCAGGGGATGGCCGGCGTGGGCGCAGTGGACCCGTATCTGGTGGGTGCGGCCGGTTTCCAGGGTAAACTGGACCAGGTCATAGTCCCCAAAGGTCTCAAGGACCTGGTAATGGGTAACGGCCGGGGCGCCGCTGGGGTCCACCTGGCGGCGGATAATGGAGCCGGGAGCCCGGGCAATGGGGCCATTCAGGCAGCCCTTGGGCGGGTCCCAATGGCCTGTGGTAAGACCCCAGTATTCTTTGCGGAGCTTCTGCTGGCTGAGCATATGGTGGATGCAGGCGTTTTTGGCAAAAAGCACCAGGCCGGAGGTTTCCCGGTCCAGGCGGGAGACCGGGTGGATGGCGGCGGGAATCTGGTGAGTCTGGTAATACCAGGCTACCCGGCGGCTCAGGGCCGGCTGGGGGTCAGGACTGGAATTGTGGGTTACCAGACCGGCAGGCTTGTTTACCGCCAGCAGCACGTCATCTTCGTAGACGATGTCTAGAGCCGCGGGCTCGGGCTCCACGGCGGAGGTCTCGGGAAGAAATTCCCAGGTGACGGTGTCGCCGGGGCTCAGCAGCAGGTCCCAGGACGTGGGAGCGCCGTTAACCTTCAGGACGCCGGCTTCCTTACATTTCTTCCAATATTGCTGGCTCATACCCCACTGGAGCAGCAGGGTCTTCAGGCGTAGGGGGGACTTTTCAGGGCTAAGGGTTAGACTGGGCAAAGGGAACCTCCTTGGGGCAAGTGTTGACTATGGGGGAAACATCAGTTAAGATGAACGGGTGGAAAGAACGTACAGGCTTTTTGGCTGTACGGCTATCTACACCAATAATACGCAATCCACGCAGGAATGGGGATATTAAATGAACAAGAAGATATTGGCCTTGGCGGTGCTGGGCTGTACGCTTTTCAGCAGCCAGGCTTTGGCAAAAGACGCAGATTGGAACCTCCTGGGCGAAAACAAGTCCGGGGCTTACTATGTGGACGCAGCTTCCCTTAAACCGGTGGGCAAGGAAGCGGACCTGACCCAGGCTTCCACCAAGGCGGTATTTAAGGACAAGGCGTTTTTGCGCATTCTTAACGACCACTTTGCCAAAAAACTGAAGGAAAACGATACAGCGGCCGGTTGTGAGCTTATTGTAACACTGAATTCGGTCCAAAACACCTATAAAATTGACCAGATCAAAGTGGTATCGGAAAAGGGCAAGACCTTGGAGTCCAGAAAGCTCCAGGAGGAGTTCTCTCCCATTCCGGCCAGGACCTTTGTGGCACAGCTGAACCAGGAAGTGAAGGCCTGGAAAATCCAAAAAAGCCACCCCTTGACTGTAGGGCGGGTAAAGCCCGGGGAAAAGGGCAAGCGGCTGAAGGTGAAGAAGGCTTCCAGTTCTCCTGCACTCCGGGTGGGCAAGGCAACCAAGCCTAAGGCTGCAAAAGCAAAGGTTGTACCCGTGAAGAAAACCCAGAAAGGAACCAACTAACTATGAAAATCAGAGGCTTTGAAAAAATTACTTCCTATCAAAATATGGATTTCCCCCTGCCCAGCAGACAAACCAGCCGCAGCGCCGGCTACGACATCTATCTGCCGGAAGAAGTCACCATTCCGGCCCATACCCAGAAGCTGGTGCCTACGGGAATCAAGGCGTATATGCAGGACAACGAATACCTGGGTATCCACATTCGCTCCAGCATGGCTGTAAAACGCCATTTGCGCCTGGTAAATAATGAAGGGATTGTAGATGCGGACTACTACAACAACCCGGACAACGAGGGTCATATGCTGCTGGCACTGTACAATGACAGCGACGAGGACGTGACTCTGCAAAAGGGCGAACGGGTGGCCCAGGGGATTTTCTATCAATATCTGTTGGCTGACCAGGACGGCGCCACCCCCAAACAGGAGCGCAGCGGCGGCTTTGGCAGCACCAAATAAGGAGCGATGCGCAATGAGCGACAATAAATGGAAGAAAATGGCGGATGCGGTGGATACCATCGGCGACTGGGCCGGCTACCATATTTATGAATGGTTCAAGCTGTTCCCGGAAGCCAGGGTAACAGCCCTGCGGGAATATATGTACGTGAAGGCCCATCTGGTGCAAAGCTGCGCCAAAATGGTGGGCCAGACCTACAGCCTGGAAGAATGGAACGATTTTTACCTGACCCTGGGCAAACAGATGGAAGCTACCCCGGACTACAGCTACGGGGCCAATTATGAGGAAATGTGTGAGGCCCTCCACGCCTATGAAGGGCTGAGCCTGCCCCAGGTACGCCAGGTCTTTGCCAAACGGGCAGGAATCGGGGCTACCGTATATTCCCAGCAATTTGTACCGGAATTAACAAATTTGTTCAGCCGGTGCATGGCAGATTTACGAAAAAACATTAAATAAGGCAAAAAGTGACGAAATTTGCTCAAATCGGTTGACATTTCGGCGCAGAATGCCTATACTAAAACCATAAAATTTACAAGTGATAGAGGCGCGGAAACGATCAGTAGTTTTCTGAGGGACACCAAAGAGGAAAATGAAAGGCCAACCGCCGAAGCAGGACCGTGGGTACATGGCCGTGCTGGGCTGCAGATCAAGAATCTGCAGACTGTCGCCTTAGGGTGGAGAGCTATCAATGATGTGGAATGAACAAGAGCTTCCTGGCAAAAGGAACGCTTCTATTTCTATAAGTCATTGGGCTCGCTCAATGACTTATTTTTTTAGGACAAAAGGAGAGATGGCTTCATGGTAAAAGTATTGGTAAACGGTGCATTGGGTAAGATGGGTCATACGGTTGTCCAAACGGTACTGAAACAAAGCGATATGGAACTGGTAGGCGCTGTAGATGTATTCGGGGAAGGCAAAACCGTGGAAGGCACGCCGGTGGATACCGATCTGGCAGCTGCCCTGGCCGCCCACAAACCTGATGTAGTGGTGGACTTCACCCGGCCGGATGTAGTTATGAATAGTCTTCGGACCATCTTGAACGCTAAAGTGAACGCTGTAGTGGGCACCACCGGTTTTACCAAGGAAAACTTGGACGAACTGGATGCCCTGGCCAAAAAGAATGATGTGGGCGTGCTGGTTTGCCCCAACTTTGCAATGGGCGCTGTGCTGATGATGAAAATCGCCACGGAAGTGGCCAAGTATTTCCCCCAAGTGGAAATCATCGAAATGCACCACGACCAAAAACTGGATGCGCCTTCCGGTACCGCCGTACTGACGGCCCAGAAATTGGCAGAAGCCAGAGGCGGGTTTGTAGCCCAGGGCAATCCGGATGAAACGGAAAAGCTGCCCCATGCCAGAGGTGCTGAATACGAAGGCATGAGAATCCACTCTGTTCGCCTGCCGGGCTTTGTGGCCAGCCAGGAAATCATCTTCGGCAGCATGGGCGAAACCCTGACGGTCCGCAACGATCCTGTCAGCCGGGAATGCTATATGCCGGGGGTTATGCTGGGCTGCCGTACCATGGTTAACAAAAAAGGTCTTGTCTACGGACTGGACGCCATTTTATAACATATCTAAAAACAATCGCTAGGGAAATAGAAAGGGGTA
>OGCZ01000279.1_pt1 | contig 33071 bp, 44 predicted proteins | sample 1570211 | NCBI WGS metagenome assembly OGCZ01 (sample SAMEA2582158, study PRJEB24529) | metagenome | biome: Human gut stool | place: China | collected 2011 | reverse complement strand
GCTAAATTATTACAAATAAATAGTATTACAATGAAAATACAGTGGAAAATTATCAATTGCTCACCAAAGAAAACAATGTTATAAAACAAACAATGAATGCTTAACGGCATTCCCTTCTTTCGACTTGTTTTTTTGCCATAGCGGTCAACTTTTCTAGCAGTAAATCAGCGGCCCATTTTGGTTGTACTATTTCAGTCTGCGCATCAATACATACAATAGTTCGCTCCTGTCCCCTATTAACATTACTGTTAGCGCCTCTTTCATACGTCCAATCAGGCATAAGAAAAGCCTGTTGCCGAAGCAGGGGACCTAATTAATTTTCTCTATTGATTTGATATCCTCTATATAGAACCTATAGCACCTATCCTTTACTCCGGGAAATTCCAAAATAATAGATTCATCTTCCTCGTCTTCAATTTCACCAGCTGGATAATAATCAGCTACATACCCCTTCCAAATTTTTCCATTTACATCAGTTAGTTCTACATTTTGATTTAAATAATCATATAGTTTTTTCATTCTCGTTCACCCACCTTGGCAAGATAGGAGTTCCTTTCTTTGGATAATGGATTGTAAAGCCCGTAGTATCTGATTCTTTCTCTGTTCTTCTGTCACGCAACCGGCCAACTACCTTATTTCCTATAATTCTTTCAGAATAATTCCATTTTCCACTTTTATTATACATTATTTCCCCGGTTCATTGGTACTTATTAACCAATTCTGTATATGTCAACATTTTCTCAGTAGATCTGCATCAACTGTGCTAGTTCAGCCTGCGCAGGAAATTCCTCGCTAAGGACCAGCCAGCACTACCTAAAAAAACAGGTAGCTTTTTTCGTTCCTAATACTATAATGAAAATGAAGAAGGGGAAGGGCAGTGCCCTGTCCCTTGCTCTGTGTTAGCCTTTCAGATAAGCGATTATCGTAATTAATCCGGTCAAGATTGTAATTACATTCGCCGCTATCTGAAGGGCTTTTTCTATTTTTCCATTTGCTGGCAGTGCGGACTCAGTCTGCCAACAGTCCCGGGTGAGCCCCATCCTAGACCCGCTCTGCGGCCAGAGCGGGTCTTTTCCTTCCCCTTAACAGTGCGCGCCAAGCAGCACACTGTTAAGGAGAAGGCAATTGCGGCGCCAGCGCCGCAAAAAGCATGGCACCTTGTGCAGCTCCTTAATCCCCCCCATTCCCCACACGCAAAAAACAACCCCATCTGCAAGCAGATGGGGTTTCGCTTTTTTCTAAAGCACTATATCTTTGATTTGGCCAGCTGCCAAATCGTTCAATTCTAATGGCAGGAGTACTAGGATGAGGTTTTCAGACCAGCTTCATTCCTTGTATTTCCATTCCGCATCCCTAAAATAGGGAAAGAATAGGGAATTCTTACCACTCTGCCACGGTATAAGAAATGCTGCCTGCTTCAATCTTTTTCCCAGACCGAGTATAGACCATCCCGGTCCATCTGCCCGCCTGGTAGCCAGCACCTACATATGCTTTCCCACCTGCGGTCATGGCTCCCACTTTGATTTTATGGGTCTTTGCCAGGTCGATTTTATAGACGTCTACCTTCTGCCGCTCCGGGTCCGGTGATATGACCGTCCGGTCACTTTTCTCTGTGGCGGCTTTGGGCAAGGCGTCACTTTTCTTTTTAATGGCAGCAGCCGTTTCATTGGCGGCTTCTTTGACGTCCGGGGCAGAAATATAGTAGGTGACAGCAGGTTCTTTTTCGCCGCCGGACTGGATATGATAAATCTCTCGAACAATCTCTTTTGCAGTATCTGGCCTAACAGTAAGATTTTTCCGTACTTTCTCCGAATCCTGCATTTCGGTCGTCTCGATTATTTTCGGTTTTTTCTCACTTTTCTCTTTTTGCCAGGCAAAAAGGATGCCGAAAAGTAAAGACAAAACACATAGTCCAGTCACGGCAACAATGACCCGTTTTTTCATTTCAGGCTCCAAAAAATCGCCTCCTAGATTGAGATATAAGCGGTTTTCTGCCACAAGTACATATAAGTTAACACGCAGTACAGGAATTCCGCTCATATCTTAAAATAATGCGTCTATCGAGGTTTTGTATTTTTATTCCTCAACAACGGTTAAAATTGCATCGTTTCCAGCTTCGATAATCATTCCCGCCAGCTCCACGCCGTCTGCATTCTGCATTCTAAGACATCCATACGTAGGTTCCCACCCCTGGTAGTCTGCGTAGGGATCTTCCAGGTCGCTGCCGCCGCCATGGATATCTCTGCCGCGGGGATCCCCGGAAGAAATATAGAAATTTCCGTATGCGGGGCCGTAAGCCCCATTGGTAATTTCAGCAGATACATGATAATAGGTTCCATCTGGTAAGCTGCCCCGAGGATCACCTTCAGCATTGTATCCAGGGATGAAGTCATCGTGGCAATCCCATTCCCCGATGACTTCATAATTTTCGTTCATCGCGAACATTTTCTGTTTGGATCTTTGAAACTGGATTTCTCGTAACATTAGATTGTCCCTCCTCAAAAGGATCCGGCACCCCATCCTTATCCCTGTCATACAGGCATTTGATCAGCATACCGAACCCTGCTAAAAATTGCATGCCAGTCATGGTTACCAGCAACTCTTTCAGGGCAGGCAGGTCCACCTTGCCCTGGGCTCTCCAAAGGTAAACCCAGCCGGCAACGTATAAAAAGAAAATCAGCAGCACCAGGGAGATCAGCAATAAAATAAGCGCCCGAGGAAGTCCCCGAACGCTCATACGGTCCACTTTTCGCAACGCTTTTTGAACATGCTGTAAAATGGTCATTTTCTCACTTCGATATCTGGCAATGCCATAAACTCCTGATAAATTTTGTCCATGACGCCATTTTTACCCAGGCCGGCATAAGATGCATGCATAGCCTCAAAAGACCCTTTATCATCAGGTGTAGCATATCCCATCATGATATGAGCTTGATAAGCCTGCAGCATTTCATATCTCAAAAGACTTTGCAGTCCCTTTTTGATCAGCCGGTCTTCCTCTGCCGCCGCCTTCTTCTTGTCTCTGTAAGTGCGGCATTGCCCCCAAAGATACCCGCCCACGGCCGGCACAATTGCTTCAATGAAAAATCTCAGAATTTCGTCCACTTTTTCGCTCCCAAGTCTATCATTCTGCCCACATACCTGGACCGAATATTTCCCACATAGGCCTGTTCCCCTGGAACATAAACCAGATCTATATGATTTACCCCAGGATCCAACCGTACAGCCTGTCCCCCATGATTAAAGTATAACGGTTCATCCTGCCACAGTTCTGATTTCCACAGACGGCCTGTTACCACTAGGCGGCCATTTTCTTTTCGGATACGATATGGTATGAACGCCCATGAATATTTTCGGTCTACGTAATGAAGGTCCTCATTCTTTTCATGATCATGTCGGTGCCAATCCGTTCCGAGGCTGTCCGGATCCCGGCACCCCTTAAAGCAGAAGATTTTAGTGAACACACCTCTCCTGGTTTTATCAATCTGTATAAAGCCCCGAAGATGAAATGCCGCAAGAAATTGTGTAGGCGTCATACCGAAAGTCATAAGCAACTCCCGGAAGTTAAATAAAACCATACTTCCTGACTGCCCAACTACATATATGGTAGATGTTTGGCTTTCCAAGGCATCAAATCTGATTTGTTGTTTTTCTCCACAATAATCAATAGCCAGTCCGTTCCCATCTGGCAACAGATCAACAGTCAGTTTTTCCCCCTTACACCGAGGAATGGCATTTGGAAATATCACAATTTTACAATTGATCAATAGCATCTCCCAACCTCCAAATGACGGAATTCTTGTCTGCCAGGTTCTGGAACCAGGAATAGAGGTTAAAATAAAAATCACATTCAAGTTCATGATCCAAGCTTTTGTGACAGCCTCCACCACACATGCCATACACGGGGCATTTTCTGCATTTAGGAAACATATACTCGATCATTGCCGCCTGTTCTTCCAGCCATCTGCTTGTCAAATGTAAGTCTCTGATATATAAGCAGCTGACCGGCTTCCCATCAGGTCCTACCTTTTCTAAGCCTCTATGCACACAATAGGTTTCACCATATTGATAATTAGCTTCCAACCGCTCAAAAAGTCCTCGAAAAAGAGGCACCAAAGCCCAATTGATAATGCCCTTGTTATATCCGTCCAGTAGCTCTAAAATCAGTTCCTTCCATTGTCTTAGAATTAGTTGGTAATCCTCATGGGTCAATGCATAGGGGGCATTTTCCTGGGCTGTATGATGGACAATATGGGGGAAAAAGCCCAGAGGACGGCCAATGACTTTTTCTTTTTCAGCGAACCGTTGGAGAATAGCTCTAAAGTCTGTATTCCCGTGGTATATCGTTGTAGAAATTGCCAGTTTAGGATAATCCAGCAAGTGACTAAGAGGGTCATGGCCCCTCACATCAATGGGAGCGCCGTCATAACTTAGGCACAACAAAAAGTCATGCTGCCTGAAGTATGGCAGGTATTTGTCTAAATCCACTCCGTTGGTAGCAATTGCAAAATGTGCTTTGGGGACCGTTTGTACGACTTTTTGGACCGTAGAAAAATATAGTGTAGGTTCTCCTCCCATGAATTTTACCTTTAGGGGCCCGTCTTTCTGTAATGCCTGCAGCCGCACAAAAAAATCTGTTGGAAGCCCTTTCTGTTCATCGGCGCCCGCCTGTCTATGGCAGTAAGGACATTGAAGATTGCAGTGGCTTCCTAAATAGATCGTCACCTGTTTCATTGGCTCGCCCCCAGAATCAAGTTATACTCATTCCATACTTCATACCAGCGCCGTCCAAGCTTTATCTTGATTTCTCCAGTAAATCCAAAAGGATACAGTCTGACTTTTGCCATACCATGATCCAGCCGTACCCTGGTGGCATTTAGCAAGCCGGCGCTGCTTTGTATCATAACTTCTTCACAGTCTTCCTCACGGGTAAGCGCATCCCCATCAAAGTTCCCCTGATATTTATGAATCACCAGGTCAATATAATCAGGATGATCGGATGGGCTAACAACAGGGGTAACGAAATCTCCATCCATTACCAGTCCTTTTCTATTGGCTTTCAACATTCTGCCATTCACTTCAAGTGCATAGCTGTCCCACAAATGAAAACGGGGATGATCACCTGTTTCCAATGCCTTGCTGGAATATGGGGCAAATTCATACCCACCGACAGCATCCACCTGAATTTCATCTTTGTGAACCCGGAAAACCCTCACGATTATATCCTGTCTGGTAGGGCTGATGATTCCCGTATCAATCTGCAATACAGCATAGTCACTGTATAACTGGATGATATCAGCAAAATCCATTCGGATATCAACACCCAATCGACTTAGGTCCAGAAATTTGTAGTCACTCTTATGGATTTTCCGGAAGACCTTCACGGTTCCATACTCTTTATGTACCAGTACATAAGATGCATAGGAGCGCAAAGACCTAACCACATCAAAGCCTAAGAGATTGCCAGTGTTATCAAGGATTTCTGCTTTGACATACATCCCGTCAAAGGACAGCTTCAGGCTGCCTCTGTCTCTAGGCACCTGAGCATCTTCATTCCACAGTACTTTCAACATGGGTTTCCTCCTGGTTGCAAATTCCATAACCGTTCACAAAAATTCCGTGGCCATTTTTCAGAGTAATAACATACCCCTTCATAGTTTGTTCCGCTTTGTCAGGTGTGACGATATCCCAATAACATGGAGCTTCAGCCTGATAAAGCATACAAGCCCGGGTAGGCTTTGTAATGCTCTTCCCTTCCAGTTTCCCATACCGTGTAGCAATTACGGTATCCTTAGAAACCAAAAGCCCGGGATTATCCTTAAATCGCAGGATATCCTGAGCTGTTTGTTCTTCAATATTCACAACTTCATCTGGCCTATTGTTCAAGTTAATGACCATATCCCCGACTTTCACATATTCAATGGGTACTGGCCCTTGATTTGTCAAGACTTTACCACTGATGATCATAGTTCCTCCTCATTTGCATTGTGACTGGCAAATCTGGGATTGGCAGCTCTGGCAGGATTGACATCTGGAAGTTTGGCACCTGCTGGTTTGGCAAGTTTGGCAACAATTGCTCTGGCAGCAGTTTCCGCTCGCACTGGTTTCCAGGTTATTGATGGCGGTTTCAATAGCTTTCAAGTCAGATGCAGTGATATTTGAATAGGTAGCCGCAGCCAGTCCATTTAGCTGGTCCGTCTTCTTCATACCTGTCGCCACATTCACTACAGCACTCTGAGCATCTGTCATCGTTTTTTTTAGAATAATATCTCCCTTTTCCATCAGCTATCGTCTCCATGGTCGCAGTCGGAACAATTACTACAGTTTCTCTGGCAGCTTTGGCAGCGCTGACAGCCTTGGCAGCCCTGGCAAGTGACGCTTTGGCAGGTTACGCTCTGACAGGTTTGGCAGTAATTGGTAAAACCACAATTATCCACATTTTTTGCGTATCCTTCCAGTTTGGCAATAGCAGCCTGAATCTCACTGATATGGGATACAACGACTTTTTCCTCTTTGGACACTGTTGTCCAGGACGTTTTCGTAATAATCCCATTAGCACCCATCTTTGCCTCCCATGACCTTTTTCCCATAGGCAATAGCTGCATCCAGTACCGGTTGGAAAATAGCCTGTCGAAGCCTGCACATCCCGCTTTCCATATCCTTGTCCTGGACCAGCTTACAGCCACCTCTGCAGTACAACATGGCTGGACATTTCATGCACTTTTCTCGCCGGCTGAATGTAGTCTCATGCTTTAATACTTCATTCAAGTACTGAAAATACGGAGTGTAAATGCTCCCGCTTTTCTGGCTCACATTGTGACAATGGTATAAGTTTCCAGCCAAATCCATGTTCAAAATATTGTATCCGTTCCCACAAGGACAGTACTGTCGGTTCCATATTTTCTTTTCTGGTTGGGTCACTCTTTGAAGGTTGCTGAAAATAGGTTCCATAAAAGCCCGCTCTGCTATTTTCATTTCAGCACCCTCTGTGCGGAACTTCATGTATCGTTCTGTTATGGCAGCTACTTCCTGGCTTACTCGGTCGTAGTCCATATCCACTAGTTTTTTGTCTCCCAGGCCAGTATCAAGGATTGGATCAAAACCAAATGTCAAAGGATATCCATGAATATCAAAATAATCTTTGCTCAAAGACTGAAAAGCATCACAGCAATCCTGTGGATAAGTCATGGATGAAAGTACCGCACACACATTCAAGGTATCCAACTGGAACAGCAATTCTCGGGTCCGACTCCCTGGAGCAAACACATCATAGCCCCGGGTATCTCGTACGTTTTTTCCATCCCAGGAGACAGCCACATGAAAATCATTCTCATTAAAAAAATCCACCATTTCCTGAGTGATAGCTTTCCCATTTGTAAGAGTACTGAACCGAACATTTTTTAACCATTTCGTTTTTGATACTATTTCTTGTATTGCGGAAAAATAAATTAACGGTTCACCGCCAAAAAAATGTAGCCACAAAGGATGATCAGGGCCATTCTCTTCTGCCACCTGCTCTATAAAAGGATAAATATCTGGATTGATGTGTCCAGTTAACCCACGCTCCACCAAAGGGTGCTGAAGACAATATTTGCAGTGCATATTACAGGAATTTCCCAGCATAATGAAAATCGTCCCTATCTCTCTTCTTAAAAAATTCCCCATAACTATCTCCTTACTTTGATTTTCACCAATCTCTGACTTTCAAGGGTATCCGGCTGGACAATAACCCCTACCACTTGGTCATCTGGATCCCCTTCCTGCCAGGCACGGCCAACCCCAGGGGTAGAAGATACTACGACTTTAGTTCCTACTATCGCCTTCCCCACATATTTCACATGGACACGGCCAGCCAGGGCTATCGGAATATAGTATGGGAGATTGTAATCCAGGATATCCATTCCGTCGGGTACCTGTAAACCACCAATGATTTGTGCAAATTCTTCAGTTTGAACACCTACTATGCATTTGCTCTGATTAGTAGCCTTGACGTACTGTTCCCTGGTACTGGAATCATCACAGGCAATAATATCTCCCGTTTCCGTAATGGCACCCCTAGCCCTTGGGAAAAATTCTGCATAGTCATTGTAGACTGCATTATAAACTTTGGTAGCCGTCAAAGTGCCAGACAAGGTGACATTTCCATCAATATCCGTAGCCACATAACGGCTGTCATTGGTTAATTGAGACGTTTTTGATGGGATTGTTGGCTTATCCCCTAAATCCTTATAACTTCCAGAGGTTGCCACAGCAGCCAGCGTTCCCCACTTTTTTGCAATGACATCAGCGCTGGAGGCAGCATTGCTGGCTGATGTAGCCGCGGCGTCTTTGCTGGCGCTGGCCGCACTAGCACTGCTGGCCGCATTGGTTTCACTGGTTTTTGCCGCGGACGCACTGGACGCCGCTGCAGAGGCCTTGTTCGTGGCTGTCGTCTCGGATGTTTTGGCCGCACTGGCGCTGGCCGCCGCTGCACTGGCGCTAGTTGCCGCTGCCTTTTCACTGCCAGAGGAAGCTCCTGCCGATTTGCCGGCCGCGGCTGCGGCGTTGATTGCCGCCGTGGCATATGTTTTGGCCGTATATACATCGTCCGGGGCATCCACGAACGTTGTGCTCAAAGTCCCGTTGATTGCATCACTCATTAAAAGGTCACCTCGTCTTCCACAATAAATTTAGCCCCATTCACAGCAGGGGTCTGCTTACCATCACTTTGAATCACGATAACCTTATAGTTGTATATACCATATGCTAGTCCATTGGTATCCGGCGGAACCAAAGTTACGATTCCCTGCCTTACTTCCCTTCGAAATAAGATTTTGCTGCCCTGACAACACTGAAATTCCACTTGGGCATTGGATCCATACTGAAAAGGGGTGCCGTCGCTGTTGTCCACTGTCAGCTTAATGACAGCACTGTCTCCCCTGGTAATCGTGATATCATTCGTGTTCAAGTCGACCCTGTACATGTTATGCCGTCCTGACCCATAAATAAAAGTTCCGCGCTCTGGGGGTTACGGAGAATGGTTTCCCCTCTCCCGTGCTTCCTATAGTTATAGGATGATCATGTTCACCATCTTCAGAGATGGTCAAAGAATGCTTGTGGTTCCCGTTGAAATGGACAATGTATTCCGTATTGTTGTCGCTCTGGTTTCCTTCAGATCGTAAGCCACTTTGGAGAACCGAAAAAGTACCATTGGTAGAAACAGGTCCGATAGCGCTGTCACCGCCTTTTCCATAGAATACGTTGGATCTGCTTCGAAAGTTCCCGGACAAATCGGTGCTTCCTACACTGCCGTCGTGGGGATGTTTTCCAGCTTTTCCAATCTTAGCTGTATGATCGTGAGCCGGCAGATTCTCCTTAACCAATGTAATATCGTTGGATCCCGAAATTTCCCCAGCTGGGAATCCGTCTCCGGCTGCCCGAACATACAGGCCTTCTTCCATCAGTTCCCAGGTAGTCCCGCTATATTGCTCTGCCGGATTGGTCCCAGAGAGGGTGACGATTACATCCCCTACCCTGGGCATGAATTTCTGTTCCAGCGATTTAATGATTTCATCCAGTTTGTCCCAATTTCGGTTGAAAACATCCACATCATAGGTTTCTGTCTGAAGTGGCTTTTCCAGGGAATAGTTCTTGGTCAAATTGGCCATTACAGCACATCCTCTCTTAAAGATTTATGGCTAAACGCCCGCATGTCTCCATGGGTGAATTTCTGTTTCAAATCCATATGCCGGTTATAATTTAGGGTTACGGTCAGCCCGATGTTCATAGGTACGATCCGTTCCAGCATGGCTGCAGCATTGTCCAGTTGGGATTTCACGCCCAGGTTCAGCTTACAAGTCAGTTTATAATGGGCATAGTCTCTTTCCAGGATGTAGCCGCCCGGTCCACAAAGATCATCCAGCAAAGCTTCCAGCTTTTCATCCGTATAAGGTCTTTGCCCTTTTAAATAGGTTTGCACCCGGAAACGACGGTCCGTCCATCTGTCCGTGGCCGCCGGCGTAATCCCGAAAATCTTTTCCCATTGAGTCAGCCCATATTCCGTAGCCAGGGCAATGTACTGGTTATACAGGATATTTACCAGGCTGTCCCATAGGTTTTCGAACTCCACATTTTCCGCCACGCACAGGGCCTGTACGTCTTTGGAATCCCGGGTGACGGGCGGAAGATAGTTGCGGATATCTATTTTCCGCGACAGACTGCCCTGCTCGTCCACCACAAAAGAAGTAGGCGTAACAATGGTGCTGGTAAACCCGTCCTTCCCGGTCATTTGAATATCATAGACGTAATATCCGGCTGATATGTTTGTGTCCAGAGCCGTGAAATGGACCAGCCCATCAACAACTGGCTTTTGGATTATGGAATTTGGGCGGTTGCTGGATTCTTTCACAGTCAGCACCAGGGCGTCGGAACTTTTCGGAATATAAACCTTACCGGAAGAATCTTTGATTATTACAGGTACCGTGGTCTCTTCTTTTTGCTGGATGATAATCGTATTGCCAGATAATGTAGCCATCCCGTCAGGCCCCCTCAGTCAAAGTCACGGTCCCCAGAAGAGGAACCGCATCTGTTGCAAGATCCAGCTTTGTGGTTTGTCCATTCACCTTGATATCAGTAATATCCGCTACTCCAGCCACGGCCAGAGCTTTCACCATGATGGCAGACGGCCGCACAGATACCATTTCCTTTTCCGTCTGTTGGCACCACGCCTGCCGTAAAGATAATAAATAAGATCCAATGGTGCCTGTAATTGCCTCCTTGATGTCAGCCAGGGCCGTCCCTGTGGCCGTAGTCACCTTAGCCGTTACAGCGATTGAAGTACCTGTTGCTGCTGCCACCGTAACCGTATGACCGATAGGGGCAATACCATACCCCATTCCTGGCTCGTTCGGTGGGTCAATCTGCTTTTGCAGATCAGCCACAAAATCCGCTGCCGGAATGTTATATTCACTGTCCAGCACAACGCATTTCACGGTACCTCCACCATTCCAGCAACGGTACACTTTGACACCGCCCACGCCGGACAAAGCTGTCACTTTTTCCCGGTAGTCTGCCCCATTTCCACCATAGGCATTGGATTTCAATGCTTCAAAGTATCTTTCCCGAAAGGCCTCTGTATCTTCTTCATCCTGGCCAGGTACGATAACCCCTGTTATCATTGCAGAAGTAAGTCCAGGAACCGTGCTGACTGGAGTAATATTCCCACTGCTGTAGTTTCCAGCCGTGCCAGCTGTTTCGCAGGTCAGTTTATAGGTGTGAGCCGTATCATCCAGCAAAGACGTTACAGTAAATGAGACGCCGTTCGAATTGAACCGCGTCCCGATATCAACCGCTTGGTTGAACTGTCCTTTTACCACTGCAAATGTAGCTTCTTTGGGCTTGATATTAAATTCTGCTGCCCGCATGATCAGATACTTCCGGCTGGCCGTTGTGGCAAAGGTTTCCTGCAGGATGGCATTGGCCATGAGGTAGGCTTCTGCCAACTCTACCGCTGCCGGGGCCGTAGCATCATAGATAATGCTGCCCTCTCTTTTGTCGTACAAGTCGGACACATTATTCAGCATCCTTTTTTCAATGACCTTTGCAGTCTGTTCCTCAAACAATTCCCGGCACCACCTTTTCCACAGTAGTTTTCCCGTAAATGGTAGAAACCTCCAGGGTCACCGCCACATCTTCATCATTATGGGAAAAATTGAAATTCGTCACTTCCAGGATCCGGTCATCCTGTTCCAGGGCCTCCGTAATCCGGCGCTGCAGCTCTGCATAAACATAGGGAATGGGCTGGCCAATCAGATCCTGCAGCTCTATCCCATAGTTCCAGGAATAAATCAGATACTGATATCTTTCCGTGTTGATGATTTTGTAAATGGCCTGTTTCATGGCCTCCAATTCATCACACTTCCCGGCAACCTGGCCCGTGTTATCGTAATCCAACCGGTAGGTCAAGCTGGGTTGGGCCGCAGTACTTTCAATCGTGACATTGTCAATATCTGCTGCCCCGGAAGGCAGCACAGATTCAGCCATTATCCTTTACACCCCCTGTTCGGATTGTAGACCCGGTCCAGCACCACAAACCGCTGACCGCCCTCGCATCGGATTAGAATCACTTTGTCCCCCACCTTCAGCTCATTATGAACCAGGAAGGTTTTGGTTCCCTTGTATCCGTGATGGTGGCTTTCATAGCGGGCTTCCCCGCTGCCACCCTGGGCATCTTCCGTCTGATGGTCTACCGTCATATCGACGGACCATAAACTGGTGTTTTTGGTCAGGCTTAGGTTCTCTTCTGGAATCTGCATTTTTGATTCCAATTGTATGACCATGGGGGACGTCGATATGACGGTTCCAAATACCACATTGGCTGTTACCCCTGCCTGGACAGCTTCCACTGCCGCCTGCTTAATAACCTGCAGCAACTTGAAATATTCGTTTGGCATAACCCCTCCTAGGTTTTATTGCCCATCCGTATAATCTTTGTAGGAGGTTCATTATCGGTATAGGCATAATTGGCGTTGCAGTATACCATATGGTAATCTGCCGATGTAGCATTGCTGTAGCAGCCGCCCACTCCATCAGATACCACTGCATGGTCGTCATCCCCATAAATCAGGATATCTCCTTTGCTGGCATATCCATTATAGCCTTCCACCTGGTAGCCTCTCTTTTCCATGAATTTTTCCAGGTCTGGTACGCTTCGTACGTTGCTGTCATAGGCATCTTTCAGGTCCGTATTGTAATAGCTGCCCAGGGCCGTAGTAGCCCGCACACAGCCATTTTCCCCGAAATAGTTGTTCCCATTGGTGACCACTGCATCAATGCCTGCATCCACCAGTTTGGGGTTGGCGCCGCCCACATAGCCACCGTCACTGTACACTTCCGGGTAGGATGGTGTCACGGTGGTAAGAGTCCCCTGCTGCATGGACTGGTAATAATTGGACGCATTGGCCGCCCGGTCGTCACCGCTTTCCCCGGAAATCTCCACATTTTTATTGAACCATTTGGCCGCAGCCTGGGGATCATCTTGGGGCATTTGCTGGAACAGATTGCCATTTTCAACTGTAGTCACGTATTCAATCTGGTTGTCATTGACTTCCGGATCCAGTCCATTCCTGCTGCACCACTCTTCATACCGGCCCCAGCGGTCCGTATCCAGCTGGAACAGGCCTTTGTGCCCGCTGTCATTAGTAATGGATGGATCATATCCGGCGTCTTCTGCCTGAATATTCCCCATAACGCCAGCGGCCTGGGCATCTGTAGCTCCCAGGCTCTTCATCTTACTGTAAGCCCCAGCTTCCGTATTACTCCAGCTGCCGCTTCCCGAATATCTTTTGCCGCCCTGTTTGGACGCTTCAGCTTCCTTGATTTTCTCCAAAACCGCTGCGTCGTTGTCATAGGTGACTTTATAGTCCCCGGCCCGTTCATAATAAATCAGGTCCAGATCCATTCCATGCCAATTTTCTTCAAAATGGTGGGTAACTGCATCCACTACAAGATAAGACGAAACTGTCAAGTCGTCGAATTTCATATTGACGTACACCCGGGAACCTCCCCGGACCCGTACGTCTCCAATAACGTTCTTCAGCTTGATTTCTTCACTTCTGCAGTCATGCAGAGTGAGAAACCGCTTTGCGGCTTCCACGGGATTGGTTTCATTGGCATCCGGCCGCATAAGGAACTGCAGGCGGCCCCATTGGTCTATGTGCTTCTGGTCTTTAGCTTCCCCAGTCTTAACCAGAGCTTTCCCGGCTTCCCCAGGGGCTTCCCGGACGATTTTTACCATGTTATAGGTTTCTTTGTCGATACTGGACGTATAAGAATAATTTTCCATCACATCCCCATCCAGCAGACAGTCAAGGGTCATATCCGGGCTGGTAATACTTTTTAAACAGATTCTTCCAGCGTCATCATAGCACTCATAGATGGGATGACCTTTTCCGTAGATTTCCGTCATGGCCAGAGTATAGTTGATCATATCAGCCAAAGTCTTGTTGTCCTCCACATGGCTGATCTTTAGGCTCGTGTCCGCCAGATTCTTGCTGTCATCGGTCTTCAAACCATAGTCAGAGCACAGCATCTTCAGGACTTCTGTGGCGGTCTTGTTCTTATATACCAAACAGTCCTTATTCTTCAAATACCGCATTTGATCATAACAGCGGACAGAAATTACGTTCTCTTTGTCCCTGGATCTCTCAAATACGAATCCTTTGAACACCATGGTGTCATTGACTTTAAAAGTTACGGTTGCCCCTTCCTGGAACTTTAAAACATTGTCCACGGGGACCTTGAAAGTCAAACAGGCAGGAACCAGCCGGCGGCCCCGGGTCAGCTGTACACCGTCCAGGGGCTCCACTTCATAAGCTTCCGAACTGCTGTTTGATATGATCATCTGGTAGGTTATGGTAGGATGGTTCTGTTGAGAAACTGCCCCTGCATAGGAATCACTGCTTGCTGCCATTGTTAATAAACCCTCCACTGGTGCCTGTCAGATACTTCTTGGTAGAAACCTCATACTGTGGGTTCTTCATCTTGATTACCTGCCCGGCCGTCAGAACAGCCGGTATGGCAATTTTGTTCAGTTTCTTGATGAACGGCAGCCCCATGGCCGCATTCATGGCCATAGGGCCCAGGACTCTCTTGCAGATGGTCTGCAAAGTATCCCCCTCTTTGGCTACCACACTGTCAGGGACTTTTCCCTTCCCTGTAGTAGACCGTGTAGTCTCTGCCGTTCCCACTTTTTCCCCGTTGGCATTGGTCTTGATATCGATCTTTTTGGCCCCCCATTCCCGGTATTCCTTCAGCAGCACATTGGCGTAAAAGTCATACCCTTCCCGGGCGTCTTCGTCCAGGCTGTAATCTTCCAGGGTGCACTTCAGGTTGGTCATGTTCAGCAGTTCTCCACCGTCTGTCATCCGGACTATGATGAACTGGAACGGATCACTGGCCAGCTTCATTTTTTCCAGCTGATCAATATAAAAGGCCGCATGCAATCCTTTTCCCATTATGGATTGGTTGAACGGGTAATTGGCATTAGGCAGCAGCATCTTGAAAGTAATCTCCGTTAGCCCCGTGGCCTTCAGGATGTTGATTTCTCCCCGGTTCACCAGGGAGATGGTCCGGTTCCTGTTCCGGATCCGGGTCCGCAGGGTGGCTGGTGGTATCGGGACCTGCATGGTACCCATGAACATGTAATACATCAGTACACCACTGCTCCTTCCTGGGTTACATCCAGAGCCCTTCTGAGCCCTTCAATCACGCTGGACGTCATTCCGTCCACATCCACCTGGTTGGACAGATGGTTTTCATTGCTGACCTGGATGGTCACATGCTGTTCCTGCCAGGATACCATGGTATTTTTTTCTGCCATATCCCGCAGCTCCTGGATTTCTTTATCCGTCATATCGATCTTGTCCGCGATCCGGCCAGTGTTATCGGCAATCTTACCTACACCATCTTTGATATCGCCCAGGTTTTCAGTACCTGCTGCAGGAATGCCCCCCGGTCCCTGGGGAACAGGAAGCTTAGGGATCATTCCTTTGATGAATTCGCTGGGATTGTCGATGAACCGGTCTCCAGCGTCTTTAATTCCCTGACTGCTGACATGCTGCACTTTGCTGATGGGGTTGATATCCCAATGGAACAGCTTGTTGCCCAGGCTGGCCGCTTTGTTCATGGCTCCGATGAATACATTAATACCATCGATGATGATATTGATGGCACTTGTGATAATATCCACAATGCCATGCCATACAGTCTTCACCACATCTTTCAGGGTACCCATCCGGGCAGCCAGAGCAATGATTACACCAATCAGAATGGTCAGTATCGTGGCAACCCAAACGGCAGGGCAGGCCAGCAGGGTTCCGTTGAATATGGTCTGGGCTATGGTGGCTATAAGGGTACCGCTTCGCAGCCCAATCATGGCCACTGTGTATGCCACTACAAGGCCGCGTTTCACGGCCATAATAGCAGCACCCACCTTAGAAACAGCTGCATGGGCTGCTTCTGCCAGGGCCATGCCCTGCATGACAGCCGTGTACGCTGTACCAACCATGATGCAGGTCTCGTAAGTTGCATACCATAAGGCCAGAAGTCCCAGAAATGGAGCCAGATTTTCCGCTACCTGCAGAATCGTTTCCCCAAACCACACAAGAGCATCTACCCCATAATAGACAGCATAGCCGACTGTATAAAAAGCCAATGCCAGGCCGTCAGTGACTTTTACAAGGACGTCCGCCTGCATATTGGCAAATCCGGCTTCCATAACAGCTTTCACCCCAGAGATCCGGGCTCCCAGATTGGCCCAGGCTCCTGCCAGGCGGTTTACCGCCTGGGCCCGGCGGCCTTCCGGGGTCTGCCCGAACACTTCGTTCATCTTGCCCACATTGTTGGTAATAACCTGGGCCAGCATAGCAGCCCGTTCGGTTTCATTCCCGTACTTCAGTACCTGAGCTTCTGCATCAGAAAAAGTGATCCCGCAGCGGGTCAGGGCGGCCGTCTGCCCCTGCATGACCTTACCCATCAGATTCCCTAGGCCTACCATATGCTCACTGGTTACATTGACTCCTGCCTGCTGCACGGCCAGGTTGTTCATGGCCGGGATCAGCACTTTCAGGCTGTCTGCCTGAGTCAGGAATGTAGCAAGCTGCTGGGCCCCTGCCCGCTGGGCACCGCCGCCCACAACCCCCAGTTGGGTCTGGGCAGCCATAACCCCATGGATACTGTCGATCATCTGCTGGTTGGCGGCCATACGCTGGTGCATAATGGTCTGCAGTTTGATTTCCTGCTGCTGGAGCCCCGTATAGACGGCTACCGCTTTGTCCATTGTCTGGACCGCAGCCGTTCCCAGGGCTGCCACGCTCGTAATGCCCAAAGTCATGCCTACCAGGCTGCCGGCCCGGTTCAGCATCCCCAGGCCAGAATTCAGATTTTCCACACTGCTGCCGATAGCCTTCAGAACTGGGCTGACTTCATCGGTAGCCGTAAACCTCGTATTGACTTGCTGACTATCCATTCCGTCCCGCCTCCATGTCATCCAGCTGTTTCTTTTCCGCTTTTGCCCTTAAATCAATGGACGCAATTACCAGGGCCTTTTCGCCCCGGCTCATGGCCGCAAATTGGCTGGGAAGGATATGGAGCTTTTGCAGCGCATAGTGCATAAAGGCAAAATCTCCTTCTCCCTCCCTGATCAGTTTTTTGCTTCGTTCACAAGGTCGTCCAGCGGGGTGGCCATGCCATTAATGGCCAGGGCCTTCAGCTGCAGCTTGTTCATTTCCCCCGCATAAAGCATCTGTTCCAGGAGTTCAGTCTTCCCGAAAACATGGTAACTGTCCTGCAGTGTAGCATCTGCCAGATTGGGTTCTACCACAGATTCAGCCGTAAGCATTTCAGCATATTTCCCGTTGTCAAAGTGGCCGTTGTTCGTGCAGGCCTGTTTCAGCTCCTTGTCCTTTGCACTGGACACGGGCCGCAGCACCCACGGAATTGGTTTCCCTTCTGCATCAACGAACCGGTCAGAAACCACATATGTGGTTCCCTTGACCGGAACTGCTTTACTAGCCAGAAACATAGATACATCAAGTGCCATATTTTTTCCTCCTTATGCCTTCATGCCGTCCAGAGTGGCAAATTCATCCGGCATTTCAAACCGTTCATACGTAAAATTAGACTCTTCCACGAGAACGTCCCCGCCGGCCATTAGTTCAGCGATTGTACCATCATCAAAATTGCAGTTTTTCAGGACCACGGTTTGTTTCCCGGCCGCAGACGTCTTGTCTTCGTTGGTCAGGATTACATCAAAGTAAAAATCTTCCCCCGTGTCCTGGTACCGTTTTAAATACTTCCGAAAGATGGACGTGTTGTAATACTGGCTCAGGCTGCCGGAATATGTCAGGCTGCCGCCCTTGTTTCCGACCACCGTCGTTCCCATGATATTGACTTTTTTCTTGTCCTTCTTGTATTTGGCTGTTACATGCACTGCCTGGATCAGGCAGATTCTGTTATTGTCCAGGGTAATGTAAACGGACCCCATACCAGCCCATACCGCATCTTTGGCGTTCATCAGTTTAGCCATTGCACTTCACCCCCTTTTAGGCTACATAGCAGTACATGTAACATTTTTCCATGGCAACTGCAGGATTGATGGTCACGGTAACCGCCACAGATTCCTTTTCTTCTCCCTGCTCCACTTTTAAGCTGTCAGTATCAAAGGTATCAATGGCCCCGATTCCTTCCAGTTGCTGAGAATAGTCCACAATGTCATTCCAGAAGTTGGTCCGGCCGGGAGCCAGGTTCTGTTCCTTGTCCATATAATACTTTCCAAAAAGGACGGCAATATCATTACTCCACTGATCCAGGACGCGCATGACCTGGTTCAGCCTGAAGTTTTTATTTTTAGCCTTGGTGAAACTAGTCAGGCTGTTGATATCCTTCAGCACATAGAATTCACTGCCATTTGCCTGATGGAAGCAAAGTTCCCCATTTAAAATCTGGTTTTTCAGATCGGTTTGCTTGGTTTTGACAATCGGGATAAATTCCCCATCATATTCTTTATTCCCCACGGTCCGATTCACCTGACAGGAAGCTTCTGCCCCTACCAGCCAGTAAATCAGGGCGGATTCCGGGAAATCCGCATCCTTTACCCCTGTAGTACAGTTGATCCACCCTTCATAGTTCCCGGGTTTGTTATAGCCGATGCACTGGAATTTGGCCCCCACATCGTCCCGCATCCGTTTGGTATAGGACAGATAGAGGCTCTTGATTGTGTCATCCGTAGACAAGCATCCCAGGATGTTGAAAGAATAAGATTCCAGCTGTGCCAGAAAATCGCTATGAGTGGATCCGGTAGCCGCTGTGCCATTGGTCCCGCCGGACAGGTATGTTCCAGCAGTCACCGCAATATTAGCTGTATCGATCCACCTTACATAGTCGTTGTCGTCCAGGTCGGCCAGAGTCTTAACCCCGGTCTGCCGGTCTTTCAGTTCCCCGTCAAAATAGGTGCATACGTCAAACTTTGCCGTATCATCCACATTGGCAGAAATCGTAATCATGATCTTGTTTCCGCAAATTCCGCTGTATTTGGCTTCACAGAAATCAGACAGGGCCTTTGCCCCGCCGCTGTTCAGCCGGTAGCAGTACAGCGTCTTCAGGTTCAGGAACAAATCCCGCAGCCCTTTCATTTTCGGGTCCGTATAGTCGTACCCGAAATACTTCTGGGCGTCGGTCTGAAAATCTTCCTGCTCTACTGTGAAGACCTGCTTGTCCGGGCCCCAGTCAAGCTCCAGCCCCAGGGCCGCATAACCCCGGTCAGAAAGCTCAGAAGAGGCCTTGGCTACACTGACAAAGTTGATATAAGTACCAGGCAGGACTTTATTCTGCACAAGGAAAGTACCACCGCCGTAGCTCATCAGTTCACGCTCCTTTTCATAAAGGTGGAAATCAGAGAATCCACCTCTTCGCTGGTATAAAGTTTGTCGTCATCCAGGAGTGCTTCCAGGATATCCACATAGCCTTCATATTTTTTACTCTGCAGCAGCAGCTCTTTTGTAAAAGAAGGGCCGCCCATTGCCATTTCATCCATTTTTGATCCCTCCATTGATGGTCAGACGTTTCATCATAGGCCCTTGTTCCTGTACCCTGGTCAGGAGCACCTGATAGGTCACAAGGAAATGCAAAGCACCGTCTGCCCAGTGATAGGAAAAGCCGGATCCGCGGATCCGGCCGTCGTCAGTATTGATTTCTTCCAAAAGCTCGAATAGGTCATCAGCCACAGCCAGGGCCTTTTCCTTGTCTTCTGACAGATAAATCACGTCAAAGGAATAATCCACGCTGTAGCGCCAGGCTGTCAGTCGGCTGCTCATGGTGCCCGTGGCCATGACTATAATATCCCCGACCCGGGTATCCTGTTTGGCTTCCGTCACATACACAGTAGCTTGCAGGGGCTCCAGGGCCAGGGCTATGGCGTTAATCACAGTCTGGTTGGTCATTTCATCCCCATTTCTGCCAGCATGGCCTGGATGTGCTTCTTGCCGATTTTCCCAGTCTCTGCCTGTACCTGCTTGCAGGCATTGGTCATCATGTACTGTCCTTCCACCCATCCATGGGAGCCATCTTTTCGGTTGGTCCGGTGGCCGTATTCCACATAGGGGGCGTATTTTGTATCATTGTAGAGAGAGGCCACATATGCCGTTCCCTCTTTCATGACGGGAGTCACTTTCCATTCCCGGCGCAGGGTTCCGGTAATTACAGGTGTAGCCTTCTTTGTGGCTCCCAACGCGGTTATGACTGTTTCTTTCAAAGCCCCCTGGATATGCTGTTCCACCTTTGCATTTCCCAGGCTGGCCCGGTACTTTGCAAACCCGGAAACATCCACTTTTATGCTCATGGCCGTCTCTCCACTCTTTCCAGCTGAACGGATCCATGATGGGGATATACGGCTGGGAAAGAAGAATTCTGGAAATCTTCTTCCCTGCCATCATCCCATTTAATATGGATCCGGCTGCCAGGTGGGATAGTCAATGCTTCAGCATCGTAATTCATTGATATCTCAACGGGCAGCAGGTCAGCCGTATCATTCCCCTGGGCTGCCGGGACAGAACGATAAACCACATGGCAGCGGGTTTCTCCCAATTTCTGCAGCTTTTCCCTGGTAATATTGCTGGCATCCTTCACCTTTTCCCAGGTGGATACGGTTGCTGTTGCATCATAGAGGCTCTGTACCGCTTTTTTCACCACCGCAATTTTCGGAAACATGACAGGTCCTCCTTTTCCAGTTCCTGGATCAGGGCATCCAGTCGAGCTTCCGCAGTGGATCCATCCAGGGAGACAGATACATCTCCTTCAGAAATGCTTTTGACCACCTGGAGGCTGTCACTGCCCAGCACCGTTTCCTTCTTTGCCGTCAGAAAACGACTGCAGGCAGCATCCCGCAGGGTGCCGTACAGGGCAGAAGGCAGCGAATCCTGGGCGGTTTCGTTCAAGATTAGCTGTTCTTCTGTATCCAGCAGGAGCCCCAGCAGCACGCCGTCTTCCGCCGTAGGCTGGTATCCGGTCAAAGCCGTGATGTAAGTTCCACAGTCAGCTGCCGTTGGTTTATTGTCCACTTACATCACCCTTCCGTCAGGCTGCAGGGTCAACATGGGCATAGAAGGCGTCCAGTCGGTTCTTGGGAATCCAAATATCATGGAACTTCCGGTAGTCCACATGCCAGGCATTGGCACCCTGGTATGCAGGATAGCCGGCTTCTCCGTTAGGACTGAAGATCCGGACCGTATCCGTTTTGGACACAGCAATGGGAGCAAACTGGGGGAAAATCAGCCAGTTAATAGCAGCGCCGGCAGCTTTCAGTGCCTTCGTGCTGGTGTCCTTGGTCACTTTCGTATTCATACGGGTACTGGAAACTTTAATGATGGGAATCCCATCCAGTCCTTTTACTTCCGTGTGGATTTCTCCGGAAGTGAAAGTAACAGGGTCCAGCTTTTTGTCCAGGGCACTGTTCAGCAGGGAAGCCGTGTTGATATTCATCACAATCACAAGGCCGTTTCGGGTCCCAGCTTTATCTTCCACCGCCGTAATGTCTGCCTGGAGTTCGTCCAGGATAATATCTTTGGTCAGGGATTTCGCCGTGGAATGTTTTGCTCCATCCGTAGCCAGGAAAATCTGGTTCCACCGATACAGATCAATTTCGGGGATTACCTTTTCTCTCTGAAATACTCCCATGATATTGCCCACATTCACCATATAATTGGTTTCATTCACATCCATGGCGTCGATATTAAAACTCTGGGCCCGGTCCTGGGTCATTTTCATGGTTTCGTAGGCCAGGGTAACAGCGCCGCTGGGGTAACCAGTCTGTCGGTCGTAGTCGCTCAGACCGTCCGTAGTGATCGTCGGAATCTTTACGGTATCGCCGCCGTTGTAAATGACCTGACCGGCATTGGCTTCCAGAAAGTTGGAAGTGGCTTCCTGGGTAATCTGCTGATCCAGCAGCGTCTGGAAAATTTGAGTTCTTTCAAAAGTGTTCGGCATGTTATTCCTCCTTACTCATTGCAGGGAATCGGCCGTGCATGGCATTCCAGATGATTTCGCTGTCAGAAGCTACATGGTCGCCTTTCCCGCTGCCATCTGCCCCTTCGCCCGGTTGGAAGCCGCCCAGCTTAAGGGTAGGCTTATTCCCGCCGGCTGCCGGCTTATCATCAAAAGCCCAGGCATTTTCCGTCTTGACTTTGGAAATGGCGTCGGCCAGGCCCTTGATGGAACCGTCTTCTGTCAGTTCGTACTTGTCCATATGCAGCATGGCCTTAACAGCGTCCACGTTTTTGGCGTGGGCAGCCATTAAGTCAGCAGAGAGGGCATTATTCACTTTCATCTGGTGGATCTGCCCATCATATTCTTCCTTCTGCTTTTTGTTGGCTTCCTGCAGGCTCTGGATCTGCTTTTGCAGTTCGTCGTTCCCTTTGGCTTTCGTCTCTAGGTCCTTCATTTGGGCGTCCCGTTCAGTCATTTGGGCTTCCAGTGCCTTTTTCCCCTCGTTCACCTCATTGAAGCGGGATTTCGGGACAAAATTCTTGCCCTGGTCATCCAGGATCTGCTGGATCACATCATCACTCAGGCCTAAAGATTTCAGCTGTTCATTATTCATGGTATTCGTCCTTTCTCAGTTCGCTTGTTTTCGTGGTCAGCGCCCACGCCGCCGGTCTTGTTCTTTTCCGCCTGCAATACCAAAAAGGCAATAAAAAAGCAGGCCTTACTGGTCTGCTAAATTCAACATTATTTTTTCTTTATAAAGCTCCCATTAAAGGAACGCGTTTTCAATCAATCGTCAGGGAAGTTCAGGTATAGGGTTTTTGCGTATACACTCTATCCATTTTTCTTCCAATTTTTTTCTTTCCTTTTCATCCGTGCATTCTTTTAGTTTCTTGCATATTTCATATTCTTCTTTTGACGGCTGAATCATCATTTTTATTTCCCCTCCAACCCCATAACAAATTTCAGAAACTTTTCGGCCACTTTGTTATTTCCTTCGTTATGATATGCTTCAGCAAAAATTTCACCATATTTATGATCTGCATACCCTTTGGCCGCATAATCGGACAAATCACTTAGCCACCGTATTCCGCCGTTCTTTGAAACGAATTCGTCTATTGCTGATTCAACAATGTTTTCAGCTTTAGTATAACTGATTCCCTGTTTTTCCGCAATGGAATTAATTAATTCGTAATACTTTGCATGCCCTATCTCATGGAAGGCCACTGCTTCAGTAGTTTTTCCACAAAACCATCCAGGGCATTTATTGATATAGTTCTCAACCTGGCTTTTCTTTCGAAAAGCTTTGTTAAAAAATATCATACCACTGTTTTTATCATAAACAGCGACTTCGCTCCCATATTTTTCACCAAAATGAACTGTAAAATCAATAACACCCACATCCGGTGTATAGACAGTGCCTAATTGTTTTTTCACTTCCCTCATGATTTTTTCAATTACTCGTATGGCAAGTTCTTTTTCTCCCAGGGTGTCTTCTGCCCATACGCCAGTTTGGCTATTTTCAACTTTTTTTAATTTGATAAGCGCTGAAGATCCGACGATGACTTCTGACGTTCTTTTCCCAAAACGTGGACGAAAGCTGTTGGACATAGCATCCTGTTCATTTCCAATATGGACAATTTTTTCCCCAGTATAGCCAGTGTCACTTCCAGAGACATCCACATCTACCCCATGCCCTTCGTGGCCACCAGTGTCAATGCTGCCTTTCTGCTGGGGGGCTTCTACAAATTGCTTTTTCCATTCCGGATAATTCAGTTCTCCATCTACCAGGACCGTTTTTCCAGTTTTCGGGTCCCGGGCAGCTCGTTTGTCTTTCCCCTTCAGCACATTATTTTCAATATAGGGGATGGTGGTTGTCCGGCAGTTTGGATGGAATGGCGGGGCTGTGTCTCCTGGGCGGTAATCCTTCATGTCATGAATTTCCCCGTCCAGGCTGGCACATATATCGCAAGTCTTATCATCCAGGGTAGCCAGGATCTGGTATTTCTCCACATCATACTCTTTGTAAGTATCTCCGGCTGCCAAACTGGCGAAATAAGCGCCTTCAGTTACGGCCAGCCTCTGGGCCGCATATTTGGCAACCCCGAACTGGCTTACCAGGCTTTTGGTCATGGCAGCAGAGTCTACACCGCTGATAAACCCTTTTAGCATTTCACCCTGAACCGTATTGATCAAATCTTTTTGGTTGGTCCATAACCGGTCTGAAAAGGTCTTGCCATCCGGGGCCCAGGGTTTAGCAAGGACCCGGTCTATGGATTTCTTGTCCACCTGGGCAAAAGGCTCATAGCAAGCTTTTGCCGTCTGAATGTCGTAGGCCGTCCGCATGCTAGTATCTGTGATCAGTGCTTCCAGCCTGCTTAGCATGGCACTATCCATACCACCATAGGCTTCCCGGATATACAGGGCAGAACGGGCCTGGAGGGCTTCCAGGCGGCTGACCCTTGCCCTGGTACTCAATGCGTCTAAAAGCTTGTCAAAACAGCCATCAGAATTGTTCCTGGCCATATCAGTATATTGCTGCAGGGTATAACGGAACTCTTCCCGTTCTGCATCTGTCAAATACTTCCGGGCTTCTGCAAGGGTCATCTGGTTATTTTCAGCATATTTCCCATACAATGCATAGATTTCTTTTTCTATGCTGGTATATGCATAATCCAGGGCCCGCTGCATATCCCGTGCCAGGTTCATTTCGTCCTGGTACTGGGCTTCTTCTACAGCCGTGGCCCGTCTCTTCCACCAGTATTCTGCGTTTTTTGTCAACCGTGGGTCCCGTTGTTTTTGTTCCATCCTTCATTCCCTCCATAGGGATTCATGGCAGCCATCTGTTGCGCCTGTTCCTGCTGGACCTGTTCCAGTTCCTTCTTGCTGTCTTTGACCCAGGGGTGATTGGCAATAATAGTCTCCTGGCTGATGATTCCCACGCTGGCACGGCAGTCATTAATCACTTCAGATTCATTGACCATAGTATCCCGATTAAAAATGAACTGGACGTCTGTTACAGGGCGTCCCAGGGCTGAATTAAAGGTATTCACAAACCACATGAGATCCGCCATGCTGGCCTGGAATTCCAGTTCCATGTCATCAGCGTCCAGATCCAGATCTGTATACATGGACCTGATATTCATCATATTGGGGCTTCCGGCTGTCAGCCGGTCATCCTTTGTATCCAGACCCCGGCCGTTTTCGATGATAGCCCGTTTCAGCAGGTTGATGATTGCCTGGTAATTCTCCGAATTCACCGGTACGGCCAGCACATCCACTCCGCCCGGGTCCCGGACCTTGACACCGCCATAAGTAGCCAGGTTACGCCGGAATTCAGCCATATTCTGGCCATCGTAGTTGTGCAGCACCAAAATGGCATTCCGTGGGTCTTCCTGCATATTGTCCATGTAGCCACTGTACATGACATTCAATGCATCCTGCAGCGATTTTACCCGCTTGATCAGGGGGATTTCTTCACTGTTCAGCTTGAAAGGGATCAATGGGATCCGGGCCCAGTTAAAGGTTTTGGCTTCCTCCGGTTCCCCTTCCCCGCTGTTGATCACAACATAGGGGAAAATATCCGTGCTTTCTGGTTTCAGGCTTCCAGCCTCATAAATGAACTTCTGCACCCCATCCAGGGTGTACCATTCAACCCGCTGCACGATTTTTTTGGTTTGTCCTTCATAGACTTCCTGGGGGTACATCCGCAAAAAAGCATCCAGGGCTGTATGATCCTGATCTTTCCAGAAAGGGAGGATTTCATAGCCATGGAAACGCTTGAATGCCAGCTCCCCGGTACTATCCACATAGGGAAACAGATAGGAAATTCCGCAATTCAAGGCATCTTTTCCCACGGCCCGCAGGGTTCGGCGGAACCTGGGACCAAAGATATCATTAACCATATCCTGGGCAGCTTCGTTGTCCGCCCTGGCATCCACTGGTTTGGCCAGCAGATAATTGGCTTTTTGGTCCACCAGGAAAGCATACCGATTGTCAGTCATTCGGTTGTTCGGAAGATTATGGACCGTAGTCACAGTCCCGTTTTCCCCGATTACCGTCCGCTGCTTATGCTCAATGGCTTGGTCCTGCCGATAATAAGCGGCACCAGTCAGCTGCAGCCTCCGTTCCGGGCTGTTTAACCAGTAATAGATTTCCTTTTCCAAAAATTGTTTGGTTGTCATGTTCTGCCGGCTTCCAGCCTTCAGCAGCATCCCGATGAAATCATTGAAAAACATTTTTCCTCCATCAATCAAAAGAATAGGTGGCACCGTCCATATCCTGCCGCAGCGCATACCGCACACTGTCGATAGTATGATCATTGGCCTTTGGGTACTGGCTGATGAAATTTCCATCTTTGTCCTGGGCAAATTCATAGCCCACAAATTCCCGGTAGGTGTTGGGGCAGCGTCGCTTGTCGATGAAAATATGGGCCAGATCTGAAAGCCATTTAATGGCAAAGTCCCGGCTGTCCGGGCCTTTCTTGACCGGCAGGCACCGCAGCCCCAAATCACACAGCCGTGCAATGCTTTTGGGTTCCGCGCTGTCGGCATTGACATAGCGGTCCCCGACCCGGTCCTTTACCAGCTCATAGGCTTTTTCATTGGATATCTGGACGCCGTAAACCTCATCGAAAATATACAGATCATGCTTTTTCGGATCATAATGCATTTTTGTGTAGGCAAAGGGATCAATGGCAAACCCAAAGTCAATCCCATCCCGGATATTGTCGAACTGGTTGTTGATCATTTCATCCGTCATTTCCAGGTCTGCCACATTGCCAAACACATCGCCTCCTGTGCCCGTCACTTCTCCCAGGTATTCATGGGCATACAGGTCCGGCCTCTGCTCTTTCAGGGCTTCTGCTTCTATGAAAAACTGTTCACCCAGCCAATCATGGGGGACCAAAAGGTAATTGCTGCTGCTCACCAGCCGATCTGAACGGTCTGTCAGCTGCTCCACATTCACCCAGTTGTCCCGGCTCTTTGGTGGGTTAAATGAATAGAAGCACCAGGCGGCCGGGCCGCCCCGCAGCAGTGACTGGTTGATATTCCGGATTTCCGCCATGCCGGCGAACTGATCCAGTTCTTCATACCAGAGCACCCCCACATAGCCAAAGGGCATTTTCAGGGATTTCAGTTTTGCCTTGTCATCCACCCCGAAAAACAGGATTTTCTGTCCTGTCCGATTCAAGGTAATTTCCATGGGTGACTTTTTGAAGCTGAATTCTTCCATCAGCCCCAGTTCTTCAATAGCCCATTCAATTTGCTGGTAAACGGAATTTTTCAAGGTGTTCCCAACCTTTCGCAACACAACCGCGTGCACATCAGGATGGGCAATCATTAATTTAGGAATCTGCAGGGAAATAAAAGAGGACTTTGTGCTGCCGCGTCCGCCCTTCAGCCAGTAATGGGTGTGCAAGTGACGTTTAATGTCAGCGCTCAGTCCATCAAAAGCCGGGATGATCAAGTTTGTATCATCAGGCACGGCCAGAGGCTGCTGGGCAGGAGCTTCCATATCAAAGAGCCCAGAAAGCTCAGCCAGCATGCCAAATGCTTTGGTGTCTCCTTTCATGGCCTGGACCGTTTGTGCCAAAATCATGGCGTCCTGGACCCTCAGGTTTTTCCCTTTAGCTTCTGCCAGACTTTTGATTTTTTTATCAACTTTTCCTGGCTTCATTGGCATGCTCAGCACTTCCCTGGTAAGCTCTTTCCAGGTCTTCAGGGCCCGGCGTTTTCGGCCGGATGCCTGCCCGCCCTTTTGGCCATTTCTCGCCGCTTCCTCACCGCTTCGAAATTTAAATTTCTCTCCTTTATTTAAGTTTTCATCATTCATCGTCTCCCACTATCCTGTTGAAAAATCCAATAAAAAAAGACAGCTGCCGCTGTGCTGTCACACCTTTATGTTTTTGAATTTATACCCATACCTTTTCTGGTTTCTGGACAGCCAACGATCTACCGCGTCATCATAGTCCTTGCCCCGCATGGAAGCCGTCTTGACTGCTTTCACGAATGCCTCTGCTTTAAAATGGGTCCCTTTGGTTATAAGCCGGTATCCCTGCCCCCCAAACATGCTCTTGTCATAGGTCGCCACAATACCACGCAGGCCAGTTTGCTGAGACGCCGTAATTAAATCCGTGTCAGAGAAAGACCCGCCACTGGGATGATTATGCACAGCCAAATCCCCTTTTCGGATCCGTCCCAGGCTGACAGAAGAACTTCCACCATGGGTGTAACTGTTGGCAAAGCCCATCCGGTCTATGGTGACAGAATGTTCTCTGTCGGGCCGCAATGCGGCCAGATTCATGAATGTTTTTATGGCATTCTCTGGTGTTTTCACTTTTACCCTTACATTGACTCTTGCGGGTAAATCCGACTTATTGTGCCCTCCTCCTCCACCACTGGCATGCCCGAATTTAAAAGACTTCATACCGCTGCTGCCAGAAGCGCCTCTCCCTCCTTCAAGGGGGATGGAGAAATCTTCTTTTTCGTCCAGGATATCGCCTATCTTCTTCCCACCGATGGTGTAGTCCAGCAGGCTTTCGGCATCCTGGAATACCTTTTCCTCTTCTGTTTCGCTGTTCCACAGTGCCCACCTCCCATGCTTTCGCCGAAAAACAATATCTTGGTCGGTCACCATTACCAGAGACTTCCCCAGCATTTTCAACCGGAAAGTATTGATATCCATGGATTACCCCCTATTCTGACAATAAAAAAGCAGAGCCATAAAAATGGTTCTGCTTAATCCCCGCCCGGATTTCAACCGGGGTCTCCTGATATCTCTCAGGTATGCTCACGCCTGCACCACATCGGATTTATATTCATTATACCAAATTTTTAATATATATTTAACAAATCTTTTCTCTTTAGCCGTCAAACCTCTGTTTCCGTTTTCATCATGCACATATCCTATATGAACATGAGGTTTCTTGCCATTATGATAATGAGTTAGATCAATTTGTTTCATGCGCCGGTTCTTGCCATCATAGTATGTTATACTAATTGGATTTTTAGATTTTCTCCCTAGTATAACGTAGACTCTTCCCCTAGTTCTTGTTTCCATTGGCGTTTTTACAGCCTCTTTTGAATTTTGCACTAGAAATTTGATATTTTCTTTTCTGTATATACTTCTGTACTCAGTTCCATAGGCTTTCCCTGATAAGCTTATGCCGCTGCTGGCGCCTCTACCGCCCATTCTTCATCTTCTCCGTAACGGCATTTTCAAAATATACCGTCTTGCAAGGGAACTTATAACCGATATCCCCACCGTATACCACAACGGCCGACGGCTTCAGCCGCTTTATGGCTTCATCCATCCCAGCTTTCCATACTTCCATGGATTCCTTATCTCGTTTCACTCCGATGGTGGAAACAGAAACCGTGCCGCCGGGTTCAATCCCATCAAAGCAGAATTGAAAGCTGGCATCTTCCGCCCAGGACAGTGTAGGGATTACCTTTACCTGCATATCCTGGAGGATCTGCCCAATCAGCCGGGATCGGTACACGTTCCAGATCTTCATGGCTATGGGCATATCCAGATAAAGGGAAAAGTCGGGTGTCAGCACATAATCAAAGGCTGCCAGCTTTTCGCAGTACTCCTGGGGCTGGTTCCATACCCGTTCAAACTGGTAATCATCCACGTAGAAATGGATTCCCAGCCCAGTCCGTGGCTCAGTCGTCAGCATATAGTTGAACCCTATCAGCTCTGTGGGAATCCCTTTACATGCCTGGATCAGGGGCATCTGGTAAAACCCTGCTGTACGTCCAGGATCATAGTCATGGAGGTTATATGCGTCCATGGTCCGTTCCCGTTCATTTCCTTTTTCTTCTTGCTCTTCATTGTCTTCTGGATCCATGGCAACATCCAGCCCTGTCAAATCGAACCCGAACTGATCCATAGGGTAATCCAGATCCACCAGGTCTTTTAGTTCTCCCAGTAACAGATCCGGATTCCATGTAGCCATTTCCCCTACTTTGTTGTCAGCCAGCCTGAAAGCCTTAATCTTTTCCGGGCTCAAATCATCTGCCACAATGCATGGTACCGTCTTCAGGTGCAGCCGTTTGGCCGCTTTTAACCGGGTGTGCCCGGCCACTATGACCCCATCTCGGTCAACAACAATTGGTACTTTGAACCCGAAATCCCGGATAGAATTAGCCACGTATTCCACTGCTGCATCATTGTCCCTTGGATTATTTTCATATGGGGTTATGCTTCCAATGGGCTTTTCAATAATTTCCATGGCCAATCCTTTCCGGCAAAAGAAAAAACGCCTGGGCAGATTTCAAGGTCTGCTGGCGTTTTTTCTTGACTCTGGGTATCTCTCATGCTTTCATTTCGTAAGGGAAGATTGAAATGAGCAGTGTGAAGAGGCGGAGGTCATCTCCTTTTCACCACGATACCAGTATATCATGGAAAAACGCTAAAACACGGGTGAAAAACGGGTACGTTTTCGGAATTTTCAATCTATCTCTTATTACAGCAGGATGAACTTCCGGCGCCGGTTGGCCGGATCTGCCTTAGGCCCGCACACCTGGATGGCGAGCCGCCGCAGCAGCTTCCGGTTGAACCGGTCCCTGCAAGTCTTTTCATCCATGTGGACCATGTGGGCGATTTCAATCCAGGTCCTGCCGTATACCGTCCGCTGCATGATGATGGTCTGATCCATAGAGGGCAGCTCCTGCAGGGCTCTGTCGATCCGGCCCAGCCGGTCAGCCAGGACTTCCAGGTCTTTCCTTTTGGCTTCCAGCTCTGTATAGTCTTCTTCCCGCTGCAGGGCGGCCGTTTCTTCCTCGCTGTCCTTATGCCAGCCGCCGGATCCGCCGCCGTTGTATCCAAACCGGGTGCCCTTGGGGCCTGGGACAATGGTCAGCTTGGTTTCCAGTTCCTTCACTTCTTTTTCCAGGCTGGCCTTGTATTGCCCCCAGTCGATGTAGTTTTTCAGGTACCGGTAAACTTCCTGTTCGTACGAATTGTAATACATGGGCTTTCCTTCTTTCATCGGTCTTCTGTCACCTTCACCAGGATGTGCGGATTTCCATCGAAATCCGTAAACCGTTCTGCCTTCAGGTGGCAGTATTTCGGGCTGTCGTTCTTGATCAGCCCGATTTCCTGCATGGCATCCAGGATGAACTTGCAGCCGCCTCCAATGACGTTGTCGTCATCCCTTCTGTGGTTCCGGCCATAGTCCTCAAAGAACTGGACCTCAACCACCACATGGCCAGGGAACTGCATCCCCAGGCGGTTATCTTTGGCCAGGGTGGCCTTCATAACCCATTCCAGTTGTTCCTGGGTATCCTTCTTCAGCTTCGCACTGCCGTACCGGTTGGTCCTGGCCACGTTGATGATGTCGTTCATGCATGGCAGACGGCCCTCAATCCGGAAGTGTGCTGTTCTTGTCATGGCTAAATTTCCTCCTCTTTGATTAGCTCTCAAACGTATCAACAAACAGCACAATCGCTTTTTCCCAGGGTAATCCGGCAATGAATTTCATGGCAGCTCGTTCAAACAGCGGCCCATCAGGCAGAGATTGTATTTTCTCGACTTCATCGGTTTGACCAATGCTCTCCATGAAATCAGCCAGATCATCTTCAGCTTCTTCTCGCGTCCAGGTCCTGCCGTCATATTCCCAGCATGTCCATAGTTCTTCAATTTCCGCTCCCACGACCATACCGGCCCAGTATCCGTAATCTTCCCCATCTACGACTTCGCTTTGGACCATGGCCACGATTGGCAGAGTAGGATTTGCTGCCGATAGCTTTAAAAGGTCCATTACAACCCGATTTTTCGCTCTCATATTTTCGTTCCTCCCCTTACCGTATCAACGGACAAAATCCCACTGCCGCAATTTTCTCCCCCGCCCTGCTGCAGGTCATGTAGTCCCACAGCCTGGGGTATGGGCCGTACTCCCGGGGCCGGGCCCAGGGGCAGACAGCACACCGTTTCAGCTTCTGCTGCTTGGCGTCGGTTTTCTTTGCCATACTTTTCATCCCTCCTGCAGCAGCTTATCAATCCGGGCCCATCTGTCTTTTTCCTGGGACCGCCGGCGGCGGCTTTTACCGGTAAAACATACCGGCTTGCAGCTCCCGATGATTCGGTCATAGATCCGCCGGTATCCCCAGTCTTCTGCCCCAAAATCCGCCGGGGACAGATTAGTGGTGATGATCATCGGCTTTTTGACCCTGGCCCGTGCGTCGATCACCTGGAATTCTGTTTCCAGGATCCGGGGATTCTTCTGCTCAATGCCCAGGTCATCGATCACCAGCAGTTCGCAGCCCGTGATCCGATCCAGGGCTGCCGTTTTGTCGTCTTTGCTGGCCCAGTTGGACAGCTCCCGGTCCAGCCGTGCGAATGTAGTCATGAAAGCTGTCCGGTGCTGGGCCTGAAGGGCATTGGTAATGCAGCCGGCCAAGAAAGTCTTCCCGGTCCCCACATTGCCGTAGAAAAGCAGCCCGGCCCCGGCCTCCTTCATTTCGTCAAAATGCTGGCAATAGTTCCAGGCCAGCCGGGTATGTTCTCCCTGCCAGTCGCAGTGCTGGAAGGTCAGCCCTTCCAGCTGGGCCGGAGAAAAGCCATAGCTCTGGAGCTGGCTGATCCGGTAGCTCTGCTGCTTCCGTTGGTTTTCCAGCTTTTCCCGGGCCGCCTGCTGCTTCTCACAATCGCACATGACGGCCACCTTCCGGGTTTCCCGCTTGCCTTCGTCGTCGGCCAACCATTGGATCAGCGTTTCCCGGCGCTGGTGGCACTTCCCGCACACCAGGCAGCCATCGCTGTCCGTGTAGTCCCATGGCCTGGGCGTAACTCTGTGCCCGGCCAGTTTATCCAGGTAATCCTTGACCTCGTTCATAGCTCGAATCCCTCCCGTATGAGATCTTCCCTCTCTGCCGCCGTCAGGTCCTTTTCCCTTGCCGACTTCCGCTGCATGGTCGGGCCGCCTTTAGCCTTCCAGGACTTCAGGATCCCGGTAATATAGCTCAGCCGCAGGGCTCCCTGACGGATAGCCTCCCGGATAGCGCTCTGGACCCAGGCAGATCCGTAAGTCTCTACCAAGTCGCAGAGCA
>OGCZ01000271.1_pt1 | contig 33843 bp, 35 predicted proteins | sample 1570211 | NCBI WGS metagenome assembly OGCZ01 (sample SAMEA2582158, study PRJEB24529) | metagenome | biome: Human gut stool | place: China | collected 2011 | reverse complement strand
AAAGTGTCATAGTGGGTTACACACATTCAAAGAATGTTGTGTAATGGCTTCGCCCCTGCCGAGAAAGGAGAGCAAAATGGCAAAAATCGACAAGGCGGATATGAGTTGTGCAAGGGTAAAACAGTACACCGCTTCTGATGTGAGCAAGGCGGAAAGGCACAACGAACGCAAGAATGAAACCTACGAAAATATGAATGTGATTGAGGAACGAATACCCTTTAATGTGCATTTCAAAAAGCCGACTGCCCCTACCTATATGGAACAGTTAAAACAGATGGAAGCAGACGGTCAGGTGTCGCTTCGTGGGTTGAGGAGAGACGCAACACTCTTTAATGAGATAGTGATTGATGTGAATACGATGTACTTCGAGCGTAATGGTGGCTATGAATACGCAAAGCAGTTTTATGAAGAAGCCTATCGTTTCATCGTGGAAAAATTCGGTGCTGACAATGTTATATCGGCAGTAATGCACGCTGATGAAATCAATGTAGCCGCAACCGAGGAACTGGGAAAAGAGGTTTACCATTATCATCTTCACGCTATGGTTCTGCCAGTGGTGGAGAAAGAAATCCTATGGAGTAAGCGTTGCAAAGACGAAAAACTGCGAGGAACGGTCAAGGAAGTTGTTAATCAGATAAGCCATTCAAAGAAATGGAAATCGGATATTCCGCTGACCGATGAAAAAGGAAAGCCGCTTCTTAGGAAGAACGGAAAGCCGATGTTTAGAGCTTCGTACAGCATACTGCAAGATGAATTGTTTCACTATATGACGGAGCAAGGGTTCAAAGGCTTTCAGCGTGGCGAATACGGAAGTACAGCAGAGCATTTGACTTCCCTGCAATATCAAATCCAACAGGACAAAGAGCGATTGGAGAAGTTGCAGAAGCGTATTCAAAAGGAACAGGTCAAGTATGAGCCTGCCCGTCATATCTCCAAAACCTTAAACGAGATTGACAGTATGGGGCAGAAAACAATCACAGGTAAAATGGCAATCTCCAAAGAGGATTATTCTCAACTGACAGCCCTTGCCAAAGAGGGTATTACCAGTCGTGCGGAAATCAAAAAATTTGAGCAGAGTGCAAATTTTTACCGACAGAAGTATATGGACAGTGCAAACGCATTGGAACGAATGAAAACCAAATACAACGAACTGAAAGAAAAGTGCAGACCTTTTCTTGAAGCGTTGGAACATTTCCCCGAAGTTGCCAAACTTTTTACCGAAAAAGTGAAGCAACTTTTTTCTTTTAAGGAAGCACAGGAACGAGCCGAAAAAGAAGCAAGGGAAAAAGAAAGACAGGAGCGTATCAAGGCACGAAGAAACAAGCGTGGTATGGAAAGATAACCATTTCCATTGTACTTGCAACTTAATGACTTCTTGATATGTTCAGATGAAACAGGCTGTATTTGTGGGGTGTTCCAAACGGAATGCCCCACAGTCAATTTATGAAAAGGAGAAACGGATTATATGAAAGAAAACACTTTATCTTATACAACACGAATAGGCAAAACCACTTTTATTGTAAATGTGAAGCAATCGGAAAGTGCGAATAAGCCTTTGAATACGGTGTTTCAAGAGATATGCAGACACGAGATGTTGGGAGATTTTTCAGCGGATAAATATTTGAATTTAGAAAACTTACAAAAATCATCTTGACAAACTCGTTCCCGAAGGCACGAATTACCGAGCCAAGACGAGGTTTGCCAAGTTCTATAACCTGCCAGAGCTGATGCAGATGTTCCGTGAGGTGGCGGATATTCAGACCGCCGATATGCTAAAGCTCCCCGTGCCAAAGGTCAATTACAACAATATTAAGACCAAGCCGAGCGAGATACAGACCGAAATGGTAGCTTCCCTTGCGAAGCGGGCTGAGAAAGTCAGGGCAAGGCTTGTCGAGCCGAACATCGACAATATGCTCAAGATAACCAATGACGGACGGAAACTGGCTCTTGACCAGAGAATGATTGACCCGATGCTGCCAGATGCCCCAGACAGTAAAGTCAATGCCTGCGTGGATAATGTGTACCGTATCTGGGAGGAACACGCCGATACCAAAGCGACACAGCTTGTGTTCTGCGACCTGTCCACCCCGAAAAATGACGGTACTTTCAATGTCTATGACGATATGAGGGAAAAACTGATAGCCCGTGGTATCCCGGCTGAGCAGATACGCTTTATCCACGAAGCGACCACCGATGCACAGAAAAAGGAGTTGTTCGGCAAGGTCAGAAGTGGCGAAGTCCGTGTGCTGTTCGGCTCTACTCCTAAGATGGGAGCAGGTACGAATGTGCAGGACAGGCTCATAGCAATCCATAACCTTGACTGTCTGTGGCGTCCTTCCGACCTTGAACAAAGGCAGGGGCGTATTGAACGGCAGGGAAATATGTTCCCAGAGGTGGAGGTTTACCGCTATGTGACCGAGCAGACTTTTGATGCCTATCTCTATCAGTTGGTGGAGAGCAAACAGAAATTTATCAGCTAGATAATGACGAGCAAAAGCCCTGTCCGTTCTGCCGAAGATGTGGACGAGGTTGCCCTGTCCTTTGCAGAGGTTAAAATGCTTGCCACAGGCAATGCCCGTTTTAAGGAAAAGATAGATTTGGATATACAGGTATCCAAGCTCCGAGTGTTAAAGCAGAGTTATCTTTCAGAGCATTACGACCTTGAGGATAGAGTGCTGAAATACTATCCTCAGACCATTAAGGAGTGTGAGGAACGCATTATCGGCTATGAAAGTGACACGGCACTTGCCGAGCAGCATAAGCCGCAGGGCGAAGAAAAGTTCTGCCCGATGACCTTAAAAGGCGTGACCTACACCGAAAAGGCAGACGCAGGCGAAATGCTTCTTGCAATCTGCAAGGATTATCCGATGTCTGCACCTACCGATATTGGCAGATACCGGGGTTTCCAAATGCAGATTTATTATGACACCGTCAATGCCCATTACTGTATGAACCTCTGCGGAAAGGCAAAGCATAAGGTAGATTTAGGTGCTGATGCCCTCGGAAATCTGACCCGAATTGAAAACGAGCTGTCAAAGCTCCCTGCCAGACAGGAAGCTGCCAAGACCAAAAAGGCGGAAACTATCGCACAGCTTGAAACCGCAAAGGAGGAAATCAAGAAGCCTTTTGCCTTTGAAGATGAGCTGAAAGAAAAAACAGAACGGCTGAACGCTCTTAACATTGAGCTGAATCTAAATGAAAAAGATACTTCCGTTATGGATACCGAGCCAGAGCAGACAGAAGAACAGTCCGAAAGAAAATGTGCAAGTCGGGAGAGATAATGCGGTTTGCATATTTGTATTGCTGATTTCTGGGAAGTATAATAGGTGTAGATTAGTAAATGTCGGAGGTGAAAGGTGTGCTTGATAATTTAAGATTTGAAACCTTTGTTGATGTGCATAGCAACATCTTTGCTGAATATCTAAGCTCCGTTATCGCAAAGGTGCCCAAAGAAAATCCAGAATACCGTTCTATAGAGGAACTCTACAAAGAGTATCCAAAAGTTATGGGAGTTCTGGATACGGAAAAGCCGAGCGATTTGTCCGAGCAGGAGTGTAAGGTTTTGATAGAAGTTTTGAAGCTTCGGAACAGGCTCAGCGATATGCAGCAGGAAGCAATCTATTTCAGAGGGTGCTATAACAGCGTTGGGTATCTCAAAAAGGCAGGAATTTTATAACCAAGAACGGCGGCATTGGCATTGAGCTGATGCCGTCTTTTGCATAGCGGCACAGGTAGAAAAATATGACGTAATATGCTATAATATAATACAAGGTTTGGTCGAAAGGATTGTGAATATGAAAGTTTATATCTTAGCTTCGCTTGATAATATCTCATTTGCAGAAAAACTTTTAAGCAACATAAGAAATGCAAAGATTATTTCAAAGCCATCAATAAATGAAATTGGTTCAAATATTAATGTAGCTCTAAAACGAACAATGGAGAGTGCAGATGTCGTTTTAGCGATAATAGATGAAAAATTCTCTGATAGTGTATCTCTTAATTTGGAGTTGCAGTTGGCACAAATGTCAGTACGAGAAAATAGAAATAAAGTGTTAATTCCAGTTGTTTTGAATAAGGCAGATGTTCCTAAATGTATAGAAGGAACATTATATGTCGACTGCATTTCCGATTCTGAGCAAGATTTATGCAAAACACAATTGATGATAGAAAAGGTGTTGACACATAGAAAATATATTATAAGAAAGGGCAATCTAAAGGAAAAAAACAGTAGAACATCTTCTATGATAATTATGACTTTTGCCATTGAAATGTTTGCAATGCTTTTCATTGTTCTATTATTTAAGGAAAATCCTTTTCAAATGGGAAGTATTGGGGACGAGAGTATTATTACTATAACATTCGGAATAGCCTCTGTGATGTTAGCTTTTGTAGCTCTTTTAACGAGCTATTTATCAATTATGAAAAAACGATGGCAAGAAGATGATGAAGAAGAATTAGAGTCTTATTCAAGACGATTAAAACGGGCTATAGTTCCAGAAGAAATAAAACAAGAGAAAAAAAGAGTTCTGGAAATGAAGGTAAGAAAAAGGAAATTGATGCTTTAGAGCGTATGATGATTAACCTTGAGGATATTAAAGAGTTTTATACTTGGACTCAAAAGCAGGCTAAAGCATCATTCGTTTTAGCTGTAATAATGTGTATTTCTGGATTTGGTTTAATGATAGTTGCAATACTTATACCTATTGTATTCAGATTGAGTTTTCAGATGTCAATTATCCCAGCTATTGGAGGAGTTATAACAGAGTTAATTGCAGGAACAGCACTGGTAGTATATCGTAATTCGTTATCACAACTCAATCACTATCATAAAGCCTTACACGAGGATGAGCGTTTTTTATCAAGTGTAAATTTGCTTGGAAAATTCAGTTCAGTTGAGGCACAAGATGATATGTTACGAGAAATAATAAGAAGTGAAATACAAATGAATTTAGCCGAATTGCAAGAAAATGAAAATAGGGAAGCAGGCAATTCAAAATAGTATTTTAAAGTGTCTAATTGCAGAAAGAACATATTAAAGTGGTATTTGTTGGTATCTAATGTTTCCTCATGGTTGTATGGGGAATAATTAGTAATTATGTGATATGATTTACAGTGGGATTTTTCAATTGAGAGGAAAAGATATGTCTGATTTTAATAAAATAATGGCATTTCAACAAATGATGCCATATCTCAATAAAGAGCAGCAAGATAATTTAGCAACGACTCTTGGAATGGAGTTACAGGAAATTGAAAGACGGTTGGTGGGAAAAAATAAGGAAGATGAATTTATTTTAATTCTTCTTTTTATGGAAGTGTGTAAAAGTATTACTGCATTTGATGAGGGGGTATCTCAATTATTAAAGACGGCAACCTCCGATTTACTTGTAGAGTTACAGAATGAAAAGAAGTTCATGTTGGAGATAAAGCATACTGACAAAGAACGGTATTCTATTAGTATGGGAAATCTCCAAAAAAGAATTGATTATGCGAGTAAATATGGATTGGAATTGTTTTTTGCCATCTCAATTAAAGGATATTGGATGCTGTTTAATGCGGAATATTTGAAAGAGAAAAAAGGAAAGATAGATATTTCTGATTTAATGAAATCTAAATTGGACGAAATGCTTGATTGTATTAGCTATGTCTTTCCAAAAGGGTTGAGGATAAAAAGTGTTTATTCTACAGATGAAACGGTAAAATCTACAGGTATTAAATTTCCACCATACGGAAATATGGTATCTTATGAGTTGTACTATAATGATAGAAGAATTTTCAGAGTAAAAGGGAAAAACAGTCCATATATTGGTTATACGATGATTTTAGAAGCACTGCAAGACAGACTGTCAATGGATACACAAATTATAGAACAGTCGGATAATTATACCGTTATCAATGAATCGTTTTCAAATGATTTTAATGCTATATCAGAATACAAGTTTTTGTTAGCACCAGTTGAACATACCGCATATGATGGCGAAGAAAAATATACCGCTCATACATATATTGAAAATGCAAAAGCAGATGCCAATCTTTTAAAAATGCATTTTCAATTGGGGCATGTCAGAGGAATGATGCAATATTTAGCTGATAACGGAGTCGAAATAATGTATATAAGAAATAATCTTATATATAAATTAAATCCTCAATAATAATGGTAATTTACATAGCCGAGAGGTTTTCATTTAACGAAAGCCCCTCGGCTTTTTCTATTTCTGGAGGTGATTTTATCCATTGAGAACTAAGCGACCCTATGTGCAGATTGACCCAGATGTACTTGAACGGGTACGCCAGATTGACTTGTTATCCTATCTGCGTGAGTTTGAGCCAAGCAATCTCGTTAAGATCAAAGGCACAAGCAATGTGTACTGTACCGCAGAACACGACAGCTTGAAGATTTCCAACGGCAAATGGTATTGGTGGTCGAGGGGTTTCGGCGGCTATTCTGCTCTCGATTATCTCATCAAGGTCAAGGAATATGACTTTGTGGAAGCCGTGGAAATTCTCACGAGACAGACGATGGCGGACTGGAAGCCGCCCCCTGCTCCCAAGAAAAATGAGCCGAAAGTCCTACTCTTGCCGCTAAAGAATAAGATGCCCGTTGATTGTGTAGTAGATTCTCACCAGAAAGACACCGAAAACAAATCAAAATTTAGTGCTGAAAGCGAGGAATGAATCATTGAAAAAGTATGATGTAACCCTTACCGCCCATTATCAAAAGACCGTTTCCGTCTATGCAGAAAGCCCCGAACAGGCAAAGGAAAAAACAAAAATTATCCTGTTCGACACAGACCTTATCGACTTTACTGATGATTATTTTGTCTGCGGCGAAGCCGATATTACCGAGCAGAGCGAGGATGGTCTTGACGTTGCGGGCGAGAATGCACTACAGGAAAATGAGGATTGTTCGGACTGTCCGTACTTCTCCCGTGTGCGGTGAGTGTATGTACGAGGACGACTGCGAAGAATGAGATGTCTTACCAAGCACTGAATTTGGTTAGCAAAATTCGCTTGTTAGGGGTCAGCCCCTAATACCCTGTGAGAACAGAAAGGAGTTCAAGAATGAGTGAGTTCTTATTTTTTATTATCGGCACAATGCTCGGCGGTCTGTTCGGCGTTGCGTGTATGTGCTGCTTGCAGATAAACAGACTTTCCGAGAGAAAGAAAGTGGACAATGCGAAAAAGAAATGTGCAGATACTTTTCCGTCTGACTGAGGAGGAAGCCGAACACCTTAATGAGTTTGTGCGGAAATCGGGTCGCTCAAAAGAAGCCTTTTTAAGAGAAATGGTAAGTGGCTATCAGTTCTGCGAAAAGCCCGCCCCAGAGTTCTACCAGATGATGCGTGAACTGTCCGCCATTGGAAACCGTATCAATCAGCTTGCGGTTAAGGCAAACGCCCTCGGCTTTGTGGATACCCCGATGCTCCGTGAGGAAGCAAGAAAATGGCACGAGTTTCAGATTGACATTCGCAGAAGGTATCTGCTTCCACGCAGGTCATCGTAATGGCGGTCTGCAAGATATGGGATGTGAGTGGCAGGCTCGACCACCCAATCGACTATGCCGAAAATCCCGAAAAGACCGCCAACCCTAAATACACCGAAGCCGACCTGCAGGCGATGGTCGATGTAATGGAGTACGCTACCAATAAGAATAAGACCGAGCAGCGTTTCTTTGTCACAGGCGTAAACTGTGACCCGACCACCGCCAGAGATGAAATGATAATTGCCAAAGCGGGGTGGAGCAATATGAGCGAGATTGTCTGCTACCACGGCTTTCAGAGCTTCAAGCACGGTGAGGTTACGCCAGAGCAGGCTCACAAAGTCGGCGTTAAACTTGCCGAGCAAATGTGGGGCGACAGATTTCAAGTCATCGTTGCCATTCACCTAAATACCGACTGCCTGCATAATCACTTTGTCGTGAACTCTGTTTCTTTTGCCGATGGTATGCACTATCACGACAACAAGGCAAATCTGCGGCTGCTCCGTCAGCGTTCCGATGAGCTTTGCCGTGAGTATGCCCTGTCCGTCATCGAACATCCAAGCGGCAAGAAAAAGCCCTATGCCCTTTACCAAGCCGAAAAGAAGGGGCGACCCACGAGGGATAATGTTGCCAGACAGGCGGTGGACGAAGCTATCAGCAAATCATTTACGCTGAAAGATTTTGACCGTCAGTTGGCAGAAATGGGCTACCGCATAAACTTTGACCCTAATCGTAAGTATTGGACGATTATCGGCAAGGGCTGGCAAAGACCAAAGCGGCTTTATAAGTTTGGAGAGGAATACACCAATGCCAGGATTATGGAGCTTATCAGCGAAAATTTCTATGCGGTCAAATTCCAGAGCTTCTCAGAGCCACAGCCACAGGTCAAGGCCTATCGGGTCAAAGGCTCATTGAGGAATGCCAGGAAAATCGGCGGCTTGCGTGGGCTGTATCTCTATTACTGCTACAAGCTCGGTATCCTGCCAAAAGGCAGAAAACAAAATTATGCACGGCTTCATTATCTCTTAAAGGACGACCTTATGAAGATGGAAGCCATCACACAGGAAACAAGGCTGCTTTGCCGCAATCACATTGATACGGCGGAGCAGCTTTGTTCATATAAAGGCTCTCTGGAAACGGAGATGTCTGCCCTGCTTCAGAAGCGAAAGGAGCTTTACTCCAAATCCCGCAGGATAAGTGGTGAAGAAAAGGAAGCAGTCAAGGCAGAGCTTTCCGATATTTCGGGGCGGCTGAAAATTATCCGAAAGGAGGTCAGACTGTGCGAGGGCATCGCAGCCCGTAGTGATACTCTCAAGGAAAAATTGCAGACGATACGGGCAGACGAAAAAAAACAGCAAAGAAAGGAGCTGATGAAGAATGAACACAGGCGGCGAAGCGGCAGAACAAATCGCCCGAATGAGCTTGGAGGGCTTTGAGGTCGCTGCCAAAATTACAGGTGCAGGTGCGAAGAACGTCGCTATCCTGTTGTATTCCATTCTTAAAGAAGAAAAACAAAGGCAAAGCAAGGCTGACAAGTATGCTCCGTTCTGGTAAGGAACTGAAAGTCTTTACCGTCAAAAGCGGCGACTTAAAGAAGTTCACGCAGAAAGCGAAAAAATACGGTGTGCTTTACTGCGTCCTCACGGACAGGAAAAACAAAGACTCTAATGCAGAGGTCGATGTCATCGCTCGTGCCGAAGACGCATCGAAAATTAGTCGTATCGTGGAACGCTTTAATCTTGCTTCGGTGGATACCGCTTCTATTATGACGGAAGCCGAGAAATCTAAAGATGCAAAGGAAGGTCAGCCAGAGCCAGATATTGGTGTGCAGGAAAAGGCGGAGAAAGATAAGCTGCTTGACGAGCTTATGGGCAAGCGTGCCCAGAAGGAGGAAAACGCCCCAAACCCCTCGGTGGCAAAGACAGAAAAATCCGCTCAGTCTGAGCCTACCTCAGAGCAGCCAAAGAAGTCCGCAGAGGGGGCTACTATGACTAAGGAAAAACCTTCTGTCAGAGAGGAACTGCGGAAAATCAAGGGGAGCCGCAAGGAGCAGGAAGCAGAGATTGGCACTTCCGACCTGGACAAAAGCGGTGCTTCCGACAGGGCAAAAAGTGCTAACAGGAAAACGGAACATAAACAGCCCCCAAGAAAGAAAAAGAAACCAAAATCCAAAGAAACGAGGTAAACAGCTATGAGTATTTACGATGTATTCAGCGGCAGCGACAGACCTTTTGATAAAGAGGAATGGGCTGCCGCAAAGCAGGCACAGCGGAAAGAAGCCTATGTACTATGTTGAAGGCAGCCACGAGGCCATTATAGCTAATGATATCTTCCTTCGAGTCCAGGCAGAGATAGCCAGAAGAGCAAACATCACGCCGGATGGGAAGAAGAGAATTTATAGCAGCAGGTACGCACTTTCCAGTATCGTGTTCTGTGGTCACTGCGGAGATATCTACCGCAGGATCAAGTGGAACAACCGAGGTTGCACGTCAACGGTATGGCGATGCGTTAGCAGAGTTCTGAAAAAGAACAGTGGAATTGACTGTCCAGCCAGAATGCTGAGAGAGGAAGACTTACATGCTGCAGTTCTCACAGCGGTTAACGATGCCTGGTTCAGAAAAGCAGATATCATACCAGCTCTGAAGGTGAACATCAAAGCCGTTCTTGATGGCGGAGTTGAGGATGCCATCGCAGAAATCGACGGGAAGATAAAAGAGAAGCAGCAGGAACTTCTCGAAGCCGGACATGATGATACCTTGATCGATAGCATCGGCTCGGAGATTGTCGACCTTAGAGAAGAACATCAGGAACTGAGTTGAAATGTTCACATTCGTGTGGTATAATAAATTGAACTGATAGTGAAATCTAGTTGTACAGAAAGTGCTACGGTGAGTTAGATGCTTAGAAATAATATTGAAATAGATGTAAAAGTTAAGTGCATAGAAGAACAGACCACTCAAGCAGAACTCGCTGAGAAGGTAGGCACATCTCCGTCATATGTGAACCGTCTTATCAAGAGTCCAGAAAAGATTGTGAATAATACATTTGTCCAGATGATGGAACAGCTCGGCTATGACATTGAGCTTACTTACGTGAAAAAGACCAAGTAAAGGAATTGTAGCTATATGAATAATGAGATTAAACTCGACACAAAGCTTGTCGGGGATATAACAGGAGACTTTTATGTTCCTTCTTACCAGCGTGGTTATCGTTGGGGAGAAACAGAAGTAGTTCGTCTGCTCGATGATATTTATTCTACTGAGGGCAAACGCAACTACTGTTTACAGCCGGTTGTAGTAAGAAAAAATGGTGATAGATATGAATTGATTGATGGGCAGCAGCGTCTAACAACTATCTATCTTATATACCGTTTTATGAGTGAAGAGAGTTTTGGCTTTATAGATGAGCCGAGATTTACCCTTTCATACGAAACCAGAGAGAAGTCTGAGGAGTTCTTAAAATTAATCGACGAATCCCGCAAGGAAGAAAACATTGATTTCTGGTTCCTTTGTGCTGCTTATGAAAGTATCAAGAAATGGTTTTCTGCAAGGGACAGAAAATCTACTCTGACAAATGTAAATAAGTACTTTGATGAAATCGTAAAAATTATCTGGTATGAGGTTGGAGAAGCTGAGGACGCGATTGGTCTCTTTACACGTTTGAATATTGGTAAGATACCACTTACAAATGCAGAACTGGTAAAAGCTATGTTTCTTAGCAAAGATACTGACGAAGATGTCGATAAGGAAAAACAGGAAGAGATATCTCTTCAGTGGGATAACATGGAGAAGGAACTCCACAACAATTCTCTGTGGTACTTCTTGACGAATAAAGCAAATGCTGACTATCAGACAAGAATAGATCTTGTGTTGGATCTTATATCAGGAAAGCCAGCTGATAATAGGGAGAAGTATTATACATTCTTTAAATTTGATGAAATGCGTCAGACCAAGTCATTAGACAGCATCTGGCGGAGCATCCAGCAGACGTTCTTAGTGTTGAAGGATTGGCATGGAAACCATGAACTATATCATAAGATTGGTTATCTTATTGCGTCCGGAACACTGACACTTCAGAAGATTTTCAACCTCTCGAAGGATAAGACTAAGGATGATTTTAGGGACTCCCTTGATGGCTATATTCGAGACAGCATAAAAATTAAGGGTAACTACTCAGATTTAAGTTACGAGAAACCATTAGATCAGAAAAAGATTGCCACATTGCTTCTATTATTTAATGTTGAATCAGTCCGAAGAAATGGTGAGCATTCTCAGTGGTTCCCGTTTGATAAATACAAATTTGGCAGAGGTGGCAGAGTAACCTGGAGCCTGGAGCATATTCATGCGCAACAGTCAGAAGGTTTACGAACACAGGAAATGTGGAAAGAGTGGCTCACACTTCATATTCCGTCTGTAAAGTCTGTAAGTGATGATTCTGAAGAATTGATTGAACTCATGAATAGCGCTATTGCTAAGGATAAACTGGAACGTCAGGAGTTTGATGCAATTCAGCAGAGAGTTGTAGACTTACTTTCGGTTAAGGGTAATACAGAGTATTTGCATTCAATTGCTAATATGGCACTGCTGAGTTCGACGGACAATGCTGCATTGAATAACTCGACGTTTGACGTAAAAAGAAACGAAATTATTAAAATGGACAAGGCTGGCCAGTATATTCCATTCTGTACAAGAATGGTGTTCCTGAAATATTACACGCCGTCCGCAGATAATCAGCTCCATTTCTGGGGACACGCAGATAGGGTTGCTTACGTTGATGCAATGAATACAGTGCTGGTAAATTATCTCGAAGAGCCAATCGTTCTGGAAAAGGAGGAAGAATAATATGGCGACTACACTTCACTCCTTTATAGACATTTTTGATACAACATTTGGAGAAGGCCCGGAGGCTGTGCAGCTTAAAAAGATCATCATTCCAATTATCCAAAGAGATTATGCACAGGGCAGAAAAGGATCTGATGTAACTCGCGTAAGAGGTAGATTTCTTGAGTCTTTATATAAGGCAGTAACAGAGAAACCAATTACGCTCGATTTCGTTTATGGCGATATAGATGATGAAGGAAATATGACACCGCTGGATGGCCAGCAGCGCCTTACTACATTATTTTTGCTTCACTGGTATGCAGCAAAAAAAAGTAACATATCGGAAGAGAATTACGAGTTTTTGAAGAAGTTTAGCTATGAGACCAGATACAGTGCGAGATATTTCTGTATTGATCTGGTAGATTATAAACCTGAATTCAAAACAGCAATCTCAAAGGAAATTGTAAACCAGGCATGGTTCCCGCTCGATTGGGAGAATGATCCTACAATTAGCTCAATGCTTGTAATGCTTGATGCAATTGATGATAAATTCAAGGATGTTACTGATCTCTGGGATAAGCTCAAAGAAAACTGCGTTACATTCTACTTCCTTCCTATTAAGGATATGGGACTGACTGATGAACTCTACATAAAAATGAATTCACGTGGTAAGCCACTTACTTTATTTGAGCATTTCAAAGCAGAGCTTGAGCGTGAAATTCGCAGTATAGATGAACAAAGAGCAAATCGTATTATGGGTAAGATTGACCGTGATTGGACAGACCTATTATGGGAATATCGTAATAGCGGCAGTGGTTCTTCTGACGATAATATTATTGATGATGAATTTCTGCGTTACTTCAAGTTTATTTGTGATGTAATTTGCTATCGCCAGAATGAGTCACCACTGGGTAGAAGCAATGATGAGTTTGATCTTTTGCAACAATACTTCTCAGCTAAGTGTCCTGATGCAATTAAGAACATTGAAACAATGGAGAGCTTCTTCGATTGCTGGTGCAATATTCCTGGATATGATTCTCCGACAGACTTCTTGAAGTCCTTCATGGCTAACAAACATGAGAGTGGTAAAATTCTTGTTGAGAACCGATTTAACCTGAATATATTTGAGGATTGCTTACATGCATATTCCGATAAAACCGGCCGTATCAGACAGTTCCCGTTAAATAGAATTGTGCTGTTATATGCAATTACTACATATCTGCAGAACGTTGATAAGGTTACAGAGGCGGATTTCAGAAGAAGAATTCGTATTGTAAATAACCTGATCCGGAATTCTGAGGATGAGGTTTCAGACAGAACAGATAGAAATAGAATGCCAGCTATTTTGGCGGAAGCAGATGCTATCATCATGAATGGTGCTATTGATGATTCGATCGAGAATAACTTTAATGTAAGTCAGCTCTCAGAAGAAAAAGAGAAGATTACATTTATCGATGCCAATCCAGCTATGCAAGAAACCATGTTTGAACTGGAAGATCATTTCTTGCTTAACGGACAAATCAGTATCGTCGGTCTTGAGAACCTTGCATACACGAAGCGATTTGAATCTCTGTTTAAGTGCAGCCTTGATAGAATTGACTGTGCAATGATGGCATTAGGAGATTATGGACAGGTTGAGAGAAATAAGTGGCGTTACCAGTATGGATCGACATATCAATTTGCATGGGACGGGTTATTCCATAAGAGTGCGAATTCTGGATTTGATAACACAAAGAGTATTCTGATTTCGTTGTTGGATACCAATGAAGAATTCACAAATGAGGTACTTAAGAAGATAGCAGATGATTACTTACAGGAGTGCGAGAGTAACAACCTGTATCCATTCAGATACTACTACATCAAGTATCGTGAATACCGCCCAGGCGCATATGGAAAGATGCATAACAATTCAGCTGCAGCAAATCCATATATGTTCTTGGTTATGCAGACAAGGACTCATATGTCACAAAACTCATATTATCCTTATTTGAAGGTTGCTTCAGAAGCGCACTTGTCTAAGGACGATATGGGACAGAGGTTGATCTTTGGAGATGAGCATATTATTTGTACAAACAATTCATATTTGAGAAGAAAGAACGTTGGAGATAAGATTGTAGACACCATAGTCATTCCGCAGAATGAGGATGGAATTGATACTGAAGATCGAATCACACTTCTCAAAAACTATATCAAGGCTAATTTAAGCTGAGTAGCTTTACAAGAAGGGACAGTAAATGATATGTTTCCATTAACGTCAAAAATGAACGACAAGTTCCCGTTAACGCAGGACATCAATAGTGGTGTCTCGGGGCACTTGGTATTTAATTACCAATCACGAGTATGCAGACGGTAAGCTTCTAAACAAGTACACTTATGACAGCCCCCTATGATAATTTCTTTATTATCATAAGGGGTGATTTTTTTATTGTACATTTTGGGAGATTAGTTAAATGAATTTATCTGATAGAGAATGCATAAAATAGCAATAAAATAGTTTGACTAATATATAATATTGTGTTAAAATTATGCGAAAAGGAGGGTGACAGCTCTATGGAGCAATATATGCCGATAGTGTGGATAGGCTTTGCAATATTTATGTTGCTTTGCGAAGGCTTTACAACACAGCTTGTATCAATATGGTTTGTTCTCGGCTCGGTTTGTGCCACCATAACAACTATATTCACAAGTGACATCACAATCCAGTCGGCGGTGTTCCTTGTTGTGTCACTTGTTTCGCTTATCGTGACACGACCGCTTGTAAAACGCTTTAAAAAGCGTAATAAAACAACGGGAACAAACGCAGACCGTCACATCGGTCAAGTCGGATTTATGCTCACAGATTTAACCGATATTGACGAAACAGCACAGGCAAAGGTCGGTGCGGAAACATGGACTGTAAAGTCCGACAAAGCACCGCTTTCAAAAGGAACAAAAGTTAAGGTTCTTGCAATAGAGGGCGTAAAGCTCATAGTAGAACCCGTATCAGAATGAGAGGTAAATAATGTTAGGACTTATTATTTTAGGAATTATCCTTTTAATCCTGCTTATAGTAATCGTAAGCAATGTCAAGGTAGTACCGCAGGCACACGCATATGTAATTGAAAGACTCGGAACATATCATGTAACTTGGTCAACGGGCTTGCATGTAAAAATTCCGTTTATCGACAAAATTTCAAAGAAAGTTTCACTAAAAGAGCAAGTGATCGACTTCCCTCTACGCATGGAGTGAATAAAACGATACCTTCTTATAAATTGTAAAATAGCTGATATAATGCCCTGCTTTAAAACAATCAATAACAATTACTAATATGTATTTTCACCTTTTGAGCCGTTGGGCTCTTTTTTTATGCCGTTTTGACGGTATAATCAACAAAAGCGTGAAATCAAAATTCTATAGAAACAAATGAAAGAGTTGCACACTGTGGATATTTCGATATATCTGAAATGTATAAGCCTGTGCACTTAATATGATCAGACCGTCATATACTGAGCAGTACGCAAAATATTGTGAGAGGACTGATACTTAATCCATACTTTGATATGATGCCTTGGAGTATGTTTTGTTTGTTATACTATTCATTCGTTTTGCTAAAGTGAATATTCACTGAATTTTCGCTTTAGCCGTTGACAAAGTGAAAAAATGGATATAATTATAATTGTAGAACTATAATTTATTTGGAGGAACACCGATATGAATTTTGAAACGGAAAATATTGAATTCAAATCCGGATTCACCGAAGAAATATATAAAGAGGTTATCGCATTTGCAAACACAGACGGCGGTGTTTTGTATATCGGCATTGATAATGACGGAAATGCTGTCGGCTTGAGCAATGTTGACGATGAATACACTCGTATTACTAACGAAATTCGTGACGCTATTCTTCCTGATGTTACAATGTTCGTGAAATACACTATTCAGGAAAACAAGGTCGTTCGCATTACAATCAGTGAGGGTACGAATAAACCGTATTACTTGCACTCAAAAGGATTGAAACCAAACGGTGTTTATGTCAGACAAGGCACTTCAAGCGTGCAGGCGTCAAGTGAACAAATCCGCCAAATGATTAAGGATAGCGACGGAGACGATTTTGAATCAATGCGTTCGATTGAGCAAGAATTGACTTTCACTTCTGCCGCTGCTGCGTTTGAGAGTTATGGCGTTGATTTTTCGGAAGAAAAATACTTGGCTCTCGGTATGGTTCATAAAAATGATGGATTATTTACCAATTTGGCACTGCTTATGTCAGACCAATGCCAGCATTCAATCAAAGTTGCTGTGTTCGGCGATGACGAAAACACTACTTTTAAGGATAATCGAGAATTCAAGGGCTCTATATTTAAACAAATTGATGAAGCGTTTCGTTATATTATGCTGAGCAACCGCACATCTTCTGTTTTCAAAGGCCTTGAACGCATAGATAAATCCGATTATCCCGAAGCCGCTTTGCGTGAGGCATTGCTCAATTCGGTTGTTCACCGTGATTACAGTTACAGCGGAAGTATTATCATCAACATCAACGATAAGCAGATGGAATTTGTATCTATCGGCGGACTTCTTCCCGGTTTAACAGCTGATGATATTCGCAGCGGTATTTCTCAGCCGAGAAACAAAAATCTTGCCGAAGTATTTCATCGCTTAAAGCTTATTGAAGCCTACGGAACCGGAATACGAAGAATTTATAAATTGTATGAAAATTGTTCTGTTCAACCTCGCATTGAGGTAACGCATAACACATTCAAAATGATTTTGCCGAATATGAATGTTGCCGAACCTTTGACAACCAAAACTTATTTAACACCGCAAAAGGAACACATTCTTGATTTCATTTCAAAAAACGGACAAATAACAGAAGCTGAAATTATGGAATTGCTCGGCGTTAAAAGAACAAGAGCATACACAGTTGCAAGGCAGATGTGTGATGAAAATTTGATTGTCGCAGTCGGCAGAGGTAAAAATAAGAAATATTTACCTGTGAAATAAATAATACACATTAAACGGACAAGATATCACAGAGAATGCTTTGTAGGCTGAATCAGTTGAATACATTGCAGACAGATACTACGAAGAATGTAGTGACCCCAAAGAATGGACGCTTATTGTTTATAATTTGAGAATGCGGTACTTTTATTGGGGACCAAAGCATGTTATTTTAAGGCCCTGCGGTAAAGATGATATTTCACTATCGGGATTGAACAGTTATTTGACAGGCTTTGACCCTCGTCCGAAACATAATTACTATGTGTATGCAACGAATGTTATTTCTGATAATGAAGATATAGGCTATGGCTTTGGTGATGATAAATATTATATGAAAAACCACGATAAATCAATTACAAACTGGTTGTATTTTTTAGGAGATTTTTGAGGAGATTTTTCAAAAGCTTATCAATATGTATATTCGCTTGTTAATAATATGTATTGGAATTCTAATGCTAACCAATTGAAAGAATATGTGTACGAAAATGGTAAACCGATTTTTGTATATAATGTTTGTTGTAAAAAATATGATAAAAAAGCAGGGCGATATTATCTTGAAGCGTTAAAGTCAACTAATGAGGATATCGTTAAAAGTTATCATGGCTTAGAATACAATTGTGTTCAAGTTTCTATGGAAGTTTTACTTAAAGGGACATATTACGGTAGTTATCAGGTATATTACAATGAAATTTTTTGCTGGTATAACAAACCATGGTACAGTAATTTCATCCTAATGACTATCAATTAAGGAGGGCTTAAAATGAGCGGTTATTTTTGTTGGTAGCAGTTTTATTTCTTTTTGAATACATATTACTTACCGTAATTGCTTTGATAATGAGTTTTCTTTCTGTAAAACTACTGAACGAAACAATCGCAAGACCCGATATAGCAAAGTTAACGAAAAATCACTCCAAAAAACTTTTTATATATTCTGTTCGCTCATTTATTATAACTTTTGTAATCGTTGTTGTAATTTGAATATTTTCAGTCGAGTGATTTGTATGAAGGCTTAGAAAACTTATATACTTATATTTGGACATTGTCTTTTATACCTGATTATTCTGACAGTGGTTCCGTGCTATTTGTGTTTGGTATAATTGCAATTTCATTTTTATTCAATTTAATATTTGATTTTTTTACTGGTTTTTAGAAAAATCGAGTTATCAATAATGAAAAAATTCCTTTGTGCTTTAATTTCAGCTGTAATGGTATCTCCTTATGCATTATTGATTTCATTCGATTGTTTTTTTATGTGAGCAAATATAATCGTTATGGGGGTGTCGCGTTAACTGCCCCCATAATCAGTGCGTATGCTATTGAGGATATTTTTAACATTTTAAAAAATATCATTCTTACCAAAACTTAATCAATCAAAAATTTGGGACTGTTGCAAATTTTATTCATTTGCTACAGCCCCTTTTCGTTGTAACAGAAAATGAGAGCAATTTGCTCTGATTTACCTATCTAAGTATATTAGTATTACTTGCAAAAAATGCAGATTTGTGTTTTAATAGGTTAGCGTAAACTAATTAATGATTTTAACACAGAGGTGGTCAGAATATGATGATAAACAAACGGCTGATTGGAACAGTCGCAGAGAGTAAAAAGTACATAGCAGGCAATGTGGCAAGTCAATGGGTGTCGCTTTGCTCAAATGTTGTGATTATGGGCAGTATTGCAAATTTTATCGGTGGGCTTGCTTACGACAAACCGCAGACAAATGATATTATTCTTCTTGTTCTTACAATTGCAATTTGTGTGGCAGTAAGATTTGTGTGTACCAAAACATCTTCAAAAATGAGTTTTCTGTCATCAAAATCAGTCAAGCAAAAGCTAAGAAAAATGATATTTGAAAAGGTTCTGCGACTCGGTGCGTCATATAACGAAAAGGTTATGACCTCTGTGATCGTGCAGATTTCGGTTGAAGGTGTTGAACAGCTTGAAACATATTTCGGTGCATATCTTCCGCAATTTTTCTATGCGATGATTGCACCTCTGACATTGTTTGTTGTGACCTGCTTTGTCAATGTACTGTCAGCGGTTGTACTCCTTGTATGTGTACCGTTAATTCCGATTGCAATTGCACTTGTACAGACATGGGCAAAAAAACTGCTCTCAAAATACTGGGGACAATACACAGCACTCGGCGACACATTTCTTGAAAATTTGCAGGGGCTTACAACTCTGAAAATTTATAAATCCGACAAGATTAAAAATGATGAAATGAATATTGAGGCTGAAAAATTCAGAAAAATAACTATGAAAGTCCTTACGATGCAGCTCAACTCCATTACGATTATGGATTTGATTGCATACGGCGGAGCGGCTGTCGGAATGATTCTTGCCGTAACACAATTTGCATGCGGGAATATTGATGTGTCGGATTGCCTTTTTATCATTCTTCTATCGGCAGATTTTTTCATTCCTATGCGTCAGCTCGGCAGTTTCTTTCACATTGCAATGAACGGAATGGCGGCAAGCGATAAGATTTTCAATCTGCTTGATATTGACGAGAGCAGTCCGGCAACAAAGGAAATCACCGATAATATCGATATTGAGTGTAAAAGCCTTTGCTTTTCATATGACGAAAACAGAGAGATTCTGCATAATGTTAATATGAATTTTAAACGGGGCAGTTTTACGGCAATTGTCGGTAAGAGCGGTTGCGGAAAATCAACCGTTGCGTCAATACTGACAGGTAAAAACAAGGGCTTTAAGGGCAGCGTAACAATCGATAATGTTCCGATAAATGAAATCAGCGAATCAAGCCTTATGAAGTCAATCACATACATAGGTCACAACAGCTATATCTTTAAAGGTACTGTAAGAGAAAATCTTCTTATGGCAAATGATGTTGATGATAACAAATTGTGGCAGACGCTTGAAAAGGTTAATCTTGCCGATTTTCTAAAGAGCGAAAACGGTCTTGATACTGTTATTGATGAAAAGGCGAGCAATATTTCGGGTGGTCAGCGACAGCGACTTGCACTTGCAAGGGCATTACTGCACAACAGCAGAATATACATTTTTGACGAAGCAACTTCAAATATTGATGTTGAAAGCGAAAATGATATTATGGCACAGATTGCCGAGATTGCCAAAAGCAAGACGGTTATTTTGATTTCGCACAGGCTTGCAAATGTTGTTGATGCGGATAACATTTATGTAATGCAGGACGGCAATACTGTTGAAAGCGGTACACATACCGAACTTTTGAAAAACAACGGTGTTTATGCCAAGCTTTATAATTCACAGATTCAGCTTGAAAACTACACAAAGGAGGTGTGAGTAATGAAAAAAAGAAGTAATCTTAGCATTATGTTCAGACTTTCGGCACTTGTAAAACCTCTTGCGGGATTTATGGTTCTTGCAATTATTATGGGTGTAATCGGAAATTTGTGTGCCGCATTCATAACTGTTCTCGGTGGCTACGCAATCCTTGATGCACTCAATATTTCAACGGGACTTTCAATGCTCACAGCCTTTATACTTGCCGGTGTACTTGCACTTTTGCGTGGCATTTTAAGATATGCCGAGCAATCAAGCAACCATTATATAGCATTCAAACTGCTTGCACTTATTCGTGACAGGGTGTTTGTTGCTTTACGCAGACTTTGCCCTGCAAAGCTTGAGGGCAAGGACAAGGGCAATCTCATTTCAATTATCACATCTGACATCGAACTGCTTGAGGTATTCTATGCACACACGATTTCTCCTATTGCAATTGCAATTATTTTCTGCGTTGTTATGGTTGTGTTCATAAGTATGTACAGTGTCATTCTTGGAATGATTGCGCTTGCGGCATATGTTACGGTCGGTGTGATTATACCGATTGCGGTTTCAAAAATCAGCGGAAATAACGGCGAGAAATTTCGTAAAAAATCAGGTGAGCTCAGTACATTTGTTCTTGACAGCCTGCACGGAATTTCTGAGCTTATTCAATTCGGAAGCGGCAAAAAGCGTTGTGATGAACTGTCGGAAAAAACCGAGGATTTGCTAAAAACAGAAAAAGCAATGAAACAGAAAACGGGTACAAATATGGCTGTTACAAACACGGTTATTTTTGTGTTTGATGTTACTCTCCTGATTACAGCCGCATTTTTGCATCAGTCGGGTTCGGTAGGCTTTGACGGCGTAATCATTCCCGTGATTGCACTTATGAGTTCATTCGGCCCTGTTGTTGCACTTGCAAATCTCGGCAGTACATTGCAAAACACCTTTGCCGCAGGAAACCGTGTGCTGAACATCCTTGATGAAAATCCTGTTGTCGAAGAAATCACAGGCAAAAAAGATGTTGTGTTCAACGGTGCAAAGGCTGAGAATGTCACATTTGCCTACGGTGACGAAATTATACTCAACGATGTTTCTGCAGATATAAAGGAAAATTCTGTTGTCGGAATTATCGGCAAGAGCGGCAGCGGAAAGTCAACTTTACTGAAGCTATTAATGCGTTTTTGGCAGATTCAGAAAGGCGATATTAAAATTTCGGATACAAGCATAGAAGATATAAACACCTCAAATCTGCGTGATATTGAAAGCTATGTTACTCAGGACACACACCTTTTTCACGACAGCATAAAGAATAATCTGAAAATTGCAAAGCTTGACGCAACGGATGACGAGATAATTTCAGCCTGTAAAAAAGCGTCTGTTCACGATTTTATTATGAGTTTGCCAAACGGCTATGACACAATGGTCGGTGAACTCGGCGATACCCTTTCGGGCGGCGAAAAGCAAAGACTCGGACTTGCAAGAGCTTTTCTGCACAATGCACCGCTTATGCTGCTTGACGAGCCGACAAGTAACCTCGACAGCCTTAACGAGGCGGTCATTCTTAAATCACTCAATGAAGAAAGAGATAACAAAACAGTTGTGCTTGTATCCCACAGAGAATCAACAATGAAGATTGCCGACACGGTTTATTGCGTTGAAAACGGGAGGACAAGCTGATGAGCAAGAAACTCAGCGTTGACGAAAAGCGAGAAAGAGAACAGCAGGTTGTGTCAAAAATGATTGACCTCTACTGCCGTAAAAAACATAAGACTAAAGGGAAGATGTGTCCCGATTGCCAAGTCTTAAAAGATTACGCAGAGCTGAGAATCAGTAAGTGTCCTTTTATGGAAACAAAAACCTTTTGTTCAAATTGCAAGGTGCATTGCTACAAACCGCAGATGCGCGAAAAGATACGGGAGGTTATGCGCTTTTCAGGTCCGAGAATGATTTTTTACCATCCGATTATGGCAATCGGACATCTCATAGAAAGCAATAAAGAGAAAAAGAAACTTCAAGAGGATAAGTAAAATTATTAAAATTTTACGGCAGAGCAATGGCCTTTAAACAGCTTGTTGCCCTGCCGTTTTTGTGATACTTGACAAATTTAATTGAAATATGATAAGATACAAACAAGTTAGCTAAAACTAACTTGTTGCAATCATGGGGGGAGTGGTTATGAACGAATCGCTTGAAATACTGAAAATGCGAGTGCTGTTGAGTTTTCTCAATGAGGACAGCCGATTTTGCACGGTAACAGGACTTTCGTCTGTACTGGGCGAGAGCAAACAGAAAATCAGCAGATTATTAATGTCGCTTGAAAAGGACGGATTGCTTGACCGCACAGACCTCAGACATCCAAAACTTACGGATGATGGTATAAAGTCGGCGGAATATTACGAGGATCGCACAAGCGTAATACTCAACCACCTGCTCTATGAAGGGCTCGACATAGAAAGTGCGGAACACGATTCCTACGCATGGGCGTTGTACAGTTCTGAAAATGTAATGGAAATCATCCGCAGTTCCGAACAGCGTTACCGAGCCAAATATGAACTGCGCCGACAAAATCAATTTGGCGGAGATGAACTCTGCAAACATCTAAGTGACGGCGAATACCTGTTCCCGTTTTTGATATACAAAGAAAACCTGTCAAACGGCACAAATCTGTCAATGGCAAATTCGGGATTTGAACATCCGTGCAAGCTTGTGGTGGCAGACGGAAAAGGTACAATTGTGCTGAAACCTCTCGACATAACCGCCAAATCGCAGATGAACGGCAAGGATATGTACGGCAGAGTACGCAAACTGATGTACTTTGACGGCACCGATTTTGTTCAAGCATCCGACAATGACGGCTGTATAACCTTTCCGTCTGACAGTATGTTCTTCCTGAACATCGGTTCGGGAATGGGCCAAATACTGCATGGAAGTGTTTGCCTGAGAATGCAATGCTCGGTCGGCACAAACCATATGCCCGAGTCAACGGCAATCTTTACAATAATGATATGAAAAGTGTATTATTTCAAAAATTGTCACACCTGCGATACAAAATTGTAACGGTAGTGTGACATAAAATAATAAAATTTTGCCTGTAAAAGCGAGCTGACTGCAAAAATCAGCCTATTCTGTCACACAAGTGTTACAAAACCACGCTTGCACGCCAAAATGAAAAATGATATACTCTAAATCGCTAAAGAAAATGACTGAATATCACCGCATTAACGGTACAAAGTTTAATCAAAAATTTTTAAAAATCCCAACAGCTAACGGCTGTTGTTTTTAAAGATTTCAGGTTAGTCTAAACTAACCCAAACGGTTAAATCAAACTGCAGAAAAATGCGATTATTCCGTTATTTTTTTTGAAATACAGTTAGCGTTAGCTAACATTAAATTAAACCCTATTTTGGGGTATATTTAAGGAGGATTTTATGGAAATAAAAACGACAAAGCACAATTTCTTTAGTAGAGGAATTGCTGTGCTTTTGTCTGTTCTGATGTGTTTCGGGGCATTTAGTATGACAGCTTTTGCCGCCGAGGATACAAGTACAGACACACCGCAGCAACAGCTTGAAAACCTGCTTGATAAAATCTATGCGCTTAACGCAGACGATTATACAGCGGAAAGTTACAACGACCTGAAAGAGCAGGCAGGCAGCGTTAACAGACCTGTTACTCCATATGATGAGGTAACAGGTGACGGTATGCCTGATTGGGTTGCCAACATAATGATTAAAAATCTTACAGAGGCAATGAACAATCTCGTTAAGATAACTCCGCAGAGTCAGTTGGAGGATTTGCTTGACCAAATCTATGCACTCAATCCCGACGATTATACACCTGAGAGTTATAACAAACTTAAAGAGCAGGCAGACAGCGTAGTAAGACCTGTTACACCGTATGATGAAGCAACCGGCGACGGTATGCCCGACTGGGTAGCAAATTATATGATTACTACACTTACTGATTTAATGGATAAATTACAGCCTGCTGATAAAAAGACAGTTTTCGACAAACTCGAAGACAAGCTCAAAGAAGCAGAAGCACTCAACTCAGCTGACTACACAGAAGAGAGTTGGACAAAGGTTCAGGAAATCATTGACTCGGTTGACAGACCTGTATCATCAGATAACATTACAGAGAAACTTGCAACTAAAATGCTTTCAGACCTTGAAAAAGCGATTGAAGCATTAGAGCAGAAGCCTGATGAATCAATCAAACTTGAAGACGGTACATACTATGCTAAATTAACTCACAATAGTGGCAATTTTAAAGACAGAGCAAAGATTGTTGCGAAAGACGGCAAGTATAAGGTAACTATATATACTAAAACTATGACATCGCAGAACTTTGACGGTGGCTATAAAAGCAATCGCTTATATACTGTTTACTCAAGATCAGATTACAGCTTTAAAGAAGTTGAGGTTGTAAAACCTGAAAATAATGACCGGTTTGAAGACATTGCTTCAAAGTATTCAAAGAAAAACCTTGTTTCAGGTTTTGACATTGCAGATACTGACTATAAAGATGCAGTAAAAGAAGCAGTAAGTTCTGATTATGATGATTTATTCTTTGATTCAAGTTATGTTGTACTTTCTGACTACAGTGTAGCTACAACCTTTGAAACAGATGAACTTGACAGCACATTCTTGGTAAATGGTCTTTTCACTTGTCCGTACTATAAATATGGCGGTGATATAGAAAGAATGAATTACTGGCAGTTGTCAGATAATATCAAATTTAACAGTTCTGATATTGTTAAGATTGCCGATGATTTTACAAGCCTTTCAGGAACTTATGTAAAAACCGAAAGTGCTAGTAACAGCAATAAAAATGAGCGTAATGTTAGTAAACAGCCGTTTGCAAAAATTGAGAGCAAAAACGGTAAGGTTTATGTAACATATTCATTTGACCCTAAGGCAGAGGCACAGAATATTACTGACGCTCAGAGTACAGAAGCCGTATATGATGCAAAGGGCAACAAACTCGATACAAGCAACAATGAAATTACACTTGAATACAACAGTTATGATGAACTCATTTCAGGTACATATGTAAAAGCTGATGTTTCAATTGTAAGTGCCGTTCGTGGTGCATACAATCGTATGTATGAAAATGATTTTGCGGTTGACTTTACGGCAAAGCCTGTAACGATTACAGACAGTGCAACAGGCATTAAACTTTATTCAACTTCAAAGTTTATTTCCGAGAACGCTAAACTTAATGTAAGTCTTGTAAAAGACACAGGAAGCACAGACACAGATAAAGATGCTTGGGCAAACGCTATGAGCAAGTTGCCAAAGTATAACAAGATGTATTTCTTCAACTTCAATGTTACAGACGGTGGAAATACAGTTACAGACTTTGGCGGTGCGGTTTCAATTGAAGTTCCAAAGGTTGACGGCTTGAATGAAAGTTCAGTTCGGTTGTTTCTCAACAAATATTTTACTGACTATAAAAGTTTTGCTTTTGGTTGGTTTAACGAATACATTGTGGTAAACAATGACGGTTATGCTATGGTTCTTGATCCTGATTATTTTGACGGTAACTGGTGCATTTATGATGAAAAGATGTCTAATTCAGACGGTTCATCACTTTCAGACGGTACATACCGTGTTCCGATTACAACATTCAATCAGGTTCAGCCTGACCAAACTTCAATGTCAGCACAGTGCCTTGGCGACTATGCAACACTCGTTGTTAAGAACGGTGTAAAAAGACTTGAACTTGAGTACAAGCCTGTTGATATCGGCGAAATGCAGGGTTATCTCATTCAGATGTGGGAACAGGAAAAGAACGGCGAGTATAAAGAGCTGACTTACACATCTTACTATAAGAACGAAGACGGCTCATATTATACAGACGCACTCAATAAAGGTACAAACAACTACTATCCAAAGACAGGTTATATGATTTTGCCGACTGACGATGTACAGTTCCTGACAAAGTTCAGAGTATCTGCAATGGATGCGATTATGGGTGGTAACGGTGACGCAACCCGTGAGGCTATCTTTACAATCTACTATGATGATGCCGTAAAGATTTCTGACGAAACCCCTGACCCCGATCCCGAAGAAATTCCAAACTTCAAACCTGCTGACACAACAGAACTTGAAAAACTCGTTGCACAGGCAGATAACTACAACGAAGACGATTACACAACTTCAACTTACACAACAATGAAAAATGCCCTTGCAAGTGCAAAGGCAGTTCTTGCAAACAGCAAGGCAACTCAGGAAGAAGTTAACAATGCAGCAGCAGAGCTACAGACAGCCATTGACTCACTTAAAAAGAAAGATGATACAAAGGTTGATATCAACAATCTTCCTGACGGCAAGTACACACTTTATGCTCAGATGATTAAAACAGACAGAGAGAGCTTCTCAATGTCAAATAACGCAATCAAGCATGATGTATGGCTTGAAGTAAAAGACGGCGAATATTACCTTACAATGCAGTTTAAGGGTATGTCAATTTACAACAAGTTCGGTTACCTGCTCAATCTTTCTTATTTTGACACAGGCTACACATACAATGATTACGGTGTTCCTGAGGGTAAATTAGTTCCTGCCGAAGTTCTTACAACTCAGAAAGACAGTGACGGCAACGATGTTATTGACCAATACAACAATGCCGATAACCTATATCCTGAACTCGTAAGAATTAAACTTGTTGATAAGGCAAGCGAAAAATATGTTCCGCTTCAGGTATTTGTCCCGATTATGGAATCAATCGCTGACGAAACAGGTACACAGCCTGTTCTTATGCAACTTGACTGGACAACTTTAAAGACTGACAACGGCGAAATCGTTCCCGACAAGCCTGAGGAGCAGTCACCTGAATTAGACTACACAGACTCTAAGACAGGCGTTAAGGTTATCGCTGACAAGGGTGTGTTTGACGAGGGTGTTCAGGTTGTTGTTACCGAGATTACCGAGGGTACAGACTACACTAATGCCGTTAAGGTTCTTGAGGACACAGGTAAAAAATTCAAGCTTTACAATGTTAAGTTCCTTGACAAAAACGGCAACGAGGTAACTCCTAACGGTACTGTTTCAATCAGTATCCCTGCTCCTGCAGGTTATGACACATCCAAACTTTCTGTATTCAGAATCAATGACGGTTCTTCTAAGACTGTTGTTAAGGGTACATTCGCTAACGGTTTCTATACTGTTGTTACAAAAACAGGCGGTAACTATGCCCTTGCCGAATCGGGAAGCACAATCACAGACAAGCAGAATTCCGAAAATGTTGCAAAGTCATCAACTTCCGATACTGCAAACAACGCAAATTCGGGTAACAATCAGCTTGTAAACAATGCTGTTAAAACAGGCGATAACAGACCTCTTACAATTTGCCTTGTTGCAATGCTCGCCGCTTGTGCAGTTCTTGCCGTGATTGACTACAACAAAAAGCGTAAATCTCAAGGAGAATAACTAAAATGAAAAAATTATATTGTACAAACTTTTTTAAGGCTTTGTGCAGTATGGTTGTAATGCTCGCTCTTGTGGCGGGCATTACTGCTATACCTGCCTATGCCGCATCTAACGGAATTTACACAGCCACCGCCACTCCGCACTACAGAAACCCCCTTACGGGCAAAATTGAAGACTCGGGCGGCGAAGATTCTGAGGTTCTCGGTCAGTCAATGACTGAATCCGCAACCTACACAAAAGCTCTTGTTGAGGTTGACTCAAACGGCAATACATACATTACGGTAAGACTTAAACTTATGGACAACATTCAGAACCCGACATTTAAGGTTGACGGAAGCTCCGTTTCGGCATCTCTTATGCAAGAGGACTATTCCGCCAATACTGCCGATTACAGAATGAAAGTTTCAAGCGAAAATTCCGTTATCCGTTGCAGTATGTATGTTGTTCCAATGGGCAGAGATGTTATTTTCTTCATCACGGTTTCTAACCTCAAATCAGGTTCGGGCGACTTTGTTACAAGCATTACCGTGAACAACAATTCAAACAATAACAAATCAAATAACAACTCTAACAACGCAAATTCTTCAAATAACAGCTACAGCAATAATAATTCGGGCAATAACAATAACTCGTCATACGAGCCTGTCGAAAGTTCAAACAACAGCTCTTCTTCTAAAAGTTCCGATAAAAAGAGCAATAAAAAATCAGACAAGAAAAAGTCAAAGGAAACTACCGCTCCCACAACCGTAAAACCCAGTACAGCCGTTCCCACAACTATTGCAACAGAGCCTACAACAGACTCTGCTCAGAAAGTAAACGGCTTGCAGGAATTTGACGAGCAGGGCAGTGAAGTAACTGCTCCCGCAACCGTTGATGAAGTTCAGAACGGTTCTTATGCCGTTTGGTATGTCCTCGGCGGTGTTGCCGTTGTATTAGTTGCGGGTTTCTGCGTTTGGTACTTCGGTTTCTTCAGAAAAAAGAAAAAATAAGGAGATTTTTACGAATGAAAGTAAAGCGTATTATTGCTCTGATTCTTTCTGCTGCGGCAGTCATTTCGCTTGTAGGTTGTGTAAATCAGCATCCCGAAAGCACTGCCACTAAAACAGAGGCAAATAAAGAAGTTCGTCTTGTAGCGACTTCTCCCGCCGTTGCTCAAATTTGCAACAGACTGAATCTCGATCTTGTCGGTGTGTGCAACACTTCGGGTACTCTGCCCGAAAAATATGACAATGTGAAAAAAGTCGGCATGGCAATGAATCCCGACCTTGAAACAATCAAGTCACTCAATCCCGACTATGTACTTTCTCCGTCATCTCTTGAATCGGATTTACAGCCAAAATATGCCTCAATCGGTGTTAAATCGCTGTTCTTAAATCTCAAAAGCGTTGACGGTATGTATGCTTCAATCGAGGACCTCGGCGAAAAATTTGACCGTAAAGACGAGGCTGACGAAATGCTTAACGAGTTCAAAACATTTATGGATAAGTACAAGGATAAAAATAAGGATAAGAAAAGTCCGAAGGTACTTGTGCTTATGGGACTTCCGGGTTCATACATCGTTGCAACCGACAACAGCTATGTCGGCAGTCTTGTAAAACTTGCAGGCGGAACAAATGTTTACGGTGACGGTGGCGGAGAGGAATTTTTGACGGCTAACACAGAGGATATGCAGACAAAAGATCCAGATATTATCCTCAGAGCCGCTCACGCTCTCCCAAATGAAGTAAAAGAAATGTTTGCAAAAGAGTTTGAAACCAACGATGTTTGGAAACACTTCCGTGCAGTTCAAGAGGGGAAGGTCTATGACCTCGACTCATCACTCTTCAATATGAGTGCAAATTTCAGCTACAGCGATGCTCTTGAGGTACTTCAGCCGTTGCTCTACGGTGATGAATAAGTTTGTGCGTGAAAGGCGGTTTTATCTTTGATTAGCACACGCAAAAAAATCCTGTCATTTGTTCTGACAGCTGTCGGACTGTTCATACTGTTTATTTTTGCAGTAAATACGGGCAGCCTGAAAGTTACTCCGTCAGAGCTTTTCTGCGGACTTTTTATTGAATATAATCCCGATGTTGCAACGATTTATGACCTGAGATTTCCGAGAATTTTCATTGCGATGCTCGGTGGTGCGGCAACAGCCGTGTCAGGTGTTTTGTTGCAGGCGGTAATGAAAAATCCACTTGCCGATCCCGGGATTATCGGCGTAAGCTCGGGTGCAAGCCTTGTTGCCGTAATCGTGACGGCATTCTTTCCAAGCCTGTTTTTCCTTACACCAATGCTTGCGTTCATAGGCGGCTTGATTGCATTTATGCTTGTTTACAGTCTTTCATGGAACGGCGGACTTTCACCGCTAAGGATTATCCTTGTCGGTGTTGCAGTAAATGCACTTTGCACAGGACTTATGAGTGCGTTTAACTCGGCAACGGGCAGTTCATACACAGGTGTTGCAAGCATTGTAAACGCAAACATAACCCAGAAAACATGGGACGATTTTCAAACGCTTGCCGTTTATGTTGTAATCGGGCTTATCGCCTCATTCTTTGTGACAAATCAATGCAATCTGCTTTCGCTTGAAGACAAAACCGCCCGCAGTCTTGGCATGAATGTCACAAGGAGCAGAATTGTTATTTCCGTTACAGCTGTACTTCTTGCTTCAATCAGTACAGCCGTAGTCGGTGCAATCAGCTTCCTCGGACTCATTGTTCCGCACATTGCAAGATTGCTTGTCGGCAGTAACCACAAGGTTCTTGTGCCGTATTCAATTTTGCTCGGAGCGTTCACGCTTTTGCTTGCCGATACAATCGGCAGAACTGTCGCATCGCCATACGAAATCAGCGCCGCAGTTGTAATGTCGGTAATCGGCGGTCCGTTCTTTATTTTCCTGTTAAGGAGGTCAAAGCAAAACTATGGTTGATAATATTTTTGAAATCAAAGACCTCTCGTTTTCATACGGAAACAATAAGGTTATTGACGGCTTGAACCTCAAAATTAAAGAGGGTAAAATTACAACCCTAATTGGTGCAAACGGTTGCGGCAAAAGTACGCTTTTCAACCTTATGACAAAAAATATAAAGCCTGATAACGGTATAATTTTTCTCGGCGGTCAGAATATTGAACAGATGAAGTTGAAAGATTTTGCCCGCAAGACTGCAATTGTTCATCAGTACAACACAGCCCCGCCGGACATTACGGTTAAAAAGCTTGTGGAATTCGGCAGAACTCCGTATCACACAATGGGTTTGTCGCCAAATCCTGAAGAAGATAGGGAAAAGGTGAGATTTGCCCTTGAAATAACCAATACGGAAAAGTTTGGGGACAAGCCTGTTTCGCAACTTTCGGGCGGTCAGAAACAGCGTGTGTGGATTGCAATGGCGCTTGCTCAAGATACAAAAATTCTCTTTCTTGACGAACCCACAACATACCTTGATATACGCTATCAATTGCAGATTCTCCGTCTTGTAAAGCGGCTGAACAGTGAATTCAACATAACCGTGATTATGGTTCTGCATGACATTAACCAGTCGCTCTGTTACAGCGATGAAATCGTTGCAATGCAAAACGGAAAAGTGCTTTCACAGGGTGTGCCGAAAGAGATTATAACACCTAAACTTATTAAAGAGGTTTACGGCGTCACACTTGAAACAGGAGAGATTGACGGCAAGCCGTTTGTAATACCCGTGTAAAAAAGAAAGGTGGGAATGAAACTGAAACGAGTAACCGAGGATTATCTCAAGACAATTTATATTCTTTCATTAAAGGGAGAAGTTCACGCAACAAGATTAGCCGAAGAACTCGGTGTGTCAAAACCGACAGTTTCGGTTTCATTGAAATCCCTTGAAAAAGACGGCTGCATAACCCGTGATGAAAACAGGGCAATTTCTCTCACAAGGTCAGGCAAAAAGATTGCCAAAAGCGTTTATGAGCGTCATTGTGTGCTGCGTAAAATGCTCGAAACCCTTGGCGTTGATAAAACAACAGCCGCATCCGATGCCTGCAAAATGGAACATGCCGTAAGCCCCGAAAGTTTTAAAGCTTTGCGAAAACTTACCAAATATTCAGATGATAAAAAATAACAAAAGGAGAGCAAATTTGAAACTCAAAAGAATAATTTTTACAGTAATCGGTTGTGTATCGCTCGGAATCGGTTGTGTCGGAGCAGTTCTCCCGATTATTCCGACCGTACCGTTCTTTTTGCTGACAGTATTCTGTTTTGCAAATTCTTCCGTAAAATTACATAATTGGTTTGTGAACACAAAAATGTACAAAAAACACCTTGATTCGTTTGTAAAGAAAAAGGGTATGACAGTAAAAACCAAGGTAACCATACTTACATTGATAACGGCAATTATGCTGTTAGGCTTTATCCTTATGATGCTAAAGGGGATTATTATCCCAAGTATAATACTTGCCCTTGTGTGGCTTTTTCACCTTGTTTATTTCATTTTCTTTGTCAAAACGATTGCAGAATAAAATCATTTTCATAAATTTCTATAGTGCTTATGGTGGATATGATAATTTTAGATGAAGCAAATTATCTATACAAATAAGCAGGGATATAGTGAAACTCATATTTTTGATAATAGTGGTTCAATTGTTTCTGTTCTCAATTCAGATGCTTACCTGCAGGTATCACTTTCTGTAACTCCTGAAAAAACAAATGAAGTTGTAAATTATATTGCATTTGCGTTTGTTTACGGTTATAATGAGAATGAAATGTTAGATATAGCTTCAGACAATAATTTGAATGGTAAGATAAGAATATGGTGAATTTAGAAGTAGTCGGAGAAAATCTTCGTTGGTATTTACATATTTATATAAATAATAAGTCGTATTGCCTTAGTAAAGATAATCCTAGCTTTAATATTGAACTGCCGCAGGGTAAGCATACAATGGTTGTAATCGGAACTAAAATGAAAGATTATAATCTTGAAAGCACTTTAAAATCAATGTCATTCAGTTTTAGACCTACATTGTTTCAAGGGTATAAAAACAGAGAAATTCTAAATCATATACTCAGTTGGAATAATAAAACAAACTTTTTTATTAAGAAAATTGAAATTGATATAAGGTCAAATCCCAAAATAAGTTTTTCTGTAGGAAATTATATCAGATACAACTTCTTTGATGCTAAAGAAGTTGTGAAAGATATTCATATTACTAAAAATGCTCATGTGAAAAGTGTTGCGGTTGAAAGTTATGATTTTGTAAGCAGAAAACAGAAGATAAGATATTACCTTGTTCAGTTGCTTTTGTTGCTGACAAAGTATGCTATAAATATCGATTTTGCTGTTTCGGAGATGTGCTTGGATGTACAGTATTTAATAGATCCTGAATCTGTCAGTATTGTGTACGCAAGGCATGGTTACAAATTTAATATAATTTTCAGCAGTTTGGTGTTTGGTGCATATTTATTTAGATTTGTTTTTTACCTTGTAAAATGGATAAAATGGGTGAGAGATAATTCGGATGTATTAAAATTTTAAAAATGAAATTTACCTTTTGAATTTTGAACTCATTTAGTAAATGAATTTGTGTACTATTTATTTACTAATTGTCTTCTGCTTGCTTTTTATTGTTGTAATTAATATGCATTTAATACCGATTACGAGTATGCAGACGGTAAGGCTGAAAATTCAACAACTAATCTTATCAGCAAGTTTAGCCAGTCGTATGGCGGTGACAGCGTTTTATCCTACAATTATTCTTATGATAACAACGGTAATATTACCGAGATTAAGCAAAACGGCAAAGTCATAAACAAGTACACTTATGACAGCCTTAACGAGCTTAAAGAAGAATATGATTATGTAAATAAATTTTACATTAACTATTCTTATGACGGAGCAGGAAACCTGCAAA
>OGCZ01000265.1_pt1 | contig 34972 bp, 35 predicted proteins | sample 1570211 | NCBI WGS metagenome assembly OGCZ01 (sample SAMEA2582158, study PRJEB24529) | metagenome | biome: Human gut stool | place: China | collected 2011 | reverse complement strand
GACATAAAAGAAGGATGGCAGAAATCTGCCATCCCACAATAAAACGTGAAGAGCCAAAATCTGGGAACGGAAAAAACAATGGCAAAACAATGGCAACTTTATGGCAATTTTCTAGCAGATTTCCGCTAATGTCCAATGTTCTGGACAGTTTTTCCGTGCTATGATGGTATCATCAACAACAAAGGACAGAGTCATGCATGCGCATGGCTTTTTCTTTTGCCCGGGAGATGATCGTATGCTCAAGCGTATCTGTCCGATCTGTGGCCGTATCCACAACCAGGGCGAGCAGTGCCATATGGCCAAGCGGCGCCACAAGGAGTATCCCCGGGACCATCGGGCCCGAGCACGGGCTGGCTTCTATCACAGCAAAGAGTGGACGGCGCTGCATGATGTGGTCAAGGACAGGTTCCACGGCATGGATGCCTATGAGTGGTGCATCAACCATCGCATCGTCCCTGGCACCATCGTCCACCATATCATCCCGCTGGCCGAGGATCCCGAGGGATGTGCCGACCTGGACAACTTGATCCTGCTCAGTGCCAAGACTCACAAGATGGTCCATGATCAGTACAGATCTGGGCACAAGCAGGAGATGCAGGCCAAGCTGTTCGAGATTCTCCGCAAATTCGATTGACCAGGGGGTGGGTCAAAAAAGTTTTGGTCGCCCAAGATAGGACCGCGCGACTTCTTTTCTTCCGCAAAAACGCCCCGATCGCCATTTTGATTTTAGGAGGTGAGACCCATGCCGACGCCGAGAAAATCCACAAAGCTGACCCGGAAGCATATGGGCAAGGATGAACGGCTGGACCGGGAACTGGCAGAGAACCAGCACAAGCTCCCACGGGATGGGCTGGACCCTCCCGAGTGGCTGGATTTGGAAGCCCGGAAGGAGTTCACCCGGGTGGTGGATGAAGCTGCCCGGATAGATCTGCTGGACAACCTGGACCTTTCCGTCCTGGCCGTCTATGCTGACGCCTGGTCCAACTACATCGCCCTCCATGATCAGATCCAGAAACAGGGCAATGTAATCGAAGTGGTTGGCTCTCAGGGTAACCGGACTCCGAAGGTCAATCCAGCATTGACCGCCCAGGAGATGTACGTCAAGCGGATCATGAGTGCATCAGCCAAGCTGGGCCTGGCCACTACAGACAGGCTCAAGCTGATTGTCCCGCAGCAGCCCGAGAAAAAAGAAAATAAATTCCTGAAGCTGCTGCAGGCATGATAGACAGAACGACGGACTACGCCAAACTGGTCGTGAGCGGGAAACGACTGGCAGGGCGGTCAGAATACCTGTGCTGCAAGCGGCACCTGGACGACATGGAACGGGGGAAGGATTTCCTGTACATCTTTGATCCGGAGATTGCTGAGAGGCACATCAACATAGCCAACACTCTGACCATCGGGGAAGGGATGGAAGAAAAGCCCCTGGTGACCCGGGGCTTTCAGAATTTTATCATCGGCTCCATCTTTGGATGGAGAAAAAAACGGTCCAGGGAGCGGAGATACCGGGAGGCCTACATACAGATAGGACGCCAAAACGGGAAATCGTTCCTGGCCGGGGAAATGGTCAACGATTTTGCTACTTTTTCAGGCTACAAAGAAGGCAAGATCTACTGCACTGCAACCAAGTATGAGCAGGCGAAAATCGTGTGGGATGAAGTCGCCAAATTTATCAGGGCGGATAAAGAGCTATCTGAGCTGTACAAAATCAAAGAGTACAACTCCACCATTGTCAGTAAAATAAACGGAACCGAAATCAAAGCCATCGGCAGAGACACCAAGTCAGCTGATGGCTTTCGGTCTATCCTGGCAATCGTTGACGAATATCACGCACATGCCACGAACCAGATGTACAAGCTGATGCTGGACGGCCAGATCAGAGTGGACAGTGCCCTGACCATGGCCATCACCACGGCAGGCTTTAATCTCAACGGGGCCTGCTATCAGCAGTACCTGTTCTGCAAAAAAATCCTGGACGGGGCAATCACAAAAGATTCCCAGTTTATCTATATCGCCGAGATGGATCCAGATGATGACATTTGGAAGCCAGAAAACTGGGCCAAGGCCAACCCGCTGATCCTTTGGAAATCGGACACAGAACTGGACAAGGAAATGATGGCCAGAATGGCCGAGAAGGCCATCGACGCCCGAGAAAAGCAGGGCGCCGACCTCGTCAATTTTCAGACGAAATCACTGAATACCTGGGTAACCTACACGGGCGGCTGCCTGATCCCGGCGGACCAATGGAAAGCATGCGAGTCAGATCTGACCATAGCTGACATGGCTGGCCGGGAATGCTACCTGGGCATTGACCTGTCCAGCGGCGGGGACCTGACGTCCATTGCGCTGCTGTTTCCCCTGGAGGATGACCGGGTCTATCTGTGGAGCAAGTCCTACATGCCGGAGCTCCGGCTGGCTGAACATGAGCGGACCGACGAGGCCCCGTATGGCCAGTGGTCCAAAAATGGGCTGATCACCCTGACCTCTGGCATGTACGGCATCAAGACCGACTATCATGCCATCATCGAGGACCTGCGTCAGATCATCCAGACCTACCAGATCCATGTGGCCGGGTGCGGCTACGATGCTCACAATGCTGCAGCCTTTCTGGCGGATTTGGAGGGAGTCCTGGACTGCGATTTGACAGAAGTCAAGCAGTCAGCCCGGAGCCTCAACGACTGCGCCAAGGATTTCCAGCTGTCAGTCGAGGCCAACCAGGTGCGGTACGACAAGCACAACAGCCTGCTGACCTGGTCTATCATCAACGCCATCATCAGTGCCCCCAACAGCTTCGGGGAGATCAAGGTGGACAAGATGACGCAGACGGACCGCATCGACCCTGTGGACGCCATCTTGGATGCCTGGAAAATCTGGTTTGTCATGAAAGACGATGCCAAGGTCAGCGGGGAGGAAGCCCTGGATACCTGGTTAGGGATTACAGAACCGGAGGAAACGAATAAATGAATTTTATCGAAAAGATAAAGAAAAAATTTACCAACAGCTCTGCTGATACGGTCAGTCTGTCCGACATCAACGAGCTGTTTTTTAATGGGGATATGCGGCAGTACGGGACAGATCTCTCCGAGATCACCTACTTTACCTGCCTCAAAACCCTGTCAGAATCCATCGGCAAGATGCCCATCTACCTCATGGATCAGGATAAGAACCGGGTGCAGTACCATGACGCCATCCGGCTTTTTAGTGCCCGGCCCAACCCGTATCTGACGCCGGTCCAATTTTTCACCTACATGGAACGGTGCCGGAACCACTACGGCAATGCCTATGCCTACATCGGCACGGACAGCCAGGGCCGCATCGTTGGCCTGTATCCTCTCAACCCCCAGCAGGTACAGATCTATGTCAACGACACCGACGTCTTTACCAGCCGTGGCTACTACTACAGCTACATGGACTCCCGGAGCGGCAAGAGCTACCTTTTTCGACCGGAAGAAGTGGTCCACATAAAAAGCTGGATCACCACCGATGACGGGCTGGCCGGGAAGAGTGTCCGGGAAATCCTGGCCACCAACATGGCCGGGGCCAAAGCCAGCCAAGCCTTTTTAAACAACTTATACCAGCACGGGCTGACCGCCAACGCTGTGGTCAAGTATGTGGGCGATCTCAATGCCGAGAAGCAAAAATTACTGCTGCGCCGCCTGGAGGAACAGGCCAAGGACAACAACCGGCGCATGATCACACTGCCGGTAGGATTTGACATCCAGACCCTTGATCTCAAGCTGACCGACAGCCAATTTTTTGAACTCAAGCAGTACAATGCGCTCCAGATCGCCGCCGCCTTTGGCATCAAGCCGAATAGCCTAAATGACTACAGCAAGAGCAGCTACGCCAACAGCGCCGCCCAGAACCTGAGCTTTTACGTCGACACCCTGCTCTACAACATCAGCCTATACGAGCAGGAGCTCAACTGTAAGCTGCTGACCCAACAGGAGCTGCAAAAGGGCCTGGGCTTTAAATTTAATGTCCAGGTGATCTTGCGGGGCGATCCGAGCCAGCAGGCAGACATCCTGCAAAAATGCGTGGCCTCTGGGATCTATAGCCCCAACGAGGCCAGAAGACTCCTGGATATGCCTCCCGTGGATGGCGGGGATGTCCATGTGATCAACGGATCCATGGTGGACGTCAAAGATGTGGGCATCGCCTACAAACAGAACTCCACAACGAAAGGAGGTGAGGGAGAATGATCGACATCCGAAACAGCGCCGAAGGGGCCGAGATCCACATCAACGGAGACATCATCGACGATATGGACGGAGAATTTGTGAGAGCCTGGGGAATCGAATCCGGCTTTGACTGGCCGGACAACATCCGGAAGCAGTTGGACCAGATCGACACCAACATGCCGCTGACCGTCTACATCAACAGCGACGGCGGCAGCGTCCAGGCAGGTGTGGCCATCGCCAACATGATTGCCAACCACAAAGGGCCGACGACGTCGGTCGTGGAGGGGTGGGCGTGCAGCATCGCCACCGAGATCTTTTTTGCGGCCAAGGAGCGGAAGATCCCGGCCAACAGCTACCTGATGATCCACAAGCCAAGCTGTGTGGTCAGCGGAAACAGCGACGATTTACTCAAGGCGGCGGAGACGCTGGACACCATGCAGGATGGCATTGAGGCCGTCTACCGTAATGCCGCCCGCCAGGGCGTGACGGCCGAACAGATCCATGACATGGTCAACAGCACCACCTGGCTGACCGGGGAGGACTCCGCCAAGTACTTTAAGGTGGACGTCCTGAAGCCCACCCAAGCCGTGGCCAAGTTCGGCAGTGCAAAGAACCTGCTGGACAGCATCCCGGCCGGGCTGTCCCTGGTGGATGCCAAGGAAGCCATGACCCGGAAGCTGGAAGCCTTAAAAAAACGCCAGGAACAGACGAAATTTATCAAGGCTGCCCTGATGGCAGCAGAAGGAGTTTAACCTTATGAAAAAATCTGATGAACTGAGACAGATCGTCGCCAAGCTGCGCAAGGAAGTCATGGACCTGCAGGGCCAGGAAGAAATGGACAAGGCAGCCGCCAAGGCTGTCGAACTGAACAACGCCATGCGTGACCTGAAAACCCAGGAAGCCGTGGAAGTCGCCGACCTGACCAAGGCCATGCAACACCCCTCCGCCCCGGAAGGCGCTCCCATCAAGAGTGAAAACATGGCCAGACTGCGCAACCGTGTATTTAACAAAATGGTGTTCGGCCGGGCCCTGGATGCCCAGGAACGGGAATTTGCAGACGCTGCCGGGACTCCCGGCCTGGTGGAAACCACCCCGGGAAAAGGTGGCTACATCGTCCCGGAAGAACAGATCTCCATCCTCCGGGAATACCGTCGGGCCAACCTGGCACTGCGCAGTTTTTGTGGATACCAGACCGTAACCTCTGACACCGGCAAGCGGCCCACCCTGTCCTCTGAAAAAGGCAAGCTGGTGGCATTTGATGAGCTGAACGAAATCAACCAGGACGATCTGGATTTTGGTCAGATCACTTACAAAATCTCCAGCTACGGCGACATCATCCCCGTGTCCAACGAACTGGCAGCCGACAACAACATCAACCTGATTGAAGTCATCGGCCGCCGCTTTGCCACCAAATCTATCAACACCGAAAACGACAAGATCCTGGCCAAGCTGCCCACCAACGGCTCTGCTATCACCGACTACAAGGGCATCATCAACGCTCTTAATACCAAGATCGACCCCGTGCAGGCCATCGCTGCAATCATCCTTACCAACCAGAGCGGGTTTGATTATTTAGACGAACTGACCGACACCCAGGGCCGCCCTCTGCTGACCCCGTCCCTGGCCGACCCGTCCATGATGACCCTCCGGGGCAAGATCATCGTCCCCGTGTCTGACAGCATCCTGGCCACCCCGACTGCTGGCATCCCGTTTTATGTAGGCGCTATGGCCGAAGCAGTGGCATTTTTTGACCGGCAACAGGTGGCCATTGAAGCCTCCAGTGATGCAGGCTTTACCAAAAATGCCACCTACATCCGTGCCATTGAACGGTTTGATGTCGAAGCCGACGATGCCGGTGCCATGGTCCTGCTCAACTACAAAGTCGGCGCATAAGGAAGGGAGGGCTCTAAATGACCCTCGACGAAGTCAAGCAGCACCTGCGGGTGGAAGGCTCCGATGATGATGCCCTGATCACCAGCGAGATGGCCGCCGCTGAAAGCTACATCAAGGATGCTGTCAGCAACTACGACACTCTCTACGCTGGGGATGCCGGATTTATGGCCAAGGCCGACATGGTCATGCTGGCCATCGTCACCACCCTCTATGAGGATAGAGTCGGCGAGAAAAAGGACCTGGGCTACATCATCCAGTCCATGCTCCACCAGCTCAGTCTATGGGAGGGATGACCTATGCTAAACCCGGCTAAACTCAACAAGCGGGTCAAGCTGATGCAGCTGACCCGGGGCGAGGACGACGGATTTGGCGGCACCACCACCTGGACGGTGGCCGCCACGGTGTGGGCCGAATTTTTAAAGGCCCGGGTATCCCCCGGCGTCATCGCTGATGACGGGGCTGCCGTCCTGGTCACCCAGGGCATGCGGATCCGGGCACGGTCCGACATAGACAAGGGGTGGAGAGTCGAACACGGTGGCCACCAGTACGAGGTGTACGACGTGGACCGCTCTGATCCGGAGATCTATGTGCTGACCACCCAGGAGGTGCGGTCATGAGCAAGGGATTTGTGATCAGGATGAAATCCACCGAGGCGGTGGAGCTGGCCACCAAGGACATCGACTCCTACTCCCAGACTGTCCAGGGCCGCATCCGTGGAGTGATCCGCAAGGGCACCATGGCCATCTATGACTCCGCTGTCCGCATGGCCCCCATGGGCAAGACCGGAAACCTCAAGCGGGGAATCCGCTTCCGGTCCACCAACAACTGGCAGACTGGGGAAGTCGTCTCTACGGCTCCCCATTCCCGGGCTGTGGAAATGGGGACCGGTCCTCGTGTGACCTATCCCAACCCAAAGCTGGGGAAACGTCATGCCATGAAGATGCCGGACGGCCGGTTTGTGAAAGGCGACATCTATAACGGCAAAATGCCCAAACACCCATTTATGAGGCCCGCCTACGTCAAGGAAAAAGACAAGATTGAGGCCGACATGAAGGAGGCAATCGAGCATGATACTGATTAAAGACGTCCCCCTGGTCCCTCTGCAGCAGGCCGTGTTTAAGGTCATCAAGAATGGACAGACCACTCCCGTCTACGGGGATGTGACAGAGGACGCTAAACTGCCCTATATCACCATCGGCTCCGTAACGATGAAACCAGAAGCCGTAAAAAACATGGTCCTGTGGACCGCTACGATTAACATCGATGTGTGGGCCGACACCAATGGAAAGCGAAAGGTCAACGACGTGCTCAATGACGTCTCCGCCCTGCTGTCCTACTACGGTCCCACCCTGGCGGTGGACGGCTACAAGACCGTGTCTGCAAGCATCGATGTGATCGAGGCGTTCCCCGAAGTAACCACCGGTTATCATGGGACTCTGACCGCATCGTTTTTGCTCAATAAGATTTGAAACAGGAGGAAAACCATATGACTATTACCGCAGACGATTTAAAAAAGCTCCCGACTCCCACCAGCACGGTGGAAGCCCAGTCCGGGAAGGATACCCTGCTCTACCTGGAAGCCCCTGGCAGCACCACGGAAACCCCGAAGTGGACCCTGGTAGGCGGCCAGCGTGACTGCACTCTGGACATGAGCTCCGACTCCATCGACGCATCTCATAAGACCAGCGGAGGCTGGCAGACTAAACTGCAGGGCCTCAAGACCTGGAGCATCACCTATACCGGCCTCCAAGTCATGAACGATGACGGGGCGCAGATCATGGAATACGCATTTATGAACGGGAAGCCCGTCCATGCCAAGATCGTATACCCCGACAAGAGCTATCAGCAGGGATGGGCCGCTGTCACCAAGTTTAAAAAAGGCCTGGCATACAAAGATGCCGCCACCATCGACGCCACGCTGGAAGGCCAGGGAGAAATCTCTGAAGTAACGACCGTGGCATAAGGAGTAAAACATGAAAAAGAGCATTGATTTTAAAGTCGGGGATAAAAGTTACTACCTGATGTTTAACACCAAGGCTCTGGCAGCAGCGGAGCGGTCCATCGGCCGCTCCCTTGTTTTTATGCTGGGGCAGGTAATGGTCAATCCGGCCATGGGAAACGCCATCAACATCGACTTTACGGTCGCTTGTCTTAATGCGGGGATCCAGGACAAGCCAAAGGATTTTGATGCCTACGACTTTATCGACGCCTACTGCGAACAGGGCGGTAACCTGGACGAGCTCAACGCCTACATCTTTGAGGCTATCATCGCAAGCGGGCTTTTTATCAAAGGGGGCCAGGCGGAGACCGAGAAAGCAATCCAGACGTACCGGAGAGTCCTGGCACCCCTCGAATCCAAAGCGTAGCTGACTGGATAGAGGTGGCCGAAAAGGCCGCCTTTACCATCGGCATCCACCCTGCGGAATTTGAGGAAATGCAGCCATGGGAGTTTTACCAATGCTTTGAGGCGGCCCAGGAGGCTCAAAAAGCCAGGGATTGCCGCACGGCCTACTGGGTCAGTGTGCTCTTGTCTCCCTACTCCAAGGAGCCGGTAAAGGTCAAAGACCTCATTGAACCCCTTTGGACCACTCCCCAACAGCGGATGCGGAAGATGATGGAGGACCGCAAGATCCTCATGGATGAGTTTGGATTAAGCGAAGAGAAGGGACGGTGAAAACATGTCGACGATTGCAGACCTTTTAATCAAAATCGGGGCTGACAGCTCCGGACTCAATACAGAGCTCAAAAACGCCAAGGGCCAGATCGACAAGACTTTTGAGCCGTCTCCGATCAAAGGCTTTACCGAGGCCATCAACGGGACCTCTGCATCCGTGGAGGGCTTTGCCAGCAAGGTGGCCAAGGCCGCTGCTCTTGCCGGGGCTGGCTTTGGTTTTGCCCAGCTGATCAGCGGGGCGGTAGAGGCAGGCTCCCGGATCCATGATCTGACGGAGGCCATGGGAATCTCTGCTGCCGAGGCATCTATGTTTAGCCGGACGGTGGCCATCGCTGGAGGCGACATCCAGACGGCAAGCACGGCGCTCATGAAGCTGGACAAGACGCTGACCGGAGGCGGGACTGCCGCCGAAAAGGCACAGATCATGCTCCAGGCGGTGGGGGTATCCCTCCAGGACTCCAACGGTAAGCTCCTGCCGGTCAACCAGCAGCTTGAAGCCCTGGCCGAAGGCTACCAAAAGGCGGCCAAAGCTGGCTATCAGCAGGAGTTTATTATGAATACCCTGGGGGCGAAGGGCATGGCCCTGGCTGGCACTCTCCGGGAGTACGCCGAGGCCAAGGAGCAGGCGGCCAAGATCAGCGGCATCGGTCTGGATCCGGAGGAAATGGACCGGCTCTCCAAAGAGATGACTGCTCTCAAGATGCAGGCTAGCAGCATCGGGCTGGCCACCGGGGCCGCACTGGCCCCAATCGTGGAGGCCTATCTGCCGTACATCATGACGGGGCTGTCCAACACCGCCAAATTTTTGGCAGCAAACAAAGAGCAGATCGTGGACATTACCCGGGACGTTGTCGCCCTGCTGGCAGTCTACAAGACCCTCCAGGCACTCCAGGCGGCCAGCCGGGCCGTTGGCGGTCTCTTTGGCTCTGCCGGATCCACGGCAGCGGAAGAGGCCCTGACCCGGGTGCAAGAAAAGGCCATCGAAAAACGGATCCGGATGGTCCAGGCGGCGGCTCTGGCAGAGGAAAAGGCCTACTATCAGAGCCTGTCTACCATGCAGGCTACTGAGGCTGAAAAGACCGCCATCTACGCCAAGTTTGTTAAGCAGAGGGAGCTCCAGGCAGCGGAAGAAGCCGCAGCCATCCGCAACGCCATGACGGCAGCATATGCCCAGGTCAATGCGGCGGCCACCGAATCGGCCGCCGTCCAGGGCGCAGCTGGTGCCAAGGTGGCCGGGCAGGCAGCAGTGACCTCTGCAGCCATCGCCACAACGGGTACGGCAGCCACCGGGGCAGCCGTCAAGACTGTAGGAGCGGCGGCCACCAGCGTCACGGCAATCGGGACCATCAAGTCGGCCATCTGGGGCCTGATCGGGGGATGGATGGGTGTGGCAGCGGCCATTGCCTATGCCACCTACAAGCTATTTGAATATAAAAAGGCACAGTTTAACAAGGAGTACTACGAGGATGTCGTCCAGTACAATGGCCAGGATTACAAAAAAATTGACGGCCAGTGGAAACTCCGGGAGGTCAACGATGCCGAAGCCATCGCCATGCGGGAGGGCACCTACAAGTACAGCGATGTAAGCGACGAGGACCTGGCCGGAGCCCTGGACCAGATGAATGACCAGAAAAAGCAGGAAGCAGAACAGGCCAAGACCGGAGCCGAGAAACCGGCTACAGACAAGAGTATCGACGACTTTAAAGCCTCCATGGAGGAGGCTATGGCCAAGCTCCAGGCTGTGACTGACAAAGAGAGCAGCGGGGCAAAGGCATCTGCGCCCAAGGCGGCCGCCGAGCCCAAGCCTGTAGAGGTCCAGGTCCCCATCGGCCAGTTGGCAGCCCAGCAGGCTACCAGCGTGGAAGAAGGACTCCAGTGGATCAACCCGGATCTGACCAGTGACATGGAGCGGTCTTGTGCGTCCTTTGTGTCTACGATGTACGCCGCCGCCGGGGTCACCGGACTCTATACGGCCCGGGTGGATAATCTGGAGAGTGCTTTTGCCTCCAGAGGTGCCTGGTACAGTGCTGGATCTGGCTATGTGCCACAGGTTGGGGACTTTGTATCCAGCGGCGAGCACGCTGGCATGTACATCGGCAACGACCAGGTGCGAAGCCGTGACTCATCTGGTGGGGTGCGGACCTGGAGCCTGTCCGGGTGGAATAATGAGTTCGGCATCACCGGCTACGGCTCCATTGCCCAGTTTACGGGCAACCAGACCGCTACCGAGAGCATGCTGCCCGACCAGCGCAAACAACAGGAGGCCCTCAAGAGGCTCCAGGAGGCAAAAGACCGGGCACTCCAGCTCTTTGTGTCCATGCGGGATGCCATCGGCAAGGAGACCGGCACCACCTACGAGTCCGGAATGGCCAGCGTAGCGGAAGATGTCCGCAAAAAGGCCCAGGAAATTGCCCAGATCCAAAAGGACGGGGTCCCGGCTGCTGCCATCAAGATGCTTACCGACGAGCTAGCTACCTACCAGACCACCATGATGGACAAGGTTGAAAAGCAGCGCAAGGAAAATCTGGACAAGCTGGTCACCGATACGGCCAAGGCCAATGCTGAGGTAAAGGGCGACTACAAGAGCCTGGCCGATGCCGAGTACCAGAGCACACTGGACGCCATCAACAAAGAACGGGACGAACGGCTCAAGGCAGTGGCCAAGAACAAGAACGACAAGGAGGCCATGGCCGCCGTCGAGGAGTGGTACACAGCCCAGACGGCAGCCGCCGCCCAGAAACGAGTGGACGCCTACCGGGAGTCCTTTGATAAGCAGGTCGAGTACGCCATCAAGGCCCACGACATGATCCAGCTCCAGGGAGTCCTAAACAGCCAAGATGGCAAGGACAGCCGGGAGTGGGATGGGCGGACCGAAGCCATGGAGAGGTACTACGATATGTGGAAGGCCGCCAACGTCTCTGTAGATGAGCAGATGACGGCCGTGGCTGAGAAGGCGCAGACAGGGCTGCAAGACTTTTTCTCGAACCTTTTTACAGGGGAAAACAGTTTTACGGACTCCATCCTGGACCTTTTTGACTCCATCATGATGGAGATCCTCAACCAAATCACGGAAAAGTGGGCGGCACAGATTGTCACCAGCCTCTTCGGCGGATTTCTGGGTGGAAACAACAGAGCCCAGGGCGACGGTCTGAGCATCATCGGAGATGCATCCATGGCCGGGCTGTTTAACAATTTTGGAAGCATCTTTGGCGGCAGCATCTTTGGCGGCGGAGGAAATGGATCCGGAGGAAACGCTGCAGGAATAAGCGTAGGAGATATGGGCGTGGGGGCTTTGTCTACCGGCTTAAGCGCCCTGAGCACCGGGCTCAACACGGCCACCACGGCAGTCACTGCCATGGGCGGGGCAACCGGTGCGGCTGGCAACCTGGTCGGCGCTTACAACGTCGTCCAGGGCGTGCTAAACATGACGACCAAACCGGCCGAGTCTGCCACAACCGTGGCGACGACCGCAGCCATGACAGCACTGAGTGCTGCCGCCCTGAGCGCATCCCTGGCCCTGGAGACCATGTCCGTAGCTGGAGGCATTGGCATCTTCGGATTTGCCTCTGGTGGTTACATCAGCGGACCGGGCACCAGCACCAGCGACTCCATCCCGGCGATGCTGTCCAATGGTGAGTACGTCATCAGTGCGGACGCAGTATCCCGGGTGGGGGCTCCGCTCCTGGACGCCATCAACCAGGGGCGCAGCATCCGGCATTTTGCCAGCGGCGGGCTGGTGAGCGGCTCCGGTGGCGGGGGAATCATCCTTAAGGCAGGGAGCCCCATTAACCTCAACGTGAGCGCCCTGGATGTCTCCAGCTTTATGGACTTCCTTCGCAACGGCGGGGGCAACGCCATCAAGCAGCTGCTGCTGGATAACGACAGAGACTACACCGGGAGCACCGGGGTATGGTGAGGTGATAGATGACTATGAGCAGATTGTTTTTTCCGACTTGTAAGATCGCTTACGAGTCGACAAAATCTCAAAAATGGAGCACCCAGGTGCAGACATCGGGGTCCGGCATGCGCCGGGCCCTGACTAATCAGCTATACCCGGAGTGGACCATAAAGGTAAAGGTAAACTACCTGACTGACGAGGAGGCCCGGGATCTCCATGGATTTGTTGCTAAACTCAAGGGAGCCCTGACACCTTTTTACTGGCTGGATGCTGAGGACTGTCAGGTCAAAGGCCTCCAGCTCCCCATGGTCAGTAGTGGACTCTACCAGCCTCTGATGCAGATGGGCGACTATGTGGAGCCGGTAAACTATGTGGATAACCTGAGTGTATATGTGGATAACGTCAAGCAGGACTCCAGTAAGTACAGCCTGACGGCTGGCGGGCAGATTAAATTTAGCACTGCCCCATCCGCCACGGCTGTGGTCAAGGCTGACTACCGCTACTACTGGCAGGTGTACCTCTCCGGAGACGGCATCGAGATCGAGCATGAGTACGACAACATCAACAGGACCAGCAGCTTCAAACTGGTCACAGTAAGGTGAGGTGACCAGCCATGAAAGACGTAACCAAGGACCTAGCGTCCTATTTAAGCACCGTCAAGAGCCTCACCAGCTGTGACCTCTATGATCTTGTCCTGGACTCCGGCAACACCTACAGGTACTGCGACACGGACCAGAACATTACCTACAACGGAAATGTATACCGGCACAACGCCCTGCTGCTGAGCAGGCAGCAGATCAAGACCAATCCAAGCATCAGCGTGGACTCCATGACCGTCACGGTCTACTGCGACAAAAACGACAGCCTGGAGAGCAAGGCCTTTTTAAAGGCCGCCCACGACGGGACTCTTGACCAGGCAAAGCTGTATCTGAGCCGCTGCTTTTTCAACGGGCAGACGGTGGTGGGGGCCATCGCTCTCTTTGGTGGGCAGGTTGAGGTCAAACAAGCCGGGGGTATCAAGGTGGAGCTGACGGTCAAGAGCAAGACCCAAGGCCTCAACATGCAGTTCTCGCTGCGCAAATACTACCCCCAGGGTACCTACACACTCAACAGCGACTCCAACGTCATCTCCAGCCAGGCCAGCGAAGAGACTTGCCTGATCGCTCCCTTTGTCCCGCAAAAGGAGGTGCTGCTATGAGCACGATCGGCGACAAGATTGCCCAGGCATCCCTGACCTGGCTGGGGACTCCCCATATCAACATGGCCAGGGTCAAGGGCCGGGGCGTGGATTGCGGCATGCTACTCATTGCCAGTCTGGAGGACTCCGGAGCCGTGGCCAAGGGCAGCATCCCCATCAAGCCATACAGCAATGAGTGGCACCTGCACCACTCCGACGAGTGGTTTTTGCACTATGTGCAAACATACTGCGACCGGGTGGATGATATGCAGCCGGGGGACTTTTTGCTCTACCAATTTGGCCGATGCATCAGCCATGGCGGCGTCTATATCGGTCATGGCCAGATCTGTCATGCTGTCATTGATAAAGGCGTTATCTTATCTGACCTTGACGAGGTCATGTTTGTGGATGCCCATGGGCGCAGCCGGTTGAGAGCAATCTACCGGTTTAATTTAGACAAATACAAGGAGGTGTTGAGCCGTGGGGATATTTAGATCGCACACCACATACAACCGGGCCGATAAGATTTCCAATTTTACCGTGACTACGGCCGAATATGGCTCTGCTGTCCCCGAGGTCTTTGGCACCACCCGGAGGTCTGGCAACGTCATCTACTACGATGACTTTACGGCCCACGAGCACAGAGAGAGCCATAAAGCAGGCAAAGGTGGCCGGAAAAAGACCGTCACCATCTCTTACACCTACACCGTGGCCACCATCCTGGGCCTGTGTGAGGGACCGATTAACGGGATCGGTAAGGTGTGGGTGGGCAAATCGGTCTACGACTACCCCAACGACAACATCGGCCTGACCTGCTGGACCGGCACGGACACGCAGCAACCCTGGGCTTATGTCCAAGGCAAGCACCCGGACAAGGCCCTGCCTTACAAGGGGCTGGCCTACATGGCCGGGGTGGTAGATCTGGGCGATAACGCCACTTTTCCCACTTACAACTTTGAAATCAAGGGGAAACTTTTGAGCACGGGCGACTACACCGACGCCAACCCTGCCGACGTGATCAGGTACATCCTGGACAAGACGGGGCTCTCCGGGGTAGCCATCGACGGGCTGGAAAACTATCGGACCTACTGCCGGGAAAATGACCTGCTAATCTCCAGCCCTATGGATGACACCACAGCCAGGGAGACCCGGGAGATCATTAACGAGATCATCAACCTCACCAATGCCTACATGTTTTGGAGCAACGACCACTACAAGATTGTGGTCCTGGACGACCAGGCACACGGATCCTGGAAACCCGACACCACCATCCGCTATGCACTGACTCCGGACGACCTGCTCCCCCAGAGCGGGGCCGCACTGGTGACCTACAGCCGCAAGGACAGCAGCGAGGTGTATAACCAGTACCCGGTTGAGTTTATCTCCCGCAAAAACAGCTACGACAAGGAGACCGTGTCCTACGCCCTGAGCAAGGACATCGCAGAGCACGGCGTCCGGCAGGCCTCCACGACAAAGGCCCACTGGTTTTACACCAAGGAGCGGGCCGTGAAGCTGGCCGAGGCGCTGGCCAGGAAGGCCATCTACGGCCGCAACCAGTACACCTTTAAGTTGGACTGGGCCTTTTGCCGCCTGGAGGTGGGCGATCTGGTAACACTCACGGATCCATCCATCGGCCTGGACAAGCAGGTGGTTCGGATCAGCTCCGTCACCGAGGGCACCAACGGAGTGCTGACCTTTACGGCTGTCAGCGTACCGCCCATGGACGTGACGGCACCCCAGTACGACGTCCATAGCCAGGATCGTCCTTATGTTGATTACAATGTAACTGCTCCCGACACGGACACCCCCGTGCTGATCCAACCCCCTGCAGATCTGACCACCAACGGCCTAGAGCTGTGGATTGGGGCAAAAGGCAAGGGTGACCTCTGGGGCGGCTGCGAGGTCTATGCATCCGACGACGGTACTACCTACCGCTCCATTGGGATGATCACCAACTCCGCCCGGATCGGCACCCTGGACACCGACGTCACCAAGGACGCCACCACCCTGGAGGTCTCCAGCAATGGGGACTTTTTGTCAGGGACCGCCCAGGATGCAGAGAGAGGCAACACCCTCTGCTGGGTGGATGGGGAGTGCTTTAGTTACCAGACCGCCACCCTGCTGAGCAATGGCGACTGGCAGCTGTCCGGCTGCATCCGTGGGCAGTACTTTACGACTGCTGCCGCCCATAAGGCTGGTGTGCAGTTTGCACGCATGGACTCCACCCTGCTCAAAGCGCCATTTAGTAAGTCGGACATCGGCAAAAAAATCTGGCTGAAATTTGTCTCCTACAACATTTTTGGTGCTGGTAACCAGGACCTCAGCAAGGTCAAGGCTTACCAGTACACCATCCAGCCCTACTACATCCCGCCTGTGACGGGTATCACCTGCTACAACCGATACCGGCAGCAGGCCGACGGGGTCAGCCGCTATGACATCGTGGTCAAATGGACGCCTCCGGCCCTGGACTCCTACCTGGAGGGCCGGGTCTGGTATAAGACAGACCACGGGCAGGTGGACAACCTGGCTGCCACCGAGGGGGTCAGCGTTGACAGCATGGGCTTTAGCGGCGAGTGGATCTTTGGCGGTAGCGGCAAAGACCAGGTGGTCATCCCCCAGGCTGTGGTAGGCGATACCTACCGGATCTGTGTGACCACCATGGATGAGTGGGGAGCATCCACCAGCCCTGACCTGGCACCCAGCAAGGACATCGTGGTGGCCCTCAAGACCTACATCCCCAATACTCCGGACGGCTTTACCGTCGACTTTGAGACCACTGCCGTGGCCACCTGGAAAGAGGTCACCAACACCGACGTCAGCTTTTACGAGCTGCGTCTGGACAACCATCCGGGAGTAGAGGGAGCCAGCCTGCTGGCACGGACCAACGGCCTCAAGGCATCGCTGACACTGACCTCCAGGACCGGGACGCTGTATCTCTACGCCTGCAATGCTTTGGGCAAGTACTCCGACCCGGCCACGCTCAAATACAGCAAGGCCCTGCCGCCGACTCCGGCGGTCCCAAAGCTGACAGCGACCATCGGAGGCTTTGGTATCATGTCCGGGGCCATCCCCAACGGGTGCATTGGTATGGCCATCTACATCGATGACCAGGACGTCATCCGGACGCCTAACAACGTCTATAGCTGCACCTGCGGAGCCGGGGTCTATGCGGTCCGGCTGGCATACTATGACCTCTTTGGCGAGGGCGGTAAGTCGGACGAGGCCCTGGTGACGGTCAAGATCGAGATAGACGAGTCCATGATTAAAAACGAGGCCATCAGCCTGGACAAGGTCAATGCGGCCATCAAGGACCAGCTGAGCAAGGGCGTGGACGCCGAAAACAAGGTCAGCGTCGTGGTGGACAACCTCAACGCCCAGGACGGGTATAAAAACTACTCTGCTCTGACCCAGCTGGACGATGCCATCAACCTGCGAGTCAAGCAGGGGGACGTCATCAACCAGATCAACGTCAGCCCGGAGAGCATCCTCATCGACGGCTCTAAGGTACACATCACTGGGGACACGTACTTTGACGACAACATTGTGACCAGCAAGATGCTGCAGGCCAAGGCCGTCACGGCTGACAAGATGAGCGTGGATACCCTGTCCGCCATCACGGCCAACGTGGGGAGCTTAAAGGGTGGCACCATCACCGGGACAACGGTTGTCGGCTCTACTATCAAAAACAGTAACGGTAGCTTTACCGTTGATGCATCCGGGAACATCAACGGGGTCAATATCAAGTCAGGCTCTATCAGTGCCGACATTATCAAACAGGCAGGATACAGCGTCAAAGCAGTGAGCCTCTACAAGGGCACGGTTTGGCTGGACGACGATGACAAGAGCCTGGTAGCTAGCCATACAAAAGCCATCTCTCTCCCGTCCGGGTGCAGTGCCAGCCAGTGTATGTTTTGGACATACCCGTCCTCCAGTACACCACAAAAGGAAGGCTTTTATGTAGACCCCACCACGGGCTACATCCACTTCGACAGCAGTGATGACGGTTACTGTGATTATGCTTTTATTTGGGTGCATTGAGGAGAAAAAACATGTACTACTATGAAATCCATGATGACGATAAAAGAGCCTACTCTGTGGCCAACTATGAGCCAGCCGCAAGAGACGGTGTGACCATTTTTGCCAGTGAAACCTATCTGCCAAAATGCCACGACTATGTGTTAAAGGACGGCTCTCTTGTCTACGACCCGCAGAAGGAGGCTGAAAAATGAAACGACAAGCATACCAGCACCCGGAGCTCCGGGATGCCAACGACAGTATCATCCAGGACGGCGCCTTTGGTAAAAAAACGCCTCTGGCAAACGCTGATGGCACGGGGTGGATTGACTACGTGGCCAATGACCTGGAGGCTCTCCACGATGCCATCAACGGGGGCCGGGTCTACGTGGCCAATAAAGCTGCACTGCCAGATGTAGGCGACGTGGCCAGCGTCTACATCGCCCAGGACAGCGGCAAATGGTACTACTGGGACCCGTCCACCAGCTCATACGTCGAGATAGACAACACCCGCAACGTGGCCAACGATGCCATCGCCGCCCGAGATATGGCCAAGGCCTGGGCGGAGTCCACCAGCTCCCCAGACGGGGCAGCTGACACGGACAGCTCTACGGGCAAGACCCAATCCTCTAAGACCTGGGCCCTGTACAGCAAAGACCGGGCAACAGCAGCAGCCAGCAGCGCATCCAGTGCGGCCAGCTCTGCATCCACGGCATCTACCAAGGCAACCAATGCCAGCACCAGCGCTACTGCTGCTGCTACCAGTGCCAGCGCGGCGTCTACGTCCGCTACAGCTGCCCAAAACAGCCAGACGGCAGCAGCATCCTCTGCCAGCGCCGCCGCCAGCTCTGCATCCACGGCAGCCACCCATGAGACCAATGCCAAGACGGCCCTGGCCAGCTGCCAAAACATCCAGAGCCAGGTCAACAGCGGTCTGCAGGCCCTTACCAGTGCAGTCAAGTACAGGGGCTCCGTAGCCAGCTACTCCGCCCTGCCGACTACTGGTCTCAGTACAGGGGACATGTACAACGTCAAGGCGGCCGGTGGCACGGATGCCAACGGGACGGCCATCAAGGCCGGGGACAACCTGGTCTACAACGGCTCTGGATGGGATGACCAATCCGGCACGGTAGACCTGTCCAACTACTACACCAAGGCCGAGATGGCCGGGGCTGTCATGTCCACCACCGTGTCAAACGATACCATCACATTTGTCCACAAGGACGCCACCACGTCTACGGCTACCGTCAACAACGTGGCCCATGCCACGGCTGCGACCAACGACGACAATGGACAGGCCATCGACATAGCCGCACTCAAGACGCTCATCACTACCACGGTCAACGCTGGTATTACCTCCGCCCTGCAAAAAGTTTTCCCTGTCGGCAGCATCTACACCTCGCTGACCGACTCCCGCAACCCCAACGCCATCCTGGGCTTTGGCACCTGGGAGGCCCTTCCCCCTGGTTACACACTGATTGCTCAGGGGTCTGGGAGCGACTCTTTCGGTAGTTTTACCTATACGGCAGGACAGAAATATGGTGAGAGAAAACACCAACTCACCACCGAGGAAATGCCCCGCCATACTACCACAAGTCATTTTTATACGGGATTCAACGCTTTCTGCACTGGTACGGTGGTATGGAATGGCAACGGAGCAAGCAATGAATGGAAATCCTCTTTCAACATACAAGAAGGCTCTACAGCCGGTTATGCGTTTAACCAGACAATCGACATGGACCTTGTCTCCAATCCGGTTGGTGGAGATGCAGCTCATAACAATCTGCAACCTTCTGTGGGTGTATACGGATGGGTACGCACTGCATGAGTGCCACCGATGAGATGGCTAGTCATAGTCATGGCCAAAACACCAACGGAAACGGCTCAGACAGCTGGAATGGCTCATATGGCCCTATGGTCACTAAAGGCGCAAAGAATGGGAGTGTTGAGGGCTACTCTGTTTGTGTAACCGGAGGTTGGACGTCGAATCAAAATCAAGTTATGACCGACCAAAACGGCGGCAATGTGCCACACAACAACCTCCCGCCATCTGTAGCGTCATACTGCTGGCAACGTACAGCCTAAGCGGTCCTACGCCAGCCATACGAGGCAATGGACGGGGGCAGGGTGCTGTGGGGCTGGTTTCCACCAAATTCCATGTGTAAGACGTCCGTATTTCGGGTTGCGTTTGGTCCATTGGATAGGCTTGTTATCCATTTGCTCCCAGCGCTTTCCATGTACGAAAAAACCCCGGAAGCCTCCGGGTCCTCGTTTTTACTTTGCATAATGTTCATGTTCCCGCTTGCCAATCTAAATTGAGCATCGCCAGTAACACGAGGCATCTCATCGGTGGTGACAAATACACGCTCTTTACCCTGCTTTTCGGACCCATATCCTGGCCAGGAATCACACCGTTAAGCACAAGCCAAACACCCACCAGCCCAGTCTGGGAGCCATCCCACGGCATCATGCCAGATTGGCCAGTGCCACGCTAATCACAAAATATCGACCGCTTTGCGGAGCTCCCGCAAGGTTTTATGCGTGTATATAGACTTAGTGACGCCTCTCCGGGCGTGACCAAGTATCATCTTAACCACCGTATCGTTGACTCCGGCGGAGTCCAGCATGGAGGCCAGGGTGTGGCGACACTCGTGTGGACTGTGATGCATCGACAGCTGCTTGAGAGCTGCGTCAAATCGTCTCCGGAAGCTGTCATACGTCGGTGACTGGCAGATGGACCGCCTGGCCTTCCGGGCCTCTAAAAACGGCAGGATCTTTTTGGAGATGGGGACCCGCCGGACACCGGCCTCCGTCTTGCTGTGCCGGATGTCCAGGTATCTTTCCCGGATCTTGATGTCCTGGGGCCGCAGGGCAAGGTACTCACCGATCCGGAGCCCCGTGTAGATCAGGATGATGATGTCCTGGACAACATCGTTTTCTGAGGCTCTCCAGAGCCGGTTGATTTCCCGGGTGGTAAACGGACGCTTTTTATAGACGGGGTGGTGCCGGTCAATCTCGACGTATCGGGAGTAGTCCGTGGTGGCCATCTCTCTCTTGATGGCGTACTGGTACAGCTGGCTCATAAGCACCCTGCATTTTTTCTGCGTACTGTACCCGGCTACCCGTCTTACGTCGTCCATGGCCTCCTGGAGATCCAGGTACTTGAGCTGGCTCATGGTCTTGTCATGCAGCCGGGAGAGATGCCTAAAAGAGATGTCGTATGCCTGCTGGCTGGACCGGGAAATGGTGGGCCATTTGGCCACCTGCCACTGGCTGTAGATGTCGGCAAACGTGGCTGTGAGCCCGTGCGGCTCATGGTTTACCTTGAGCAAAAAAGTGAGGGCTGCGTCATGAGTCTCAAAATATCCCAGGGCTTTTTGACGGCCCTCTATCGTCTTTTTTACTACCCACGGGCGCCTCCGGTGCCCCTGGAGCTTGTACACAGATCCAAAACCATTTGGTAATCGCATAAAAATCAACCTCCTAGAGTTGTACTACTGGAGATGATAGCAAGGAGGTCAAGTAAATGGACGTATCGTTAGGAGATGCCGCTGCCATCCTGGGGCTCATCGGTGGGGCCATCCTGTACATGATCCACGCCACGGTGGCGCCCCTCCAGGTTGTCCTGGACAGGGTGGTAAAATCCCTGGATAAGCTGGACGCCACCCTCACAGAGGAAAAGGCCAGGAGGGAAGAAATAGAGGCCAGACTCCAGCAGGTGGAGGACAGGTCCAAGTCCAACACCCACCGGATCGACAGCTTAGAGGAGCGGGTGGGTCATGGCTAACTTTTTTAGGCCGATTTTAGGTTTTATTTCCCAGGCCGGTAAGGTCCGCATCAAGGGCCTGCCCATGGGCCTGGTCATCGTCTATATGCTTTTTTTACTGTCCAGCCTGGTCTTGTACATGACCGGCTGGATTTACTTATGGTATACGACTGGCAAGCCCGACCTGCCCAAGCTGATTGATTTTATCAACAGCATGGGCAGCAAGGGCTTTGCGGCCGTCATTTTGATGGTGGCTGCAAATTTTGTCGACAAAAATCATAATGGCATCCCAGATGCCATAGAGGGAGGAAAAGATAATGCTAAAGGAGATCCAATTCCAGCGGTCCCGCCAGACGATTTACGCCATGGACGAGGACTATAATGTCATCAAGTCCTGGCCCTGCCACGACGATTTTTTTGCCGGATACAACGATGAGGGCGAGCTCAGGGAGTCCCTGCCGGACGGCACCTATCCCCACGTGAGTGCTGAGATCACTACGGCCTACGGTCCTGGCTACGGTACGTTTTACATCACCACCGGTGACCCCAGGGGGAGAGACATCCATGGCGGCGGCAGTGACCTGGACGACCCCTTTGCACCGTACCAGGGATGGGAGGGCACTTACGGGTGCCTCCGCATGCAAAATGCGGACGGTGAGGAGCTCAGTCAGATGATCATTGACTCCGGCAACAGCTGCGTTTTGACCGTCGTGGAGTGACACTGTGTGATATTTTGGACAAAAACCCGCTACATCAACGAGATTGCGATGTGGCGGATTTTTGTCATATGTGCAAGTAAATTACATGCGGTACGAAATAAAAATTGTCTAATCGCAAAATAAGAGGTGATTTTTTATGGACCCCGAACAAAAAAAAAGGATTGCCCTGGCAGTCATCGCTCTCTGCGTGATCAGTCTGCTGGCCGGGCTGATCTATGCCTACCTGGAGCGCCAAAAAGAGCAGCCGACGGTGATGCCGTACCAGGATACCACGGACCCGGTCAAGGCTGCCGACAAGCTCAAGCTGTCCGATGACTCCGCCAGAGAGGTGACCATGGAGATCTATCACATCCAGCAGACACAGCCGACGCCACAGGTGACTTACTACGTCCATGCCCCGGATCTGACGGCCGGAGCGGAGACCGTGGCCAAAGAGATCCAGGAGGATAAGCCATCTGTCCCGGCAGCGGCCCGAGAAAAGACAGACCGCACCGTGGTGACGGCTGATCACGACCGTCAAAAGGTGGACGTCTACAAGGTCAATCTGCGCAAGCCACACAAGATCAAGGTGGGAGCCATGACCACCGGAGACAAGACATACATCGGTGCTGGTTACCAGTACGGCAGGTGGGAGGGGATGCTTTATACCCGGACCGGCCGCAAGGTGGAGGCTGGCTCCATCACATATACAATCAAGGAGTGGTGACGATATGATAAGATACATAATCTACCTGCTCCTGCAGCTGCTCTGCATGGTGGTGTGTTATCTAACCAACTGGCTGGTGCTGCTCTTTGCGGACGAGCAGGGAGAGCTGCCGGGGCTGCTGCGCATGTGGCAGACCTGGGACGATACCCTGGACAACAAGACGGATGTGAGCAGGATGCCAGCCTGCCTGCGCTACGACTGGGATGCCCACTACATCCAGGAGCATCGGATGGAGTGCGGTCAGGTCCGCTATACGGAGAGGCTCATCAAGCCGTTTGGACTGGCTGACCGGATCAGGCGCTACTGCTGCCGGGTCCACTGGCTGTATCGCAACTGCGCCTACGGCTTTGCTTTTTATCTCTTTGGGGCCACCGTCTGGCCTCAGCAGTACCCAATCCAGACCAAGAGCGGGGACGGGTGGTACTACTGCCGCTCCGGCCTGGTCTGGGCTTACAAAAACGAGGCCCCGATCGCCGGGAAATGGCACTGGAAATGCTACCTAGGCTAGAAGCTCCAGCGGACCATGCAGACGGACTACCGAGCTATGATCGCTACCAGGCTGTGGATCAGCCGCAAATAACAACGCCTCCAGGGCTAGCCCCTGGAGGCTCTATTTTTTTGCAAAATTTTATAAAAAGTTATTGCATTAGCACGCAATGCGTGCTATAATATAGACAAGAAGAGAGGAGAGGGACCAAAAAAAGAAAGCCCCCTCCGATAAGAAAAGGAGAGATCGATATGAAAATCAACGAAAGCCTGAACGAAAAAGCAAAAGCCCTGTTTGGCGAACAGAATCTTGACAACGTCCTGGATAAGGCCATCGAAGCCAGCATCCTGAATATCGGAGAGCCCCAGTACATCGTCGTAGACCACGACAAAAACGTGAGCCTGGCAGCAACCACCTATGACCTCAGAGTGAAGGTAATGGTCCTGGCCATCACCTACACCAGGAACGACGTAGTCAGCTACCTCAAGGATGCAGCTCCTGAGCTGGTAGACAAAGTGGACGACCCCAGCTGGAGCAACTGGATGCTGAGCCCGCTCAACGGCGTAGACCTGCCCCCTTACGAGAGCGTTGACCCGATCACTTACTTGACCTATCAAGACTGGATTGCAGCTAGCCTCAATGCTATCGCAGACACCTGGTTTTAATGATCTGGGCGGGGCATTCGGCCCCGCCACCACTTGAAAGGAGCGCAATGCCATGGCAAAGTACACGATCACCCACGCTTGCGGCCACACCGAGGAGGTCAACCTTTTTGGTAAGCACTCTGATAGAGAGCGCAAGATCGCATACCTGGAAAGCATCGACTGCCGGGCCTGCTGGGATGCCGCCCAAGCCGCCCAGGCTAAAGAGGCAGGCCTGCCGGATTTGACTGGGAGCCCCAAGCAGATCGCCTGGGCAAACGGCATCCGCAACCGGATCTTAGCGGAGGCCACTCGCTGCATCGAGACGCACCCGGACTGGCCCAACATGGATAAATGGCTGTCGGAGCTCAAAAAAGAGACGGCAGCCCGGTGGTGGATCGACCACCGGGCTGCACATGCCGCCAGCCTGCACGGAGATTGGGCGCTAGCCCAAGAGGCCAAAATCTTAAAATGTGTTATCAGCTTTATAAATGTGGATAATGGCGAAGAAGACGCCTTTAAAACCGTCCCAGTCCCGCCTACAGCCATCCTAAACCCAGACCCGTGGATGGCCGCACAGGTAAAAGCGGCTGAGCCTACTAAGGACGACCTGGACAAAAAATTTGGTGCTAAGCATACAGTGGCTCTTATCATCCTGGAGGACGGTAAGGAGGTCTTCCGTCACATCGAGGAGGCGCACTGATATGACTACCATCAAAGAGGCCCGGCAGGCCGCCGGGCTTAGTCAGCAAGGTGTGACCGATGCCCTGGGCATCCCCAGGAGGACACTACAGGATTGGGAGTCAGGAAAGCGGACCCCGCCAGGGTGGGCGGAAGCCCTGGTCGTGGAAAAGCTTGAGCGAATCGCCCGGGAAAGTCAAGCAGCCCGTCCAACCACAACTGAGAAATAGTCAGGGCATACCGTAAAACGGATGTTCGCACAGGCTTGCACTCGGCTCACCACTTTAAGATAAAAGCGAATGTTGCCGAGTCATCGGGACATTCGCTTTTTTGCGTTATAGGAAGTATACAGAAAGGGCCAGGCGGATTGCGTTCCGTCTGGCCTTTTTTTATTTGCGGATGGAAATATGTACGAACGGCTTAATGAGAACGTCTTTCGGATTCAAAGCATTTACGTTTTTCCAATTGATATTTTTGGCTTGGTCATCTCTCATTTCTGCCTGATAGAGTTTAATCATGGACTCCTGGCCAGTGGCCTTATTCATAGCTTTGTCAGTGACAATAAAGGCCGCATGGGCTACAGGCACTCCGCTATTAAAGGCTCCGTTAAAAGCTGCTAGGGATTCCATGCCTAGCAGAGCCTGCGCATGGTCAGGAGTCAGCATGGAGCCAAAAGAGGCATTAATAACTACGTTATATTTATCTCCCAGGGGATTAATGTCGATGCTCTTGATAGGGCCAATATCCTTTTGGGTATTTTGTGAGTTATTGACTGCATCGATGATGCCTTTTTGGATTTTTCCCTCTGGCGTGTCGATTTTTTGAGTTTGGACAGCTGCCGGAACTTTTGCGTCATCCTTTTTATCGGATCCACACCCTAGGACTCCAAAGGCCAGCAGGGTGGCCATGGACAATGCTGCGAACTTCTTCCCTACGTTTTTCATCATTTTTTTCCTCCTAATCTCTAACATAAAACTCCACTTACAGAAATACCCAAAGCATCAAAAAAATAATGCAAAAAAAGGCCGATAACTATTGGAAGGGGAAATACAATAAACGTGGCGATTACGAATGCGGTGTTTATGGTAGCGAATTCGTAATCGCCTACTTCGTGTTCCCTTAGCCATCGTACAACCTGCTTGAACTTCATATTTCCACTTCCCATAGCTTCTATTACCTTTATTATATGATCTTCTCCCTTTTTCTTCAACCCAAGGGGAATCAGGCGGCTCACGCCCCGCTCAGACAGCTTCTGCAAAAGGGACATTTCTTTCCCGGGATTCTGCACCATCCTACTGGGAAAATGCTATAATTATCACAGATTGCGACGGAGGGAGCGGGCAGAGTATGCTGGATTTTTTACGGAAAGAACAGGTTTCAGAAGAACTGATTGCCGGGGTGGAGGCCTATAGGAAGGCCCATCCGGTGGAAGAACAGTGGAAGAACCGGGTGCCGGTGCCCCGTTTCCCGTACTATGGCAAAAAGGTCTGGGAGGAGGCCATTGCGGCCCTGCTGTGCGGCCAGAACCTGCTACTAGCAGGGCCTAAGGCCACGGGCAAGAACGTATTGGCAGAAAACCTGGCAGCGGCCTTCCAGCGGCCTATGTGGAATATTTCCTTCCACATCAACGTGGATGCCACCTCCATGCTGGGCACGGATACCTTCCGGAACGGGGAAGTGGTGTTCCGGCCGGGGCCGGTGTACCAGTGCGCCCAGTGGGGCGGCTTTGGGGTTTTTGACGAAATCAACATGGCCCGGAACGAAGCCATGGCCGTGCTCCATTCCTTGCTGGACTACCGGCATCGGGTGGACATTCCCGGCTACGACCTGCTCCAGGCCAACGAAGCCTGCCGCTTTATTGCCACCATGAACTACGGCTACTCCGGCACCCGGGAACTGAACGAAGCCCTGACCTCCCGGTTTGCGGTAATCCAGTTGCCGCCCATTGACGGGGCCACCCTGGACCGGCTGCTCTCCACGGAATTTCCTACGCTGAAAAAACAGGCCCGGGAGGGCTTTGGCCAATTGTTCCTGGACCTGGAAAAGAAGTGCCAGGAAGCGGAAATCTCCGAGCGGGCGCTGGACCTGCGGGGCCTTTTGGACGCCCTCCAGTTGATCCAGCAGGGCCTGGAAGCCCACGATGCCCTGGAAATGGGTCTGGTGAACAAATCCTTTGACGAATACGAGCCCGGCATTATCCGGGATGTGATCAAGCTGCGCATTCCCTCCACCTACCGGAAGCAGGATATCTTTGAGGAGTGAGGGCGTATGGCCAAGCTAAAATACGATGCCAAGCGCCGGCGGGCGCTGAATATGGTCTGGGATACCTCGGCCGACTACCGCTTCCAGCCGGATTTTCTGGCCTACGGGGATGATGGGGCACCGGATCTGTACCTCAATGCCGTGGTGGGGTTCACCCGGAAATACTACGATACGGACCAGCTCCATGCGATGTTCCAGGAAATGGAAAATTCCGCCCTGGTGGATACCTTTACGGACCTGTTGTGGCTGGGGCTGGAATACGCCACCTACGCCAAGGAGGCCCCGGTACGGCCCGTGCTGCCCCAGCTGCGGCAGGAGCACGCCCGGGCCTATTTTAACGGCACCCTGGCGGACAAACACGGGGTGGCCCACGAAATGCAGGCGGCCCGTTGGCACGAGGTGCTGGGGGAAAAGAACGGTCTCATCGACCCCTGGGCCAAGGCCCTGTACCAAAGCCTGGCCTTTGACCCCAGCTGGGATACGGCCACGTTGTGTGACCATTTCCGGAAGCTGACCAAAAAGTACTTTGTGTCCCACTTTCTGGTGCGGGAAAGCCTGGAAAAGGTCATCATCGGCAAGGGACTGGGGGATTTCCTCAGCTGGATTGTGCCTCAGTTTGCCAAAAAACAGGAATCCATCTTTAATTTTTTATATTCCAAGCAGCAGGCGGAAGACCTGCTGTCGGGGAAGCACGCCCATAACGGGCTCATGGCCATTATTACCGGCCAGACCGCTGCCCAAAATTATGACTACATCATCCACTGCTTCGGGACGTCCATTTATCCGCCCCAAAAGCAGCTGGAAATCGATCAGGCCTGCTGCGTAGGCGTCCATAAGGGCTGCCACCTGCACTTTACCCGGGGGCACCTGGGGAGCAAGGGCAGCACCGGGGAAGCCTCCCTGTGGCTTCAGGGAGCCCGCCGTCAGCGGGTGCGGAACCTGGCCTACTATAAGGAACACGGGGAAAAGGCCCGGCAGAGCATTATCCGCCTGACCCAGCAGATCCGCAGCGCCATGCGCCTGGTACGGACCAAGCTGCCGGTGCCGGTCAAGGCCGGGGAACTGGTGCCCAGTCTGGTCTGGCGGGCCGCCAAGCTCCAGGACCCCCGGGTGTTCTACAACCAGGAAGTGGTGGCTACCCCGGATTTTACCGTGGATATTATGCTGGATGCCTCAGCCTCCCGGGGGGAAGCCCAACCCGTCATCGCCTCCCAGGCCTTTGTGATTGCCGAGGCCCTGCGCCAGTGCGGCATTCCCTACCAGGTGTATTCCTTCAGCACCCTGCGCAGCTACACGGTGCTGACCCTGTTTAAAAGCTATGAGGAAAAAAAGAAGTGCACCAACGTCTTTAACTACGTGGCCACCGGCTGGAACCGGGATGGCCTGGCCCTGCGGGGCGCCCGGCAGCTGATGGGGGACTTTTCCCAGACGAAAAAAATCCTTATTATGCTCACCGATGCCCAGCCCAACGATGACCGGCCCTTCCGGAAGGAAGGGAGCCTGTACCAGCCCGAGTACCGGGAAGGCCGGGCCGTGGCGGATACGGCGGACGAGGCGGCGGCCCTGCGCCGGGAAGGCATTCGGATTATTGGCCTCATCAACGACGAGGTCAAGGGCGGTATGGAAGACGCCCGGAAAATCTTCGGCAAGGACTGCATCCGGATTCATGAGCTGGACAAAATGGCCGAAAGCATGGGAAAAATCCTCTGCCGGCAGATCGAGTCCCTCTAGGGCGTTCTCCATTGACTTTTCTGGTGAGGCTTGCTAGAATTAACTGTAATATCATATGACCAATGGCTATGAACGGAAGGAGTACAGCCAAGCTGCGTTGCAGAGAGGGTGCGGTCGGTGCAAGCATCCACGTCAGCCGCTGGAAGTCGTCCGGGAGCCGGCAGGGTGCAGCAGCCCTGCCCGTCAAGGCGCGTTAAGCCTCCAAGGTGCTCAAGCAATTGAGAATGTAGGTGGTACCGCGAAGTCAACTCGTCCTATAACAGGGACGGGTTATTTTTTTTAAGGAGGAAAAAAATGGCAGAAGAAAACAACATCCCCAAGGTATATGATCCTGCCGCGGTGGAAAAGAAATGGTATGCATATTGGATGAAACAGGGCTACTTCCATCAGGAAGTGGACAAGAGCCGCCCTCCGTTCAGCGTGGTCATTCCCCCGCCGAACATTACCGGCAAGCTGCACATGGGCCATGCCCTGGACAATACCCTCCAGGATATCCTGGTGCGCTGGCACCGGATGATGGGGGACAATACCTGCTGGCTGCCCGGCTATGACCATGCCGGCCTGGCTACCCAAATCAAGGTAGAAGAAGAACTGAAGAAAAAAGAAGGTCTGACCCGCTATGACCTGGGCCGGGAAGAATTCGTCAAACGGGTTTGGCAGTGGAAGGAAGAATACGGGGACAGAATCGTTACCCAGCTGAAATCCCTGGGCATTTCCTGCGACTGGGACCGCCAGCGCTTTACCATGGACGAAGGCCTGAGCCGTGCCGTGCGGGAAGCCTTTGTGAGCCTGTACGAAAAGGGCCTGATCTACAAGGGCACCCGGATGATCAACTGGTGCGTCAACTGCCGTACGGCTTTAAGTGACGTAGAAGTGGAACATAAGGATGATGCAGGCCATCTGTGGTATGTAAAATACCCGGTGGACGGCGAAGAAGGGGTCTACCTGACCATCGCCACCACCCGTCCGGAAACCATGCCCGGCGATACCGCCGTTGCCGTGAACCCCAAGGATGAACGGTACGGCAAGTTTGTGGGCAAAAAGGTGAAACTGCCCACCACGGACCGGCTGATTCCCGTTATTGCCGACGATTATGTAGACCTGGAGTTTGGTACCGGTGCCGTAAAGATTACCCCGGCCCATGACCCCAACGACTATGAAATGGGTCAGCGCCAGCACCTGGACATGATTACCGTTATCGGCCAGGACGGCAAGATGACCAAGGAAGCCGGCAAATACGCCGGTCAGGACCGCTACGAATGCCGCAAGAACATTGTGGCTGACCTGGAAGCTGCGGGGCTTTTGGTGAAAGTGGAGGAATGCCCCCACTCCGTAGGCCACTGCCAGCGCTGCGGCCATATTGTGGAACCCCTGGTTTCCACCCAATGGTTCGTAAAGATGCAGCCCCTGGTGAAAGCCGCCGTGGACTGCGTAGAAGACGGCCGGACCCAGTTTGTACCCAGCCGCTTTACCAAGACCTACACCAACTGGATGGACAACCTCCACGATTGGTGCATTTCCCGGCAGATCTGGTGGGGCCACCGGATTCCTGTGTGGTACTGCGATGACTGCGGGGAAGTAACCGCCTCCCGGACGGATCTGGACCGCTGCCCCAAATGCGGCGGCCATGTACACCAGGATGAAGATGCCCTGGATACCTGGTTCAGCTCCGCCCTGTGGCCGTTCTCTACCTTTGGCTGGCCGGACAAGACGGAAGAACTGGAACAGTTCTATCCCACCAGCGTACTGGTCACCGGCTACGACATTATTTTCTTCTGGGTGGCCCGGATGCTGGTCATGGGCATGGAATTCATGAAGGAAATTCCCTTTAAGCACGTGTTCATCCACGGCCTGGTCCGGGACGAACAGGGCCGTAAAATGTCCAAATCCCTGGGCAACGGCATCGATCCCCTGGAAGTGGTGGACAAATACGGCGCCGACACCCTGCGCTTTATGCTGATTACCGGGAACACCCCGGGCAACGATATGCGGTTCTACTGGAACCGGATTGAATCCACCCGTAACTTTGCCAACAAGATCTGGAATGCTTCCCGGTTCGCCCTGATGAACCTGGACGGCTACGATCCCAAGGCACCCCGGAACCCCTACACCCTGGCAGACAAATGGATTCTGTCCCGGCTGCAGCACACCATCGGCGAAGTATCCTCCTATCTGGATAAATTTGAACTGGGTGAAGCTGGCCGCCTGATCTACGATTTCATCTGGGGTGAAGTCTGCGACTGGTATATCGAACTGATCAAACCCCGCCTGTACAATAAGGACGATGCAGCGGAACGGGCTACTGCCCAAGCCGTCCTGTGCCAGGTGCTGGGCGATGCCATGAAGCTGCTGCACCCGTTCATGCCGTTTATTACGGAAGAAATCTGGCAGCATCTGCCCCACGAAGGGGAAAGCATCATGATTGCTCCCTGGCCCCATATGGCCGGCGACCTGCTGGATGATGCCGCTGAAAAGCAAATGACCGCCCTGATGGATGTGATCAAGGCCATCCGGAACATGAGAGCGGAAGTGGGCGCTGCCCCCGGCCATAAGGCTCCGGCCCTGGTACTGGCAGATCCTGAACTGGTGGACGTATTCAAGAACAACAGCGACTACGTATGCCGGCTGGGTACCGTGGACGTGCTGACGGTAGGCGGCGCCGAAGACGCAGCTCCGGAAAACGCCCTGACCGCCGTAGTAACCGGTGCCAAGGTCTACCTGCCCCTGAAGGGCCTGATTGACGTAGAAAAAGAACTGGCCCGGCTCCAGAAAGAACTGGACGGAGCAGAAAAAGAAGCCAAACGGACGGCTGGCAAGCTCAGCAACGCCGGCTTCCTGGCCAAGGCTCCTGCCGAAGTGGTAGAAAAAGAAAAAGCCAAACAGGCAGAAACCGAAGCCAAGATCCAAGGGCTGAAGGAACGGATGGAAACCCTGCGCAAGCTGTAAGTGCATTTGACTAGAGAGAGGTGCTGCACCAATGGATTATGCGTCTGCATTAGCGTATGTGGAAAGCCGGGGCAAGTTCGGCATTCATTTGGGCTTGGAACGAATCCAGGGCATTTTGGCGGCCCTGGACCATCCGGAACGCAAGCTCCGGACCATTCATATTACCGGAACTAACGGCAAGGGCAGTGTGGCCACGTTCCTGAGCCGGATACTCATGGCGGCCGGGAAAAAGACCGGGACCTATACTTCCCCCCATTTTGTCCGGTACAACGAGCGAATGACCATCAACGGTGAGGAAATTTCCAATGCTGACTTTGCCCAGGTAACGGAACAGGTAAAGCAGGCAGTGGACGCCTGGCTGGCCGGGGGCGGGGAAGAACCCACCCAGTTTGAAGTGATTACGGCCATGGGTTTTCTGTACTTTGCCCAGCAGCAGGTGGATTACGCCGTGATTGAAGTAGGCATGGGAGGTCTGTGGGACTCCACCAACGTGATTATCCCGGAAGTTTCTGTGATTACCAACGTGACTCTGGAACATACGGACCGGCTGGGGAAGACCATTGAGGCCATTGCCATCCAAAAAGCCGGTATTATCAAGCCGGGGGTGCCGGTGGTTACGGAAGCAGAAGGTGATGCCCTGCGGGTCATCCGGGCGGAAGCGGAAGCCCAGCACGCCCCCTGCTATGAATACGAAAAGAATTTTTCCGCCCAGATGCTTAACAGCACCATGGCGGCCCAGGAATTCGTTTTCCGCAACCCCCAGACGGAACTGGAAGCTACCATCCATCTGGCGGGAGCCCACCAGATTTTGAACGCAGCAGCTGCTATGCAGGCTGCCTGGGTGCTGGCCCAAAAGGACCCGGCCCTTACGGAAAAGGCCGTGCTGGAAGGCCTGGCCGCTGCCCGCTGGCCCGGCCGGCTGGAGCTGATCCACCAAAAGCCGGACATTATTCTGGACGGCGCCCACAACCCCTCTGGGGTGACGGTGCTGCGGAAGGCCCTGGACGATTATTATCCTGACGCCCACCGGATTTTCGTCTTCGGCATGATGGCGGACAAGGACGTGAGCCTGGTTTCCCAGATCCTGTTCCGGGATACGGATACCATCTATACCGTCTTGGCCCATACCGGGGACAGAGCGGAAACTCCGGAAAAGCTGGCCAAACGGCTTCACAAAAATGCCATTCCCATGCCGGACCTGGCTGCTGCCTACCACAGGGCGGTCAGCGAAGCGGGTCCGGAGGCTGTGGTTTGTGTCTGCGGCTCTTTGTACCTGGTAGGGACCTTCAAAGAGCTGGGATTGGATAGGTGATGGAATGCGTAAACGACCACGAGGCTGGGGACTGCCCCAATCCTGGAATCTGAACCAAGTTACCTATGCTGCACTGGCCGTCTTGATTTTTGTCCTGCCCCTGAACCAGTGGGCGGCAGGAATTGCCTTTCTGGTTTGTTTTTTGCTGAACCTGGTGAATGTGGTGCGCACCCGGCAGTTCTGGCCGGCCATCACGGTGCCCTCCTACCTGAGCCGACCCCTGTGGGCCCTGTTTATCCTCAGCGGCGTCAGCACCCTGTGGTCTCTGAACCCGGGTGCCAGCCTGTTCAACTGGGTGTGGGTCATGGGCCAGGAAGCGGGGATTTTCTACCTGCTGCTGCGCTATGCCAGCACCAGCCGGCGGTCCCTGTTTCTCATGAAGGTATTCATGATTTCCGCTGCGGTGGTAACTGTTTTCGGGCTGTGGCAATACTTCTTTGGCAACAGCCTCCAGGAAGCGGACTGGATTGACCACCAGGCCTTCCACCAGCTCCAGCGCCGGGCCATTTCCACCCTGGTAAACCCCAATATCTTTGGAACCTACCTGGTAATGACCGTGGCCTACTGTGAAGGGCTCTTTGCTCCCTTAAAGGGCGGCAAAACCCGCTGGTCCCTGGTGCTGATTTTCCTGCTGTCCACGGCCTGCTTGATCTTCACCTTCTCCCGGGGCAACTGGGTGGCGTATTTCTGGGTGCTGTTTGTGTTTGCCGGCGCCTTTTACCACAAAGCCCTGCTGCCTTTTATCGGAGGCGGTCTGGCGGTGCTGTACCTGGGCTGGAACCAACTGGCGGCCCGGATTATGTCCATCTTTTCCGTAACGGATACCTCGGCAGAGCTGCGGTTCATGTACCTCCAGAGCTCCCTGGACATGATCCAGGACCATCCCCTGGGGGTGGGCTGGTACGGGTACCAGTTCGCCTTTCCCAATTACAACTTCTTTATCAGTGAAGATGTAATCATGTACCACGGGCATAATATGCTGCTGAACATTACGGCGGAGCTGGGCATCCCGGGGATTCTCCTGTTTCTGTACGTCATCTTCCGGCTGGTGCTCCTGGCCAAGGAAATCCGGCATCGGAAGGCTTCCCCCTGGATCCGGGGCGTGGCCTGCGGGTATTTGGCCAGCCTGGTGGGGATTTTTGTCAGCGGCCTGACGGATTATACCCTGTTCAACATTCAGCTGGGTATGCTGTTTTGGGCGGGAAATGCCCTGCTGCTGGTGATGAACGACATCAGTGCCAAGGAAAATGCCCATGCGGAAAAACGGCTTTTGAAACAGAATAACCAAGCATAGGGTGAAAGAAAATAAAGAAAACCGGGTAAGTTGTACCAAAGTGTACAGCTTACCCGGTTTTTTACTGCCTGAAGCAGCGCCAAATTGGCTCTGAGAGAGCCGCTGGGAGAGAATAATACCTGGTGGTAGGGGAGAAACCAAGAACGCTTAAAAACGCATTTTGGAAGACGTTCAGCAGAAGAAGAAAACGGCCTAAGCCGTTTCCCCTGGTACCGCAGGAAAGCGGCTAAAAGGGCAGAGAAGAGGGCTTAGAACCTGCCTGGCGGCAAGAAGCGGAAAACGAGTGGGTCTGAACGGCCGGAGCCTCTTTGCATTGAACTTCCTCAGTCAGTCTTCCGGACTGCCAGCCCCTCAGTGGTTCGCCGTACTCCGTTCCCCTTCACCCTTTGGGGTTCGGAATCACGGACGGCTATCACATGGCTCACATAAACCAAGAGCATTTTGAACTACGGATATGCTCTTGGTTTATGTGAGCGCAACGCTTTGCGGCCGCATCCAAACAGCCCGACAAATTCTGCAAATGGCTGTTTGGTTAATAAGGCCCATGCGATAGCGGCCTGCAAAGCAAACCCGTAGGGTGAAGCTGCGCA
>OGCZ01000239.1_pt1 | contig 37864 bp, 53 predicted proteins | sample 1570211 | NCBI WGS metagenome assembly OGCZ01 (sample SAMEA2582158, study PRJEB24529) | metagenome | biome: Human gut stool | place: China | collected 2011 | reverse complement strand
CCGCGAAGGCGGCCATACGGTAGGCGCTGGCGTTGTTACCGAAATCGAAGGTTAATCCGCAAGGTTTATCCGATGAATGATGTAAGCCCATATGAGGGGCGTGGCCAAAGCCCCTCATATTCTTATGTTTAATGGGCCCGCGATGAGGCAGAAGATGGCTTCTGGCCTGCCTGGTCAAGAAGGGAACTTTTGCTGAGTATGTCCGTTCTTAGAAACGTGGCGAATGGAGGAAATTATCAATGGCAAAGACTCAAAAAATCCGTATACGCCTGAAAGCGTATGACTACAAAGCACTGGATCAAAGTGCTTCCAAAATCGTAGAGACGGCAAAACGTACCGGTGCTCAAGTATCCGGCCCGATTCCGCTGCCTACCGAAAAGAACATCTATACGATTCTGCGTTCTCCTCATGTCAACAAAGACTCCCGTGAACAGTTCGAAATGAGAACCCACAAGAGACTGGTAGACATTCTGGAACCTACAGCTAAGACGATCGATGCACTGACTCGCTTGGATCTTCCTGCTGGTGTAGATATTGAGATCAAAGCGTAAGGAGGTGTGCGAATATGGCTAAAGGAATCTTAGGCAAGAAATTAGGCATGACCCAAATTTTTGAAGCTGACGGTACTTTGGTTCCCGTTACTGTTGTAGAAGCGGGCCCCTGCGTCGTGCTGCAAAACAAGACCGAAGAAAGCGACGGCTACAATGCCCTGCAGCTCGGTTTTGGTGAAATCAAAGAAAAACAAGTAAACAAACCCATGAAGGGCTTCTTCGACAAAGCCGGCGTATCTCCTGTGAAATACGTGCGTGAGCTGCGTCTCACCGAACCCTCTGATTATAAAGTTGGCGACAAGATTGCGGCTGATATTTTCGCAGCCGGTGATCTGGTGGATGCTGTCGGCGTTTCCCGCGGTAAAGGCTTCGCTGGTACGATCAAGCGCCACAACTTTGCACGTGGTCCTATGAAACACGGTTCCAAGTCCCATCGTGAACCCGGTTCTAATGGTCCTATGCATTCCGGTCCTGGCGGCCGTGTTATCAAAGGTAAGAAATTACCTGGCCGTATGGGTGGAACCAGTGCAACGGTTCAACGTTTGACTATCGCTAAAGTGGATGCAGACCGTAACCTGATTATGGTTAAAGGTTCTGTGCCTGGTGCCGCTGGTACCTTCCTGTTGCTGAGAGACACGGTTCGCCCCGATGTTGTCAAAGCAAATAAGAAATAAGATTGAAAGGAGGGCGTTTCAATGCCGAAATTAGCAATTTATGATATTACCGGTAAACAGACCGGTGAAGAAATAGAATTGATGGACTACGTCTTTGGCGTAGAATTCAATGAAGCTGTTGTTCATCAGGCTGTTGTTATGCAGCAAGCCAATGAACGTCAGGGCACTCATGCAACCAAGACCCGCGGTATGGTTCGCGGCGGTGGCAGAAAACCCTGGAAACAAAAAGGTACTGGCCGTGCCCGTGCCGGTTCCGTCCGTTCTCCCCTGTGGGTTGGCGGTGGTACCGTATTTGGTCCCGCTCCCCGGAGCCATGCCAAATCCATGACCCGCAAAGCTCGTCGTCTGGCTATCCGCTGCGCACTGAGCGCTAAAGTTGCTGCTGGTGAACTGGTAATCGTTGATGGTCTGACCTTCGACGCACCGAAAACCAAGAGCGCTGTAGCTATGCTGCAAGGCTTCGAAGCAGAAGGCAAAAAAGCTCTGCTGATCACCGATGGTGAGGATGAAAACGTAGAAAAGTCTTCCCGTAATATTGAAAAAGTAAAGGCTCTGTCCAATGACTGCCTGAACGTATTCGATATCCTGAATGCTGAAAAAGTACTGCTGGCTAAAGATGCCGTAGCTAGAATTGAGGAGGTGCTCGCATAATGGCTGCTAATCCTCGCGACATTATCGTAAGACCCATTGTTACTGAAAAGACTTCCGACATGATGAAGGACAACAAGTATACTTTCCAAGTAGCAATTGGTGCCAACAAAACTGAAATCCGCCAAGCCATTGAAGCTATCTTCAATGTGAAGGTTGTGAATGTAAACACGATCCGCGTTATGGGCAAAACCAAGCGGATGGGTAAATATGAAGGTAAGCGTTCCGATTATAAGAAAGCAATCGTTAAGCTGGCAGAAGGCAACACGATTCCGCTCTTCGAAGGAATGTAATTCGTCTAAGGAGGTCAAACAATGGCTATTAAAAGCTTTAATCCGTATTCTCCTTCCAGACGCAGCATGACTGTGTCCACCTTTGAAGAGATTACTACGGACAAGCCCCATCGCCCTTTAGTTGTAAAACTGAACCAACATGCCGGCCGCAACAACACCGGTAAAATGACGGTTCGTCATCAGGGCGGCGGTCATAAAAGACAATATCGTATCATCGATTTCAAACGGAATAAAGACAATGTGCCTGCTAAAGTTGCTACCATCGAGTATGATCCCAACCGCAGCGCCAACATTGCTCTGCTGAACTATGCTGATGGTGAAAAACGCTACATTCTGGCTCCTCAAGGCCTGAAAGTGGGCGATGTGATTGTCAGCGGTCCTCAGGCTGATATCAAAGTTGGCAACTCCCTGCCTCTCTTGAACATCCCTCTGGGTACCATGGTTCACAACGTGGAAATGAAAATCGGCAAGGGTGGCCAGCTGGGCCGTTCCGCCGGTGCTGCTATCCAATTGATGGCTAAGGAAGGTTCCTACGCTCTGCTGCGTCTGCCTTCTGGTGAACTGCGTCAGGTACACATTAACTGCCGTGCTACCATCGGTCAGATCGGCAACCTGGACCACGAAAACCTGACTTTGGGTAAAGCTGGCCGTTCTCGTTGGATGGGCGTTCGTCCTGCCAACCGCGGTGTTGCTATGAACCCGAACGACCATCCGCATGGTGGTGGTGAAGGCCACTCTCCTGTTGGTCGTAAGCGTCCTGTTACTCCTTGGGGCAAGAGCGCCTTTGGTACTCGTACCCGTAAGGTTAAGAAGGCGTCTTCTAAACTGATCCTGAAACGTAGAACGAAATAATAGAGCTTTTTGAAAGGAGGCATAAAGAGTGTCCAGATCCGTTAAAAAAGGACCTTATGTCCAAGCTAGTCTGCTGAAGAAGGTTGAAGCGCTGAACGCTGCTTCGGAAAAGAAAGTTATTAAAACCTGGTCTCGCAGCTCTACCATTCTCCCTGAATTTTTGGGCCACACCATCGCCGTTCACGACGGTCGGAAACATGTGCCTGTATATATTACCGAAGATATGGTCGGCCATAAATTAGGCGAATTCGCTCCCACCCGTTTGTTCAAGGGCCATGGCGATAAAGCCGGAGCCGTTAAATAAGAAGGGGAAGGAGGATAATATAGATGGAAGAAGCTAAAGCAGTTGCTAAATACATCCGCATTGCACCGCGCAAACTGCGTATCGTAATCAATTTGATCCGCGGCAAGTCCGTAAACGAAGCCTTTGCAATCCTCAAATTCACCCCGAAGGTTGGCTCTGAGGTTATTGAAAAGGTTCTGCGTTCCGCTGTTGCCAATGCTGAACATAATTTCGACATGAACGTTGACAACCTGGTTGTTTCCAGCTGTTTCGTTGATCAGGGCCCTACCATGAAGAGAATTCATCCGCGTTCTCGTGGACAGGCTTTCAAGATCCTGAAACGTTCCAGCCATGTGACCGTGGCTGTTGCAGAAAAATAACATCCTGACAGAAGGAGGGAATGAATAGTGGGGCAAAAAGTTAATCCACATGGTTTCAGAGTGGGCGTTATTGCTGATTGGGATTCTAAGTGGTACGCCGACAAAGACTATCAAAAAAATCTTTTGGAAGACATCAAGATTCGTGACTTCATTAAAGATAAACAATTCCAAGCTGGTATCTCTCGGGTTACCATCGAAAGAACGGAACAAAAGATGCGCATCAGCATCTATACTGCTAAACCGGGCATCGTAATCGGTCGCCAAGGCAGCAACATCGAACTGCTGAAGAAAGACCTGGCTAAGCTGACTGACAGCAAGCTGGACATCAACATCATCGAGGTTAAATCCCCGGATATGGATGCTACTCTGGTTGCTGAAAACGTTGCTTCCCAGCTGGAACGCCGGATCGCTTTCCGCCGTGCCATGAAGCAGTGCGTTGGCCGTACCATGCGTCTGGGTGCAAAGGGTATCAAAATCCAATGCGCAGGCCGTCTGGGCGGAGCTGAAATTGCTCGTACCGAAAGCTACCGTGATGGCAGCATTCCTCTGCACACCCTGCGTGCCGATATCGACTACGGGACTGCAGAAGCTCATACCACTTATGGCCGTATCGGCGTAAAGGTATGGATCTACAAAGGTGAAGTTCTGCCTACCAGAACTGTGAAAAAAGAAGCTCCTGAAGCGCAAGAAGGAGGGGCGAAATAATGTTATTACCGAAGAGAGTACAGCATCGTAAACAACATAGAGGCCGCATGAAAGGCCGTGCAATGCGTGGCAACAGAGTTGCTCATGGTGAATTTGGTCTGGTTGCACTGGAACCCGCTTGGATTACCAACCGTCAGATTGAAGCAGCCCGTATTGCAATGACCCGTTACATCAAACGTGGCGGTCAAGTATGGATCCAGATTTTCCCTGACAAACCTGTAACGGCCAAAGCCGCTGGCAGCCGTATGGGTAGTGGTAAAGGTTCTCCTGAATACTGGGTAGCAGTGGTGAAACCGGGCCGGGTTATGTTCGAAATGGCCGGTGTAACGGAAGACATTGCTAAAGAAGCTATGCGTCTTGCTGGCAACAAACTGCCGATCAAGAGCCGTTTCGTAACCAAAGCTCAGTTGGATGCCGAAGTCACCGCGCGTGAAAATGGAGTAGGTGGTGAAGCTTAATGAAAACTACAGAAATTAGAGAAATGTCTGTTGCAGAGTTGGATACGAAGCTGGCAGGCTTAAAAGATGAATTGTTTAACTTGCGTTTTCAGATGGCAACCGGACAATTGGAAAATCCGATGAAAATCAGAGAAGTCAAGAAGTCCATTGCCCAGATCAAAACTATCCAACGGGAACGCGAAATTAACTCCTAATCCGAGTTAATCCTAAGCGAAGGAGGAAAATTCCGTGGCTGAAGAGAGAAATATGCGTGTTACGCGTACTGGTAAGGTCGTTAGCGACAAGATGCAGAAAACCGTTGTTGTGGCTATCGAACGTTTGGTACAGCATCCTCTGTACAAAAAAGGCGTAATGCATACCATTAAATTAAAAGCTCATGACGAAAACAATGATGCCCATATTGGCGATACTGTGAAGATTACCCAAACCCGTCCTTTGTCTAAGGATAAATGCTGGCGCGTTGTAGAAATCGTAGAACGGGCGAAATAAGTGATACTGCTGAGCATTGCTTGGCAAGGGAGGTAAACCATGATTCAACAGCAGACTGTGCTGAATGTTGGGGACAATACCGGTGCCAAAAAGATTATGTGTATCCGTGTATTAGGCGGTTCCTATCGTAAATATGCTAACATTGGTGACGTAATTGTGGCTTCTGTTAAGGATGCTACACCCGGTGGCGTTGTCCAAAAAGGTGAAGTTGTAAAGGCCGTTGTGGTTCGTTCCGTAAAGGGAACCCGTCGTCCGGATGGTTCTTACATCCGTTTCGATGAAAACGCAGCCGTTTTGATTAAAGATGATAAGACCCCGCGGGGCACCCGTATTTTTGGACCTGTTGCCCGCGAACTGCGTGAAAAAGACTACATGAAGATCATTTCCCTGGCACCGGAAGTGCTCTAAGAACAAGCACAATAAGGAGGTGTTGCAGACATGGCTGAGGCCGTAAAATTGCACGTTAAAAAAGGCGATACCGTTGTGGTATTGGCTGGTAAAGATAAAGGCAAGGAAGGCAAAGTAATCGCTGCTTTCCCGAAGAAATCCAAGGTTACTGTAGAAGGCGTCAACGAAGTTAAGCGCCATACGAAACCTTCCCAAAGCAACCCCCAGGGCGGCATTGTTACCAAAGAAGCACCGATCAGTGTTTCCAACGTAATGCTGGTATGCCCGTCCTGCAAGAAACCCACCCGCATTAAGAAAGTAGCTGTAGGCGAAGGATACGTCAGAGCCTGCAAAAAATGCGGCGAAGTAATCGACAAATAATTTGTGGGAAAGGAGGATATCAGATGGCAACGAGACTGCAAGACAAATATACTTCCGAAGCTGTTAAAGGCTTAATGGAAAAATTCAACTATAAAAACGTCAACGAAATTCCTAAACTGGAAAAAGTTGTACTGAACATCGGCTGTGGCGAAGCTGTGACCAACAGCAAGGCTATTGATTCTGCTGTAGCAGACATGACCATGATTGCTGGTCAAAAGCCCATTATCACCAAAGCTAAAAAATCCATCGCTGCGTTCAAACTGCGTGAAGGCATGCCTATCGGCGTAAAAGTTACGCTGCGGGGCAGCCGGATGTACGAGTTCCTGGATAAATTCATGAATATTGCCCTTCCCCGTGTACGTGACTTTAGAGGTGTTAACCCCAAGTCCTTCGACGGCCGCGGCAACTATTCCATCGGCTTGAAAGAACAGCTGATTTTCCCTGAAATCGACTATGATAAGGTCGACAAGGTTCGCGGCATGGATGTAATCATTGTTACTACTGCTAAGACCGACGAAGAAGCCAGAGAACTGCTGAAGCTTCTTGGTATGCCGTTTGGGGCATAAGGAGGGAAAACCGTGGCAAAGACCGCATTGATCGAAAAATGGAAAGCTGAACCGAAATTCAAGGTTCGTAAATATAACCGCTGCAAAATTTGTGGCAGACCGCACGCTTACATGCGTAAATTCGGCATTTGCCGTATTTGCTTCCGGAAATACGCCTACGAAGGCGCTATTCCCGGTGTAACGAAGGCAAGCTGGTAAGAGCGGATTACAAGGAAGGAGGGTATTTGTAAATGACTATGACTGATCCGATTGCCGATATGCTTACGAGAATTCGTAACGCCAACTCGGTGCATCACGATAAAGTTGAAATCCCCTGCTCCAAAATTAAAACTGCCATTGCAGAAATTTTGAAGAGCGAAGGATTCATTAAAGATTTCGAAGTCGTTCCCGGACAACATCAGAATGTGATCCGTGTACAGCTGAAATACGGTCCTAACAAGGAAAAAGTTATTTCCGGCATCAAACGTATCTCCAAACCCGGTTTGAGAGTTTACACGCAAAAAGACCAACTGCCCCGCGTTTTGGGCGGCCTGGGTATTGCAGTAATTTCCACTTCCAAGGGCATGATGACTGATAAAGCAGCCCGGAAGGCTGGACTGGGCGGCGAAGTTGTCGCATACGTTTGGTAAGATCAATCCTAAAGGACCGGAGGTGCTTATAAGTGTCAAGAATCGGAAAAACTCCCATTACTGTGCCTGATAAGGTAACGGTAACGGTAGAAGATAACCTGGTCTCCGTTAAGGGACCTAAAGGCGAACTGAGCCGTCAGATCAGTAAAGAATTGACCGTGGAACTGAAAGACGGCGTCATCACTGTGACTCGTCCCAGCGATGATAAAGTACATCGCAGCCTCCACGGCTTATCCCGGACCCTGATCAACAACATGATCATTGGTGTTACGGAAGGCTATTCCAAATCCCTGGAAATTCAAGGCGTTGGCTATCGTGCAACGAAGCAAGGCAAAGCAATCAGCTTTAACCTGGGCTTCTCCCACCCCTGCGTAATGGATCCTCCCGAAGGCATTACCTTCGAAGTTCCCGTACCGAGCCAAATCGTAGTTTCCGGTATCGACAAGGAAAAAGTCGGTGCTGTTGCTGCTGAAATCCGCAGCCTGCGTGCTCCCGAACCCTACAAGGGCAAAGGTATCAGATACGCTGGCGAACATATCATCCGTAAGGTTGGTAAAGCGGGCGCCAAAGGCAAGAAATAATTTCTAGAAGGAAGGAGTGAATCTCTTGCTGAACAAGAAAGATAAAAACGCAGCTCGCCAAAAACGGCATCTGCGTATGCGGAGAAATATTGTAGGAACGGCTGAAAAACCCCGTTTCAATGTATATCGCAGCCTGAGCAACATCTATGCTCAAATCATCAATGATGTTACTGGTGAAACTCTGGTTTCCGCCAGCACCGTAGAAAAAGGCAACAAGGAAAACTACGGCGGCAACATTGAAGCTGCCAAAGCGATTGGTACTGAAATCGCTCAAAAAGCCCTGGAAAAAGGCATTAAAACTGTTGTATTCGACCGTGGTGGTTATCTGTACCATGGCCGCGTGGCAGCCTTAGCTGAAGCAGCCCGCGAAGCCGGTCTGGAATTTTAACAGAGGGAGGACATTAGAGTGGCTAATTACGAAAAACAAGATGATGGCTTCAAAGAAAGAGTAGTCTTCATCAACCGCGTAGCTAAGGTCGTAAAAGGCGGACGTCGTTTCTCCTTCTCTGCTTTGGTTGTTGTTGGTGATGAAAATGGTCATGTTGGCATGGGCCTGGGCAAAGCTGCCGAAGTTCCTGAAGCAATCCGCAAGGGTGTGGATGATGCCAAAAAGAACCTGATCACTGTTCCTCTGAGAGGAACCACCATTCCCCACGAAGTTATCGGCATCTTTGGCGCAGGCCAAGTTCTGCTGAAACCGGCTTCCGAAGGTACTGGTGTTATTGCCGGCGGCCCTGTTCGTGCCGTATTGGAACTGGCCGGCGTGCGTGATATCCTGACGAAATCCCAGGGTACTTCCAACCCCAACAACGTGGTTCGCGCTACGTTGAAAGGTCTGGAAAACCTGAAGAACGCTAAAGAAGTTGCTGCCCTGCGCGGCAAAACTGTTGAAGAGTTATTAGGCTAAGGAGGTAGCATGATGGCACAAGTAAAAATCACGCTGACCCGTAGCTTAATCGGTTATCCGAAAGACCAACGCGCAACCGTGAGAGCTTTGGGCTTGGGTAAGATCAACACCAGCGTAGTAAAAGAAGACAATTCCACTTTGCAAGGTATGCTCCATAAAGTGAGCCACCTGGTTAAAGTAGAAGAAGTCAAGGCTTAACAAGGAGGGCTGCAAATGTATTTGCATGAATTGGCTCCCGCTCCTGGTTCCAAAAAAGCTCGCGTCCGTGTAGGCCGCGGTCTTGGTTCCGGTCTGGGCAAAACATCCGGCAAAGGCCAAAAAGGACAGAAATCCCGTAGCGGCGGGGTAAAGCGTCCTGGTTTCGAAGGTGGTCAAAAGCCGTTATACCTGCGTCTGCCGAAACGCGGTTTCTACAATAAATTCGGTAAGCATTACACTGAAATCAATGTGGATGTACTGAACTGCTTTGACGACGGTGCTGTAATCGATCCTGTTTCCCTGATTGAATGCGGTCTGGTTAAAAATATCCGTGACGGCATCCGCGTGCTGGGCAATGGCGAAGTAACCAAAAAGGTTACCGTAAGAGCTATGGGCTTCAGCAAAACTGCACAGGCAAAGATCGAAGCTGCCGGCGGTAAAGTAGAGGTGATCTAATTGGCTTCAGCCCTTGATAACCTGATGAAGGCTACGGAACTCCGAAAGAAAGTATTATTTACCCTTGCGATGTTCATAGTATTCAGGGCTGGAACGCAAATTCCCGTTCCGGGGGTTAACGCAGCCATGATCGAACGGTTATTCAACAATGGGAACCTGTTCGGTCTACTGGATCTGTTCTCCGGCGGTGCACTTAGTAAATTCTCTATATTTGCTATGAGCATTACTCCTTACATCAATGCGTCTATTATCACGCAGCTGCTTACAGTGGTGATCCCGACTTTGGAAGAATGGTCCAAAGAGGGAGCGGAAGGAGCAAAGAAAATCAATAAAGTCAACCGCTATGCGGCGGTTGGTCTGGGTGCCATTCAGGCAATTGGTATGGCGTACGGCTTACGGGCAGCAGTCAATAATCCTGACTTCTTCTCGTTTGCCATGATCGTCATTACCTTGACGGCAGGCTCCCTGCTGCTGATGTGGATTGGGGAACAGATTACTGCAAAAGGGATTGGGAATGGTATTTCCTTAATCATCTTTGCAGGCATCATTTCCCGTCTGCCCAACGGGCTGGCTGTTATCGGCCGGTATTTGCAGGCAGGCACCGTCAATGTCTTCAATGTACTGATCTTCGCGGTTCTGGCCGTGCTGATGGTAATGTTCGTCGTAGCAATTACGGTGGCATACCGGAAGGTACCGGTACAGTATGCGAAACGGATTGTGGGCCGTAAAATGTACGGCGGCCACACCACCTATATTCCCTTAAAGGTGAATCAGGCCGGTGTTATGCCCATCATTTTCGCTTCTTCCGTATTGATGTTTCCTGTGACCATTGCGCAGTTCATCAAGATCCCCTGGATCCAGACGGCAGCCAGCTATTTGGCATGGGGCACTCCGCTGCAGACAGGACTTTATATTGTGCTCATCCTGTTCTTCACTTACTTCTATACGGCGGTAAGCCTGAACATTCCCGAGATGTCCGACAATATCAAGAAGTACGGCGGGTTTATTCCTGGCCTTCGGCCCGGCAAACCTACCACGGACTATCTGGATCGGGTGATGAACCGGATCACTTTAGCGGGTGCTGTTTTTCTGGCATTCATTGCTATTATGCCTAACATCATCGTATGGCTCACAGGAATTTCCGGAGTTTACTTCGGCGGTACGGCCCTATTGATCGTTGTTGGCGTAGCGCTTGATACGATGAAACAAGTAGAGTCCTTGGTACTCATGCGACACTATCAAGGTTTCATGAAATAGGAGAGAGAACATGCATATTCTTTTAATGGGACCTCCTGGCGCAGGCAAGGGGACCCAAGCGGAAAAATTAGTTGCCGATTTCCCAATTCCCCATATTTCTACGGGAGATATGTTCCGTGCGGCTGTGAAAAATGGTACGGAATTGGGCAAGGAAGCCAAAAAATATATGGACGCCGGCGGTTTGGTGCCTGATGAAGTTACCATTGGTATCGTCAGAGAGCGCCTGAGCCAACCGGATTGTCTCAAAGGATTCATTCTGGACGGGTTTCCCCGTACCAAAGAGCAGGCAGTTGCCCTGGATGGGATTCTGAAGAATCTGGGCATCCAGCTGACCGCTGCGGTAAACATCAGTGTTCCCGATGAGGACCTGATCAGCCGTGTAACCGGCCGGCGCATCTGCAAGAGCTGCGGTGCTACGTATCATGTGGTATACAACCCTCCCAAAGTGGAAAATGTATGCGACAAATGCGGTGGGGAATTGTACCAGCGTGATGATGACAAAGAAACCACTGTGAAAAAACGTTTGGAAGCGTACCATAGCCAAACTGCTCCTCTTATTGCGTATTACAAAACGGAAGGCGTGTATAAGGAAATTGACGGCACTCAGCCCATCGATAAGGTGTATGCTGATGTGGTAGCAGCTGTAAAAGGGTAAGGAGGCATTACAAGTGTCGAAACAAGATGCAATCGAAGTAGAAGGTACTGTCTTGGAATCTTTGCCCAATGCTATGTTCCGTGTGAAATTGGAAAACGATCATGAGATCCTGGCCCACATTTCCGGAAAAATACGTATGAACTTTATTAAAATCCTGCCTGGGGATAAGGTAACCGTAGAGCTGACGCCCTACGACCTGAACCGCGGCCGGATTACTTATCGGTTTAAATAAAGAGGATTGGCAAGAGGAGGTTCAGCAACATGAAAGTAAGACCGTCTGTAAAACGCATTTGTGAAAAATGCAAGATCATTAAACGCAAAGGCCGTGTTATGGTCATTTGCGAAAACCCGAAACATAAACAAAGACAAGGTTAAAAAGGAGGTGCTTTGAATGGCTCGTATCGCCGGTGTAGATTTGCCGAGAGATAAACGTATCGAATACGCCCTGCCGTACATCTACGGTATTGGTTTGACTCTTTCCCGGGAAATCCTGGGTAAGACCGGTATTAACCCGGATACCCGTGTTCGGGATTTGACGGAAGCTGAAATCGCAAAGCTCCGTGAAATTCTGGATCATGAATACAAAGTAGAAGGTGACCTCCGCCGTGAGGAATCCTTGAACATCAAACGTTTGGTGGAAATCGGCTGCTATCGCGGCCGCAGACATCGTGCAGGCCTGCCTGTTCGCGGTCAAAACACCAAAAATAATGCTCGTACCCGTAAAGGCCCGAAAAAAGCGGCCGGCGCAAAGAAGTAATTTAAGGAGGGATTAGACGAGTGGCTGGGAAAAAAGTTGTCCGTAACAAACGGAAAGTAAGCAAGAATGTAGAAGCTGGTGTGGCACATATTCGCTCCACCTTTAATAACACGATCGTTACGATCTCCGACCTGAACGGCAGTGTCCTGAGCTGGGCATCTGCCGGCGGCATGGGCTTCCGTGGTTCTCGTAAGAGCACCCCGTTTGCAGCCCAAATGGCAGCTGAACAAGCTTCCAAGGCTGCTATGGAACATGGTCTGAAGAGAATTGAAGTTTTCGTAAAGGGCCCCGGTGCCGGCCGTGAAGCTGCCATCCGTGCTCTGCAGGCTGCAGGCCTGGAAGTGGAATCCATTAAAGACGTGACTCCGATTCCTCATAACGGCTGCCGTCCGCCGAAACGCAGAAGAGTATAATTGGAGGTGAAATAATAGAATGGCAATTGATAAGACTCCTGTTCTGAAAAGATGCAGATCTCTGGGCATGTCTCCGGCATTCGTGGGTGTTATGAAAGAATCCCATCGTCAGCCGAAACGCCAGTTCAAAAAGAAATCCGAATACGGTATGCAGTTGGCTGAAAAACAAAAGGCTAAATTCATCTACGGTGTTCTGGAAAAACAATTCCGTGGCTACTACGAAAAAGCCAAGAAAATGGAAGGTATCGCTGGTGCCAACCTGTTAATCCTGTTGGAACGCAGACTGGACAACGTTGTATACCGTCTGGGCCTGGCTAACACCCGTCGTCAAGCTCGTCAGCTGGTTACCCATGGCCACATTGCCGTTAACGGCAAGCGCCTGGATATTCCCTCTGCCCTGGTAAAAGCCGGCGATGTTGTTTCCGTTATGGAAAGCAGCCGCAGCTCCAACTACTTCAAGGGTATGGCTGATGTTCTGGGCAAGGCTTCTGTTCCTGCCTGGATCTCTGTAGACGCACAGAACCTCAGCGGAAAGGTTGACCGTCTGCCTGTACGCGATGATATTGATGTTCCTGTTGAAGAACAGCTGATCATCGAACTGTACTCCAAGTAATTGATACTGTTCTCCACTATTTATACCGCGTATTGTGGTAATGCGCGAAAGGAGGCTTCCGCATGAAGGAAATCGAAAAACCTAGCCTGGTTATCGACGAAATTTCCCCCGATGGGCGTTATGGCAAGTTCGTCTGGGAACCTTTGGAACGTGGATACGGTATTACTTTAGGTAATAGTCTGCGCCGTGTATTGCTTTCTTCCCTGTCCGGTATGGCTGTTACCGGCATCAAGATTGATGGTGTGCTCCATGAGTTCGCTACCATTGAGGGAGTCAGAGAAGACGTTGCAGATATCGTATTAAACATCAAGTCCTTGTGCTTCAAGGTGGGTATGGATGACAGCACCACCTTTGAGCCCAAGACGTTCTATATCAAGAAGTCCGGCGAAGGTGAAGTGACCGGCGCTGACGTAATCTGCGATCAGGACACGGAAGTTCTGAACCCCGAGCTGCATATTGCAACCCTGGACAAGAACGCCGTCCTGAACATGGAAATCTACGTTGACGTGGGCCGCGGTTACGTGCCGGCAGAGAAGAACAAGAGCAAGGATCAGCCCATTGGCTTTATTCCTGTTGACTCCATCTACTCTCCCATTACCCGTGTGAAATTCGGTGTTACCGATACCCGGGTAGGCAATGTAACCAACTATGACCGTCTGACCTTGGAAGTATGGACCGACGGCAGCCTGGGACCTGATGAAGCTGTAACTTCTGCAGCTGAAATTTTGATTAAATATTTGGCCTTGTTCAAGACCACCAACATTCCCAAGATCCAAGGGAATGAGGATAGCGCCAAGACCAGCGAAGAGGGTAGTAAATCCTCCGTATACCAGATGTCCATTGACGATCTGGACCTGACCGTTCGTTCCAACAACTGCTTGAGACGGGCCGGCATCAATACGGTAGAAGATATTATCAACAAGACGGAAGATGAACTCATCTGCGTCCGCAACCTGGGCAGCAAATCCCTGGAAGAAGTCAAGAACAAGATTGAGGAATTGGGCCTGCACCTGCGCAATTCCGATGAAGAATAGGAGGAAGACGAAAGATGGCATACAGAAAATTGGGCCGGAACTCCAGCAACCGGAAAGCTATGTTCCGCAGCATCTTGACCGCCTTCTTCAAAAACGAGAAAATCGAAACCACCGAAACGAAAGCTAAAGAAATTAGCGGTCTGGCTGCTAAATTGATCACCCTGGCTAAACAAGGTGACCTGCATGCCCGTCGTCAGGTTTTGGCATTCCTCGCTGATGAAGAAGCTACCACGAAGTTGTTTGACACCATTGCTCCCAAATACAAGGACCGCAACGGTGGTTACACCCGTATTTACAAAACAGCTCCTCGCCGCGGTGACGCTGCTGAAATGGCAATTTTAGAGCTGATCTAACGACATAAAGAAAGACTGTAGCAGAGATGCTACAGTTTTTTTTTGCCGCTTTTGCACTTTCTTCACAGAGCAGGGCAGGGGCTTATGGTATACTAAAGGAAAATCATTCTGCTTTGGAAAGGAACCTTTTATGAAAAAGACCCTGTTTTGTCTGGCGGCTGTGCTGGCCGCTCTGTCCGCCGGCTGCAGTGCCGGCACGGCCCAAACCCCGGAGTCGGTTAAGCCCGCGGCCCAGACCCGGACTGCTGCCGCTCCTGGCTTTCGCCTAAAACAATTGGGGGCGGGAACTGTTGCTGTAAGCCCGGCCCAGGACGGAGCCCTCTACGTGCTGAATTTCTGGGCCACCTGGTGTCCGCCCTGCCGGGCTGAACTGCCGGAAATCGCCGCTTTTGCCAGCGCCCATGCAAAGGACGTGCGGTTCTACGGCATCGATCTGGATGAACCGGAGGGGGACGTGAAGGGTTTCCTGGAGAAGCAGCAGCTCCAGTTCCCGGTGCTGCTGGACGTGGGCGGCAAGGTGGCCCAGCAGTACGGGGTCCGGGGGATTCCCACCACGGTGATCTTGAACCGGAACGGCCAGGAAGTGTTCCGGAAGGTGGGGGGAACTACTTCCCAGGAACTGGAAAAGGTCCTCAAAGGGCTGGAGCAGTAGGATGCATGCGTCCTTAACTTTTGGCGCGGCCTTTGTGGGCGGGCTGGCTTCTTTTCTGTCCCCCTGCGTACTGCCCCTGCTGCCCACTTTGCTGCTGCTGTTGGCCGGCAGCGGTACCGGGCGAAAAAGCCGGCTAGGGGTGAATCTTACGGCTTTCCTGTTGGGATTTGCCGTGGTATTTATGGCTTTGGGCGCAGCTTCCACCCTGGTGGGGCGTCTGCTTTTGGGGCATCTGGCCTTTTGGGAAAAGCTGGGGGGTATCCTTTTGGTGCTCCTGGGGCTTTTCCTTTCCGGACTGTGGCAGCCCCTGTTTTTGGTCAGGGACAGAAGGCCCTTTCTTCAGACTCAGGCGAAAGGGCCCCTGGGCTGCTTTCTGCTTGGGCTTTCCTTTACCTTGGGCTGGACGCCCTGCACGGGACCAATCTTAGCGGCGATTTTGCTGCTGGCGGGACACGAGGCTACGGTGGGAGCGGGGCTGCTGCTGCTGGGCATGTATACCCTGGGTTTTGCCCTGCCTTTTTTCCTGCTGGCCCTGGTCTGGAACCAAGTGGCGCCCAGAATCCGGCCCCTGTACCGGTACCTGCCACTTTTACAAAAGGCGGCGGGAATCTTCCTTTTGGTGCTGGGGCTTGCCCTGTTTTTTGGGTATGCCCTGCGGCTCAACGCTTTTCTTCTTCGCCTTTAGGCCGGCTCCATGGTATAATAGGGGAGCTAAACGCAGAAAGTGGTGAAGTGATGTTTAAAAAGCTTGCATTGTTCTGCTGCTGTCTGTCCCTGTTTCTTCTGGCAGGCTGCGGCAGTACCCAGAAAGTAGATAATACCCAGGTGGCTTCTTATCCTGGCTGGATTCAGGTAAATGCCGGCCAGCAGGCTTCCTTCTCGGTGCCTCCAGAACTGGCGGAAGAATCCCAGGAATACGTGACGGCCCAGCTGCAGAAAGAGGATTTGAATCCCCTGCTTCGGAAATGGCTGACGGAAGACCAGATTACCGGCAAAAGTGCCGGGTGCGTTATTGCCCAGACAACGGATGTAACGGCCCTGCCCTGGGAAGGGGACAACCATTATGCCCGGGTGGAATTCAAGACCATGCCCACTCCGGAAAAATTGCCGAAATATGGGCAAAATTTGGGCCTGAAGGCTGCGGAAATCAAGGACTTTGGGGATATTACCCAAAAGGCCCTGACGGGCATGGCCCAAAAGGACCTGCCGGAAGGCTACAGCCTAAATTTCCACGATTGGCAGCCCATGAAGAGTGTCATCATTAACGGGGTGGAGAGCTTATATACCTCCTATGAGGAAGACGTTGTATATCAGAACAAGCTCCAGGTGACCTTCCACGTAGAGCGGTGGACCTTCTTTAACCGGGACCGGGTCCATACCCTGACGGTAACCAGCCGCAAGCAGGATAAGGCCTACTGGGAGGACGAAAGCCGTCCCCTGTACAAAAAGTTGGTCAATACCCTGAAAATCACCGCCAGCGAGGCAAAATAAGCCTGCTGGACCTACTCCTGACAGGAATTCTGCCAGGAGTTTTTTCTTGGGGGGATATTTGTCTAATTGCCTTATTCATTGTATAATCAGGTTGTATGAGGGTAGAAGGGAGAAGCGATTATGACAAAACTACAGAATATTGGTTTTATCGGCACAGGTATCATGGGCAAGTCCATGCTGCGGAATCTGAAAAAAGCTGGCTATACCATGCATTGCTATGCCCGTCATCCGGAAAAGGTGGCAGATTTGGCTGCCGAAGGGGTAACGGTTCATTCCACCATTGCTGACTGCGTCAAGGCCTGCCAGGTGATGATTACCATCGTAGGGTTCCCCAAGGATGTGGAAGAAGTATATTTTGCTCCAGGGGCCATTTTTGACAGTGCAGCCCCCGGTACCTACCTGGTGGATATGACCACCACTAGCCCCACCCTGGCCCAGAAATTGTATGCGGAAGGCAAAAAGAAGGGCTTGCCGGTTTTGGATGCTCCCGTTACCGGCGGTGACACCGGCGCCAAAAACGGTACCCTGTCCATCCTGGTGGGCGGTGACAAAGAAGCTTATGAAACCCTGCTGCCGATTTTCCAGGGCATGGGCACCAACATCAACTATATGGGGGCTGCCGGCAATGGCCAACACGCCAAGATGGCCAACCAGATCATGATTGCCGGTGCCATGAGCGGTATCTGCGAAGCCCTGAACTACGCCAAGGTGAACGGCCTGGATCTGGACACCCTGTTAAAAGCTGTTTCTACTGGGGCTGCCGGCAGTGCCCAGCTGAACGCCTTTGGGGCCAAGATGGTCCATGGGGATTATGCTCCGGGGTTTTTCCTGAAGCATTTCATCAAGGATATGCGCCTGGCTAAGGAAGAAGCGGACAAGAAAGACCTGCAGCTGCCGGTGCTGGCCCAAGTACTTTCCGAGTACCTGGAACTGGAAAAGGCAGGAGAAGGAAACCTGGGCACCCAGGCTCTGTTCACGTATTATCAAAAAAAATAATTTCTGGCAGAATAGCCAGAAATACCCTTTAGGAGGCTTTCCATGAAAAAAGAAATCAGCACGAAAAACGCTCCCGGCGCCATTGGACCGTATTCCCAAGGCATTGAAGCCGCAGGCAAAACCGTTTATGTTTCCGGCCAGATTCCCATTGATCCGGCTACCGGTGAATTTGCTGGCAAGGATATTGTGAGCCAAACCAAGCAATCCTTGACCAACGTCAAAAATATCCTGGCAGCTGCCGGGTATACCCTGGATGACGTGGTAAAAACCACGGTGCTGCTGGCAGACATTGCCGATTTTGGTGCCATGAACGAAGTGTATGGAACCTTCTTTACCGGCGTTTGCCCGGCCAGAGCCTGCTTCCAGGTAGTAGCCCTGCCCAAAGGCGCTTTGGTGGAAATTGAAGCGTTTGCCGTAAAAGACTGAGCTATCAGGCAACAAAAAACGGGATGTGCCCCACAAACGTGGGGATGCATCCCGTTTTTTCTTTATCCGGCCTAATCCGACAGCAGGGCGCTTTTCTGCTCCAGCCGCTGGGCGGCCAGGAGGAGCCCGTCTGCCAGCTGGGTGTAGCCCAGGGCCTTCAGGCGCTCCAGGGGACCGGAAATGCTCAGGGCATAGATCCGGTCCTTCATCACAAGGGGCACGGCTACTGCGGCAATTCCCGGGTCCACTTCTCCTTCGGAAATGCAATAACCGGTCTGGAGAATGTGGAGCAGCTGGTTCTTGAGCAGCCGCTGCTGGGTCCGGTCCCCACCGATTTCCTGGATAATACTGTCCCGGAGTTCTGGGGGCTGGGCGGCCAAAAGGGTCTTGCCGGAAGCACCCTGGTCCAAGGGAACGATGTAGCCCCGTTCCCGGGCCAGGCCCAGGGTGTGCCGGGATTTGGCCATGTCGGCGCAGATGCCCGTATGGCCCAGCAGTACGGACAGGACCACGGTTTCGTTGAACTGGTTGGCCAGCCGGTGCATCTCCTCGCTGAGGATTTCCCGGGTGGTATTGTGGACGGATACGGCGGAGGCCACCAGGAGTATCCCGGTGCCCAGCCGGTAGCGGCTGCTTTTGGCGGACTGCTCAATCCAACCGGCGTACTGGAGGGTGCGCAGCAGCCGGTATACGGTGGTTTTGTGGAGGCCCAGGGCCTGGCTGATCTCCGTCAGGCTCAGGGATTCCTTGCGCTGGGCCGCATACAGCTCCAACAGCCGGGTGGCGTGGAGCACGAATGGACAAGGGGAGTGGTTTCCATAGAGGCGCTTCCTTTCTGTTTAGACGCTGAAGATGCCCCTATTATAAAAAGGACAGGGGAGAGCGTCAAGGGGGTTAGTTTCATTATAGTGCACAAATTGCTAAATAGTGTCCAAATTCATTGACTTACCCGGTGCCCCCTCCTATAATGGGCAACAGAAAAGGGAAACAAAGGAGATACAGTATGGACAACTTCAGCTTACGCAAACCTTTAAATATGGCCCCTACGGGCATTGCTACTTTTGCCAAAACCGAACTGGCAACGGATATGTACCATGTGAAAGGGGATATCGCCGTTTTGGGCGCTCCCTTTGACCTGGCCATCCAAGGCCGGACGGGTTGCCGCCTGGGACCCCGGGGCATCCGCCTGGGTTCTACCCGGTTCAGCTACAAAAAGGGCGGGACCTACGATTCCGAACGCCAGGAATTCTATATGGACGCCAACCGCTGGAAAGTGGTGGACTGCGGGGACGTGGACTATATTCCCGGAGATTTGAAGGGCCCTATGGACAACCTGCGGGAAGCCGTCCGGATCCTCCAGGACCAGGGCATTATGCCGGTGGTACTGGGCGGGGACTGCGCCGTGGATTATCCGGTACTCCAGGGTATGGAAGCAGCCGGTCCTTTTGACATCATCCATATCGATGCCCATTTGGATTGGACCAAACCCTTGGACGGACAGAAATACTTCAACGGCTCTCCCATGCGCAACGCCGCAGGGCTGCCCTATGTAGGGCGGATTCTCCATTTGGGAATCCGGGGCATCGGCAGCAGCGGTCCGGAAGATTTTGCGGAAGCCCGCTCCCACGGGGACGGTATCTATTCCGTACGGGATATTCGGAAAAAGGGCATCCAGGCTATTCTGGAGGAGTTCAAACCCCAGGCCCACAGCATCATCTGCTTTGATATTGATGCCATGGATGCGGTGTACGCACCGGCTACGGGCTCTCCCATGTTCGGCGGTTTTACCTACGATGAGGCAGTGGACATTCTGGAAGCTCTGACGGACTATACGGATCCCATTGCCATGGTGATGACGGAAGTGGCTCCCCCCTTTGATGACGTGGGCGGTACCACCGGTTACCTGGCAGCCCGGCTGATTTCTGATGAACTGGGCTTTATTACCAAAGCACGGGAAAAGAAGGGATAACATGGAAATGCGGCAGTCCCGGCATCCAGGGGCATGGCTGACTACCCTTGGCCTCTGTGTGGCCATGGAAGTGATTCTGGCCCGGTTCTTGTCCCTGCATACCTGGAATCTGAAAATCGGCTTCAGCTTCCTGCCGGTGGTGGCTGCGGCCTACTGGGGAGGTCCCCTGGCCGGGGGCCTGACCGGCCTTTTGGGGGACCTGATTGGGGCACTGCTGTTTCCGGTGGGCACGTATTTTCCCGGGTTTACCCTGACGGCCTTTTTGGATGGGGCTGTGTACGGACTGTTTTTCCGAAAGAGAACCGGCCTCAAGGAAATTCTCGGGGCAGTGGTTACGGTGCAGCTGGGGCTGAGCCTGGTCTTAAATACCTTTTGGCTGAGCCTGCTGTATCAGGTGCCCTGGAGAACCTTATTGTGGCTGCGCTTGTTTCAATGTTTTGGCGGGCTGGTGGTGAAGGTGCTGGTACTGCGCCTTGCCCTGCCTGCAATGGAAAAAGGATTGGTGCGTCGGTTTGTCTGACGCCCAATCCTTTTTTGCGTTTGGCTATCAAGAAAATTTTAAGGAACACTGTCCATGCCCCTACTACTTTTACATAAATATGATATAATAAGGGAATGTAATTCATGGTTTTGTAAAGAATTTGTATTACCTTTGATGGGAAAAAGAACAAGTTTGGAGTGATACTATGGCTCATATCAAACCCTTTGCTGCCTTGCGGCCTACACCGGAGCTGGTCAGCCAAATCGCAGAATTACCCTATGATGTAATGAGCACTGCCGAGGCCCGGGAAATCCTGAAAAAGAATCCCCTGAGCTTTGTCCGGGTCAGCCGGGCAGAAGCCGATCTGCCGGAAGGCATTGCCGAAACGGATCCCCAGGTCTACGCCAAGGCCCGGGAAAACCTGGAAGACTACATTGCCAAAGGCCAGCTGAAACAGGATCCCCAGCCCTGCTACTATATTTACCGGCAGCAGATGGGGGCTTATATCCAGATTGGCCTGGTGGCCGTGGCTTCCCTGAAGGACTATGAAGAAGGCATTATCAAGCGGCACGAACTGACCCGGGAAGTCAAGGAAACGGACCGGGTCAACCACATCCTGGCGACCGGGGCCCAAACGGGACCGGTGTTTTTGGCCTACCGGAGCAAAGGGGTGCTGACGGCCGTACTGCTCCAGTACATGGGCAATCATACGCCGGTGTACAATTTTGCCGGGGAAGACGGGGTGCGGCATACCCTGTACGTGATCCAGGAGCCCCTCAAGGTGCGGGAAATCACCCACCTGTTTGAACAGGTGCCGGCCCTCTACATCGCTGATGGGCATCACCGCTGCGCGGCAGCCCTGCGGGTGGCCAAGGAACTGGGTGCCCGGCCGGGCCAAACCGGGGAGGAACCGTACAATTATGTGCTTTCCGTGATTTTCCCGGAAAATATGCTGCACATTCTGCCCTATAACCGGGTGGTCAAGGATTTGAACGGACTGTCCCAGGAAAAATTTTTGGAGCTGCTCCGGGAAAAATTCCAGGTGGAAAAGGCGGAACGGGCCGTGGAGCCCAAAACCCTCCATACCTTTGGGTTGTATCTGGCCGGCCAGTGGTATAGCTTAAAGGCTCTGGACGATACCTTCCCGCTGACGGATCCCATCGCTTCCCTGGATGTAAGCATTCTGCAAAGCAATGTGCTTTCCCCCATTCTGGGCATTGAGAATCCCCGGACTGATGAACGCATTGATTTTGTGGGAGGCATTCGGGGCCTTTCGGCCCTGGAAGAAGCTGTGGACGGCGGGGATTACACCCTGGCTTTCTCCCTGTATCCCACTTCCATGTACCAGCTGATGGCTGCGGCGGACGAGGGGCTTGTGATGCCGCCCAAATCTACCTGGTTCGAACCCAAACTGCGTGACGCACTGACTATACACCTGATCGGAGATGGAAAAAATGGAAAGAGTTTATAATTTTGGTGCGGGGCCTTCGATGTTCCCCTTGGCGGTCTTGAAAGAAGTACAGAAGGAACTGCTGGACTATGAAGGCAGCGGCATGTCCGTGCTGGAAATCAGCCACCGGAGTGCCTTGTATGAAAAAATCAACGACGAAGCCCAGGCCGATATCAAAAAGCTGCTAGGGATGGATGACAGCTGGGTGGTGATGTTCATGGGCGGCGGGGCAACCCTCCAGTTCTCCATGATTCCCATGAACTTCCTGAAACCGGGGAAAGTAGGGGCCTACGCCATTACCAGTACGTTCTCGGAAAAGGCCATTGCCGAAGCCAAAAAGGTCGGGGACGCAGTAGAAGTCTTTACCAGCAAACCCACCGGCCTCGACCGGGTTCCCCAGCCGGAGGAGCTGGTACTGCCCAAGGATTGCGCCTACCTGCATATTACTGCCAACAACACGGCGGAAGGCACGGAATACCACAAATATCCGGATACCGGGGAGGTACCCCTGATTGCGGATATGTCTTCGGATATTCTGTCCCGGCCCGTTCCCGTAGACAAGTTCTCCCTGATCTACAACGGGGCCCAGAAGAACATCGGGCCGGCTGGGGTTACCGTGGTCATGGCCAAAAAGGATTTTGTCACCGGCATGGATCCCAATCTGCCCATCATGATGAATTATGAAACCTTCAGCGGCCACGATTCCGTCTACAATACCCCGCCGGTATTTGGGGTGTACATGGTAGGTCTTATGGCCAAATGGCTGCTGGCCCAGGGCGGTCTTGCTGCCATGGAAAAGCGCAACAAGGAAAAGGCCAAGTTGGTGTACGGCGTTCTGGACAGCCATCCGGAATTCTACAAGGGCCACGCCCAGCCGGAAAGCCGTTCTCTGATGAATGTTACCTTCAACCTGCCTACGCCGGAACTGGAAAAGAAGTTTGTGGCCGAAGGGGCCGAACATGGACTGGTGAGCCTGAAGGGTCACAAATCCATTGGCGGCATCCGGGCGTCCATTTACAATGCCATGCCCCTGGACGGCTGCGAAGCGCTGGCCGCCTATATGGAACGGTTCTGGAAGAAAAATAAATAACGCGCAAAAAAACACGGTGTGCCTTTAGGTACACCGTGTTTTTTTAGGATTTTGTCTTACCAGCTGCGGCTGGAACCGCCTCCGCCGCCGGAACCTCCGCCGTAGGAGCCGCCTCCAAAACCACCGCCGCCAAAGCCGCCGCCTCTGCCCCCGCCCCGGAAAAAGAACAGGTACAGCAGGAAACGGAGAATGGCGCCGCCGAAAAGCAGCTGGTCTACAATAATCAGCAGCAAGACGCCGGCTAGCAGCAGGATATTCAAGGGATTCCAGGCTGTATCGCTGCTGCCGGGATTCTGGGCCGCAGCGGCCTGGGCACTGCGCTGGACGCCCAGGTCTTCTACGGACAGGTTGTATTCCTTTAACACCGTTTGGAGCAGGGCCCCGTAGGCGTTCAGGATACCCTTATCGTAGTTGCCGTTCTTGAAATAGGGCAGCATATACTGGTCCTGGATGCGGCCGGTGAGCCCATCGGGCAGGGCCCCTTCCAGGCCGTAGCCTACCTCAATCCGGCTTTTCCGGTCGTTGACGGCTACCAGCAGCAGTACGCCGTTGTTCAGGTTCTTGTCCCCAATGCCCCAGCCCCGGAGTACGGCCAGTCCGTATTCTTCCGGGGTGGCATCCCCCAGGGTAGGAACGGTCAGCACTACGATTTGGGCCTTGGTTTTCTGCTGGAGGGCGGAGCCATAGGCGTTGATGGTGTTTCTGGTGCTGGCGGAGAGTACCCCGGCCCGGTCCTGCACGTAGATACTGGTGGTGGGACGGGGCGGAATCTGGGGTTCTGCCAGAGCGGTCAGGGGAGAGAAGACCAGCTGGCAGAGGAGCAGCAGCCAGAGCAATATTTTTTTCATGGCATTCTCCTCTCGGGCAGGGTCAGCGGGCTTAGAACTTCACCTGGGGAGCCGCCTGGGCGTTTTGGTCGGCCTGGAAATAGGACCGGGACGTAAAGCCCATCATATTGGCGATGATGACCGTAGGGAAGCTTTTGATTTTGGCATTGTAGGCCTGGGCTGCATCGTTGTAGTCCTTCCGGGCTACTGCCAGGCGGTTTTCCGTGCCGGCCAGCTCATCCTGGAGCTGGAGGAAGTTGGTGTTGGCTTTCAGGTTGGGATAGTTTTCCTGGAGGGCTAGCAGCCGGGTCAGGGCACTAGACAGTTCACCGCTGGCTTGGGCCGTATCGGCAACATTCTGGGCACCGGCCAGTTTGGCCCGGGCGTTGGCCACATCCGTAAAGATCTGGCTTTCGTGGGCGGAATAGCCCTTGACGGTATTTACCAGGTTGGGAATCAGGTCAGAACGGCGCTGCAGCTGTGTTTCTACCTGGCTCCATTTGCCGTTGACGTTTTCGTTGGCGGAAACCAGGCCGTTGTAGGAGCCGAAGATCCAGCCTGCACAGAGCAAGAGTACAACCAAGATGCCAATCAATACTTTTTTCATGGATATTCCTCATTTCTAGGTTTTTTAGGGTGCCAAAAGACTTATTTACAATAGTATCGTATCGGATAGGCGGGACCCTTGTCAATAGAAGGGAAACAGTTGGAGCCTAAAAGAATGTGAAAAGATTTGAAACTGTCAAGAAACTGTGAAGAAGGGTGAGAAAAAACAGGTACTGCGCAAAGGGCAGTACCTGTTTTCGGGTTTGTGCTTAGTATACCAATTCCTGATGGCCAATCAGGCAGGTAGCCGGGTTCAGCAGGGCCGTACCGGTAAATTCCTTGGTCTTGAAGGTAGCCTTGTACACCACAAAAGGCGTACCGCTGGAGCTGTCTTTCACGGACGTAACCACAATGTCGGTAGCATCCGGATAGGTTTGCAGGATGGTAGCCTTGGCATCGGCTTCCGTCTTGCTGACTGTTACGGAACCAGGGTAATTGGAGGAATCGATAACCACCTTGGCAACCTTATCGGTGGCACGGTCCACAGTTACATGGAAGCGCTGCAGCGTGTTGGGATCCAGGAATTCCATTTCAAAGGCATTTTCGCCGGTCTTGGCGCTGGTAAGAACGGCAGCGGAAGGCACTACGGCAGCGGCGGAATTGACGGCGGCCTGTTTTTCGGTGACCAAATCAGTAAAATCTGCCGGAGCGGCAAAAGCCGGTACTGCAGTACCCAAGGTAGACAGAGCAATCATCCCTGCGGCGGCAGCCATAGCTGCTTTTTTCTTCATATCCATAATCATACCCCCATTCAATACTTTTATACCTTAATATTAATGTGTTACGGGAGAGAATACAAGAAAAAAGCGTTTTTACAGGGAAAAATATGGAAAAAGATTATAAATTTGTAACAATTATATCAAAAACGGAAATCTCTTTCCCCCTGGTCAATCTTTTCCAGGTACCCTTCACAGGTGGCACGGACCACGGCGCTGGGAATGTGTTCCAGCTCCTTTTGGATGGCGTCCAGGGCTTTTGCCCGGGTGTCCGGGGACGCGTAATCGTCCAGGTATTCCCGGAGGGTCAGAAGGGCATTGGGCTGGCAGCAGTTGGAGATTTCTCCGGTTTTGGCCAGGGCCATGAACCGGTCCCCGGTACGACCGGCCCGGTAGCAGGCGGTGCAGAAGCTGGGAATATACCCATCGGACAGGAGCCAGTTGATGACCTGGTCCAGGGTCCGGTTGTCATTGACTTCAAATTGGGAGGAATCCTCTTCTTCCCCTTCTTCAGCGTAGCCGCCTACACTGGTGCGGGAACCGCCGCTGATCTGGGAAACGCCTACGTCCAGCACAGCTTTCCGGGTGGCTGCCGATTCTCGGGTGGAAACGATGATGCCGGTGTAGGGCACGGTAATCCGCAGGATGGCCACGATTTTCTTGAATAGCTGGTCGTCAATGGCATCGGGGAAGGACTGGACAGAGATGTCGTCTGCCGGACGGATCCGGGGCACACTGATGGTGTGGGGGCCTACACCAAAGTTGGCTTCCAGGTGTTCCTTATGCATCAGGAGGCCTACAAAGTCGTAGCGGTACATATTGAGACCGAACAAAACGCCTACGCCCACATCGTCAATGCCTCCGGTCATGGCCCGGTCCATGGCTTCCGTATGGTAGGCATAATCATGCTTGGGGCCCTGGGGATGGAGTTTTTCGTAGTTTTCCTTGTGGTACGTTTCCTGGAACAGGATGTAGGTGCCGATACCGGCTTCCTTGAGCTTCCGGTAGTTTTCCACGGTGGTGGCTGCGATATTCACATTTACCCGGCGGATGGCGCCATTTTTGTGCTTGATGCTGTAGATGGTGCGGATGCACTCCAGAATGTATTCAATGGGGTTGTTTACCGGATCTTCCCCGGCTTCCAGGGCCAGACGTTTGTGTCCCATATCCTGGAGGGCCGTGACTTCCCTGATGATTTCTTGCTGGCTCAGTTTTTTCCGGGCGATGTGCTTGTTCTTGGCATGATAGGGGCAGTACACACAGCCGTTGACGCAGTAGTTGGACAGGTATAGGGGAGCAAACAGGACAATGCGCTGACCGTAGATTTTGTCCTTGATTTTCCGGGCCAGGTCGTAAATGGCTTCGGTCACTTCAGGAGCCTCACAGCTCAGCAGGGTGGCTGCTTCCCGGTGGGTCAGCCCCTGCATTTGGGCCGCTTTTTCCACCAGGGACAGGCAGTAGGCCTTGTCCTCCTTGTGGCTGTCGGCATAGGTCAGGGAGTCCAGGATTTCCTGGTGGTTGATGAATTCTTCTGCCTGGGTAGAATGGGGATTGTAGGGGATGTTTGTCATGATAATTTCCTTCTTTCCTGTTCTGCTCACCGGGTTCTTCCATAAAAAAAGCATGCCAAATAGGCATGCGAAAAGAACGGGTCGATTCACCGCCTTAATACTCGGAGGATTCCTTGTATGCAGGGAGCGTAATGGCCTCATTGTACCGTTTTAAAGTGTAAAATACAATACAAAATCAGGAAATTTTACTAAAATAGAGAATGTTTTACACAAATAAAAAATCCGCAGGAAGCTCCTGCGGATTCAATATTCAAATGGTGGCCCCGGAGTGATTCGAACACTCGACCTTTTGGTTCGTAGCCAAACGCTCTATCCAGCTGAGCTACGGAGTCATAACCGAACAAGGATTAGTATAGCGGTTTTTGGGTTTCTTGTCAACATTTTTTTAAAACTTTCTCAAAGAATTTTTTGGGAGGGGGGAGCAGGGGCAAAACTCACAAGTATTTGTAAAAAGTCTATGATATAGAAGCGAATTGTTATTATTGGCGTGTAGAAACGTCTTGGATATGGTAAAATGAGATATTAATCTATATTGTATGTTTTGTGTTTTGAGGAAAGGCAAAGGTGTAAAATGCTGTTTACGGATAAGGCAAGAATTTACGTGGAAGCGGGTTCTGGCGGCGATGGTGCCTCCAGCTTCCGCAGAGAAAAATATGTGGCCTGCGGCGGTCCCGATGGGGGCAATGGCGGCCGGGGCGGTTCGGTGATTCTGGTGGCCGACAAGGACCTGAATACGCTGGTGGATTTCCGGTACAAACGGAAATTTGTGGCGGAGCGGGGCGGCAATGGTGCTGCCAAAAACTGCACCGGGCATAAGGCTGAAAATATCAAAATCAAGGTGCCCCTGGGCACGGTGGTAATTGATGACGCTACAGGCGCAGCCCTGGCGGATTTGGCGCATCCCGGGGATGAATTTGTAGCAGCCCGGGGCGGCCGGGGCGGCAAGGGCAATGCTTGCTATGTGACCAGCACCAAGCAGGGGGTAACCTTTGCGGAAAAGGGCGAGCCGGGAACCAAAACCTGGCTGCGGCTGGAACTGAAAATGCTGGCCGATGTGGGCATGGTAGGCTACCCCAGCGTGGGCAAGTCCAGTATTGTGGCACGGGTTTCCGCCGCACGGCCGGAAATTGCTGCGTACCATTTTACCACCCTGACCCCGGTACTGGGCGTGGTCCGGCTGGATGCAGAAAACAGCTTTGTGCTGGCCGACCTGCCGGGCCTGATTGAAGGGGCCTCCCAGGGCGTGGGCCTGGGCCACGATTTCCTCCGGCATATTGAACGGACCCGGGTTATCCTCCACATTGTGGACACCAGCGGCTGCGAAGGCCGGGACCCGGTGGAAGACTTCAAGAAAATCAACGAAGAACTGGCCCTGTACAGCGAAAAGCTGGCCAAGCGGCCCCAACTGGTGGTAGCCAATAAAATGGACCTGCCGGATGCGGAAGAAAACTATAAGCGGCTGGAAGAATATGTAACGAAGGCCGGTTATCCCATTATGAAGGTGTCTGCCGCTACGGGCCAAGGCCTGAAGGAACTGATGTGGAAAGCCTACGATATGCTGAAGCATGCCCCTCAGGAAGAAGAAATCCTGGAAATCGGACCGCTGAAGGAAGCAGATCCGGATTCCTTTGAAATCATTACCAATAATGTGGAAGATGCTGATTTTGAGGTAAAAGGCAAGAACATCGAGCGCCTGGTGGCCATGACCAATTTCGACAACGACGAAGCGGTGTACCGCTTCCAGCTGATTTGGCGGCGCCTGGGCATCGAGCAGGCCCTGAAGGACAAGGGCATTCAGGAAGGTCAGACCGTACGCATCGGCGATATGGTCTTTGATTATCAACCCCAGTGAGTTTGCTAGTGCAATAATTTTATATAACTATCTAGATGGGTGGGTGATTGTATGAACCGGGATAAACTAAAGGACGTCAAACGGATTGTTGTGAAAGTAGGGAGCAGCACCATTACGTATCCCAACGGGAAAATCAACTACGAGAAGATTGAGAAACTGGCACGGGTGATGACGGATTTGCAGAATCAGGGCAAGGAAATGATTCTGGTATCTTCCGGCGCCGGAGCAGCCGGGGTAGGCCGGCTGGGCCTTAAAGAAAAGCCCTCGGACCTGCCGGGCAAGCAGGCCTGCGCTGCCGTAGGCCAAGGCATCCTGATGAACATTTACGAGCGTCTTTTCGCGGAATACAGTCAAGTGGTGGCCCAGGTCCTTTTGACCCGGATTGACACCATCGACCGGCATCGCTACTCCAATTCCCGGAATACGTTCCAGGAACTGATCAAATGGGGCGTGATTCCCATTGTCAATGAAAATGACGTGGTGGCGGTGGATGAAATGAAAATCGGGGACAACGACAATATGTCCGCCCTGGTGGCCAGTATGGCCGATGCGGATTTGGACATTCTGCTGTCGGATATTGACGGCCTGTACACGGCAAACCCCAAAACCCATCCGGACGCCCAGATGGTCCACGAAGTGGAAAAGGTGACGCCGGAAATCGAAGCTACAGCTGGAGGCGTAGGTTCCAAAAACGCTACCGGCGGTATGCTGACCAAGCTCCAGGCTGCCAAAACGGCTATGAGCTCCGGCATCTATTTGATTATCGCTTCCGGGGAAGACCCGGAAATCCTCCGGAAAATTGTCCGGGGCGACGAAGTGGGGACCCTGTTTGTTCCCCGGGAAAACCATCTGCGGTTCCGGAACCAGTGGCTGGCCTTTGGGGCCAAGATCTGCGGTTCCCTGATTGTGGATGACGGCCTGGCCAAGGTCATCCGGGAAAAGGGCAGCTGCAGCATTCTGCCGGTGGGCATTACCGCCGTGGAAGGCAATTTTGAAAGCGGCGTGACGGTCAGCGTCAAGGACAAGGAGCATCACGAGCTGGCCCGGGGGCTGACTTTCTACAGCTCCGAGGAACTGGAACAGATCAAGGGTGCCAAGTCCGAGGAAATTGCCAATATTCTGGGAGCCAAACACTATGATGAAGCGATTCACCGGGATAACCTGGTGATCTTGTAAGGAGGTGCGCCATGTATAAGGAAGGGTTGGTACGGGAACAGGCTGCTGCTGCCAAAGACGCAGAAGTGACCCTGGGAATTCTCAATACGAAGGTGAAAAATGATATTTTGCTGGCCATGGCTGACAGCCTGCTGGAGCAGGAAGAAGTTATTTTGAAAGCCAACCAGCTGGATATGGAGAAGGGAAAAGCCGGGGGCTTGAAGGACTCCCTGCTGGACCGGCTGCTGTTGACCCACGACCGTTTGGTACAAATGGCCAAGGGCATCCGCCAGGTAACGGCGCTGCCGGATCCGGTGGGGAAAATCCTCAGCGGTTCCATGCTGCCCAACGGCCTTACCCTGACCAAAATCACCGTGCCTTTGGGGGTTATTGGCATCATTTACGAAGCCCGGCCCAATGTAACGGCGGACGCCATTGCCCTGTGCGTGAAAAGCGGCAACGCCGTAATCCTGAAGGGCGGCCGGGAAGCCCTCCATTCCAACAAGGCGGTCAGCGATGTGCTGATTGCTGCCGGGGAAAAGGTGGGCCTGCCCAAGGGTGCCATCCGTAACGGAACTGATTCATCTGAACGGTCTGGTGGATGTGGTGATTCCCCGGGGCGGCGCCGGGCTAATTCAAAGCGTGGTGCGCAACGCCTCCGTACCGGTGATTGAAACCGGTGCCGGGGTCTGCCATACCTATGTGGACGAATACGCCCAGATTCCCATGGCCGTAAATATTGCCCTGAATGCCAAGGTGAACCGGCCTTCCACCTGCAACGCCATGGAAACCCTGCTGGTGCACAAAAACATTGCCGATACCTTTATGCCGGCCATGCTGGAGGCCTACAAAAAGGCCCGGGTGACCATTTTGGGCGACGCCAAGACCCAAAGCTACAGCGCAGAGGTGCAGCCTGCTTCGGAAGAAGATTGGGCTACGGAGTATGGGGACCTGCGGCTCAGCGTCAAAGTGGTGGACAGCCTGGAAGAAGCGGTGGCCCATATTCGCCGCTACGGCACTGGCCATTCTGAAGCCATTGTCACGGAAAACTACGAAAACGCCCGGAAATTCCAATTGCTGGTGGACGCAGCGGCGGTGTATGTGAATGCTTCCACCCGGTTTACCGATGGCTTTGAATTCGGTTTCGGGGCGGAAATCGGCATCAGCACCCAGAAACTCCACGCCCGGGGACCTATGGGCCTGCCGGAACTGACTACCACCAAGTACCTGATTAATGGGAATGGGCAGGTACGGGGCTGAGTTTTCATGAAACCTTCACAAAGAGGGTGTATTATGGAAACGGAAGTCGTGGAAGAACTTTAGCGAAGAAAGCAGGGGAGAGTGTGGACAAACTACGAAAGTACAAAACGCTGCTGATTGTGCTGGTGGTGCTGATCATCGCCGGCCTGGGCGGCTATAAGTACTACCAGAATAAAAAATTGGAGGAAACGGTGGCGGCTACCCGGACGGATGCCGTAACCCGGGGCGACGTGCGGAAAACCATTTCTGCCACCGGTGCCCTGAACGCTGTGGACAGCGTAGAAATCAACTCCAAAATTACCGGCCGTATTGTGCAGGTGTACGTAAAGGAAAACCAGCACGTAACGGCAGGCCAGCCCTTGGTAAAACTGGATGATACTTCTTTAAAGGCCACCCAGGAAATGAAGCGGGCCACCCTGGCGGATAAGGAAGTGACCTACCGCCGTGACCAGCAGCTGCTGGAACAGGGGGCCATTGCCCAAAGCGTATTTGATACCGCGGAAGCCGATTATCTGGTGGCCAAGGCCGAATATGAACAGGCAACCTCCAATGTAAACGATACAGTAATCTCTACGCCTATTGATGGTTCTGTCATTGGCAAACCGACGCCTGTAGGCCAGACGGTATCCTCCGGTATTTCTACGCCTCAGGTACTGATGACCGTAGCCACCCTGGACAAGATGCAGATCTATCTGATGGTGGACGAATCCGATATTGGCCAGATCAAGGTGGGCCAAAAGGTGGAATTTACGGTAGATGCCTACCCGGATACCACCTTTGAAGGGATTATTTCTTTGGTCAGCCGCAGTGCTACCACTACCAACAACGTAAACTACTACACCTGCTACGTGGATGTAGAAAATACGGAAGGCAAGCTGATGCCCACCATGACTGCCCGGGCCAACGTCATTGTTGACCAGGTGCAGGATGCCCTGACCATTTCCAGCAAATGCCTGCGGACCAAGGACGGGAAAAATTACGTTCAGGTCTACGACAAGAAGACCAACACCAGCAAGGATGTGCCGGTAAAGGTACTGCTTACCGGGGAAGACCGGATTGCCGTAGAAGGCGATCTTCAGCCGGGGGATGAGCTGCTGGTGAGAACCACGTCGGCAACCTCCACCAGCAACAAGCGGATGGGTCCTCCCATGTAAGGGAAAGGAGGCAGACGGGAATGGATGTAATCGAATTGCAGGACATTGTAAAAAGCTACGCCATGGGCGACACAGTGGTTATGGCCCTGAATCACGTTTCTGTGAAGTTTGAGCAGAGCAAATTCACTTCCATTGTAGGCCCTTCGGGCAGCGGCAAATCCACCATGATGAATATCCTGGGCTGCCTGGACCGTCCCACTTCCGGCCATTATCTGCTGGAAGGCAAGGACATTGCCAAATACTCGGACGATGAATTGGCCCGAACCCGGAACCAGCGGATTGGCTTTGTGTTTCAGAGTTTCAACCTGCTGTCCCGGCTGACGGCCGTGGAAAATGTAGCCCTGCCCCTGATCTACGCCGGGGTCAAGCTGGCGGAGCGGACGGAGCGGGCGGAAAAAGCCCTGGAAGCGGTGGGGCTGGGCAAGCGGCTGTACCACAAGCCCAACGAGATGAGCGGCGGCCAGCGGCAGCGGGTGGCCATTGCCCGGGCCCTGATCAACAACCCGGCCATTATTATGGCCGACGAACCCACCGGCAACCTGGACACAAAATCAACCTTGGAAATCATTGATATTTTTGAACAGCTGAACCATGACGGCAAAACGGTTATCATGGTTACCCATGAACCGGAACTGGCGGCAATGACCCAGCGGATCCTGACCATGCGGGATGGCTGTTTGATCCAAGACGAACGGAAGGGGTAGAAAGGTGTTTCGAGAATGTGTGAAAATGGCACTGGAAGGTATGGTGTCCAATAAGCTGAGAACCTTTCTTACCATGCTGGGTATTATCATCGGGGTTGGCTCGGTGATTGCCATGGTGTCCCTGGGCCTGGGCATGCAGGAACAGGTCAAGGAGAACATCAGCAGTATGGGCAGCAACCTGCTGATTGTCATGAGCGGCGGCCGGACGGCCAATGGCCAGCGGATTGCCAGCGGCAGCGGCGCCAAGCTGACCTATGAAGATGCCAAGGCCATTGAGAAAAACGTGGACGGTATCAAGTATGTGGCTCCTGGCGTGCAGAGCAGCTACCAGCTGGTTGCCGGCAACCAGAACTGGAATACCTCGGTACAGGGGTATACCCCCAACATCATCGAAATCCGCAACTATACCATTGCAGATGGCCGGATGTTTACGGAACGGGAAATGAGCAGCCGGGACCGGGTGTGCGTTATTGGGAAAACCGTGGCGGACAACCTGTATCCTGACGGCAATGCCGTAGGCCAGCTGGTGCGGATCAACAAAGCTCCTTTCCAGGTGATTGGGGTAATGGGAGCCAAGGGCCAGTCTTCCATGGGCCAGGATCAGGATGATGTGGTATTCATCCCCCTGACCACGGCTATGCAGAGACTGATGGGTCTTACCAGCGTCCGGAATATTACCATCCAGTGCGAAAATGAAAATACCATCAATCAGGTCCAATCCGATGTAATTACCCTGCTGCGGACCCGGCACAAGATCAAGAATGGGGAGGACGATGACTTTACCGTCCGAAACCTGGCGGAAATCATCAAGACTGCCCAGGAAACCACAGGGTCCATTACCCTGCTGCTGGCCATTGTGGCTGCTATCAGCCTTTTGGTAGGCGGCATCGGGATTATGAATATCATGCTGGTTTCGGTTACCGAACGGACCAGGGAAATCGGCATACGGAAAGCCCTGGGGGCCACCTACAAGGATATCCTCCTCCAGTTCCTGGTGGAATCCATGGTTATCGGGGTCACTGGCGGAACCACGGGCATGATCCTGGGGGTTATTGTATCCTCCATTGTAGCCCATGTGATTGGGTGGAAAGTGGTGATTTCGGGGCTTGCCATTGTAATCTCCGTTCTCTTCTCCGTGGGTATTGGCCTGTTCTTTGGACTGTACCCAGCCAAGAAGGCAGCCCTTCTGGATCCCATTGATGCCCTGCGCTACGAGTGATGCCATGACAGCGCAGCAAAAACCCACTTTGGGACAGAAATGGCGGGGTTTTGTGGAGTTTTGCCACCGGCCCAAGACGAAATTTGACGTAAAGGACCGCACCCGGGCATTGATACTCTTTGCTATTGTGGTGAAGGGTCTGATGGAACTGGTACGTATGGTTAAATAAGCTAAAAAGGCAGCAGGCCAAGCAGCGCAGCTTGGCCTGCTTTTTGTTTGTAAAAATGTAAAAAAGTAAAACAATGGATTTGGAACTAACTTGTTATTTCATTAAATCAGAAAGCAAACAGAATACATGAAATATTTGAATGAATCAATGTCGATTTATACGATATACTGATACTGGATATTATATACAAAATACAAATTAGGAGGGATTGGTATGAAAATCGATTTGAATTCCGACTTGGGTGAAAGCTTTGGTGCCTACAAGATTGGCTTGGATGAAGAGGTGCTGCCTTTGGTTACGTCCGCCAATATTGCCTGCGGCTTCCATGCCAGTGATCCGTCCGTGATGAAAAAGACCGTGGACCTAGCTGTGAAAAGAGGCGTGGCCCTGGGAGCCCATCCTGGGTATCCGGACCTGGTAGGCTTTGGCCGCCGGAAAATGGCTGTGTCTCCGGCTGATGTGTACGCTATGGTAGTATATCAGGTAGGGGCTTTGTCCGCTTTTGCCAAGACCCATGGCACCAAACTGCAGCATGTAAAGCCCCATGGGGCCATGTACAATATGGCTGCCAAGGATCCCAAACTGGCAGAAGCCATTGCCCAAGCCATCTATGATGTAGACCCGGAAATCATTCTCTATGCCCTGGCTGGCAGCGAAAGCGTCAAGGCAGGGGAAAAGGTAGGTCTGGTAGTGGCTTCCGAAGTATTTGCGGACAGAAGCTACCAGGAAGACGGCTCCCTGACGCCTCGGACCCAGCCCGGTGCCATGATTACCGATGAAGACAAATCCATTGCCCAGGTGCTGTCCATGGTACTGGATAAGAAGGTAACCACCCTTAGCGGCAAGGTGATTCCTGTAAAGGCTGATACCATTTGTGTCCATGGGGATGGACCAAAAGCGCTGCAGTTCACCCAGAAAATCCGTAAGGCATTGGCTGAGAATGGCGTAGAAATTGCCGCTGCTGGTACGTTCCTGAGATAAGTTCCCATACGGAAAGGAAGGATGACAATGGACTATAGTGCCATGAAACCCCAAGCAGTTCGCCAATTGATTCGGGAAGGCAAGATTGACTATTTTACCAGCGGCATGTGCAAGGGGTATGCCCAAGCCAACCTGGTAATCCTGCCCAAAGAACTGGCTTTTGATTTTCTGCTGTTTACTACCCGCAATCCCAAGCCCTGTCCCGTTTTGGACGTAACGGAAGTGGGCAGTCCGGAACCCAAAGCGGTGGCTCCGGGAGCGGATCTGCGGTATGACATTCCCAAGTACCGGATTTACAAGAAAGGGCAGCTGGCAGCTGAAGTTACCAATCTGGATGGATATTGGCGGGATGACTTGGTGGCCTTCCTGCTGGGCTGCAGCTTTTCCTTCGAAGGTCCCATGCTGGATGCAGGCCTGGATGTACGGCATATTACGGAAGACCATAACGTGCCCATGTACATTACCAATATTCCCTGCACCCCAGCCGGCGTGTTCCATGGCCCTATGGTAGTTTCTATGCGGCCCATGACGCCCAAGGCAGCCATCCGGGCCATTCAGGTTACCAGCCGGATGCCCAATGTTCATGGGGCGCCCATCCATTTTGGAGACCCGGCAGCCATTGGCATCAAGGATATTGCCAAACCGGATTTCGGTGATCCTTCTACCATATACGAAGGGGAAGTACCGGTGTTCTGGCCCTGCGGGGTAACCCCCCAGGCCGTAGCCATGGCTGTAAAGCCCGATTTCATGATTACCCATGCACCGGGCCACATGTTCATTACGGATGTATTGAACGCTGATTTGAGCATTTTATAAAAATAAAGAAAAATAGAGAGATCAGACAAGACCAAATGAGGGGAACTTACCATGAAAAAAGAATCTAACCTGAGCGTATTGCTGGGGGCAGCGTTTCTGATGGCCACTTCGGCCATTGGACCGGGCTTTTTGACCCAGACCACCGTTTTTACCGGCCAATTGGGAGCCAGCTTCGGCTTTGCCATCCTGGCCATGATCATCATTGATGCCATTGCCCAGCTGAATGCCTGGCGCATTATTGCCGTAGCCAAAAAACCTGGACAGGATATTGCCAATATGGTGTTCCCAGGCCTGGGGTACTTTGTTTCTGCCCTGGTGGTTGCCGGCGGTCTGGCTTTTAACATCGGCAATCTGGGGGGTGCAGGGCTGGGGCTTAACGTGCTCTTTGGCATCAGTCCTATCGCAGGTGCTCTCATTAGCGGTGCTTTGGCCATCTTCATCTTCCTGAGCAAAGAAGCCGGGAATTTGATGGACAAGTTTGCCCAAATTGCTGGGGCCGTGATGGTACTCCTGACCATTTATGTGGCGGTGATTTCCAACCCTCCTGTAGGGGAAGCTATTAAGGAAACCTTTGCTCCCAGCCATATTGACCTGATGGCTATTGTAACCCTGGTAGGGGGCAGTGTAGGCGGCTATATTACTTTCTCTGGCGGCCATCGTCTGCTGGACGCAGGCATCTGCGGGGAAGAAAACCTGCCGGAAGTGAACCGGAGCTCTCTTATGGGTATCGGTATTACCAGCCTGATGCGGATTTTTCTGTTTCTGGCAGCCTTGGGGGTTATCAGCCACGGCTTCAAACTGGATCCTGCCAATCCCCCGGCTTCCGTATTCCAACTGGCGGTAGGGGATGTGGGCTATAAAATCTTTGGTATTGTCATGTGGTCCGCTGCCATTACTTCTGTAATTGGCTGCGCTTATACGTCAGTTTCTTTCATTCGTACCTTCAGTGAATCCCTGAACCGGAACTACCGGTATTTGATTATTGCCTTTATCGTTTTCTCTGCTGCCATTTTTGCTTTCATTGGCCGTCCGGTAACGGTATTGGTGGTGGTAGGCGCCCTGAACGGGCTGATCCTGCCTATCGTTTTGGGCTCCCTGCTTTTGGCTGCCCGGAACAAGAAAATTGTGGGAAATTATCAGCACCCCAAGGTTTTGATTGTTTCTGGCTGGTTGGTATTTTTGGTGATGTTGTACATGGCTGCCAATACGGTGCTGAAGATGTTTCCTACCCTGTTTAAATAAGGAGGCCGTACGGTTATGACCAAGGCTGAAGAATTTTTGGCAGCGGCAAAAATTCTCCCGGTGGGGGAAGCTGCCTTGATGGTTTCTTTTGGGGATGTGATTGCCCCGGAGTTGCTGAACTGCTCCCGGGCCTTGACCCAAGCCCTGGAAGAGAATCCCTTTCCAGGTATTTATGAGTTTGAAGCGTCCTATACGGGCGTGACTATTTTTTATAATCCTCTGGTGCTGGCTTCCCAATCAGACCTGCCGGAAGACCCGGTGCTGTCCAAGGGCTTTCGGGAGGCTGCCAAATGGGTACGGAATTTATTGGACCAGCTGGTGCTGACGACCAGCGGAGAAACCGAAAAGGTGCGGATTCCTGTCTGCTACGGCGGGGAATTCGGGCCGGACCTGGACTATGTGGCGGAATACCACCATATGACGCCGGACGAAGTGGTGAAAATCCATACCAGCGGTGACTACCTGGTGTACATGATTGGTTTTGCTCCCGGTTTCCCCTACATTGGGGGATTGCCGG